>ENA-UERZ01002066-UERZ01002066.1-human-gut-metagenome-genome-assembly--contig:-NODE-2066-length-12113-cov-6.369143_pt1 | contig 12113 bp, 11 predicted proteins | sample MGYA00242997_ERZ507998 | MGnify/ENA primary metagenome ERZ507998 (study PRJEB26167, sample SAMN06115470) | human gut metagenome | host: Homo sapiens | place: China:Henan | collected 2016-06-23... | reverse complement strand
GTACTTAGCAAGATTGGTATTGAGAATATTGGTCTTAGTATCATTATATTTACAGTAATTGTCTATACATTGATGATTCCGATGACGATTAAGCAGCAGAAATTTTCAAGAATGTCGGCTGTTATGAATCCGGAGATTCAGAAAATTCAGAAAAAATATAAAAATAAAAACATTTTATTTTATTATAGAGAAAAAATAAGGAATATACAACATAATATGCACAAAATAGGATGGAAATAAAAATAGAATAGAGTGCCAAAATAAAAACTTTTTTGGCGGGGAAAAGTATGCGGCACAGTGGACGGCGCAGTATGGAACAGGCGGCCCGGTCTGCTGTTTTGACCGGGCCGCCTGTCTTAGGAAAGAGGGGAAATATCCAGTTGGATCAATAGCCGAAGCCGAAGGGCCAGTTGTAGTAGGAGCCGCTGTTCTGCTGGGACTGCTGCTGCTGCTGAGAGGCCTCCAGCTTTTCCTGGCTGAGCTGCTCCTGCAGGTCGCTCAGAGCATTCTGCCGCTCTTGGTTGTCCTCGTCCAGGACCACGGAGAGGTCCTGCTTCTCTCCGTCACGGTAAATGGTGAAGGAGACGGTGTCGCCGGCCTTCTTATCCCGCACGGCATCCTTCAGCGCGGTGCTGGAATCCACCTCCGTGCCGTCCACGGCGCAGATGATGTCGCCCTTCTGGATACCGGCCTTGTCGGCGCAGGAGCCTTCCAGGACGGCCTCTACCGAAGCTCCGGCGGGCACGCCGTACTTGGTGGCATACTCCGGGACGTTGGTCATGAGAATGCCCACATTGGGCTTTCCGGTGACATAGCCGTGCTCAATGATGTCCGTAATCATGCTGCGCACGTCGTTGATGGGAATGGCGAAGCCCAGACCTTCAATGCTGGCCTCCGAGGAGTCGCCGCTGCTGGAGAGCTTGGCGGAGGTGATGCCCACCACTTCCCCGTAGGCGTTGAAAAGGGGGCCGCCGGAGTTGCCGGAGTTGATGGCGGTGTTGGTCTGGAGCATATTCATGGTCTGCCCCTCGCTGGTGGTGACCGAGCGGTCCTTGGCCGAGACCAGGCCGTCGGTGAGGGACCAGGTCAGCTCACCCAGGGGGTTGCCGATGGTGTAGACCGGCTCGCCCACCACCAGGGAGTCCGAATCGCCCAGGGTGAGGGCATGGAGGCCGGTGGCGTCGATCTTGAGCACGGCCACATCGTTCTCAGCCTCGCCGCCCACCAGCTTGGCGTCATAGGTCTGGCCGTCCACAAAGGCGACCTTGATGGAGGTGGCGTCCTTGATGACATGGTAGTTGGTGACGATATAGCCGTCCGAGGAGATCACAAAGCCGGAACCGGCGGCGGCGCCCTGCACCACATAGCCGTAGACATTGGTGTTGACCTCGGTGGTGATGCCCACACAGGCGTCCACATTGGCGGCGTAGAGCTGGGCGGGCGTCATGGCCTCGCCCGACTTGACGCTGGTGGTATCCACATTGACGGTGGGGTGGTTCCCGCCCTCATAGAGGACTGTATCGTTGGCAGAGCGGGAGATGTACCAGGCGCTTCCGCCGCCCACCAGACCGCCGACCAGGGCACAGCACAGGCCGAGGGCCACAACTTTACCGGCCACGCCGCCTTTTTTCCGGGGCGGCTTGGGGGGCTGGGAGCCGGTATCCCAGGGGTCGCTGTGTACGTGGAACTGGGTGGTCTCTATGGGATTGGTGTCCGGTCCGTCGGACTGAGGACGAAATTCCTGATTGTCAAACATAGCGCTCGCTCCTTTTGAGGGGTTCTCTCTTGAACTGCTCTTAGGATACCCAAAAAATATGTCCAAAGCATGAAGAAACTTTACACGTTTTTTGAATTTGCATCCCGGCCGGGCCGGTGCTTCAGAAAGGCCGAGAGATCGGCGGCCGCCAGGCGGATATCCTCCAGCACGGGGTTGAAAATCCCCAGCCGGAAGACGTTGAGCGCCACCATACAGACCACGGGGCCCAGGATCATCCCCAGCACGCCGGCCAGCTGCATGCCCACATAGATGCTGATCAGGGAGACCACGGGCGGCAGCCCGGTCTGATCGCCCACCACCTTGGGCTCTCCCACCCGGCGGAAGAGCGCGATCAGGCCCCAGATCACCATCAGCTCAATGGATTCCCGGATATTCCCCAGGGCCAGGTCCACCACCGCCCAGGGCACCATGACGGTGCCCGCGCCGATGATGGGGATGAAGTCCATGATGGCCAGAAGAAAGGCCAGCAGCAGCGTATAGGGCTGTCCGATGATGGTAAAGCCCGCCAGTAGGATGAAAAAGACCCCCACCGAGAGGATGAACTCGGCCTTCACATAGCCGCCGAAGGCGGAGAGGGCGGCCTGCCGCACCTCCAGCAGAAAGTGGCGGGAACGGCCGGTAAAGCGCTTGGAGACCAGATAGCGGATGTGGGGATAGTCGGCCGTCAGGTAATAAGAGCCCATCAGAAAGACCACGGTGCCAACCGCGAAGGATGGGACCTGCTTGGCGATCCGGGTGGCATAGGCCGCGGAGTTGCCCAGAGCGGTGGTCACGACCCCCTGGAGCCAGGTAAAGAGGCTCTCCAGATAGGCGTCGCTGGCGGAGCGGATATCGGCGGGAATGAGGGACATGAAGCGGGAGAAGGCGTGATCCAGGGAAAAAAGGGCCTCCTGAAGCGCGGTGGAGATGGAGCTCCAGTCCTCATAGAGAGAGATGGCCTCCTGGGCGATGTTCCAGATAAAGGCCACCAGCAGCCCGCCCGCTAACGCCAGGATCAGAAGAATGAGTACCAGAGAGAGAAATTTGCGGGAGATCCCCAGCCGCCGCTGGATACCCCGCACCAGGGGATTGAGGAGCCAGGCCACCACAAAGGCCAGGACAAAGGGCATAAACAGGGACAGCAGGGCCGGCCCCGCCAGAGCCAGCGCGGCCAGCACAAGCAGGGTGAGCAATAGCCGGATGCCAAGCCGCATCCAGAGCCGGCCACGCTCCCGCCAGGAGAGTTCCTGATCTTCCATGGAAAGACCTCCCATATCTGTTGGTGTATATGAGAGCAGTATAGCATGGATCGGGCAGAAAAAGGGGAGGAATCTGTAAATTTTTTTGTCTCAGCCGCCGGAGGGGGCAAGATTCAGGAAAACCTGCCCTGCGGCCCGGGCAAAGCAGCGGGCGCCGTTGAGGGCTTCCTGAAGGGTGTTGCCGTGGGCGCCCACCTCCACCAGCAGGGAGCCGGGAGTCAGGTTCTGGTTGTATACCGAGCTGCGCAGGGTCATGGGACGGGCCAGGGTGGGATAGAGGGTGTCCATGCTCCGCTGAATGCGGGCGGCAAGGGCCAGATTTTCCATCCAGTTGGGGTGGGTGGCGCCGCTGCCCAGCACCAGCATGACCTGGGCGGTCTTGACACCGTCCACCTTGGTCACGGCCTTGTACACCGTGTTGTCGCTGCCCGCCAGGGCGTCCCGGTGGACGTCCAGCACCAGCTGGATGGAGGGATACTGGGCAAGATACTTCTGGATGGCGGCCCCCGAGCGGGAGTAGGCCCCATTGTAGGCGGGATAGTCGTAGACGCCCTTGTCGTGGAGAACGGACAGGCCCATTTCGGTAAAGACCCGCTCCATCTCGTTTCCCACCCGGATCATATTGTAGTTTTCGTCCAGCGTGCGGGAATTCTGGTCGCTGGGGGTATAGACGTCGCTGCCATCGGGCGTATAGGCCTCGGTGGCGTGGGTATGTATAATGAGGATCTGGGGTCCCTGCTGGGGAAGCTGGGCCTTGATGGGCGCGGCGGCGGCCGCGGCCAGATCCACGGGCAGGCTGGTCCGGTTATAGAGATACAGGCCGTCGGCGTAGGCGTATCCGTCGGTTGTGGTGGGGACCAGGGTGCGCTCCACGATATCTCCGGGCGCGGCGGTGACCGCGGGAGGCTCTTCCTCCTCCGCCGGGGCTGTGGCGGATGGCGCGGGCGGGGCGGAGGGACTTGGCTGGGCGGCCAGGGGGTCCGTGTCGTCCATCCCCGCGCCCTGGCGCAGCAGCGCCGACTGATCCACCACCAGGCGCTGCCAGAAGTCCAGCTCGTCCATCACCGTTCCGGTCTCCACGCTCCCCAGTTCGGCCTGGAGGGCGGCGGAGACAAAGAGCGGGCTGGCGCTGAGGGCGTCCAGACTTCCGGCGGCAAGTCCCCAGCTGGTCCCGGCCAGGAGGGCCCATACCGCCAGGGTAGCCAGAAAGAAGGCGGCGCAGCGCCGGAAAAGGCGGGACCACAGAATGCGGCTGTGTGTACGCATGAGACATCATCCTTTCTCTTCGGTGGGGGAGGAAATGGTTGGTCAAGCATATGCGCTCCGGCGGGGGGATATGCCTGTCCCGGAAAACGCGCCGTGCCGCCCTGCGCCTTGACATTTGACCGGGTTCCGATATAATAAGGCGAACCAGTTTGCCGGGCGTGCCGGCGCACCCGGGCGCGATGGGCAAAAACAGGCATTTTTCCAGGAAACAGCCCGCCATGGAGCGGGATACCTGACGCTGTTTCCCGGCTTTGATCGTGTGTTTGAAAGGAAGTTTGGAAGATGATACGGATTTTGACGGACAGCACCAGCGACATCTCCCCTGCCCGCGCGGCGGAGCTGGGGGTGGAGATCCTCCCCCTTACCGTCCTTTTTGGAGAGGAGTCCTTCCAGGACGGGGCGGAGATCACGAACGAGGCGTTCTATGCCCGGCTGGAGAAGGCGGACGCCCTGCCCACCACCGCCCAGATCCCGCCGGAGACCTTTATCCAGACCTTTGAGCGGCTGACCAAGAGCGGGGATCAGGTGCTGGCCATCCTGATCTCCAGCGCCATGTCGGGCACCTACCAGTCCGCCATGATCGCCCGCGGCATCGTGGACGAGAGCAAGATCGCCGTGGTGGACGCCCGGACCGTCACCTTCGGCATGGGCCTTTTGGTGGAAGCCGCCTGCCAGCTCCGAGACCAGGAGCTCTCCCTGGCTGAACTCAGGGCGCAGGTGGAGGAGCTGGCCGGCCGGGTGCGGCTGCTGGCCGTGGTGGACACCCTCAAGTATCTGAAAATGGGCGGACGCATCTCGGGAGCCACCGCCGTGGTGGGCGGCCTTCTGGGGATCAGCCCCATCATTACCATTGAGGACGGCCTTGTGGTCTCGGTGGGGAAATGCCGGGGCAGAAAGGCCGGCTTCCAGTTCATCCGCAAGTGGATGGAGGAGAAGGAGGCCATGGACCCCGCGCTGCCGGTGGCCTTCGGGCACTCCAACGCACCCGGGGCCCTGGCCGACTGTATGGCCTATTTTGCCGCGGAGACGCGGGGGATGACGGTGCGCCCCAGCGACATCGGCGCTGTGGTGGGTACTCACGCCGGTCCCGGCGCCACCGGCATCGCCTACTTTGTCCGCAAATGACAGACGGGGGAACCTGTGCTATAATATGTCTCATATGGCCGTTTTACGGCCGGATATCTATGTCCCAAGGGAGGAACCAAGATGAGTGCCCGAGAGGAATTCATGGAACTTTTCACCACCCATATTCACCGGGAGGGCAGCGAGGGCCTGCTGGATTACCTTCAGAACAAGAGCGATTTTTTCACCGCCCCCGCGTCGGCGAAATTCCACGGGGCCTATGCCGGCGGCCTGTGCGACCACAGCGTGAACGTGTACCACTGCCTGCGGGAGTACCTGGAGCGGGAGCGGGTCAAGGAGCTTTACGGACTGGACTACGGGGAGGAGAGCATTGCCATTGCCGCCCTGCTCCACGATGTATGCAAGATCGGCTGCTATAAGACGGGGACCCGAAACGTCAAGGGGCCCGACGGCAAGTGGCAGGCGGTGCCCACCTTTTTCTATGAAGATCCCCTGCCCTACGGACATGGGGAGAAGTCGGTCTACATCCTCAGCGGCTTTATGCGCCTCACCCGGGAGGAGGCCATGGCCATCCGCTGGCACATGGGATTTTCCGGCTCGGAGGACGCCCGGATGGTGGGTCAGGCCTTCCAGCAGTATCCCCTGGCGTTTGCGCTGAGCGTAGCCGATATGGAGGCCACATATTTCCTGGAAAATGAGGAGGCGTGATTCCTGTGGCAAAGCGTGAGAATGATCTGGGCAGAGATCCCATCGGCCCGCTGCTGGTGCGCCTGGCGGTACCGGCTGTGACGGCCCAGCTGGTCAACGCCCTGTACAACATTGTGGACCGGATGTACATCGGCCACATTGAGGGGGTGGGCGACCTGGCCCTCACCGGGCTTGGCATCTGCTTCCCGGTCATCATGTTCGTCTCGGCCATCTCCGCCCTGGTGGGCATGGGCGGCGGCTCCCGGGCGGTGGTGCGCATGGGAGAGGGAAAAATGGAGGAGGCAAACGCCATCCTGGGCAGCTGTACCGCCCTGCTGGTCCTGCTCTCGGTCCTGGTGACAGTGGCCTTTCAGCTGGTGCGGGACCCCATGCTCCTCCTCTTCGGAGCCACGGAGAATACCCTGGGCTATGCCTCCGACTACCTCGCGATCTACCTGTGGGGCACCATCTTTGTGGAGATCTCACTGGGCCTGAACTTCTTTATCACCTCCCAGGGATTTTCCACCGTCTCCATGGCCACGGTGCTCATCGGAGCGGTGGCCAACATCGTGCTGGACCCCATTTTCATCTTTGGCTTTGGGATGGGCGTGCGGGGAGCGGCGCTGGCGACCATTGCCGCCCAGGCCCTCTCGGCGGTGTGGGTGCTGCGCTTCCTCAGCGGAAAGCGGACCCGGCTGCGCTTCCAGCGCCGCTATTTCCGCCTGGACGGCCGGGTGCTGGTTCCGGTGCTGGCGGTCGGGGTGTCCCCCTTTATCATGCAGTCCACCGAGAGCCTGGTGAACATCTCCTTCAACTCCTCCCTCAAGGCCTTCGGCGGGGACCCGGCGGTAGGGGCCATGACCATCTGCTCCAGCATCATGCAGATTTTCAACATGCTCTTCCAGGGGCTCTCCCAGGGGGCCCAGCCCATTGTGGGCTTCAATTACGGCTCGGGACAGATCGACCGGGTAAAAAAGACCTTCCGGCTGCTCTTCTTCTCCTCGCTGGCCTTCAGCACGGCGGCCTGGGGCGCCATCGAGCTCTTCCCCCAGGTCTTTGTGTCCATCTTCAACGATGAGCCGGCGCTGGTGAACATCGCGGTGTGGACCCTGCGGGTGTATGTGGCCGGCATGTTCATGCTGGGCATCCAGTTCTCCTGCCAGCAGACCTTTGTGGCGCTGGGAGAGGCCAAGATCTCTCTCTTCCTGGCCCTGCTGCGCAAGATTATCCTCCTCATCCCCCTGATTTTCATCCTGCCAAACTTCTTTACGGATAAAGTGCTGGCCGTCTTTGTGGCCGAACCGGCCGCCGATGTGCTGGCCGCCGCCGCTACGGGACTTATTTTCCTGTGGCGCTTTCCCCGCATTCTGCGCCGCCGGACGGAAGAGACCGGCGGAGCGAAAACCGTGTAAAAGGAGGAAGGGCCGCTATGAACAACATCACGCTGATCGGCATGCCCGGCTCGGGCAAGAGCACCGTGGGAGTGCTGCTGGCCAAAACCCTGGGATTTGACTTTCTGGACACCGATCTGCTCATTCAAAAGCGGGAGGGAGCGCTGCTTCAGGAGGTGCTCAATGCCCACGGAACCGAGGCTTTTCTGGATCTGGAGGCCGACGCCATCTGCTCGGTAGAGTGTCAGCGCACCGTCATCGCCCCCGGTGGAAGCGTCATCTGCCGGGCGCGGGGGATCGAGCACCTGAAAAATCTGGGCAGGGTGATTTATCTGCGCATCCCCTGTGAGGTGCTGGAGGAGCGCATCCACAACATGGGCTCCCGGGGGATCGCCTTTCAGCCGGGGGAGACGCTGCGGGATATCTACGAGTACCGCACCCCGCTGTATGAAACATACGCCGACGTGATCGTGGATGGCGATAAAGGCTCTCTGGAGGAGACGCTTGCCGCGGTGCTTCAGGCCCTGATCGGCTGCGCGTGAGCGAAAGGAGGAGCCATATGGGAGAGCGTACACGGAACGGGCTGGATATTTTACCCGTAGACAGCGCGGAATTGTCCTTTAAGACCAAGATGGCGCTCATTGACTTCATCCGCGGTCACGACAGCGACCAGCCGTTCAAGCTGCCCAGCGAGGACCATCTGGCCCGGCGGCTGGGCGTGAGCCGCAACGCTCTGCGGGATGTGCTGGCCTCGCTGGAGGAGATGGGGCTGGTCACCCGCCAGCGCAGCAAAGGGACCCTGGCCAATCCAAGAGTGGCGCGGGAGTGCCGGATGGACACCGACCCCGGCCTGAGCCGGATGATCACCAGAATGGGATACCGGTCCCGGCACGAGGTGACCGCTCTGCGCTTTGTGGAGGGGGTGGATTCCAGGCTGGAACAAAACTCCGACTCCTATCTGGAGGTGGGGAAGCTCTTTTACGCGGACGATATCCCGGTGGCCTTTGCCAATGATCATGTAGAGGGCAGGCTCGCCGCCGGACACCGGGAGCGGTTTGATGTTCTGCGGGAGGAGAACTGCTTTTTCTTCCTCAAGGAGTGCTGCGGCGTGCCGGTGGCATACAGCATGTCCACCTTTGACGTTATGCAGGCGGATGAGACCTTGCAGGCCCTCTTCCGTGTGGGACCGGAAGAGCTCTTCCTGGTCATGGACGACATCGTCTACTCCCGGGACCTGGAGATCGTGTGTCACGCGGTGTCCTATTACCGCAAGGGGTATCTGCCCCTCAAGGTGCTGCGCAAGGGCTGGTAAATGGAATCGAAACATAGGAGGACCGCGCTTCCCGGAGAGGGGGAGCGCGGTCCTTTTCCATGCGGATGGACAAACTATACAAATATGATTTTATAATGCGATAAATTGATATTGATAATAACGAAAAGATGTGGTACCATCTGGATAGTGGAATAATGCTACAAATAGAAGAGCCAAAAGGACCCCGAATCAAAAAGGAGGTTTTCATTTGGATTTTTCCATCAATCAGCGTGCCCTGGCCCTGGTGGTGGAGGAGATCCTCCCCCACCAGGAGCAGCTCCAGGTACGCGCCCACACCCTGGCAAACGGAGCCACGGTCATCGACATGGGCGTGGAGGAAAAGGCGGGCTGGCGGGCCGGCAAGCTCTTTACGGAGAGCTGCTTGGGCGGCCTGGGCCGGCTGGACTTCACCACTATGTGGATCGGGGCGCATCTGGTCCCCGCCGCCACCGTCACGGTGGACCGCCCTGCCGTGGCCGAGCTCTCCTGTCACGACGCCATCTATGTGATGGACTACCAAGGAGTGCGCACTACCTTTTCCGGCCCATTCCGGGCCATTGGGGGCATGGATGCCTATGCCCGCGCCACGCCTTACCGGGACCCCTGTACGTCCCGGGCGGTGGCCCATCTCCAGACCACGGAGCTGCCCGGAGAGGAGATGACCACCCAGCTGGCCGGAGAGATCGGCGTTGATCCCTCGGGCCTCTATCTGCTGGCCGCCCGGACCGGGACCCTGGCCGGGGCAGTGCAGGTCTGCGCCCGCAATGTGGAGCAGACCTTCCCCACCCTGCTGGACCGGGGCTTTGATACGGACTGCGTGGCGCAGGCCTCGGGAAGCGCCCCCATTTTCGGCGTGGCGGCCGACGAGTATGCGGCCTACGGCCGGGTCAACGACTGCCTGATCTACGGGCAGGAGACCAACCTCTGGGTGGACTGTACCGACGAGGCGATCGAGCGCATCCTCCCCGAACTGACCTTTGACAAGAACCGGGACGTCTACGGGACCTCTTTTGAGGAGCTCTTTGCCCGCAGCGGGCACAACTGGGCCCAGGTCCCCCGGGACTGGGACGCCCCCTGCAAGATCAATTTCCACAATCTCCGCACGGGACATGCCTTCTCCTCCGGCCGTCTGGGCTATGACACGCTGGAGCGGAGCTTTCTCGGAATCTGATGTGAGGTGACGCATATGACCAGCCTGGAGTGTGCCCGTGCGGCCTTTGCCGCGCTGTGTGAGAACAGCCCCGCCAACCACTGCCGTGTTCTGGAAAGCAGCGTCCTGGACGCCGGGAAGGAGGTCCCCGGCGGCTGGAGCTCGGCCCGGACCCTGACCGAGGGGCTCTATGGCGGGAAAGCCATCGTGAACGTGTCCCAGCAGAGGCTGGGTGAGGAGCAGGTCCCCACCGTGGAGATCCTGTGCGACGATCCGGTGCTGGCCGCCGGGAGCTTTGCCATCCGGGATGGCCTGGTGGGCCTGCGGGAGGCGGACGGCGCCTGGGCGCTGGCCTACGGGGAGAGCGCCGGCGGAGCGCGGGGCAATGTGGCGCTGGCCGCTCCGGCCAGCCTGTGTGCCGTGGTGGTGGAGGCCGCCGCGGCGGTGCCCCGGGCGGTATCCTACCTCCTGGAGCAGGGCGTGCCGGAGGCGGACGTCCTGTGGGGGTGGAGCTGCTGCCCGGTGGTGTTCCCCTCTCTGGATGGGGAGGCGGTCCGCGCCGCCCACCGCGCCGCCATCGCCGCCCACGGAGTGTGCAGCATCTGGGTCCGGCGCGCGCGCGCCGATCTGGAGGTCCTCGCCCGGAACTGGGACGCCTTCCGCCTGCGCCTGCACTGCCTGGAGGACGGAAAGACCTACGGCGCGCGGGGATAAATGCCAAACCCCGGAGAGCGGTTGTAATTCAAGTTGTAAAGCGGCGGTAAGGATGTATCTGGATGTGCTGTATGCAGTGAGCCAGCAGAGAGTATGAGATGGCAAATAATGCACATGTGCGGATACGCCCGGCCGAACAGGTTCTGTTTCACATACATGGGAGGCAGCGATGAGAAAAGTGATGTTATGGCTGCTGTCGATCGTATTGATCTTGACGGTCCTGCGCAACGGCTGGTATCTCCTGAACACGTCTCTTGAAGGCGTCCTTCTCTACACTGCGGTGGGGATCTTTGCCATTGTGCTGATGTATCTGGTGGTCAAGATCTCGGATTTATGCGATTCATTGGAATAAAGGCCGCGGGGGACCGTTTCAGGCGGAATTCCCTTGTAATTCCCTTAAAATGTGATATACTGAATCATAGACTTTCCACATCTGCGCCCGCTGGTTCTGTCCGGCGGGCGCAGGTGCGTACCGGGGCGGGGTGCCGCTCTGGAGAGAATAAACTGCAAAGGATTTCGAGACACATGACATTCCGTGAACTCGGCCTTATCGAGCCCATCCTGGGGGCCCTGGCCGAACTGGGGTATGAGCGCCCCTCCCCCATCCAGGAAAAGGCCATCCCGCCGGCCCTCACCGGGCGGGACGTACTGGGCTGCGCCCAGACCGGCACAGGCAAGACCTGCGCCTTTGCCACCCCCATCCTCCAGCGGCTCAACGCCGGGGCCGTCCAGGGCCGGCCCATCCGCGCCCTCATCCTCACCCCCACCCGGGAGCTGGCCCTCCAGATCCAGGAGAGCTTTGAGGCCTACGGCAAGCGCCTGAAGCTGCGCTCCACCGTCATTTTCGGCGGCGTGGGCCAGGCCCCCCAGGTGGAGCGGCTGCGCAGGGGTGTGGATATCCTGGTGGCCACGCCCGGCCGCCTGGCCGACCTCTACCAGCAGAAGCTGCTGGACTTCTCCGGGCTGGAGATCTTTGTCCTGGACGAGGCCGACCGGATGCTGGATATGGGCTTTATCCACGACGTGAAAAAGATCCTCAAGTGGCTTCCCCAGCGCAAGCAGACCCTCTTCTTCTCGGCCACCATGCCCGCTGAGATCACCGAGCTGGTGGACTCCCTGCTCCAAGACCCGGTCCGGGTGGCGGTGGACCCGGTTTCCTCTCCGGTGGAGGTCATTGATCAGAAGCTCTACTATGTGGACCGGGGCAACAAGACCAAGCTCCTCTCCTCCCTGCTCATGGCGGGGAATGTGAAGAACGCCCTGGTCTTTACCCGCACCAAGCACGGGGCCAACAAGGTGGCCGGAGATCTCCAGAAGAGCGGCATCACCGCCGCCGCCATCCACGGCAACAAGAGCCAGACCGCCCGGCAGCAGGCCCTCTCCGACTTCAAGAGCGGCCGGGTGAAGGTGCTGGTGGCCACCGACATCGCCGCCCGGGGCCTGGACATTGAGGAGCTCTCCCACGTGTTCAACTACAACCTCCCCGACGTGCCCG
>ENA-UERZ01002047-UERZ01002047.1-human-gut-metagenome-genome-assembly--contig:-NODE-2047-length-12246-cov-4.353686_pt1 | contig 12246 bp, 9 predicted proteins | sample MGYA00242997_ERZ507998 | MGnify/ENA primary metagenome ERZ507998 (study PRJEB26167, sample SAMN06115470) | human gut metagenome | host: Homo sapiens | place: China:Henan | collected 2016-06-23 | study... | reverse complement strand
ATCTGCCTAATTTTCGGAAATCACTTGCATCTTTTTGTTGTCTGTGCTATACTACCAGGGCATTATGCCTGGGAATGCTGATTTTCCGCCCAGTGCCGGAAAGATTTTTCGGTTGGCGGGGGATATGAAGCGCCCGGAAAGATCAAACTGAATTTTAGGAGGAAACAATCATGGCAGTCGTATCTATGAAGCAGCTGCTGGAGGCCGGCGTTCACTGCGGCCACCAGACCCGCCGGTGGAATCCCAAGATGGCCACCTACATTTATACCGAGCGCAACGGGATCTATATCATCGACCTGCAGAAGACCGTGAAGAAGCTGGAGGAGGCCTATAACTTCGTCCGTTCCCTGGGCGAGAAGGGCGAGACCATCCTCTTCGTCGGCACCAAGAAGCAGGCTCAGGAGGCCATCAAGGATGAGGCTTCCCGCGTTGGCATGTACTATGTGAACGCCCGTTGGCTGGGCGGTATGCTCACCAACTTCAAGACCATGCGCGGCCGTGTGGACCGTCTGAACCAGCTCAAGCGGATGCAGGAGGACGGCACCTTTGATATGCTTCCCAAGAAGGAAGTCATGAAGCACATGGGCGAGATCGCCAAGCTGGAGAAGTACCTGGGCGGCGTCGTTGAGATGAAGAAGCTCCCCGGCGCTCTGTTTGTCGTGGATCCCCGCAAGGAGCGCAACGCCATCAACGAGGCCCGCAAGCTGCACATCCCCATCGTCGCCATCGTGGACACCAACTGTGATCCCGACGAGATCGACTACGTCATCCCCGGCAACGATGACGCTATCCGTGCCATCAAGCTGATCTCCGGTGTGATGGCCAACGCCATTCAGGAGGGCAAGCAGGGCCAGGATGAGGCCCCCGCCGCCGAGACTGAGGCTGCCGCCCAGTAAGATTCGACCCGCGTTCTGAAAGCGCCCGCCGAAGGGCGGGCGCTTTTTGAAAAATTTGATTCTGGCTCCCGCTATGCGCGGGCGTCATTTACTACGACTATATGGAGGTAATGCACCATGGCGATTACTGCTAAGGACGTACAGAAGCTGCGCGAAATGACCGGCGTGGGCATGATGGACTGCAAGAAGGCTCTGACCGAGGCCGAGGGCAACATGGACAAGGCCGTTGAGATCCTGCGCGAGAAGGGCCTGGCCGCTTCCCAGAAGAAGGCTGGCCGCATCGCCGCCGAGGGTATGGCTTACGCCACCGTCATCGACGGCATGGGCGTGGTGGTCGAGGTCAATGCCGAGACTGATTTCGTGGCCAAGAACGAGAAGTTTGTGGACTTCGTCAAGGGCGTGGCCGCCACGGTGGCCGCCAATAAGCCCGCCGACCTGGACGCTCTGATGGAGTGCAAGTATGTGGGCACCGATCTGACCATCACCCAGCAGCAGCAGGAGATGGTCCTGATCATCGGCGAGAACATCAAGGTTCGCCGCTTCTCCTTCTTCACCGAGGGCGTGTCCGTGCCCTACATCCACGCCGGCGGCAAGATCGGCGTGCTGGTGAACCTGGAGACCAGCCTCTCCGCTGAGCAGGTGGAGACCGTGGGCAAGGACGTGGCCATGCAGATCGCCGCTCTGAATCCCCGCTTCTGGGACAAGAGCCAGGTGACCCAGGATGTCCTGGACGAGGAAAAGAAGATCATGATGGTCCAGATGTCCAACGATCCCAAGATGGCCTCCAAGCCCGAGCAGGTCCGTGAGAAGATCGTCATGGGCAAGCTGAACAAGTTCTATGCCGAGAACTGCCTGCTGCAGCAGGAGTTCGTGAAGGACGGCTCCATGACCGTGGAGCAGTATGTGGCCTCCAGCGCCAAGGCTCTGGGCGGCGCCATCACCTTTAAGAATGCCGTCCGCTTTGAGAAGGGCGAGGGCATCGAGAAGAAGCAGGAGAACTTCGCCGAGGAGATCGCCAAGCAGCTGGGCAAGTAATTCCCCTGCGGGCCAGATTTGCAGCAAGCGCCCCCGCTCTTTGCGGCCGGGGGAGCGAGAGGGACCAGGTACGCTTTGTACTTGGTCCCTTTTTTATGCCGGCAGACCCTGTGCCGGATGCGAACAAATTGTAAAAACTTTGCTTGAAGGCCTATGCAAACAGGAGAAAATAAGTTAAAATAACAAAAGACTGAAACTGGCGGTTTATCGGCGTCCGGCCGGGGCCGCCTTACCATAGATATAAAAGGGGTTGACAGTATGAGAGAACCGCAATATAAACGCGTTCTCCTGAAGATCAGCGGAGAGGCTTTGGCGGGCGACGCCGGCCGCGGACTGGATTTCAGCGTGATTGGCAGCGTATGTCAGACTGTGAAGCAGGCCATCTCCATGGGTGTCCAGGTGGGCATCGTGGTGGGCGGCGGCAATTTCTGGCGGGGTGTCAAGGACGGCGGCGGCCGGATGGAGCGCACCCGGGCCGACCACATGGGCATGCTGGCCACCACCCTGAATTGTCTGGCGCTGGCCGATGTGCTGGAGCAGATGGGGGTGGAGGTCCGTGTGCAGACCGCCATTGAGATGCGGGCCTTTGCCGAGCCCTACATCCGTTCCAAGGCGATCCGCCACCTGGAGAAGGGAAGGGTGGTCATTTTCGGCTGCGGCACCGGCAATCCCTTCTTCTCCACGGATACCGCCGCCGTACTCCGCGCGGCCGAGATCGACGCGGATGTCATCCTGCTGGCCAAGAACATCGACGGCGTATACAGCGCCGATCCCAACAAGGACCCCACCGCGGTGAAGTACGACTCCATCACCTATGACGACGTGCTGACACAGCACCTTCAGGTGATGGACTCCACCGCTACCAGCCTGTCCATGGACAATAAGATTCCCGTCATCCTCTTTGCCCTGAAGGACCCCCAGAACATCATCCGGGTCCTGGAGGGGGAGAAGATCGGCACCATTGTGAAGGAGGAAAAGTGAGATGAACGCAGTCCACAAACCCTATGACGAGAAGATGCAGAAGACCATTGACGTGGTCATCAGCGATTTTGCCGGGGTCCGCGCCGGCCGGGCCAATGCCGCCGTGCTGGATAAGGTGACGGTAGACTACTACGGCAGCCCCACGCCCATCAACCAGGTGGCCGCCATCTCCTCTCCCGATCCCCGCACCCTGACGATCCAGCCCTGGGACGCCTCCATCCTGAAGGCCATCGAGAAGGCCATTCAGACCTCTGACCTGGGCATCAATCCCCAGAACGACGGACGGCTCATCCGTCTGGCCTTCCCCCAGCTGACCGAGGAGCGCCGCAAGGAGCTCTCCAAGCAGGTGAAGAAGTACGCTGAGGCCGGCAAAGTGGCCATCCGCAATATCCGCCGGGACGCGGTGGATGCCTACAAGGCCATGAAGAAGAAGGCGGAGATCACCGAGGATGACCTGAAGGAGTACGAGAAGGAGATGCAGGACCTGACGGAGAAGCGCTGCAAGCAGATCGACGAGCTCTCTGCCAAGAAGGAAGCCGAGCTCATGGCGGTGTAAGCCCCGCTCATTTAACAGTCTGAGTGCGGGACGCGGCGCGCCCCGCACTCAAATTCTGATTTGGTAGGAAGTAACACTATGCCCATCTTTAAACCGAAGCAAGCGCCGGGAGTCCAGGTGGACTTTACCCGGCTGCCCCGCCATGTGGCGATCATCATGGATGGAAATGGCCGCTGGGCCAAGCGGAGGGGACTGCCCCGCACCGCGGGCCACGCGACGGGGGCGGAGACCTTCCGAACCATCGCCACCTACTGCAAGGAGATCGGCCTGGAATATCTGACGGTCTACGCCTTTTCCACAGAGAACTGGAAGCGGCCGGAGGAGGAAGTCACGGCCATCATGGGATTGCTCAGAAAGTATCTGCAAGAGGCCATCGGCAAGATGGAGAAGGACAAGGTCAAGATGAAGTTTCTGGGCGATCTCTCGCCGCTGAGCGAGGACCTCCAGGCGCTGTGCCGCCGGACGGAGGAGATCTCCACCCACTACAATGGCTGCCAGGTCAACATCTGCCTCAACTACGGCGGACGGGACGAGATCGTTCGGGCGGCCCGGGCCTTTGCGGATGACTGCGCCGCTGGGCGGAAGGACCCGCAGACGCTGGACGAGGCGCGGTTTGCCTCCTATCTCTACACCGGCGGCATCCCGGACCCGGACCTGGTCATCCGTCCCAGCGGGGAGCTGCGTCTGTCCAATTTTCTGCCGTGGCAGTCGGCCTATGCGGAGCTCTATTTTACCGACGTGCTGTGGCCCGACTTTTCCAAAGAGGAGCTCCATCGGGCATTGCACGCCTATCAGACCCGCGCCCGCCGGTTTGGAGGTGTCTGATGGGGAAGCGTATTGTGGTGGCCGTGGTCTTCATCCCGGTCATTTTCCTGGTGCTCTTCGGTCTGGCGCCTCAGTTTCCCGTGGTGCTGCCGGCGGCGGTGGCCATATTGGCCATGATCGCCGTCCATGAGGTGCTCTGGTCCACAGGTTTTCTGAAGGATGCCGTCCTTACCTGGACTTCCATCGTGCTGGCGGGGCTGATCCCCTTCTGGGTCTACCTGGGGGGCGATGAGGCATGGGCCATGACGGGACTCTTTGTATATGTGCTGCTCCTTTTCCTGCGGGCCATCCGCAGCCACAAGGCGATCACTACGGAGAAAATGGGAGGAGCGTTCTTTTTTTCCGTCTTTATTCCCTTTTTTCTCTCCTCCTTTGTGCGCATCCGGGGGATGGAACACTGGCAGGCGCTGATTCTGCTGCCCTTTTTGGCGGCCTTTCTCAGCGACGCCTTCGCGCTGTTTGCCGGGATGCTCTTTGGAAAGCACAAGCTGGCGCCCGAGCTCTCCCCCAAGAAAACGGTGGAGGGGGCCGTGGGAGGCTTTGTGGGAAGCATTTTAGCCCTGCTTCTCTACGGCGTGCTGCTGCAGGTGGGCTTCCGCTTCCAGGTGAGCTATCCGCTCCTGGCCCTGTACGGCGCGGTGGGCAGCGCGGTGTCTCAGATCGGGGACCTGTCCTTCTCCTACATCAAGCGGGAGTATGGCATCAAAGACTATGGCAAGATCTTTCCCGGACACGGCGGCGTGCTGGACCGATTTGACAGCGTGATCTTCTGCGCCCCGCTGATAGAGGTGCTGGTCCGGTGTCTGCCCGCCATCTGGGTGTGACAAGGAGAGGAGAGCGCATGCAGAAGATGATCTCGATCCTGGGCTCCACCGGTTCCATCGGCCGGCAGACGCTGGATGTGGCCCGGGCCTGTCAGATCGGCGTGGCCGCACTGACCGCCAACCGGGACGCGGTGCGCCTGGAGGCCCAGTGCCGGGAGTTCCGGCCGCAGCTGGCCGTTCTGATGGACCGGGCGGCAGCTGAGGACCTGCGGGTCCGGCTGGCCGATACGGAGATCCGGGTGGCCTCGGGTATGGAGGGCCTTCTGGAGGCGGCCACGCTGCCCCAGGCGGACACCGTCATTACCGCCGTAGTGGGGAGCGTAGGCCTGCGGCCTACCCTGGCCGCCATCCGGGCGGGCAAGCGGATCGGCCTTGCCAACAAGGAGACGCTGGTCTGCGCCGGAGAGCTGGTGATGGACGAGGCCGACCGCTGGGGCGCGGAGATCGTCCCGGTGGATTCGGAACACTCGGCCATTTTCCAGTGCCTCCAGGGATGCCGGGACCGGGGAGAGGTCAAGCGCCTCATCCTCACCGCCTCGGGCGGCCCCTTCTGGGGGAAAACCCGGGAGGAGCTGGAGCATGTGACGCTGGCCGACGCCCTTCGGCATCCCAACTGGTCCATGGGGGCCAAGATCACGGTGGATTCCGCCACGCTGATGAATAAGGGGCTGGAATTCATCGAAGCCATGCGCCTCTACCGTCTTCCGCCGGAAAAAATCGAAGTAGTGGTCCACCGGGAGAGTATAGTTCACTCCCTGGTGGAATACACTGATAACGCGGTGCTCGCCCAGCTGGGGGTGCCCGATATGCGCCTGCCCATCGAATACGCCCTCACCTGGCCCAGCCGGGGGGGCGCGGTGACCGAGCCGCTGGACCTGGTCAAGTGCGGGTCCCTCACCTTTGCCAAGCCGGACGAGGCGACCTTCCGCTCCCTTCCGCTGGCCAAGGAGGCCGCCCGCCGGGGCGGAACCGCTACCGCCGTCCTCAACGGCGCCAATGAGGCGGCTGTGGCCCGGTTCCTGGCCGGGGAGATTGGCTTTCTGGACATCCCGCGCCTGGTGGAGCAGGCGCTGGAACGGGTCCCCGCCGGGGCGGCAGACACATTGGACGATGTTTTCGCAGCGGATGCGGCCGCCCGCGCCTGCGTCTGCTGAGTGTTTCCACCGGGGCGGCGCGGTCACGCGCCGCCCCCGCTTTTGCATTTGATTGGAGGTCCCATGCTGTATATTTTGATTGCGATCCTGATGTTTGGCCTTCTCATTGCCGTCCACGAATTCGGTCACTTTTTTACCGCCAAGCTCCTTGGGGTAAAGGTGAACGAGTTCTCCATCGGCATGGGGCCGGAGCTAATCTCCCGCAAAAAGGGGGAGACCCGGTACTCTCTCCGCCTGCTGCCCATCGGCGGGTTCTGCGCCATGGAGGGGGAGGAGGGGGACTCCTCCGATCCACGCTCCTTTGAGAACAAGGCGGCTTGGCGTAAGGTCATCATCCTGGTGGCGGGGTCCTTCATGAACTTCCTGACCGGGGTGGTCATTCTCCTGCTGCTCTCCATTCCGGCCCGGGCCTATCTGCTGCCGGTGGTGTCCAGCTTCTCCGAAGGATACGGGTTGGAGGACAGCGGCCTTCAGATCGGGGACCGCTTTCTGGAGATCGACGGCCATCCGGTCTGGATCTTTGGGGACGCCAAGCTCCTGCTGGACCGGGCCGGGGACACGGTGGACGTGGTGGTGGAGCGCGCTGGAGCCCGCGTGGTGCTGGACGATCTCCATATCCCCTATCAGGAGCGGCAGAGCGAGCAGGGCATGACCCGCCTGCGGGGGATTAACCTGGGCGCGGTGGAGCGTCCGGCCACCCCCCTGGTGAAGGTGGAGATGTCGGTCAAGCAGTCCCTGGACTATGTGCGCATGGTCTGGTTCAGCCTGGGCGATCTGATCCGGGGCGCGGTGGGCTTCCGGGATCTCTCCGGTCCCATCGGGATCGTCAATACCATCGGCGAGGTGGGGAGCCAGTCGGCCACGCCCATGCAGGCCGTGCAGAATGTGATGAGCCTGGTGGCCTTCATCGCCATCAACCTGGCGGTGATGAACCTCCTGCCCATCCCGGCGCTGGACGGCGGACGGATCTTCTTCCTGCTGATCAATGCTGTGGTGGCCCTCTTCACCCACAAAAAGCTGGACCCCAAGTATGAGAATGCGGTCAATGTGGCGGGCTTTTTCTGCCTGCTGGCCCTGATGGCGGTGGTAGCCGTCAATGACGTGTTCAAACTCATCCAATGAGAAGGGAGCGGCAGGTATGAGCAGACAGATCCGGGTGGGGAACGTCTCTGTGGGAGGCGGGGCCCCTGTGACCATCCAGTCCATGACCAATACCCGTACCGACGATGTGGCGGCCACGGTGGAGCAGATCCTCCGCCTGGAGGCCGCCGGATGCGAGATCATCCGGTGCGCCGTCCCGGACCCGGCCGCTGCAAAAGCGGTGGGGGCCATCCGGGAGCGCATCCACATTCCGCTGGTGGCGGACATCCATTTCGACTACAAGCTTGCCCTGGAGGCCGCGGCGGCCGGAGCCGACGCGGTGCGCATCAATCCGGGCAACATCGGCGGGGAGGACCGGGTCAAGGCGGTGGCCGCCGCCTGCCGGACGCGGAATATCCCCATCCGTATCGGCGTCAACGGCGGCTCTCTGGAAAAGGAGCTGCTGGCCAAACACGGCGGTCCCACCCCAGAGGCCTTGGTGGAGTCGGCCTTCGGGCATATCCGGCTGCTCAACCGGTATGACTTTGACGACATCTGCGTCTCCCTCAAGACCTCCAGCGTGCCAAACACCATCGCGGCCTACCGGCAGATGGCCGCGCAGAGCGACTATCCCCTCCATGTGGGACTCACCGAGGCGGGGACCCCGCGCATGGGGGTGTTGAAATCCGCCGTGGGCATCGGCGGGCTGCTGGCCCTGGGCATCGGCGATACCATCCGGGTCTCGCTCTCTGCCGACCCGGTGGAGGAGGTCTATGCCGCCCGGGACATCCTCAAGGTGGTGGGCCTGCGGCGGGAGGGGGCGGAACTGGTCTCCTGTCCCACCTGCGGGCGTACCCGGATCGACCTCATCGGCCTGGCCGAAGAGGTGGAAGCGCGCCTCAAAACAGTGGACAAGCCCATCACCGTGGCCGTTATGGGCTGCGTGGTCAACGGCCCTGGAGAGGCCCGTTCCGCCGATGTGGGCATCGCCGGAGGGGACGGAGAAGGGCTTCTTTTCCGGCGGGGGGAGATCGTCAAAAAGGTCCCCCAGAGCCAGCTGGTGGACGAGCTGTTCCGGCTCATCGACCAGATCTGAGCGGGATACCGATACATAGCTAGGAGCGTAGGTCCATGTCTGAGCAGAAGATACCCTTTTTACAACTCTTTTCCGCCTGGCGGTCCGAGCCGGAAGTGATGGATGGACTCCGGGACCTTCTGGTGAAGCGGGCGGTGATCGACCCGGCGGAGCGCACGCTGCGGGCGGAGCTGGAGGAAGCACCCCGCCTGGAGGGGTCGCTCCTCTCACGCCTGGAGGGGGAGCTGCGGGAGGTATACCGCCTCCAGCGGGTGGAGCTGATCCAGAGCGCGTCCGCGGCGCCGCCTCCCGAGATACGCCCGCCCATTCCAGCGCCGGCCCCTGTGGAAGCGCCCGCCCCGGGCGGCGTGGACGCCGGCGCGGCCGAGGCATTTGCCCGCACGGAGGCCATCCGGCAGGAGGCCCTGCGCAAGCTCAAAGCGGCACGCCCCAAGGCAACGCCCAAGGCCGCGGCCAAGAGCAGCCGCCTTCTCTTCGGCAAGCGGGAGGTGAAGGGGGCGGCGGCGCCCATGAACACCCTGGAGCTGGACATGGGCACTGTTACTGTGGAGGGCGATGTGTTCGCCATCGACCACAAGGAGCTCAAGAAGCGGGGCGCCTGGGTGGTCTCTTTTGATATGACCGACTACACCGGATCGGTGCGGATCAACAAGTTCTTTCCCGGCGAGGAGGGCAAGCCCATCGTGGACGGGGTGAAGAAGGGGCAGCACCTGGTGGTGCAGGGCCGCCTGAACATCGACCGCTTCACCAACGACATGGTGCTGGAGCCATACGCCATCATGGAGGGGAGCAGGGCCGTCAAGACGGACGACGCCCCGGAGAAGCGGGTGGAGCTCCATCTGCACACCACCATGTCCTCCATGGATGCCCTGACCCAGGTGGGACCCAAGCTGGGACCGGACAAAAATGTGGTCAAGCGGGCCGAGTCGTGGGGACACCGGGCCATTGCCATCACCGACCACGGCGTGGCCCAGTCCTTCCCGGACGCGTGGCACTCAGCCAAGAAGATCAAGATCCTCTACGGGGTGGAGGCCTACTTTGTCAACGACGTGGACGACCGGGTGGTGGTCCATGGAGAGACCGAGCAGGACTTTTCGGGGGAGATCGTCTGCTTTGATATCGAGACCACCGGCCTCAACAGGAAGCGGGACCTCATCACCGAGATCGGCGCCGTGGTGCTGCGCAACGGCCAGGTGGCCGAGACCTTCAACACCTTTGCCGACCCGGGCCGCCCTCTGGACCGGAACATCGTGGAGCTCACCGGCATCACCGACGAGATGCTCCGGGGAGCGCCTTCCCAGGAAGAGGCCATCAACGCCTTTCTTGACTTTGCCGCCGGACGGCCCCTGGCCGCCCACAACGCGGAGTTCGATATGGGCTTTATCGCCGAGGGATGCCGCCGGATGGGCCGGCCCTTCCCGAACACTTCTCTGGACAGCCTGATCCTGGCCCAGAACCTGCTGCCCCAGCTGTCCAAGCACAAGCTGGACATCGTGGCGGAGCACCTGAACCTCCCCGCCTTCAACCACCACAGGGCCAGCGACGACGCGGCCACCGTGGCCTATATGCTGGTGCCCTTCTTCCGGATGCTGGAGGACCGGGGGGTCCACACCCTCCAGGCCATCAACCCGGCCATGACCAGACTCCGGGGCGCGGGCAAGGCCAAGCGCCAGCCCAAGCACCTCATCGTTCTGGCGAAAAACCAGCTGGGCCTGCGCAATCTCTATCAGCTGGTCTCCAAGGCCCATCTGGAGCACTACAAGCGCTATCCCATCATGCCCAAGAGCCTCATCAACCAGCACCGGGAGGGGTTGATCCTGGGGTCGGCCTGCGAGGCGGGAGAGCTCTATGACGCGGTGGCCAAGGGCAAGGATTTCCAGGAGCTCAAGCGCATCGCCTCCTGGTACGACTACCTGGAGATCCAGCCGGTGTGCAACAATGCCTTCATGCTCCGCAAGGGGATGGTCCAGAGCGTGGAGGAGATCCGGGATTTCAACCGCACCATCGTGGAGCTGGGCCGGGCGCTGGACAAGCCGGTCTGCGCCACGGGAGACGTCCACTTCCTGGACCCCGAGGACGAGGTATACCGGCACATCCTGCTGGCGACCAAGGGCTTTGAGGACGCCGACTCCCCGCTTCCCATTTACTTTAAGACCACCGCGGAGATGCTGGAGGAGTTCTCCTACCTGGGGAAGGAGGAGGCCTACAACGTGGTGGTGCGCAACACCAATCTGGTGGCCGACTGGTGCGAGGACGTGGTGCCCCTGCCCAAGGGACTCTTCGCCCCCAATCTGGAGGACTCAGAGGAAGAGCTCAAGCGCCTGGTATGGGGCAAGGCCAGGGCCCTCTATGGGGAAGAGCCGCCCCAGCTGGTGGTGGAGCGCATCAACATCGAGCTGGACGCCATCCTGGGCCGCCACTACGACGTGATCTATATGTCGGCCCAGAAGCTGGTGCAGGACTCCTTGGACCACGGCTATCTGGTGGGCTCCCGGGGCTCGGTGGGCTCCTCCCTGGTGGCGTTCCTGTCGGGCATCACGGAGGTGAACTCCCTGCCGCCCCACTACCGCTGTCCAAACTGCAAGCATTCCGATTTTGAGACCGGCGTGCGGGAGGGGTACGGCTGCGGCGCGGACATGCCAGACGCGGTATGCCCCGTGTGCGGGACGCCCTATGTGAAGGACGGCTTCAACATCCCCTTCGAGACCTTCCTGGGCTTCGGCGGCGACAAAGTGCCGGATATCGACCTGAACTTTTCGGGAGAATACCAGGCAAAGGCCCACCGGCACACCTTTGAGCTCTTTGGAGAGAGTCATGTGTTCCGGGCGGGCACCATCGGCACCGTGGCCGAAAAGACCGCCTTCGGCTATGTCAAGAAATACCTGGACGAGCGGGCCGCCCATGTGACCCGGGCCGAGGAAAACCGCCTGGCGCTGGGCTGCACCGGGGTCAAGCGGACCACGGGCCAGCACCCCGGCGGAATGGTGGTCATCCCCCAGGACCGGGAGATCTACGATTTCTGTCCGGTCCAGCACCCGGCGGACGATACGGGAACCGACATCATCACCACCCACTTCGAATATCACTCCATGGAGTCCAACATCCTCAAGCTGGACATGCTGGGGCACGATGACCCGTCCATGATCCGCATGCTGGAGGACCTGACGGGGATGGACGCCAAGACCATCCTCCTGGACGACCCGGATACCATGTCCATCTTCACCTCCTCTGAGGTGCTGGGCTATGCCAACGACAAGGTGCTGGGTCCCACCGGGGCGGTGGCCATCCCGGAGTTCGGCACCTCCTTTGTCCGGGGGATGCTGGTGGATACCCAGCCCACCCAGTTTGATATTCTGGTGCGTCTGTCCGGCTTTTCCCACGGCACCGACGTGTGGCTGGGCAACGCCAAGGATCTGATCGTCAACCAGGGCATCCCCGTCGGACAGGCCATCGGGTGCCGCGACGACATCATGATCTTCCTCATCTCCTGCGGCATGCCGGAAAAGCGCTCCTTCAAGATCATGGAGTCGGTGCGAAAGGGAAGAGGACTGCCCGAGGGGGCGGAGGAGGAGATGCAGGCGGCTGGGGTGCCCGACTGGTACATCGGCTCCTGCAAGAAGATCAAATATCTCTTCCCCAAGGCCCACGCGGTGGCCTATGTGATGATGGCCTACCGCATCGCCTGGTTCAAGGTGCATGAGCCGCTGGCCTTCTATGCCGCCTACTTTTCCATCCGGGCCGAGGCCGGCGACGCCACCTGCATTTGCGGTGGCATGGGGGCGGCGCAGGCCAAGAGGAA
>ENA-UERZ01002043-UERZ01002043.1-human-gut-metagenome-genome-assembly--contig:-NODE-2043-length-12275-cov-4.725283_pt1 | contig 12275 bp, 12 predicted proteins | sample MGYA00242997_ERZ507998 | MGnify/ENA primary metagenome ERZ507998 (study PRJEB26167, sample SAMN06115470) | human gut metagenome | host: Homo sapiens | place: China:Henan | collected 2016-06-23... | reverse complement strand
AAACGCTTGCGTTTTTGAGAAGCGTGTCGAACTGGTTCGACACGCTGACACAAGCCCCGCCGTGGGCGGGGCTTGCAGGCAAAGGATCAATCCAGCTTGGTCTGCAGGAAGCGGACGAAGTCTCCCACCGTGGTCATGTCGGACAGGTTCTCATCAGCCAGGTCCTCCAGGTTGAAGGCCTCCTCCACCGCCATGGTCAGATCGACCACGTCCACGGAGTCGGCGCCCAGCTCCTCAAAGGAGGTGTCCATGGTGATGTTCTCGGCGTCCACGCCCAGCTGCTCGGACAGCAGCGCCACGATTTTCTCAAAAATCATATCTATCTTCTCCTATCATATCGTTCTGTATTCCGGAACGGTAATTGCACTAAAATAATAGGCAAGATAAGGCAAGCTGTCAATAGGATTTTTGATTTTTTCTCTCCCTGTGGGAAAATCGTGGAAAACCCACAATCAGCCCTCTTCTTTTTTCACCTGCACGGGGAGACGCATGTGCTCCACATTCTCGGTGATATCCTCAATGATGCCCGAGGCGGCAAACTTGGCGGCCTGCCGGATGGCGTTCTTGATGGCATAGTCGTCGGAGGAGCCGTGGGCCTTAATGACCGGCTTGGAGATGCCGATGAAGGCGGTGCCCCCCACCTCTCCGGCGTCCAGGAGCTTCTTGAAGGACCGGAGGCCGCCCGAGACCAGAAGGGCCGCCAGCTTGGTGAGCAGATTTTTCTGGAACATGGCCTTGAGCTGTTTGGCCAGAAAGCCGCCGGTGCCCTCCATGGTCTTGAGGAAGATATTGCCCGAGTAGCCGTCGGAGACGATCACGTCCACCGCGCCGTAGACCGCCTCCTTGCCCTCCACGTTGCCGGTGAAGTGGATGCGGCCCTGCTCCCCGGCCTCCTGGAGGAGGGCGTAGGTCTTCTGCTGCAGCTCAGTGCCCTTGGAGGGCTCGGCCCCGATGTTCAGGAGGCCCACCCGCGGCTCCGGACGGCCCAGCACCCGCTCGGCATAGTAAGAGCCCATAAAGGCGAACTGGAGCAGGTATTCGGGGGTGCACTCGGCGGTGGCGCCGCAGTCGATGAGGACGGCCCCGCCGTTTCCGGTGGGCACCACCGGGGCCATGGCCGCCCGGCGGATGCCCTTGATGCGCTTGACGATGAGGGTGGCCGCCGCCAGCAGCGCGCCGGTGCTGCCCGCCGAGACGAAGGCGTCCCCCTTGCCGTCCTTGAGCAAATTGAGCCCCACCGTGAGGGAGGAGTCCTTCTTCTCCCGGAATGCGGTGGCCGGATTGTCACAGATCTCCACCACTTCGGAGGCATGGACGATCTCCATCCCCGCCGGGGGCTCCTTCATGCCCTCCTCGTGGAGGACCTGGATGATCTCCTCTCCCCGGCCCACCAGGATGACCTCTACTCCCTGCTCCCGGACCGCGGCCAGCGCGCCCTTTACGTTTGAGGCAGGCGCGTTGTCGCCGCCCATGGCGTCTACGATGATCTTCATGACTCTTCCCTCTTCTTTCTGTGTTCTCGTCCGGACCGGCCTTAGGTCAATGGCCGCGGCTCGTCCGTCAGACCCAAAAGGTAGTCGGCAGTGACGTTGTAGTGCTCACAGAGTTGGGCCAGTTTGGAGAAGGTGGAGGCTTTCCGCCCGTTCTCCATCTCGCCAATCTGGTTGGGCTTGACCCCCAGGAACTTGGCAAGCTCCTGCTGTTTCTCCCCCCGCTGTTTGCGCAGCGTTCGTAGCCTCTCTCCAAAAAGTTCGTTGGAGTACACCGAATCCCCCCTTACCGGCCCAATGGCCTCAGTTCATCAGTCAGTCCTAAAAGGTAGTCGGCAGACACCTCAAAGGTCTGGCAGAGCTTATACAGCCACTCGATGGAGGTCCCGGCTTTTCCGTTGGCCATGTCGCTGACCTGCGCGGTAGAGACCCCCAGCGCCCGGGCCAGCTGGGCATAGGTCATGTTCCGCCGCTGAATAAGTTCTTTCAGCCGGGCCGAAAAGATGGCGCGCTCAAACATACGCTGCCCCCTTCACATATCAGATACCATCCAATGACATTCATTGGGCTGTGTGTGGTCCTGTTTCTGATTGACAGGGGTACTCTTTCCCTTCTCATCTCAATGGCCGTGGCTCATCCGTCAAACCTAAAAGATAATCAGCCGTGACATTGTAATGCTCACAGAGCTGCGCTAATTTTGCAAGGGTCGTAGCACCCCGGCCATTTTCCATTTCTCCAATCTGATTTGGCTTTACACCCAAAACCTCCGCCAGTTCCCGTTGCGTCTCATGGTTGTGACTGCGCATCTTGCGTAAGCGCAAACCAAATAATTCGTTATGGTACATGGCTCCCCCTTGACATATCCAATAAAACCGTGTATATTGTAATCACGGTTTTATTGGGGTGATCGTATGGATAACTTACTCTTTTCCTTGTATGAACTCGCTGCCCGGCTGGACCGGGACGCCGAGGATCTCCCGGACTGCTATGCCCTCCGGGAGCGGCACCTGGGCCGGGTCCGGGAGGCCATGGGCGCTCCCTTCTGCGAAAAGCTCCGGGACGCGGCCGACGAGTGCGCCCAGCTGGACGCCGAGGCGGCCTTTCTCCGGGGCCTGCGGCTGGGACTGGCCCTCCACCGGCTGTAAGGATCGGTTACAGCTCCGCCGGGTCCAGCTTGTCCAGGATCTCCAGTGACCGGCGGCTCAGCTCGGCGTTCTTGTTCCGCTTGCCCTTGACCTTATAGCCCAGGGGCGGGATGATGCCGAAGTTCACGTTCATGGGCTGGAAGTCGCCCACCGTCTCGTTGCTGATGTAGAGGGCCAGCGCCCCCACCGCCGTCTCCTGGGGAAAGTCCACCGGGGGCTTGCCCTGGAGCCTGCGGGCCAGCTCCACCGCCGCCAGGAAACCGGAGGCGGTGGACTCCACATATCCCTCCACGCCGGTGATCTGCCCGGCGAAGCACACCCGGGGCTCATGCTTGCCCCGGTAATAGCGGTCCCGCATCCGGGGGGAGTCCAGATAGGTGTTCCGGTGCATCACGCCGTAGCGCACGAACTCCGCGCTGCGCAGGGAGGGGATCATGGAAAAGACCCGCCGCTGCTCGGGCCACTTCAGATGGGTCTGGAAGCCCACCAGATTGTAGATAGAGCCCTCGGCGTTGTCCTTGCGCAGCTGCACCACGGCGAAGGGCTCCTTCCCCGTCTTGGGGTCCTTGAGGCCCCGGGGCTTGAGGGGGCCGTAGCAGAGGGTCTGCTTCCCCCGGCGGGCCATGACCTCCACGGGCATACAGCCCTCAAAGACCTGTTTGTCCTCAAAGCCGTGGACCTCGGCCTCCTGGGCGGCGCACAGCTCGGTCCAGAAGGCGTCGTACTCCTCCTCCGTGAGGGGGCAGTTGATATAGTCCGGCGTGCCCTTGTCGTAGCGGGAGGCAAACCACGCCGAGGTCATATCCACGCTCTCAAAGGTGACCAGGGGGGCCGCCGCGTCGTAGAAGTTGAGATAGCGGCTCTCGGGGAAAAAGGCCTTGATGCGCTCGCTCAGGGCCTCGGAGGTGAGGGGCCCGGAGGCCACGATCACATTCCCCTCGGCGGGGATCTCGGTGACCTCCCCCTCCACCACGGTGATGAGCGGGTGCTCCTTCACCGCCCGGGTGACCGCCCCGGAAAAGGCGTGGCGGTCCACCGCCAGGGCGCCGCCCGCCTCCACCCGGTGCTCGTCGGCACAGCGGAGGATGAGGGAGCCCAGGCGGCGCAGCTCCTCCTTGAGCAGGCCCACTGCGTTCTCCAGCTGGTCGGAGCGCAGGGAGTTGGAGCACACCAGCTCTCCAAAGTCGTCCGAGTGGTGGGCGGGGGTCTTTTTCCGCGGCTTCATCTCATGCAGCTCCACCGGAATCCCCCGCTGGGCCAGCTGCCACGCGGCCTCGCATCCGGCCAGGCCCGCGCCGATCACGATAACAGGTTCCATGTGTTCTCCTTACGCTTCCTCTGTCTTCTTGGCCGTCTTCTTCGCGGCGGCCTTTTGGGCCGGCTCCTTCTTGGCGGCAGTCTTTTTGGCCGCCGCTTTCTTGGTGGTCCCGGTCTTTTTGGCCGCGGTCTTCTTGGCAGCCGGCTTTTTCGCGGCGGTCTTTTTGACGGCCTTTTTGGTCTCCTCGGGCGGCACGCCCTCGGCGGGATCGGCGTTTTCCGGTGTCTTTTTCTTATAGCCCCGCTGGTCCTCCGGCAGGAAGTTGGGGCACTCGGGATTGATGCAGAAGGGCTTCTTGAACCCCCGGCCCGACTTCTTGAAGAGGGTGTGTCCGCACTCGGGGCAGGTCTCCTTGACCGGCACGTCCCAGGTCATGAAGTCGCAGCGCTTACTCTCGTCCTTGTTGGCGTTGTGCTCACAGCCATAGTAGGCATAGCCCCGCTTGGAAGTCTTTTTCAAAATTTTGCCGCCGCACTTGGGGCACTTGCCCGGCATCTCGATGACGATGGGCTGGGTGTGGGGGCACTCAGGCCAGCCGGGGCAGGCCAGGAAGCGGCCAAAGCGCCCGGACTTGAAGACCAGGTTGCGCCCGCACATGGGGCAGATGACGTCGGACACCTCGTCGGGCACCTTGATGCGCTCGGTGTCCTGCTCGGCGGCCTGGAGCTCCCGCTCAAAGTCCCCGTAGAAGCCGGAGAGGATGTCCTTCCAGTTCTCCTTTCCCTCTTCCACCTCGTCCAACCGCTCCTCCATGCGGGCGGTGAAGGCGGTATCCACGATGTCGGGGAATTTCTCCTTCATCAGATCGTTGACCACCTCGCCCAGGGGGGTGGTGCGCAGGTTCTTTCCCTCCTTCACCACATACTCCCGGTCCAGGATGGTGGAGATGGTGGGGGCGTAGGTGGAGGGGCGGCCGATCCCCTTCTCCTCCAGGGCCTTGATGAGGGTGGCCTCGGTGTAGCGGCTGGGGGGCTGGGTGAAGTGCTGGCCCGGCTCGCTCTTGAGGAGCTTGAGGGCCTCCCCCTCCCGCAGGTCGGGCAGGGGGGACTGGCGGAGGACCTCCTCGTCCTCGTCCTTGCCCTCCACATAGACGGCGGTATAGCCGGAGAACTTGAGGGCCGAGTGGTTGGCGCGGAAGCGGTATCCGGCGCTCTCCACCTCAATGGTGACGCTGTCATAGACGGCGGGGGCCATCTGGCAGGCCAAGAAGCGGCTCCAGATCAGCTTGTAGAGCCGGTACTGCTCGCTGGTCAGGTCCTTCTTGAGCTGCTCGGGGGTCAGGTTCACGTCGGAGGGACGGATGGCCTCGTGGGCGTCCTGGGCCCCGGACTTGGTCTTGAACACCCGGGGCTTTCCGGGGTAGTAGTCGGCCCCGTAGCGGCCCTGGATAAAGTTTTTGGCAGCCTCCGTGGCCTCGTCCGAGAGGCGCAGGGAGTCGGTACGCATATAGGTGATGAGGCCGATGGTCCCCTCGCCCTCGATGTCCACGCCCTCGTAGAGCTGCTGGGCGATGGACATGGTGCGCCGGGGGGTCATGTTCAGCTTGCGGCTGGCCTCCTGCTGAAGGGTCGAGGTGGTGAAGGGGGGCGCGGGATTGCGCTGCTTATCCTGCCGCTTGACCCCCTGGACGGTGAAGGCGCCGGCCTGGACGGCGGAAACCACCGCCTGGACCTCCTCCTCGCTGTGCAGGTCCATCTTCTTCTCCCGGCCGTAGAAGGAGGCCCGGAACCGGCCCAGGTTGGGGGCGATGCGCTCCAGATCCACGTCCAGGGACCAGTACTCCTCGGGCACAAAGGCCTTGATCTCGGCCTCCCGCTCGGCCACCAGCCGGGTCGCCACCGACTGCACCCGTCCGGCGCTCAGGCCCCGGCGGACCTTCTTCCACAACAGGGGGGAGATCTGGTAGCCCACGATGCGGTCCAGCACCCTTCGCGCCTGCTGGGCGTCCACCAGATTCTGGTCGATGGCACGGGGGGCGGCAATGGCCTCGTTGACCACCTTCTTGGTGATCTCGTTAAAGGTGACCCGGTAGGTCTTGTCATCGGGGATCCCCAGCAGCTCCTTGAGATGCCAGGAGATAGCCTCGCCCTCCCGGTCCGGGTCGGTGGCCAGAAAGACTTTTTCGCTCTTCTTGGCCGTCTTTTGCAGGTCGTCGATGACCTCTTCCTTGCCCTTGATAGGCTGATAATCCAGCGTGAAGCCGTGTCCCACGTCCACGCCCAGCTTGCTCTTGGGAAGATCGCGCACATGTCCCATGGACGCCTTCACCTGATAGCCGGGACCCAGGTATTTTCCGATGGTCTTGGCCTTGGCGGGGGACTCCACGATCACAAGATTCGATTTCGCCACAATAGTACCTCCAAATTGGGGCTCTCCGTCTCTGTTCCGGAGACCCTTCTCTCGTCCGCGCCCAGGCGGACCAACTATGCCCTCTGGGGGCGTCAGAGCGGATCTGATCATCGGCAAACCACCGCGTCCCAGTCCGGTTTGCCGATGTTCAGGTACGCCCTTGGGCGGGGTATCCCGCCGGGGTTCAGTCCTTCTCCCGCAGCAGGATCAGGGCCTCAAAGAAATTGCCCGGCTGCTGGGCCAGGATGCCCCGCATGGTCAGCATGGTGAGGCTTGCCAGCACCCCGCTGGCCGGGAGGCCGGTGCGCTCCACCAGATCGTCCGGCCGCAGCCGCTCCTCCCCCAGAGCCAGGAGGACGGCCTTCTCCTCCTCTGTAAACTCACCGTTCTGCTCTTGAAAGGTACTATAAGCCCTTCCTTCCGAGTTGTCAACCGCCTTTGGCGGGACCGGCTCCGGCCGCTTGGAACGCAGACGCGGGGAAGACGCCTGACGCCCGCACTCGTTCCGCCCGTGTTCCGGGGATGGACAGGGACGCAGGCGGGCGGAATAGAGCTCCTCATACTCCACCAGGATGTCGGCCGCCGACTGGATGAGCTTGGCCTCGCCCCGCTGGATGAGGAGATTGGTCCCCTGGCTGCCGGGATTCCCCGCCAGCCCCGGAAAGGCAAAGACGTCCCGGTTCTGGTCCAGCGCGGTGCGGGCGGTGATAAGGGTGCCGCTCTTCACGCCGGCCTCCACCGCCGCCACGCCCAGGCTCAGACCGCTGATGATGCGGTTGCGGATGGGGTAGTGCCACCCCTCGGTGGCGGCGCCCGGCGGGTACTCGCTGATGAGCGCCCCCACCTGGGGCACCACCCGGTAGAGGTCCGCGCTGGAGGGAGGATAGACCACGTCGATCCCGCCGCCCAGCACCGAGCACACGGTTCCTCCGGCCCGGATGGCGCTCCGCAGGGCAGCCGCGTCCACCCCCTGGGCGATCCCCGAGACCACCACTGCGCCCCGGCGGGCCAGGTCCCGGCCCAGCTCCGCCGCCTTCCCGATCCCGTAAGAGCTGGCCCGGCGGGAACCCACCACGCCGATCACCACCCGCTCGTCAAAGTGGAGGTTCTTCCCCTTTACATAGAGGAGGGCGGGCGGCACGTCGATCTGGCGCAGGCGCTCCGGGTATGCCGCGTCCTGTATGGTCAGAATACGGACGTTCAACCGGGCACAGTCCTCCAGGATGCGCTCCGGCCAGTCCATCTCCTTGTGGCAGAGCTCCTCCCGGAGCCTGGCGGGCAGCCCCAGCAGCTCATACTCCGCCCGGTCGGCCACATAGACCTGTTCGGCGCCGCCCAGACGTTCGGCCAGGGCGGCCGCCTCCCCCGGCCGGATGGAGGGCCGGGTGGTGAGCCACAGCCAATACTTCAGCACAGACATGGAATCGCTCCCTCTCTTTCTCTATTGGGATCTCACTCCGTCTATCCACGTTTCACTTTTAACGGCCGCGGGCCATCTCCCAGAGCACCACAGCAGCGGCTGCCGCTGCGTTCAGAGACTCGCACCGCTCCCGCATGGGGATGCGGATGGTCTTTTCACACCGGGCGAGAGCCTCGTCCGAAATCCCCCTGCCCTCGCTGCCGATGACAACCGCCGCCCGCTCCAGGGACAGCGCCCGCACATCGGCCGTATCCTCCCGCAGGGCGGTGGCATACAGGGGGATTCCCGCCGCCGCCAGCCGGGGACACAAGTGCTCCAGACCGGACTCCCACACCGGGAGACGGAAGCACGCCCCCATGGTGGAGCGGACAGTCTTGGGGGAAAAAGGATCGGCGCAGCGGGGCAGCAGGACCACCCCGGCGGCTCCCAGGGCATCGGCCGTACGCCAGATGGCGCCCACGTTCCCCGGGTCCTGGAGCCCGTCCAGCACCAGGTACCCGCCCGGCGCCATCGTCTCCGGCAGCGCCGTCTCCGGCCGGCGGCACACAGCCAGGACGCCCTGGGGGGTCTCCACCGTGGAGAGGCTCTCAAAGAGTCCCTCTGGCACCTCCACCAGGCGGATATCCTGGGGCAGCCCGTCCGGGGGACGCTTTCCTCTGGCGTAGACCAGCGTCTCTACCCCGGCGCTCCAGCGCAGGGCCTCCCGCACCAGTTTTTCGCCCTCGCAGAGGTACTGTCCCTGGCTTCGGCGGTACTTTCCATCCGCCCCCAGCTTACGGATATGGACCGCCAGCGGATTCTGTCGGCTGGTAATTAACTCCATCTCCATCTTCCTTACAGGCTGTGCAGCAAGTTGATATACTCGGTACGGCCCAGCACCACGATCCGGCCGCCCTGGGCCAGCCGGTAGTCGCCGCCGGGGGCCACATCCAGCACACCCTCCGTGCCGCGCACCGCGATGACGTTGACATGGTGCTTGGCGCGGATGTCCAGCTCCCGGATGCTCTTGCCGATCCACACCTTGGGCACCGCCAGCTCCACGATCCCGAAATCGTCGGAGAGCTCGATGAAGTTGAGCACGTTGGAGCTGGAGAGCCCCTGGGCCAGCTTCAGTCCCATCTCATACTCGGGGAAAACCACCCGGTCCGCCCCGATCTTCTCCAGTACCTTCCGATGTACGTGGCTCTGTGCCTTGCATACGACATGCTTGAGCCCCATTTCCTTCAGATTCAGGGTAATGAGCGCGCTGTTTCCCACATCGTTTCCGGTGGCCACGATAGCGCAGTCATAATTGCGCACACCCAGCGCCCGCAGGACCGCCGCGTCTCTGGCGTCGCCGGTGACGGCATGGGTCACCAGATCCACCACCTTCTGCACCTTCTCCGGATCGGCATCGATGGCCAGTACCTCATGGCCCAGCGTGCACAGCTCGGTGGCCACAGCGTTTCCAAATCGGCCCAGACCGATGACAACAAATGTTTTCATGCAATCCCCTTCTCTTTCTTATCCGATCATGATATCCGCATTGGGATACTGGATCTTGGCCAGTTTTTTACGCCGGGTCAGGAATGCGATGGAGAACGAAAGCACGCCGACGCGGCCCAGATACATAAACAGGACCAGTATCGCCTGGGAAAAACGGGAAAGATGCGTGGTTATCCCGGTGGTCAGGCCCACCGTACCCAGTGCCGACGCCACCTCAAACGCACAGTCGATATAGGGCAGACTCTCCACCGAAGCGAGGATGATGGACCCGGTCAGAAACAGCGTGATCACCACCAGCGTCAGGGTCATGGCATTGATGACCCGCTGATAGGAGATGGCCCGGCCCCGCAGGGTCACCTGCTCCCTTCCCTTCAGCCCTGCCCGCAGGGCCAGTATCAGTACCGCCAGCGTCACGGTCTTAATCCCACCTGCCGTGGAGCCAGACGAGCCGCCCACCAGCATGAGCACTACCGAAATGGCCTTGGTGTTGTCATGCAGTCCGCCCTGCCCCAGCGCGTCAAAGCCGGCCGTTCGCAGCGTCGTGGACTGGAAGAATGCGTTGAGCAGCTTCTGCCACAGGGGCATATTCCCCAGCGTGGCGGGATTGTGGTATTCTGCCAGCAGGGTAAAAACCGTGCCGAAGAGAAGAAGTCCCGCCGTCATCACCAGCACCAGCTTGCTGTACAGGGAGAGCTTGCGCCAGCAGCGGCTGCGCACCAAATCCTCCCAGACAAAAAATCCCAGGCCGCCGATGATGATGAGGGCTGCCGTTGTGAGCAGCACGACCGGATGATCGTTTGCCCCCAGCATACTGGAGAAAGCGCCGTACTCTCCTCCCATCAGATCAAAGCCCGCATTGCAGAACGCGGAGATGGCGTGGAAGATCCCATGCCACACCCCCCGGATCAAACCAAAGGTGGGGATGAAGCAGATGGACAGGATGACCGCCCCGATCCCCTCGATCAGAAACGTGCCCATCAGCGCATGGCGTACCATGCGAACCACACCGTCCAGATCGTTGAGATTAAAGGTGGACACCATGATGAGCCGCTCCGACAGGCCGATGCGGCGGTGGAGCACAAAGGACACCATGGTGATCACGGTCATAAAGCCAAGGCCCCCCAGCTGGATCATCGCAATGATGACGATCTGCCCAAAGAGACTCCACTGAACCCAGGTATCCACGGTAATAAGTCCCGTCACACAGGTGGCCGAGGTGGCGGTAAACAGTGCGTCAAAAAAACCAACGCTCATCCCACTGCGCGAGGCGATGGGAAGGGTCAGCAGCAGCGCGCCCAGCAGGATGATGCATCCGAAGGACGCCGCCACAATGCGTGTGGGGTTGATCCCTCTCCTGCTGAGCAGAAAATTGCGCGCGCGAATGGTAATACTCATAATATCTGATCGGCCTTTCTCTCCCGGTCCGGCACAGCCTGGACCGCACTGCCTGTCCACACACGCCGACAGGCCGCTTGAGTCGCGGCATGGGAGCATGTCCTGCTCCCATGCCGACGAAAGGCCGCGCCCGGGACCGGGCACGGCCTCCAGAATCTCTGAACCAGTCCAGATGCTTCAGGGAAGTACGCCTATGCGTATGTGATCGTCATGCGCTTCCATCCCCCTGCCGTTTCAGAGACCGGAACTCGCGCCCTTTAATAGAGCTTCGCGCCCGCCGGAATGTGTGGGTCCACCATCAGGCAGTGGAGCTTTTCCACGCCCTCCTCGTGATGGACCGCGGAGATGATCATGCCGCAGGAGTCGATCCCCATCATCTTCCGGGGCGGAAGGTTCGTGATCGCGATGAGGGTCTTGCCCAGCAGCTCTTCCGGCTCATAGGTGTCGTGGATTCCGCTCAGGATCACCCGGTCCGTGCCGGTGCCGTCGTCCAGAACGAACTTCAGCAGCTTCTTGCTCTTGGGCACAGCGGTGCAGTCCTTGACCTTGACGGCCCGGAAATCGGACTTGGCAAAGGTCTCAAAGTCCACGAAATCCTGGAAGAGAGGCTCGATCTCCACCTTGGAGAAATCGATCTTCTCGTCGGTAGCCACCACCGGCTCGGCCCGCTTCTCGGCCTTGGCGGAGGCGTCCTTCTTATCCAGAGGCTTCATGGTGGGGAAGAGGATGACGTCCCGGATGGAATCGCTGTTGGTCAGCAGCATCACGCAGCGGTCGATGCCGATGCCCAGGCCGCCCGTGGGGGGCAGACCGTACTCCAGGGCGGTGATATAGTCCTCATCCATCATGCCGGCCTCATCGTCGCCCTTGGCGCGCAGCTCGACCTGCTTCTGGAAGCGGCCGCGCTGGTCAATGGGATCGTTGAGCTCGGAGAAGGCGTTGCCCATCTCACTGTGGCAGATGAACAGCTCAAAGCGCTCGGTGAGGCGGGGGTCCTTGGGGGAGCGCTTGGCCAGGGGGGAGACATCCACGGGATGCATGGTGATGAAGGTGGGCTGGATCAGCTTCTCCTCCACCTTCTGGTCAAAGCACTCATAGAGGGCGTTGCCCCAGGTGGGATCGGCCGTCCCGGGCAGCTCCACGCCGATGGACTTGGCCATGGCCACCGCCTCGGCGTCGTCGGAGACCGCCATGAAGTCCAGGCCGGTGTACTTCTGCACTGCCTCGGCCATGGTCAGGCGGGGGCAGCCGGGGGCCAGGCTGATCTTTTCTCCCTGCCACTCCACGTCGTAGGTGCCCAGGATCTTGTCCGCGGCGGAGGAGAGCAGGTCCTCAAAGAGGTCCATCATATCGTTGAAGTCGGCATAGGCCTCATAGAGCTCCACCGTGGTGAACTCGGGGTTGTGCTTGGGGTCCATGCCCTCGTTGCGGAAGATGCGGCCGATCTCATACACCCGCTCCATGCCGCCCACCACCAGGCGCTTGAGGGGCAGCTCGGTGGCGATGCGCATGTACATGTCAAGGTCCAGGGTGTTGTGGTGGGTGATGAAGGGCCGGGCGGTGGCGCCGCCGGAGATGGTGTTGAGCACCGGGGTCTCCACCTCCATGTACCCCCGCTCGTCCAGGAAAGCCCGGAGATAGCGAATGAACTGGCTGCGGATCTCAAAGTTCCT
>ENA-UERZ01002031-UERZ01002031.1-human-gut-metagenome-genome-assembly--contig:-NODE-2031-length-12353-cov-3.901841_pt1 | contig 12353 bp, 9 predicted proteins | sample MGYA00242997_ERZ507998 | MGnify/ENA primary metagenome ERZ507998 (study PRJEB26167, sample SAMN06115470) | human gut metagenome | host: Homo sapiens | place: China:Henan | collected 2016-06-23 | study... | reverse complement strand
GGGTGATTTTGTGATCACTGAGACCATGGTTGTCAGCTGGCTTGTCATGATCCTGATCACAGGCTTTTGTATCTGGCTTACCAGGGATCTGAGGGTGGAAAATATTTCCAAACGTCAGGCGGTAGCAGAGATGCTGGTAGAGCAGGCCACTAATCTGGTCCGCAACAATACCGGCGGTACAAAGTTCGACTATCTGATCCCCTTTGTGGCAGCCCTCTTTACCACAAGTGCGGTGTCAAACCTGATCAGCCTGACGGGTCTTAGAAGCCCGACAGCCGATCTTTCCGTCGAAGCAGCCTGGGCGGTAGTGGTCTTTGTTATGATCACAGCCAACAAGATTAAGGCAAGCGGTCTTCTGGGATACATGAAGGGCTTTACCACACCGATTCCGGTGATGACGCCGTTCAATATCCTTTCTGAAATCGCAACGCCCATCAGTATGGCCTGCCGTCACTTTGGAAACATTCTTTCCGGCGTTGTTATCAACGGCCTTCTTTATGCGGCTCTGGCCGTGGCAAGCTCTGCACTGCTTGGCTGGCTTCCGGGCGCGCTGGGAGAAATCCTGGGAAGCATTCCCATCCTGGATGTGGGTATTCCCGCCATTCTGTCTGTATACTTTGACTGGTTCTCCGGTCTCATGCAGGCGTTTATTTTCAGTATGCTGACCATCATGTACATTGCCAATGCGGCAGAAGGTTAAGCAGACTTATTTTACTCAGAACATTTATTTTCGAGGAGGAAAATTATCATGACAGATTTTCAGGTATTAGCAAAAGGTATCGCTTTAGCAGGATGTGCCATCGGCGCCGGCTGCGCTCTGATCGCAGGTATCGGTCCTGGTGAAGGTAATGCGGTTGCAAAGGCGCTGGAGGCGATCGGCCGTCAGCCGGAGTGCAAGTCTGACGTAACCAGCACAATGCTTCTTGGATGTGCGATTGCAGAGACTACTGGTATTTACGGTTTCGTTACAGGTCTGCTTTTGATCTTCGTTGCTCCTGGCACATTCATGAATTTCCTGTCTTAATGGAAAAGGGAACACCGTATTCCGCAGACAGGAGGTAGGAAGATGAGAGAGACACAGGAACTTGTAACCATCGTACCCTGGACCTTCATTGCTACGATCTGCAACCTGTTCATTCAGTGCTGGCTGATTAAAAAGTTTCTGTTCAAGCCTATCCGCGAAGTGATTGAAAAGCGCAGGGCTCTGGCAGATTCTCAGATTCAGGACGCAAAGAAGGCAAAAGAAGAGGCAGAGACCATGAAGGCCGGATACGAGGCAGAGATGGCAAAGGCAAAAGAAACTGCCAGTGTAATCCTTCAGGATGCCCAGAAGGATGCAGCTGCCCGCAGTGAGGCTATGCTGCAGGAGGCAAAGGCTCAGGCAGCCGGTATTAAGGCAAAAGCAGAAGCCGATATCCTTCAGGAGAAGAAGAAAGCCGTTAATGAGATCAAAAATGAGATCGGCGGCATTGCCATGGATATCGCAGGAAAGGTGATCGAGCGCGAGATCAGCGAGGACGATCACAGGAAGCTGATAGACGAGTTTATTGAGAATGTAGGTGAGGCGTCATGACAAAAACTGCCAGACTCTACGGAGGCAGCCTCTATGACCTTGCTTCAGAAGAAAAGCTGACAGAGGAAATGTTAGAGCAGCTTGACATGGTTCGGGCGCTTTTTAAGGAAGAACCCTCTTATCTGCGGCTCCTTGCAGAACCTTCTATTCCAAAGACAGAGCGTGTGGGTCTGATCCATACGGCTTTTGAAGGTAAGATTCATGTATATCTGCTGAATTTCCTGAAGCTTTTATGTGAAAACGGCATGCTCCGGGAGTTTTCAGACTGCTGCCGGGAATTCAGAACCAGGTACAATGAAGACCAGGGAATTGCTGAGGCAGTGGTCACCAGTGCGGTGCCTCTGACAGAGGAACAGAAAGAGGCACTCAAAGCCAGACTGGAAAAGATTAGCAATAAAACCATTCAGCTTACCCTTAAGGTTGACCCGCAGGTAGTGGGCGGCATCAGGGCAGAGCTGGAGGGAAGGCAGCTTGACGGCACACTGCAGGAACGTCTGTCAGGACTGCGAAAGAAAGTTACGGAAATCATCGTATAAAGGATGTGAATGGAATGCAATTAAAACCTGAAGAGATATCCAAGGTCATCCGCAGCCATATCAAATATTACCAGAATGCCATTGAGCAGAGCGAGACGGGAACCGTCCTTATGGTCGGCGATGGTATTGCCAGAGTCAGCGGGCTTACAAACTGTATGTCCGGCGAGCTTCTGGAATTTGAAGACGGCACCTTCGGAATGGCCCAGAACCTGGAAGAAACAAATGTTTCTGTTGTATTATTCGGATCTGACCAGGGGATCAGCGAGGGACAGACAGTAAAGCGCACCGGAAAGGTCGTATCTGTTCCTGTAGGCGAGGCTATGATCGGCCGCGTTGTAAATGCTATTGGTCAGCCCATTGACGGAGCAGGCCCTATTGAAACAAGTGAATACAGACCCGTAGAGTCTCCGGCTCCCGGTATCTGCGACAGACAGCCCGTAAAGGAGCCTCTCCAGACAGGAATCAAGGCAATTGACTCCATGATCCCGATTGGAAGAGGACAGCGTGAGCTGATCATCGGAGACCGTCAGACTGGTAAGACAACCATTGCTACGGATACGATTTTAAATCAGAAGGGCAAGGACGTTATCTGTATCTATGTAGCCATTGGACAGAAGCGTTCTACCGTTGCAAACCTGGTATCTGAGCTCCAGGCAGGCGGCGCGATGGATTACACCATCGTAGTTACGGCTACTGCTTCTGAAACAAGCCCCTTACAGTACATTGCGCCTTATTCCGGCTGTGCGATGGGAGAATATTTTATGAACAAGGGAAAACACGTTCTGATCATCTATGATGATTTGAGTAAGCATGCAGTTGCATACAGAGCACTTTCCCTGCTGATCCGCCGTCCGCCGGGGCGTGAAGCTTATCCGGGCGACGTATTCTACCTGCACTCCAGACTGCTTGAGCGTGCAGCAAAGCTTTCTGATGAAAAGGGAGGCGGTTCTCTGACAGCCCTTCCTATTATTGAGACCCAGGCAGGTGACGTATCAGCCTATATTCCTACCAATGTTATTTCCATTACAGACGGACAGATCTTCCTTGAGACAGAGCTGTTCCATTCCGGCATTATGCCTGCTGTAAACCCGGGTATTTCTGTTTCCCGAGTAGGAGGAAATGCACAGATCAAGGCTATGAAGAAGGTAGCCGGTACCTTAAAGCTGGTTTACTCTCAGTACAGAGAGCTTCAGAGCTTTGCTCAGTTCGGTTCTGACCTGGATGCGGATACCAAAGCCCGTCTGGCTCAGGGCGCCCGTATCGTAGAGGTATTAAAGCAGGGCAGAAGTACGCCGGTTCCGGTTGAGAAGCAGGTAGCAATCCTGTATGCCGTTGTAAACGGTATCTTAACTCAGGTTGAGGTAGAGGATATCCAGTCCTATGAAGAGGGACTTTACACCTTCTTAGACAGTGATGCTGCAGGTGTGTCCGCTATGGAAGGAATCCGCTCTACAGGTAAGCTGGAGGGCGAGACAGAAGAGAAGTTAAAGACGGCTCTTAAGGATTACCCAGACCGTTTTTTAAAGGCCAGATAATCAGATAAAAGGAGGAAGACCATGGCTGCAAATATGAAAGCCGTGAAGCTCCGTATGAAGAGCATACAGAGCACCATGCAGATCACCAAAGCAATGGAACTGGTGGCATCCTCCAAGCTTCGCAGGGCCAAGGAACGGGCAGATGCCAGCCGTCCCTATTTTCATACTTTAAGGGATACGCTGGCTGACATTGCGGCAGGCAATACGGACTTTTCATCGGTTTATACCAGGTCCGGAAAAAGCGGCCGCTGGTGTTATGTAGTAGTTGCCGGAGACAGAGGTCTGGCAGGCGGCTACAATGCCAACCTGTTTAAAGAGATGGAAGCGCAGATGGCAGGAAAGGACTGTATTGTGCTTCCCATCGGAAAAAAGGCGGTAGAGTATTATAAGCGCCGTAAGGTAGAGATTCTCACAGAAGAGTTTGCTGAGGTGGGAGATCTGTCTGTTTCCGACTGCTTTACTATTGCAAAGCTTCTTTGCAAAGGCTTTAAATCAGGCGACTTTGGCCATGCGGCACTGGGCTATACCAATTTTATTTCCATGCTCTCACAGCGTCCCGGCGTATCCGGCATGCTGCCTCTGGAGGATTTCTCCGGGGAAGAGAAGGATGTAAAAAAGATCCGTTCTCTGATTCTGTACGAGCCGGATGCGGAAACTGTATTTGACTCCATTGTGCCGGAGTATCTGGCAGGACTTCTTTACGGAGCTATGTGCGAGTCTGTAGCCAGTGAGCTGGCTGCCAGAAGAACCGCCATGGACGCCGCTACCAAGAATGCCGGCGAGATGATCGAACAGCTGAGTCTCTACTATAACCGCGCCCGTCAGGCAAGCATCACTCAGGAGATCACAGAGATTGTGGCAGGAGCGGAGGAACCCTGATCTGCGGGATAGACGGCCCCGCGAGTATCTGTGCGGGGATGATATGCATCATTTTTTGGCAGAACATGCCAAAGGGTGGATAACAAGGAGATTTGTATATGACTGAGAAACATATAGGCAAGGTAGTGCAGGTAACGGGTCCTGTTCTGGATATCCGTTTCAGGGAAGGAGAGCTGCCTGCGCTGCTGAATGCGATTGAGATTGATGTAAATGGTCATCGCCTGGTGGCAGAGGTTGCCCAGCAGGTTGGTGACGATGTAGTGCGCTGTATTGCCATGAGTTCTACGGACGGACTGGTGCGCGGTGCAGATGCAGTAGATACGGGAAGTGCGATTACCGTTCCCGTAGGCGATGAGTGTCTGGGACGTGTATTTAACCTGTTAGGTGATCCGGTAGATGAGAAGCCTGCTCCTGAGGATGTGGAGCGCTGGGCTATCCATCGTCCGGCTCCTTCCTATGAAGAGCAGATGCCGGCTACAGAAATCCTGGAGACAGGTATCAAGGTAGTAGACCTGATCTGTCCGTACGCAAAGGGCGGTAAGATCGGTCTGTTCGGCGGTGCCGGCGTAGGAAAGACGGTTCTTATTATGGAGCTGATCCACAACGTTGCTACGGCTCACGGCGGCCTGTCTGTATTTACAGGCGTTGGCGAGCGTACCCGTGAGGGAAATGATCTTTACGGCGAGATGAAGGAGAGCGGCGTTATCGACAAGACCGCTTTGGTATATGGTCAGATGAACGAGCCGCCGGGGGCTCGTATGAGAGTTGCCCTTTCCGGCCTGACCATGGCAGAATATTTCCGTGATGTGAAGAATCAGGATGTGCTTCTGTTTATTGATAATATTTTCCGTTTTACCCAGGCAGGCTCCGAGGTATCCGCTCTGCTGGGACGTATGCCTTCCGCGGTAGGATATCAGCCTACTCTGGCTACGGAGATGGGCGCCCTGCAGGAGCGTATCACCTCTACAAAGAAGGGGTCTATTACCTCTGTTCAGGCTGTATATGTGCCTGCGGATGACCTGACTGACCCGGCTCCGGCTACCACATTTACCCATCTGGATGCAACTACGGTTCTTTCCAGAGATATTGCCAGCCAGGGTATCTATCCTGCTGTGGACCCCCTTGAGTCTACCAGCCGTATCCTTTCACCGGAGGTAGTAGGAGAGGAGCACTATCAGGTGGCAAGATCTGTGCAGAGAGTGCTTCAGAGATATAAAGAACTGCAGGACATTATCGCAATTATGGGTATGGATGAGCTGTCAGAGGATGATAAGCTGACTGTATCCAGAGCAAGAAAGGTACAGCGCTTCCTGTCTCAGAGCTTCTCCGTTGCAGAGCAGTTTACAGGTATGGCAGGACAGTATGTGCCGTTAAAGGAAACCATTCGTGGCTTTAAGAAGATTCTGGACGGCGAGTGCGATGAGATTCCCGAGAGCTGCTTCCTGTTTGCGGGAACTATTGACGATGTCTTTGAGAAAGCGAAAAAGGCACAGTAGAAGGGAGGGTGAGGCTTTATGGCAGCCTTCCATTTGCAGATTGTGACTATGGACGGAAATGTCTTTGACGGACAGGTTCAGAGCGTTTCCTGCCGTACGATCCACGGAGATCTGGCGATCATGGCCCGTCATATGAACTACTGTACGGCAGTAGGCATGGGAACCGCTCATGTGATAATGGAGGATGGTACAGAGCGCACAGCCGCCTGTATCGGCGGTATGCTGACCGTGATGAACGGAGAGTGCCGTCTGATCCCTACTACCTGGGAATGGAGCGATGAGATCGATCTGGAGCGTGCAAAGCGTGCAAAGGCACGGGCGGAGGAAAAGATGAACAAGTCCGGCCTGTCTGAGGTGGAGCGTCAGATGATCGAGGCAAAGCTTCACAGGGCTCTGGTCCGTATCGGAACTGTGGAAAAGTAAAATAGATTATAGTTTGATTAAAAATGGCCGCCGCAAGGCGCCCCGAAGGCGGCTGTTTTTTGTTCTGGAGGCGATTGATACTTTAAACTAATTGTTTTTCCATTTGCTGCGTGGTAGAATGAGGGAAATACAGGAAAGAAAACAGAGGTACAGATGTGATGGAGACAAAGAGAATTTATATAAAGGATACAGAACATGTAAGGGATGAGGAGCTTTTGGAGGCGGCAGAAATCATCCGCCGGGGCGGTCTTGTGGCCTTTCCTACGGAAACTGTATACGGATTGGGAGGAAATGCTCTGGATGAGGATGCTGCAAAAAAGATTTATGCAGCCAAGGGCCGGCCTTCTGACAATCCTCTGATTGCCCATGTTTCCTGTCCGGAAGAAGTAGAACCTCTTGTAGAATATATGCCTGAGGCTGGTAAGAAGCTGATGGAAGCCTTCTGGCCGGGGCCGCTTACCATGATTTTCCCCAAAAGCAGCCAGGTTCCCTATGGAACCACAGGAGGTTTGGAGACAGTTGCGGTGCGGATGCCTTCCGATCTGGTGGCGAACCGATTGATTGCTCTGGCAGGAGTTCCCATTGCCGCTCCCAGCGCCAATACCTCCGGTCGTCCCAGTCCCACTACAGCAGATCATGTATGGCAGGATATGAACGGAAGAATTGATATGATCATTGACGGAGGCCCTGTGGGGATCGGCGTGGAGTCTACCATTGTGGATGTATCGGGACAGGTGCCTGTGGTGCTTCGGCCGGGAGCCATTACGATGGAAATGTTAAGAGAGACTCTGGGAGAGGTGACGATTGATCCGGCTATTTTAGGCCCTATGGCAGAAGGCGTGCGTCCCAAGGCGCCTGGAATGAAGTATAAACACTATGCTCCCAAGGCAGAGCTTACTTTAGTGGAGCCTGCGATGGAGGACAAAAAGGCTTCCATGACTCAGGAACAGGTAGAACGCATGGTTTCCATGGTATGGAAACTGGCAAAGGAGCAGATTGACGCCGGAGTGCGGGTGGGAATTATCTGTACGGATGAGTCCAGAGCTGCCTACCCGGAGGGCATTGTCCGCAGCATTGGAGCAAGAAAAAGCCAGGAATCGGTCGCTCATAACCTGTACGGAGTACTGCGGGAATTTGATGATCTGAAGGCAGAAGTTATTTTTTCGGAAAGCTTTGGGGAAGACCATCTGGGGCAGGCGATTATGAATCGTTTGTCCAAGGCGGCAGGATATAAGATTGTGCGTGTATAAGAGGGGGAAAATACATGGAAAAACAGACCCTGGGTGAAAAGACAGCCCAGATGCTTTTGGAAATGATACAAAAGGAGGGCTTTGGCCCGGGGGATAAGCTTCCGACGGAAGCAGAGCTGGTGGAATCTCTGGGAGTGGGACGCAATACTGTCCGGGAGGCGCTGCGCATACTGATGTCCAGAAATATTGTCACCATCCGTCAGGGATCCGGAACCTTTATTTCTGAAAAAAAAGGCGTTGTGGATGATCCGCTGGGTTTTTCCATGATGGAGGACCGGCGCAGGCTGACCGAGGATCTGATCCAGGTACGTCTGATGCTGGAACCTCAGCTGGCAGCACTGGCAGCCCAGAATGCTGCCGAAGAGGATTTACAGAAACTGGAACAGATCAAAGAGGAGCTGGAAGATCTGATCCGTCAGAGAAAGGATTATTCCTTAAAGGATTCACAGTTTCATGAGCAGATCGCTAACTGCAGCCACAACCAGATCATGACCAATCTGGTGCCTGTGATCACAGAGGGCGTGCGGATGTTTGCCGTCTCGGTTCAGGAAACGGAATATGAGCAGACACTTTCTTCCCACAGGAGGATCTTTGAGGCCATCCGGGATCGGAGAGGAGAGGATGCAAAGATGGAGATGTATTTCCATTTGATGTATAACAGTAATCGGTATCGGGCGGAAACCGAACCGTAAGGAAAAAGCGTGTGCTTTCTTTTGTTGGAGAAGCACACGCTTTTTTCAGATCCAGCGTTTCCTTACTGAATCCATCTGCCGTTTTCATCTACCTGATAACCGTCAGGAGTTGTGGCAGAAGTATACAGTTTTCCCATGGTACCGTCAGAAACGGGGTTAAAATAATACCAGTTGTTTTCGATTTGCTGCCATCCGGTTTTCATGCCGGAATTGATATCAATGAAAAACCAGCTGTTCTGCTCGTGGTCAAAGAAAAAACCGGATTTTGTGTATCCGTCAGCGCCAAAGGCATACCAGGCCCCGTTGATCATTTCCCATGCGGGCTGTTCATATACAGTGCCGTTTTCAGCTGTTTTTATGGAGCCTGCGGCAAATGTTCCATCTGCATACTGAAGCTTCCACTGAGATGGATTGCCGGATTCCTGAATCCAATGACTATTGTTTGTTCCGTTTCCGGTTATAATTCCAGATACCGTATTTACATATCCTTTTTTAGAATCAAGGATTGTGTGGCCGGATACAGAGGAGCCGGGGCCGCTTACAGAGGTTCCGGAACCGGAAGAGCCGTCAGAATCGCTATTATCCGGGATAGAAGGAATTTCCGGTACGTTTTCATCGTTTACAGTAACTGCAGAAGAGGCAGACTGGCCGCCGGCAGATACCGTAATTACAGCCTGACCGGGACGCAGACCGGTTACAAGACCATTTTCATCTACAGAGGCTGTAGAGGAATCGGAGCTTGTCCAGCTGGCAGTGAGGCCTGCTGGTGTGATTTCTGCATGTAGCTGGATGCTGCCGCCTACGGCGATCCGTGCATTCTGAGGAGACAGGGATACCGTAACTTCTTCCCTGTTCCATACAGCCTGAGGTCCGCTGTAGGTCCAATGGAAGGGACCTGTGCCGTTCAGCGCCTTCCACCAGTTATCGGCTGCCTCTACTTTAAAGGTATGAGAGGTTTCAAGATCAGCTCCTGAAATTCGATAGCTGGTTTTTGTGGTGGTACAACTGCTGTTTACATGGTTAAAGTAGTCGTCCTCATCTGCGTAGACAGGTTTTCCGTCCATATAAATACGGTATCCGTAGATTCCTGATTCATCCCACGGTTCCTCCCAGCTGAGAATGAGATCTCCATTTTCTTCGCGAACGTCCAGGCTGCTGTCCCATTCGGGAGCCTTGAAATCATATTTATGTGAGAGCTTTACCGTTTCAGATTCATAATCAAAGGTATCGCCATTATCAGCAAAAGCTGTAATTATAACCTCGTTTTCTGTTTCCATAAGACGCCCGATGGTAAGGGTAAGTTCATCCTGGCTTGATTTGCTGCCGAGCTCATAATTGTAGATTGTCTTTACAAGTACTCCGTCTGCATAGGCATGATATCCGCGGATGCGCGGATCTGCTTTGCTGCCATTGGCAAAGGTGGCAGAGGCCCAGGTATATCCTTCGCCGGAATAGCGTACCTTACGGTCAGAGGGAACGTTTAATGTTTCATCCTGTGCAGATTCAATTCTCAGGCCTGCAGAGGGACCTTCGGTCTTATTTCCGGTTGCATCAACGGCATAGACAGTAAAGGTGTAATCGACATTGGCACAAAGGCCTTCTGCCTGATATTCGGGTTTCGTTACAGGCGTGGAAATATCTACAAGCTGTCCGTCTGCCCGTGTTTCGATGATATAGCCGGAGATTTCATCATAGTCAGCGGCGTCTGTCCAGGTCAGCTCCGCTGCTTCGTCTGCGGAAGCGCGGGAAGCGTTAGATGGAGAGGCTGTAAGTACGGCATCCTCTGTCCACTCCGGAATATCCATGGCATTCTCCGCTTTATCAGAGGTTGTGGTATCGCCTGCAAAATTCAGTCCGCCGGATGCGGAGATCTTGCTCCAAGCCTTGGAATCCTCATCTTTATCATTAAACCTTACATTATAAAAGACGGAATCTTCCACGCCCTTCAGTTCCTGGGCCATTTTACTGTTGGTAAATGTAATATCCTGGAAATAAAGGTCATGGTGGGTGTGCCAGGGCTTTTCAAGCTGGCTGTAATCCACATCAGCTACCAGGCTGAACTCATTTTTCTTTACGTTATCAATCGTAAGATTATAGGCGTTGATATTGCGGAATTCAGCCGGTGTATCAGCAGGCTCCACAGATACAGCCTGATTTACATCGCTGTAGGTTGTGCTCATTACAAATGCCTGGCTGCATTCTCCCACTGCACAGTCGCGGATCAGCACATCCCATACGCCTCCTCCGTTGGCAGGAGCAGATTTGAATCGGAATGGCATATCGCTGTGGTTTAAAACATTATCTTCTACCAGCAGATTACAGATACCGGCTCCTGTATGGCTTCCGGCCGCAATAGCGCCGCCATGCCCTTCTCTCAGGAAATTGTTAAAGGTCCAGATGTTCTGGGAAGGCTTCTGTTCGCAGTCCTGAACGCCTTTTCCCATACCGGTAGCAAAGTTGACAGAATCATCACCCGTATCAAAGAAATTATTAAATACAATGGCATTCTGTGTATTTCCAAGTTCAATACCGTCTGCATTGTTGGAATCATAGGTGGTATATTTTACATTATTGGAGGTTACATTTTTACTGTCAAGGACAGCAACCGTTTGGAAGGCAGGATTGCGGACTGTAATATCGCCAATATAAACATTTTCAGTTCCGCGGATTACAATCAGGTTAGGGCGGTTATTGTAGGCCACCTTTTCGCTTAATCCTTTTTCTTTTGCCTTCAGGGTAGCGTCTGAGGCCAGAATACCAAGGGAGGTTTCAAAAGGTGTGGTATATAGCTTTTTGGAGTTTCCGGATACCCAGCGTGGGAGGCGGTAAGCCTTATCCTCCGGATCAGCTGCCTGGCGATCCTGATAGAACATAGAGTAGCCGTCTCCGTTAATATCATCCTCTTCGCCATATTTCCAGCCGTTTCCATCAATGGTTCCCTCTCCTGTTATGCGGATATTTTCCAGCATACCGCCCTCATCGCTGCTGTAAGCATTAATCAGAGCCCAGGATCTGGTATCTGTAGAGTAGGGATACAGGAGATAATTGCTGTCATAGTGGTCTGCATTTGGGGAGCCAAAGAGAACAGCGCCCTTTTCAAGCTCCAGTGTCATATTACTCTTCAGGTACAGAGCGCCTGACATGAATATACCGGAAGGAACGACAACCTTTCCGCCTTCCGTGCAGGCATCGATAGCAGCCTGGATTGCTTTTGTATTTTCTTCAATGAACCGGTTGATTCCGTCATCATAGGAACGATAGGGAGTATCAACCGTACGGGCGCCAAAATCTGTAATATTAAATATTTCCGGGGCAGGAGCTGTGGAGGCGGAAACAGAAGCCGTGTCTCCAATCGGATTTCCGGAATCATCCAGAGCCACGACGGAAAATTCGTAGGAGGTATCCGGCGTCAGGTTATCTGCCGTAAAGGAGTGAATATCTACGTTTACCATTTCGATGTTCTTTTTTTCATAGTATTCGTAGAATGCGTCCATGTATGTACTTGCCCAGTCGGCATGTTCGGCGAAATTTTCCCGGGCTGTTCCGATGAGCTCACCGTCCTGATATACGGCGTAGTCTGCGACAGTATCGTATTTTTCAGGCTTATTCCATACCAGCGTCACAGAGGTGTCGTCATAGGCCAGAGTGGGAACCAGCAGATTGGTTACGTCCTCGCTGCCTTCCGTACGGTCATATTTGGGTTCTGTCAGGGGAGGCGTTTTGCGGCGTTCTATTTTTGGGGCCGCATTTGACGGAGTAGAAGCAGCGTCAGAGGGGGAAGCGGGACGTTTATGCGCATCTGATGAGGTTGCATCTGATGGAGTAGCGATTATTTCATTGTCCTCATCCCGGTCTTCGGAGGAACTGTGTTCAGCGTCTGATGGAGTAGCTAAAGGCTGATATATGGGGGGGAGGGTGGAATCATCGCGATTGGCGTAAGAAGGGGAAGCAGTAAGGCTGTGCTGAGAA
>ENA-UERZ01002028-UERZ01002028.1-human-gut-metagenome-genome-assembly--contig:-NODE-2028-length-12362-cov-4.484575_pt1 | contig 12362 bp, 6 predicted proteins | sample MGYA00242997_ERZ507998 | MGnify/ENA primary metagenome ERZ507998 (study PRJEB26167, sample SAMN06115470) | human gut metagenome | host: Homo sapiens | place: China:Henan | collected 2016-06-23 | study... | reverse complement strand
GCAAGTACATCCGGGTGAAGCACAGGGTCATTGGCTTCCACCGAAATATGCGGGGAAAGGTCCTTATACAGATTCACAAAGGATGTAATCCTCTCATCCACTGAGTTGGGATCGGCCACAATATGGATGGTAACGTCTCTGTCCAGCTGTGCCAGGATGTCCCTGGTTGTATCACCCAGGGTAAGGATTTTGTTGGAACTTAAGTCATGTTTCAGGTATTTGGCAGGAAGCTTTCCCACTATCAGATTGAGTACAATGACAGCGGCAATGACCACAAGGGTGAACAGTGCCATATAGCTGCCTTTTTTACATTTTCTGGTCATATGATTCAACTCCATCTTCTTTTCTCGATTGACTGGACCGTCAGGAACAACAATATACCGGCCACACTCAGATAATAGACAAGACCGCTGACATCCAGCATATGGCTGCTGACAATGCCGTCAAATACGTCTGTCAGTACGATTTTTCCCAGAAGTCCGGTCAGAGCCCGTTCAAATATGCTCTGCTTTACGAAAAAGGTTCCTATAAGGACTGCCGCTCCGGCTGCTTCCAGTCCAAGGGAAAGGGGGATATGGCCGGTCAGCCGGTATAGGATAAAACACACCAGGGTCCACAGGATAAGGAAACCGACCAGGGAACCTGATGCGGCAGCCGGTATAAAGTTTAAAAGCCCTGGCCAGAGGATGCTGAGCAGCAGTATGCCGAAGGTCCCTGCAGCGGCTATGAGCTGGCTTTCCGTAAGGGAGGAGATGAAAAGCCCAATGGCAATATACACACATCCCAAAAGGAAGAAGGCCAGTATAGATGCATAGTCCTCGGTCAGATAAGCGGTGCCGGCGCTTCGGATGATAAGGGGACAGAGGCAGGCAATGGCCATGGGGACAGCCAAAATAGTGACCATGGAAAGAAATTTTCCCATAACAATGCCCCATACGGACACAGGGGAGGTGAGAAGCAGCTGGTCTGTCCGCGCCCTGTGTTCATCCGACATGCTGCGCATGGTCAGAATCGGCACCGCAATCATAAGTATCATCAGGATGGAATTAAGTGTATAAGAAAAATAGGGGTAACCGTTAATCATATTGTAAACCATGAAATAAATGCCCATGAACATGGTCATGAAAGCAATGAAAACATAGCCTGTCATGGAGCAGAAATAGGATTTCAGCTCCCGCTTATAGATAGCTCTCATTGGGAATCCTCCTCCTTTGATGGGTCTGTGGGGTCTGTGACGCCTTTGTCCTCCCGCAATTTCGGGGAGTCCTCTGTCAGCTCCAGGAATATTTCTTCAAGGGATGCCTTGGAGGGAGCCATGGACAGGATGGGAAGTCGGTGATTGGCCAGGGCGTAAAAAATGGTTTCGCGGATATCTGTCTTAGCGCCGGAAGCAATGCCGCCGCTAGAAGCAATGCCGCCGCCGGGAGCAATGCCACCGCCGGAACCAATACCGCTCCCCGAAACACTGCTATCTTCATCCCCTCCAAACTGCAGATTCACCACACAGGTGCCTGCCTCGCCTCCGGCCCCTATACGCTCTATGGACAGACCGTGAATTTCCTCCAGCACAGGCATTACCGTTTCCTCGCTGCCTTTTACCGTCAGCTCCAGGCCCGCGGCGCCTTTTAAACGTTGTTCCAGGTTTTCAGGAGTATCGCTGGCAATCAGCTTTCCGTGGGCAATAATCATGATATGGTCGCAGACAGCGCTTACTTCAGACAGGATGTGGGAGCTCAGGATGACGGTATGCTGTTTGCCCAATCCCTTTATCATATCCCGTATCTCAATGATTTGTTTCGGGTCCAGTCCCACAGTGGGTTCATCCAGGATGATAACAGAGGGCTTCCCTAAAATAGCCTGGGCCATACCCACCCTCTGGCGGTAACCCTTGGACAGATTTCGGATCAGCCGTTTTCTGACATCCGTAATCTTAACCAGTTCCATCACTTCCTGTATAGCGTCCTTCTGCCCTGCTTTTGGCAGCGTTTTAGGGCAGGCCGCAAATTCCAGGTACTCATCCACGGTCATATCCATATACAGAGGCGGAATTTCCGGCAGATACCCGATGCGTTTTTTTTGCGGCTTCAGGCTCTTCCAGTGTGTCGTGGCCGTCTATGATGACCTGGCCCTCTGTGGCGCCCAGATAACCGGTCATGATGTTCATGGTAGTGGACTTCCCGGCTCCGTTAGGGCCCAGGAAGCCGTATATCTGGCCGTCTTCCACCCGGAAGCTTAAATGGTCCACTGCCAGATGGCCGCCGTAATCTTTTACAAGATTTTTTACTTCAATCACTGATTGTGTCCTCCTGTCAGTTTTTTATAAACATATACACCAAACAGTTTTAAAATTAAAATGTGATGAAAATGTGTTTAAATTATAATCTTTTTATAACAATTGTTTTTAAATTTGCAAAATAACGCAAAGAACCGCAAAATGTTGCACTGATTTTTGCGAGAAAAAGTATTGCCCTGCATGGATGGAATTGGTATAATAAAGGGCAGTTGGTAAAAAAATAACATCTATGATGCGTGGGCCCCCTTGGGGGCACCGGAATGGAGGGAACTATGAATCAGATTGATACCATGTCAGTCAATGCAATCCGCGTTCTGGCAGCAGATGCTGTACAGAAAGCCAAATCAGGCCACCCAGGTCTTCCTTTGGGAGCCGCAGCCATGTCCTTTGAGCTGTGGGCAAAACATATGAACCATAATCCTAAGAATCCGGGATGGGAGAACAGGGACCGTTTTATCCTTTCAGGAGGCCATGGCTCCACACTGCTGTATTCCCTGCTTCATCTTTTCGGCTACGGCCTTACAAAAGAGGATATGATGAATTTCCGCCAGATGGATTCTCTGACACCGGGACATCCGGAGTATGGCCATACAGTAGGCGTTGAGGCCACCACAGGCCCTCTGGGCGCAGGCATGGGCATGGCAGTCGGCATGGCTATGGCCGAGTCCCATCTGGCAGCTGTATTCAACAAGGACGGATATCCGGTTGTTGACCATTATACCTATGTGCTGGGCGGCGACGGCTGCATGATGGAGGGCATTTCCTCCGAGGCGTTCTCACTGGCAGGTACCCTGGGCCTGGGCAAGCTTATTGTATTTTATGATTCCAACCGTATTTCCATCGAGGGAAGCACGGATATTGCATTTACAGAGAACGTGCAGAAGCGCATGGAAGCCTTTGGATTCCAGCTGATTACCGTTGAGGACGGAAATGATCTGGATGCCATCGGCAAGGCCATCGAGGAGGCAAAGGCAGATACCGCACGTCCGTCCTTCATCACCGTAAAGACCCAGATTGGCTACGGCTGCCCCGCTAAGCAGGGCAAGGCCAGCGCTCACGGCGAGCCTCTGGGAGATGACAATGTAAAAGCCATGAAGGAATTCCTGAACTGGCCGTCTATGGAGCCTTTCTATGTACCGGATGAAGTATATGCCAATTATAAGGCATACGCTGAGAGAGGCGCTGAGACAGAGGAAAAATGGAACGCATTATTTGCGGAATACTGCGGGAAATATCCGGAGATGAAGGAATTATGGGATAAATTCTATAATCCGAATCTGGCTAATGATGTTTATGACAGTGAAGACTACTGGGCATTTGAGGACAAGCCGGATGCTACCAGAAGCCTGTCCGGCAAGCAGCTTCAGAAACTTAAGAACCTGATGCCGAACCTGATTGGAGGAGCAGCAGACCTGGCTCCGTCCACTAAGACCTATATGGCTGATATGGGGGACTTCTCCAAGGATAACTATGCCGGACGCAACCTGCATTTCGGCGTCCGCGAGCTGGCCATGTCCGCTATCGGAAACGGTCTTATGCTTCACGGCGGCCTGCGGGCATTTGTGTCCACCTTCTTTGTGTTCAGCGATTATACAAAGCCAATGGCAAGGCTGTCTGCTCTTATGGGTGTGCCCCTTACCTTTGTATTTACCCATGACAGCATCGGCGTGGGCGAGGACGGACCAACCCATGAGCCCATCGAGCAGCTGGCTATGCTGCGCGCCATGCCTAACTTCCATGTATACCGTCCGGCGGATGCCACGGAGACAGCTGCTGCATGGTACAGCGCCGTATCTTCCAAAAAGACTCCTACGGCTCTGGTACTCACAAGACAGAACCTGCCGCAGCTGGCCGGATCCAGCAAGGAGGCATTAAAGGGAGCCTATATACTGGAAGATTCCGCAAAGGAAGTTCCGGATGCCATCATCATTGCCACTGGTTCCGAGGTGGAGCTGGCAGTGGGTGCAAAGGCAGAACTGGCAAAAGAGGGCGTGGATGTGCGTGTTGTCAGCATGCCCAGCATGGACGTGTTCGAGGAGCAGCCTGAGGATTACAAGGAGAAGGTCCTTCCAAAGGCAGTTCGCAAGAGAGTGGCGGTAGAGGCACTGGGCGATTTCGGATGGGGCAGGTATGTGGGCCTTGACGGAACCACCGTCACCATGAAGGGCTTTGGCGCCAGCGCACCGGCGGGACAGCTCTTTAAGAAATTCGGATTTACGGTTGAGAACGTTGTGGCAGCCGTGAAGTCACTGTAGACATAAACAGCTGCTGCTCAATGGCAGTTAAAACCGGACCCATGAAGAACAGACTGCTTCTTCATGGGTCCGGTTTCATTTAAAGCAGGATAAAGCTATATTCAGGCGGCACTGTGCGTATTTGTAAAATTGACAAATAGCTTCCCAAATAATATAATATTATTCAAAGCTGTTTAAAGTTATATGGTTTCCGGAAAAGCGAGGTACGGCAGATGAAACAGATACGAAAAAAACATAAGTTTTCTCTGCCGATAACCATCACAGTCTGTATCGCCCTTGCGATTGTCTTTTACTTATCATTATCTTATTTCCTGGAAGGATACCGCAGGGACATCTACGACCGCATCATCAATTCCAATATCTCTGCGCTGAAAGAGACAACCAGCACCCTGATTTCCAAGACAACCGAAGGTTTTGACCATTGCCGGCATGAGATACGCGTGCTGGGAATCGGCATGTCCGAAGAACTGAAGGAAAATGGTTTTGACTCCATTGACGGCCTCAGCAACGGGGACCGCAGTTATCTCAGGGATTTTAACAAAGTGTCTGTGTTCGATTACTGCGTACTTCTGAATGAATCAGGCCGCGGTGTCTACAGCCAGGGGGATAGTGTGAAACCCATCAACCTGTATTCCAGTCAGGCCTATGTGGACTGCCTGAACAGCCCGGACGGGGAGGCGATCAGCTTTATTTCAGACCCGTTCAGCGCTTCGGGGCAGGATGTGGTGGCATTCTCCTGCCGCGCGGGCTCTGTCATACTGATTGGAATTTACAGCCAGGAATCTTTCCGGGCCCTTTATGATTCCACTGCGTTCGGGGACAATGCTTCCTATATGATCACCACTGACTCAGGTCTGATTCTCTCCCGCACCCATGTGAACCGGGAACTGGGAGAGACTCTGAATCTGTTTACATATTTTGAGGAAAATCCCCTGAATGCGGAATTCTTTAAGCCGGACGCCCAGGGCGGCACGGAATATGAGAGGGTGCTCTCTGATTTCAGGGACGATAAAGGCGGCAGCGCCGAGATTTACTTTGGGGATTCCCGCTATGAGCTTGTGTATGCGCCCATCCCGCGGACCGGCTGGGATTTCATTTCCTGTGTCTCCTATGACCACATTACGGCGGACGCGGCGCAGATTAACCAGGAGACCATCCAGCTGACCATGTTTATCATTGTGCTGATGCTGGGCATGTTTCTGGTGATTGTAATTATGCTGGTATTCGTGGTGCGCGCCAACGCATCCAGGGAAGCTGTTCGCCGTGACCGTATTTTCACCCTGATGACCCATTATGTGCCCAATGTGATTGTCATTGCTGACAGTGAAAGCGGTGCTATTGAGTATGCGTCCCGCAACACGGAACAGGTCCTGGGGATTGAGGATGCATTTGGAAATGCTATAGAAGATAAGTTCTTAAGCTGTATCAGCGGCAGCGACCGCCAGGCGGTCCTGGACCTGATAAGCCGGGTCCGCAAGGGAGATTGTGCCAGCGGAAGCCTGAAGCTGCATTTTACCCGGCCTGACATCCAGAAGGATATCGTGCTGTCCCTTAACGCCTATCTGATTTCGGAACAGGACAGCAGCCAGCGCTTTATCACTGTGACTCTGGAGGATATCACGGAACGGGAGCAGTCCCGCAGGCGCCTGGAAGAGGCGCTGGAGAGCGAGGCACGGGCCAATGCTGCAAAGAGTACTTTCCTGGCCAGTATGAGCCATGATATCCGTACTCCCCTGAATGCGGTAATCGGCCTGACCAATCTGGCCCTCTATTCACCGGAGGACAGCAAAAAGGTGACCGAATGCCTTCAGAAAATCGCTAATTCCTCCCAATTACTGCTGGGACTGATTAACGATGTGCTGGACATGTCCAAAATAGAATCCGGCAAAATGCAGCTGGCAGAGACAGAGTTTGAACTGGGTGAATGGCTGTCCGGCGTGGTTACGGTGACCCAGTCCCAGACAGGCGTGCGCAGCCAGCATTTTGACGTCAATGTCTGGAACATTACCCATGAATTGCTGTGCGGCGATACGGTGCGCCTGGGGCAGGTGCTTACCAATGTGCTGGGAAATGCGGTGAAGTTTACGCCAAAGGACGGGGAAATCTATCTGGATATCACGGAGGTACCATCACAGGATCCTTCATTTGCCAGCTTTGTATTCCGGGTCAGCGATACCGGCGTGGGCATGAGCCGGGAATATATGGGCCGGATTTTCGAGATGTTTTCACGGGACCAGAATTCTTATAAACAGGGAATCCAGGGAACCGGCCTGGGCATGGCCATTACCAAGCGCATTGTGGATCTGATGGGCGGCACCATCCGGGTGGAGAGCGAGCCGGGAAAGGGCACCACCTTTACCATTGGGCTTTCCATCCGTTTAAGCAGCCGCCATGTGCCTCTGGCCGCAGGCTGCGCCATGCTGGTCATCGGCGAGCCGGGAAGTGAGGAAAAGTGCAGGGATGCAGTGGAAAAGCTGGAGGAAATCGGTGTGGATGCTGCCTGGGAGACAGACTATCAGGCAGCTGTTTCCCTGGCGGCCCAAAAGAGGGCGGCAGGCCGTCCTTTCTCCATGGCATTTCTTCCCTATAAAATGCTCCGCTTTGACCGGACCTTAACCGGAGAACAGCTGAAGCGGGATTTAGGCGGGGATACGCTTCTGCTTCTGGGACTGAAACCGGATGAGCAGGAGCTGTTTGAGGAGATTAAGCAGAAGGGATTTAAATATACAATCAGCCTGCCTCTGTTCCGGATGAGCCTGTACCGGAAAATTACCGGAATGCTGGGACAGGGGGAGAGCATATCCGGCGGACTGGCAGGGGAGTTAAAAGGCGTGCGTTTGCTGGTGGTGGAGGACAATGCGGTCAACCTGGAAATCGCAGTGGAAATGCTCTCCGGACTCATGGGAGCGGCGGTGGATACTGCCCGGAACGGAGAAGAGGGATGCACCCGTTTTCTGGATGCACCTGAGGATACATATGACGTGATTCTCATGGATTTACAGATGCCGGTTCTGGGAGGACTGGATGCGGCCCGCAGGATACGGGAGAGCATCCATCCGCAGGCAGCGTCCATCCCTATTATAGCCCTGACAGCCAATGCCTTTGAGGAGGATCGCAGGGAAGCCCTTGAGGCAGGGATGAATGGTTTTGTTCCAAAGCCCATAGACTTCGCGGTCCTGGCAAAGGAGATTGGCCGGGTGCGGCGTGAGGGCCGCTGTCTGCGGCTTTTGTTGGCGGAGGACAATGAACTTAACCGGGAGATAGCGGCAGAGCTGATACGGGCCGACGGCCAGCAGGTGGATGCGGTGGAAAATGGACGCCAGGCACTGGAGGCATATCTCAATGCTCCGGACGGCACATATGACGCCATCCTGCTGGATTTGCGCATGCCGGTCATGGACGGCTTTGAGGCAGCGGCCGCTATCCGCAGCAGCCAAAGAAAGAGTGCCGGATCCATTCCTGTCTTTGCGTTTACATCCAGCAGTGAGGATGAAGTGCGGTCAGAGGCGGCGCGGGCAGGATTCGGCGCTGTACTGACAAAGCCCATCAATATGGAACAGCTGCGGGGCCTGCTGGGCTAAAAGGGCTGTCCCTGAACGGCTGGGGCAGCCGGTACGGCCAGAGCTGTGGGGATGGACAGGAGGATACCCGGTACGGCAGCGAAACGTGATTCACGAAAACCATACCCGGGGAAGAGGGAGAATAAATATGAAGAAACGGATGGGAATAGGGCTGTTTCTGGTGCTGGTGCTGATATCTGCTGCTACCGGATGCACGGCCGTTTGGGATACCGGGGCCACAGAGGATAAGAAACAGAGCGGTGCGCCGCCGGCTGAGGAGCCGGTTGTGCTGCATGTGTACAATACCATGGGTGAGAATATCAATACGGAGCAGGCGGAAGCCTATATCCACCGCACGATGCCCGGAGTTAAAATTGAGAGCACATATGAAATAGCGCCAAAGATGGAGAATGCCCAGCTGGCAGCGGTGCGCAGCGGAGGCGGCCCGGAAATCCTCTATACACAGGATTATTATACCTATGTCCAGAGCGGTTATCTGAAGGATTTGACCTCCGAACCATTTTTGAAGAACTACATGATCAGCGCCTTAAATGATGCGGAGGTAGGGGGTAAGGTATATGCCCTTCCGGTTGGAAACGGGTATATCTCAGGGCTGATGGTGAACAGACAGCTCCTGGCGGATATGGGATATGATATGCCCCGGACACAGGAAGAGTTTATAGGGCTCTGCCGCCGGATTCAGGAGAGAAGGGAGGAGACCGGGGTACGGGCCTATGCCTTTGGGATGCTTTACAATGACGCAGCAGCAGTGGTGGCCATGCCCTTTCTTCTGGATGCGTACACGGACAGCGAATATGTGCAGTGGCTGAATCTGTACCGGAATAATCCGGCAGGGGTTTCCTTTGAAAATCCGGCATTTGCCCGTGTCCTTAAGGGAATTGATGAGCTGGAAAGCATGGGGCTGTATGAGAACGGCGACTTCCTGATGAGCAGCAAACAGAATCTGCGGGAGGTGGTTCGGGGAAACGCAGTCATGTGTTCGGTGAGCTATGTGGACTATGCGGTTCATTTTGAAGAGAAGCTCAGGGATGTGAACGGGGTCCCAAGCTTTAAAATAGAAAAGGACGGCAAACAGGTATGGGTGAAGGCCGAGGACTTTGTATTCATACCATATATGGGAAGAACCAGGGAGGATCGCTGGCTGGCCACCAACGGGGACTGGTATCTGGGAATCAATGCAAACATAACAGACGAGACTGTCCTCAGGGCCTGCCGCCTGTATCTGGAATATGTGGCTTCCACAGAGTTTGCGCCGGAATATTACAGTGCTTCGGTTCCCGTGGGCGCTACCACCTACTACCGGCGGGATGACACATTAAATTATGATTATTTTCAGAATACCCATCCTGAATTTTACCAGTGCCTTACAGAACACTCCATTGTGAAAAATCCTTACCAGTTTTACGGTTCGGATTTGTTTACCTTTTCCCTGCGCCATTACCTGTGCGGACAGAAATATTATGCGGGTCTGGAAGGCGCCAGCTCCTACATGAAGATTGGCGGCACAGAGGGGATGCTGGAGGCGCTGGAAGAATACCGCACTACAGGGAAAAACCGTTACCAGGTTCCGGACCATGTGGTCGGGAAGACAGATAAGACATACAATTATGTGCGTATATTTTCCCGCTCCAATGAATCAGCTCTGGGAAACCTGCTGGCTGATGCCCTGCGCCAGTACACGGGCGCAGATCTGGCCGCCATCAATGCAGGAACTCTGACAGCGGAGCTTGAGGAAGGGGAGATAACAGAGTCTGATTTGGCCACCTCCATGCTCTACGGCCTGAACAACCATGTGGTCACTGTGCGCTGCAAGGGCGCCAACCTGATATCCATACTTTCCACCAATAACCTGACCGATGCGGTGAGAGCGGACCAGTCCAGTGTGTTCGGCGGCATGGTGATTCCCTCCGGTTTCACCTATACCATTACCTACGAACCGCTGGAGGATAATGCGTATGGGGGACAGGCGGAAATCAGCGATGTCCGCCTGTCAAACGGAGAAACGATAGACCCTGACGCCTGGTATACGGTGGCGACCACGGATTATGAGCTGGGGGGAAGCGACGGCTGGGACGCGTTTACGGTGTTACCACCGGACAAGCCGGCTCAGCTGCCTGAGGGGATTGCCCTCTACCAGACCTTTGACCCTGGAAATGAGAGCGCCTGCAGGTTATTTGACCTGAGTACGGACACCTATGACGAGCAGTATCAGCAGATAACGGACTGGGCCAGAAATCAGCCCAACATCATTGACGCGGTGATTGCCTATATTGAGAGCCATAGTGAAAACGGAGTGCTTGAGCCGGTCACCATCGACGGAAGGATCCGGATTGTCAATATGCCGGAGGGGCTGGATGTGGAGAAAAACAAGATCCGACTGGATTGACGGCGGGGAAGGAGAATTCCTGGCGGCAGGAGCAGCCGGCTCTTTCCTGCAATATTAATATTTAGTTTCATCACATCCCTGAACCATGTAATTGGACTCATCAGGGACCGGCATCACGGGCTCCTCCCCGGATTCCGTGCTGCCAAATTTAAACTGCCCAACCAGATTTTTGAGGATCTGGGCCTGCCCGGACAACTCTTCGCTGGCAGCCGCGCTTTCCTGTGCTGTAGCTGAATTTGTCTGGACAACGCTGGAAATCTGGTCTATGCCCTGTGTGACCTGTCTGGCGGAGGACGCCTGGTCTGCACTGGCCGCGGAAATCTCATTGATGGCCGCAGATACATCCTCAACGCCATTTACCACTTCGTCCAGCGCCAGGGCTGTCTCACTGGCGATTTTGGTGCCGCGTTCCACCGCATGAAGGGATCCCTCAATCAGTGATGATGTATTTTTAGAAGCATCGGCGGATTTTCCCGCAAGATTGCGTACCTCATCCGCCACCACCGCGAACCCTTTGCCTGCTTCTCCTGCCCGGGCGGCTTCTACCGCGGCGTTCAGCGCCAGGATATTGGTCTGGAACGCGATATCCTCAATTGTCTTTATGATCTTACTGATTTCACCGGACCCTTGATTGATGTCATCCATGGCAGTCAGCATTTCCTTCATGCGCTGGCTGCTTTCTTTTGCCTGGTCCATTACAGAGGCAGCTTTTTCGCTGGCTGATTTCGCATTGCCGGCATTTTTATCTATATGATTGGAAATCTCGTTTACAGTAGCAGCTAATTCCTCTATGGAGGACGCCTGCTCGGTCGCCCCCTGGGAGAGTGCCTGGGCTCCTGCCGCCACCTGTTCAGAGCCGCCGGCCACCTGCTCGGCACTCTGGTCAATGTTCCTTAAAACTGCTGATATCTCCTTTAATATTTTGTACATGGAGTCGGAAAGTGGTTTAAAATCCCCCACATATAAATCCTGGGACTGGCTGGTGATGGCAAAGTTACCTGCGGCCATCTGGCTCAGCCCCCAGTCAATATCATTGATAATATTGCTTATGGAATCAGTAATGAGACGGGTGGCTTCGGATAGTCTGCCCGTTTCGTCTTTGGAATGTATGACGGGTACCTGTGACTTTAAGTCACCTTCCGACAGTTTCTGGATCCTTTCCGTGCAGATGTGGATGGGATTGCCGATTTTCTTGGCCAGCCAATAAGCGATTGCCACTGCAGCAATCAGTGATATTACTAACAGAGCACATGTGATTCCGATAGAAGTAAGGGTCGCTCCCATAAAATCCGATGTGGGTGCCGTGATGGCCATGCCCCATCCGTCTGTGCCGGCGATTGGAGAGTAGGCGGCCAGCTTCTGCACACCGTTAATTTCATATTTGTCAAAGCCGCTTTCGCCCTTTCTTATTTTTCCATGTATGGCAGCCAGCCTGGCCAGTGATGAATCGGATTTCGCTTCCTCTTCTATGTTTTGTGTCATGATTGTACCGGTGGTATTGTCCGCAATGGTATAACCATCTGAATTGATGGCATAAGCTGCACTGTTATCGCTGATGTGCACTTGTGAAACGATATCATTTAAAAATGTACTCTGCGGAACAAAGAACACCACGCCTGCGATTGTTGTATTAGGCCGTCCGTCCTTCCATAAGGGAGCAGCCACAATAATAGACAATTCTCCGTTGACTTTGCTGGCCAAAGGATCGGATATATTGGCCTGGCCGGCCATGGCTTTATGGAAATAATCCCGGTCAGAATAGTCCTTGCCGTCAAGGGCGCTGATTCCATCCGGCCCTATGATGTTCCCTCTCTGGAAACCGTACTGTTTTACCTTGTCATCAATCA
>ENA-UERZ01002027-UERZ01002027.1-human-gut-metagenome-genome-assembly--contig:-NODE-2027-length-12376-cov-5.283031_pt1 | contig 12376 bp, 12 predicted proteins | sample MGYA00242997_ERZ507998 | MGnify/ENA primary metagenome ERZ507998 (study PRJEB26167, sample SAMN06115470) | human gut metagenome | host: Homo sapiens | place: China:Henan | collected 2016-06-23... | reverse complement strand
CCAGTCCCTCCCCCTCCTCTTCCCTGGTGGTCGACGACGGGAAGGGGGACCGCCCCACCGTGCCGGAGGACCTGCCTCAGGACATGGCCTATCTCTATGACTTTTTCTTCTCCGAGCGGTATGACCGGCGGGTATCGGACGAATTCTCCCTCACCGGCCGGGAACAGCCCGGCCGGGGCATGCTCCTCCTCTATGAGCCCTATGTGAACCAGCTGGAGGGCGCGGTGGAGACCACCGCCGACGGAGACGGCATGACCCCCTACCGCCTCCGGCAGTACCGCGCCACACTGGAGAGCGGCGCCCTTCTGGCGGGCACCCACTACTATGCGCCCGACCAGCTGGAGTATCTCTCCTACCTCTGGACCGACATCCCCGGAATGAAAACCGTCCGGGAGGTGGCGGTGGGCAGCAGTGAGGCCGACCTGCTCCGGGCCTATCCCGAGCAGCTCTACTACCTCACCGCCCAGGAGGCCAGCCCCGGCGTCTGGGCTCTGGACCCAGAGGCAAATCTCTCCCCTGCCTTTGATTGTGCCTATGCATGGCAGCCCTATACGCGGGAGAACAACGACTGCCGGGACATCACCTTCTACCTCCGGGATGGCGCGGTAGCCGCCATCGAGATCGCCTCCCCCTATGAGCTGCGCTACGTCCATGGGTATGACCGGGACGCCGGACTGGAAACGGCAAACGCAAACCGTGCCACCCTGGACGGATGAGCGGCGGTCCATCCCAGATCCCCTCGAGCGGGGCGCTTCCCCTTTCCGGAAGCGCCCCGCTCGCTCTCTTTTCCTCCCCACATTGTACTTTTTTCTCCCATGCCTCCCCGCGGTATGCTATAATAGGGTCTGCTGAACACTCACGGACAGAAGGTGACCGATTTGACACGAGAAACCATGCTCTACGTGGTACGCCATGGACAGACCATGTTCAATCTCCTGGACCGGGCCCAGGGATGGGCCGACTCCCCCCTCACCCCCTCCGGCGAGGAGTCCGCCGCCCAATTAGGCCGGGGACTCTCCCGCTCCGGCGTGGTCTTTGCCGCGGCCTGGTCCAGCGACAGCGGGCGGGCCCGGGATACCGGACGCATCCTCCTGGACCATATGGGGCAGCAGTCCCTCCCCCTGCACGCCGACCGCCGCCTGCGGGAATGGTGCCTGGGCGATATGGAGGGCCTGCCCAACCGGCAGTTTCTCTCCTCCCTCCTGGGGCGGGACGGCCGCCCCATCTCCATCCGGGCGCTCAACGCCCGGCTCCCCGAGGCGGTGGCGAGCATTCACACCCACCTAGACTCCACCGGTATGAGCGAGTCCTATGACGCCCTGCGCGCCCGCCTGCTGGAGGGCCTTTCCTCCATCGCCCGGGAGACCGCCGCGCGGGGTGGCGGGAGTGTGCTGGTGGTCTCCCACGCCCTGTCCATCAAGCTCCTCATCCACCTGCTCTGCCCCGACCGTATGGAGGAGGCCGCCATACTCCGCAACGCCAGCGTGTGCCGCTTCCGCTTTATGGAGGACGGCTTTCAGGTCCTGGAGCTCAACGACACCCGCTATCTGGACGGCCCCGCCGTCCCCGCCCGGTGAGCGCCGTGGTGGCCCTCGTGACCGGCGGGAGCGGGAGTGGAAAATCCGCCTGGGCGGAGGGGCTCTCCTGCGCCCTGTGCCCGGGTCCCAAGCGCTACCTCGCCACCATGCGCCCCTTCGGGGAGGAGGCCCAGCGCCGGATCGCCCGGCACCGCGCCATGCGTGCCAACAAGGGCTTTGACACGCTGGAGTGCCCCGACGGGCTGGACGGACTGCCCATCTCCCCCTCGGACACGGTCCTGCTGGAGGACCTGTCCAACCTGGCCGCCAACCGGCTCTTCTCCCCCCAGTGTCCCGAGCGCTGCGGGGAGGCGCTCTGGGCGGAGCTCTCCGCCCTGGCCGGCCGCTGTGCCAACCTGGTGGTGGTCAGCAACGAAATCACCTCCGACGGCATCGAATACGATCCCTCCACCCAGGCCTTCCTCGCCCTCTTGGGCGGGCTGGAGCGCAAGCTGGCCCGGCGGGCCGACTTGGTGGTGGAGGTGGTCTGCGGACTGCCGCTGGTCCTGAAAGGAGAGATCCCATGTTCCACTCCCTCGTGATCGCCTTCTCCACCTACTCCCGCCTCCCCATGCCCCAGGTGGAGTGGAGCGAGAAGAATATGAAATACGCCATCTGTTTCTTTCCCCTCATCGGGGCGGTCATCGGCGCGCTCTTCCTGCTCTGGGTCTGGCTGTGCGCCCGGCTGGGGCTCAACCTCTTCCTGCGCGCGGCCGGATGCGTGGTCCTCCCCCTGCTGGTCTCGGGGGGCATCCACATGGACGGCTTCTGCGACACGGTGGACGCCCTCTCCTCTCACCAGAACCGGGAGCGCAAGCTGGAGATCCTCAAGGACTCCCACACAGGGGCCTTTGCGGTCATCTTCTGCGGCGTGTGGCTGGTGCTGGATCTGGGCGCCCTGACCCAGCCGGAGGCACTGCGGAGCTTTGGCGTGCTGGCCCTGGGCTTTGTGCTCTCCCGCGCCATGAGCGGCCTGGCCCTGGCCAATCTGAAGGGGGCCCGGCCATCCGGGATGCTCCAGGCCTTTGCCGACGCCTCCCACAAGAGCGCCGTAACGGCGGTCATGCTGGTCTTTCTCGTCCTCTCCGTGGCCGGGATGGTCTGGCTCTCCCCGGTGTCGGGCGGCGCCGCGGCCCTGGCCGCGGCCCTGTGCCTGCTCCACTACCGCCGCATGTCCTACCGCCAGTTCGGCGGCATCACAGGGGATCTGGCCGGGTATTTCGTGCAGCTGGCCGAGCTGTCCATGGCCCTGGCCGCCGCCCTCACCTGGAGGTTTGTATGAAGCTGTATGTCGGCGGTGCCCACCAGGGCAAGGCCGCCTATGTGAAGGAACAGACCGGCCTCTCTCCCCGGCCCTGCACCCCGGAAGAGGCCCTCTCCGCCCCGGCGGTGGACCAGTTCCACCGCATCTGCCGCACTCTGCTGGAGCAGGGAGCGGATCTGGGGCAGTATGTGGACCGTCTGTTGGACGAGAACCCGGACGCCGTCATCCTGTGCGATGAGATCGGCCTGGGCGTGGTCCCGCTGGACCCCTTTGAGCGCCGCTGGCGGGAGGAGACCGGCCGGGCCCTGTGCCGCCTGGCGGCCAGCGCCGAGCGGGTGGAGCGGGTGGTCTGCGGACTGGGATGGAGGCTGAAGTGATATGAGCGAGTTTCTCTTTCTGCGCCACGGCCGGACGGCGGGCAATCTGAGAAGCAATTACGTGGGCGGCCGGACCGATGAGCCCCTCTGTCCCGCCGGGATCGAGGCCCTGCGCGCCGCCCGCGCGGCCTGTCCGGAGCGCTTTACCGCCCAGCGGCTCCTCGTCAGCCCCATGCTCCGCTGCCGGGAGACCGCCGCGCTCTGCTTCCCCCACCTCACCCCCACCCCTGTGGAGGCCTTCCGGGAGTGCGACTTCGGCGTCTTTGAGGGGAAGAACTTTCAGGACCTGGAGCACGACCCCCGCTACCGGGCCTGGGTGGAGGGAAACTGTGCCGGACCCATCCCGGAGGGGGAACACCCGGACGCCTTCATGGCCCGGTGCCGCTCCGCCTTCGCTCCCCTGCTGGAACATCCCGCCCCGGGGCGCACCGCCCTGGTGGTCCACGGCGGCACCATCATGGCCATCCTCTCCGCCTTCGCCCGGCCGGAGCGGCCTTATTTCGACTACCATGTCTCCAACGGCGGTGGCTACCTCTGCACCGAGGAGAACGGCCTTCTCCGCATCGTCGAGCCGTTCTGAACTTCCACAGAGAAAAGCGCCCCCGGCGCAGCATGTGCTGCGCCGGGGGCGCTTCGCTGTTTTCGGTTCATTTGGAACGCGGGATCAGGCCTTCTCCTCGCAGAGATGGGCGGCGATGCGCTTCAGGAGCTCCACCGAGCCCACGTGGTATCCGCTCACGCCGTAGACCGCCTGGCCCTTTCCGTTGCAGGCCACCGCCAGCGGCGGGCGGTCCGGATCGCAGGTCAGGTGCCGGGCCACGGTCTCCAGATCGAAGGCCCAGTCATCTTCCAGCACCCGCAGCCCCGGCCACTTGTCCAGCACCCCGGCCAGGGTGCGCTGCTTCAGGCTCTCCTCCCCCCGCAGGAGGAACACCACGTTCACCGGGAGGGCCTCCAGGGCCTCCTGTCCGGCGGAGAGCTCATTGAGCACGTGCTCGGTGGGCTCATTGCCCTCCTCCAGCCAGAAGAGGAGGGTGGGCCGTCCGTCCGCCGGGATGACCTCGGTGGTCACGGATTTCTCCGTGCGCAGGGTGCGTCCGGTCATATGGGGCAGGTCCTGGCAGCCCAGCAGATCCTCCAGCGCAAAGGGCCGCAGGCGCAGGTCGGAGCAGGTCTCCTCCCCCGCCCGGACCACCAGCTCCCGCCGGGCGGCAAACTGGTTGCCGTTGGGCAGGCGCACCGAGGTCATGAGCCGGTACGCTCCGGCGGGGAGTTTCAGGGCATATTCCCCGTCGCTCCACCCCTCGTCAGAGAGGGTGAGGAGCTTCCATCCGCCCGGCACCCGGCGGGAGAGGCTCCAGTTCTGGCGGTAGAGGGGGGCCGGACCATCGCCCTGGGCCACCCGCAGGGTGCCCGTGGCCTCCGCACGAACGGTGTGGAAGGCCCCGTCCTGCCAGAATTCCGGCATGCCGTCCAGAGCGCGCAGGCGGGCGGGGACGCCCAGAGCGCGCAGGATGGCCACATAGAGGATGCGCAGGCTCCGCCCATCACAGCGCATGGCCCGCCACGCCTCCATGGGGGGCCAGACCAGGCCGGTGATCTCCCCGGCGTAGACCTTGTCCACCGCCGGGTCCATCCGCTCCTCCAGAGCCGTCCAGAGGGCGGCCGGGCAGGAGCGGAAGGCCGCCTTCTCCCCCTCGCTCAGGGCCTGGAGCAGCGCGCCCCGCCAGGGGGTGAGGCACTCGATCTGGATGCGGGGCGAGAGTACATAGGGCCCGTAGAGCTCCCCGGGCATCTCCCCCTGGGCCGGAGCGTTGCGGAGGTGGTCCTCCAGGATCTCATCGGTGACATCCCGCAGGTCCTTTGCGGTGATGCTGCGGAGCATGGTCTCCCGGCGGGGATCGCCGTCCCGCTCCAGGAAGGCCAGCAGCACCGGGGCGTTCCCCCGGGCGGCCTTGAGCAGGTCCTCCCACTCGGGTTTTCCCTGGCCGGGATGGTAGTGGGAGGCGATGCGCGCCTCCCGCAGCTCCGCGCCACGGACCAGCTCGGCGGCCCGCGCGGCCTTCTGTTCGGCGGTCAGGAGGGCGGGATGGATGGGCTCGTCCTTGGGGGCGTGGACGTCAAACTCGGCCCAGTCGGTCTCCTCCATGGCGGGGTGGACCAGCTCCAGGACCACGGCGCCGTCCACGCAGTCCCCCTCGGCGCGCAGGCCGTCCAGGGTGCACAGCACATGGAGATCGCCAAGGCCCAGCTGGGCCCGGGCCTCTCCCCGCTCGTCCGCGGTCAGGGTGGCGATGGTGTGGAAGCTGGCCTCGTTGAGGACCTGGAGCTGGAACCGGGCCCCGGCGGCGGGCAGCCCGTCCCGCTCCGCCCGGAAGGTATAGGTCCGGGTGCGGGCATAGCGCTCGGTCTGGTTGTACCAGGTCACCGCCCCGTCGGTCCCCAGGGGCGCGCCGTGGAGGGGGGAGCTCCCCGCGCCGAAGAGCCGGGAGTGGACCAGAATGGCCCGGGAGGCGGCGGTGTTGAACCAGCCCCGGTCCAGAATGGGCTCGGGCTCGCAGGCGCCCAGGAAGCGCCACGCCCCGTCGCACAGGGCCTCCGCCCAGGCGTGGTTGTCGTCACAGTGGGCCCAGCGGGGGGAGTACACCTGCCGGGCGGGGATGCCCACGCTGCGCAGGGCGGAGACCAGGAAGGCCGACTCCTCCCCGCAGCGGCCGCTCCCGCTGCGGAACACGGTGAGGGGGGATGCGGTGCGGTCGTCCTGGAACTGGTAGGAGGCGTTCTCATGGCACCAGCGGTTGACCTCCAGCACCTTCTCCGCCACGGTGGGCAGGGGCTCGATCCGGGCCCGGAGGGCGTCGTGGAAGAGCGCCCGGTGGAAGGACAGGTCCTCGTCGTTCACCCGGGGGAAGAGGACATAGTGGTAGAAGATCTCCTCCTCCAGCGCCCCGCACCAGGCGGTGTGGGCACGCAGGTGGAGGGCGTGGTCCACAAATTGCAGGAAGAGGTCAAAGGGGTACTGGTCCAGATCGCTCTCGGGCAGGTGGGTCATCAAAAACTCCATGGCCCGGCGCTGCTCATCCGTCAGGGCGTACAGGCGTTCATTCCATCGCTCCATCTCAGTCCTCCCGGGCATAGCCCTTGCACAGCTCATACAGGGTGGTCACGCCCGCGCCGGTGGCGCCGTTGGTCTGGTAGGCCCAGCGGGGGGAGTCCACCCAGGCGGTGCCTGCGATGTCAATGTGGATCCAGGGACGCTCCTCCACAAAGGCGCCGATGAAGAGGCCGGCGGTGATGGTGCCGCAGCCGTCGGTGGAGACGTTGGACACATCGGCCACGGGGCTCTCGATCATTTTCCGGTACTCGGGGAAGGCGGGTAGGCGCCAGTACTGCTCGCCGCTGCGGGCATAGGCGCTCTGGAAGGCGGCGCAGAATTCCTCGTCATTGGAGAGGAATCCGGCGGTGGTGAAGCCGAACATCCCCACCACGGCCCCGGTGAGGGTGGCGATGTCCACCACCTTGGCGGCCCCCTCCTTCTCCACGGCGTAGGTCACGGCGTCGGCCAGGATGAGGCGGCCCTCGGCGTCGGTGTTGCCCACCTCGATGGTCTTGCCCGACAGGGAGCCGATCACATCGCCGGGGATAAAGCTCTCGGGGGAGATCCGGTTCTCCACCGCGGGGATGACCGCGGTGACGTTGATGGGCGTCTGATTGGCCGCCAGGGCCAGCAGCGCGCCGCACACGGCCGCGCCGCCCGCCATGTCGCCCTTGATGCCCTTCATGGAGCTGGAAGCCTTGAGGCAGTATCCGCCGGTGTCGCAGGTCACGCCCTTGCCCACCAGGGCGATGGGGGCCTCCCCCTCCCTGCCGCCCTTGTAGCGCAGGACGATGAGCCGGGGGGCGTGGGCGGCGCTGCTCCCCACGGTGAGGAAGGCCTCCATCCCCAGGGCACGGGTCTGGGCCTCATCCAGCACCTCGGTCTCGATGCCCAGGGCCTGGGCCTCCTTCACCATACGGCGGGCCATGCCGTCGGGGGTGAGCTTGTTGGCCGGGCAGTTGACCAGATCCCGGGCAAAGCAGATGGCCTGGGTGAGGATGTCGGTCTCCCGGAGTGCCGCTTCACATCCGTCGGGGGCGTCCAGATAGAGGGCTGCGGCGGGGCCCTCCTCCTTCCAGGACTCGGTGCGGTAGAGAGCCAGCTCGGCCCCCTGGACCATGGCGGCCACACCCGCCGCGCCCAGCTCGGCGTGGACTCCGGCCCCGTCCAACACGATGCCGGAGCCGCCCAGATCCCGGATGGCCTTGACCCCCTTGGCGGCAGCCACGCGGATCTGCTCGGCGGTCGCCTTGCCACTCTCGCCCAGCTCGGCGGTGAGCACGCAGCAGCCCTCGCCGGGCCGGACCTGCTGCCCCGCCTTCCCGCCGCTGGCCTGAAGGCGCAGCTTCCACGGTATGTTCTGTCCCTGATAGCGTTCGATCATGTTCAATTCCTCCTGATCTTAACATGGAAAAGTAAAACCGCCCCGCCCGCCGCAGGCGGACAGGGCGGTCTGATTTTATTACTTCTGCACCTCGTGGCAGGCCACAAAGTGGCCGGGGGCCACTTCCTGGAAAGCCGGGCTCTCCTGGCGGCACCGGTCGGTGGCGTAGGGGCAGCGGCCGGCAAAGCGGCAGCCGGGACCCAGGTTCACGGGGCTGGGGATGCTGCCGTGGAGCATGATGCGCTTGCGGCTGGTCTCCAGCTTGGGGTCGGCCAGAGGAATGGCCGAGAACATGGCCTGAGTATAGGGGTGAAGGGGATGCTCAAAGATCTCGTCACTGGTGGTCAGCTCCACCATGCTGCCCAGATACATGACGCCCACACGGTCAGAGATGTGCTTGATCATGGAGAGGTCATGGGCGATGAAAAGATAGGTGAGTCCCCGCTCCTTCTGGAGGTCCTGGAACAGGTTGATGACCTGGGCCTGGATGGACACGTCCAGGGCAGAGATAGGCTCGTCGGCGATGATGAAGTTGGGATTCACCGCCATGGCGCGGGCGATGCCCACACGCTGACGCTGGCCGCCGGAGAACTCGTGGGGGAAGCGGTTGGCGTGCTCCCGCTGAAGGCCGACGGTCTCCAGCAGGCGGATGACCATCTCCTCCCGCTCCTTGCGGTCCCTGGCCAGGCCGTGGTTGTCGATGCCCTCGGCCACAATGTCCATGACCTTCATGCGCTGGTTCAGGGAGGCGTAGGGGTCCTGGAAGACCATCTGCACCCGGCGGGTGAACTCCTTGTGCTCGGCAGCGCTCTGCTTGCCCACCACTTCCTTGCCGTCAAAGATGACCTTGCCGTCGGTGGGCTTGTAGAGCTGGATGACGGTGCGACCCAGGGTGGACTTGCCGCAGCCCGACTCACCCACGAGGCCCAGGGTCTCGCCCTTGTAGATGTCAAAGGTCACGTCGTCCACAGCCTTGAGGGTCTGCTTCTTCCCCACGGGGAAGTACTTCTTCAGGTGCTGGACGGAAACCAATACGTTCTTGTCATTCATCACTGATTCTCCCCCTCCGGTTGACATCTGGCGTCGTGGAGCCAGCAGGCGGAGGTATGGCCCACTTCAAACTCCGCAAAGACGGGACGGTACTCCTGGCACACCTTCATGGTGTGGGCGCACCGGGCCGCAAAGGGACAGCCCTTGGGCGGATTCATCAGATCCGGCGGCGTGCCCAGGATGGTATGGAGCTTGTCCGTCTTTTCGTGGAGCTTGGGCACGGCGGCCAGCAGGCCCTTGGTGTAGGGGTGCTGGGGACGGTAGAAGATGTCCTCCACGCTACCCGTCTCCACCACGGTGCCGCCGTACATGACGCACACCCGCTGGGCAATGTTGGCCACCACGCCCAGGTTGTGGGTGATGATGATGATGGAGGTGTCGATCTTGCTCTGAAGCTCCTTCATCAGGTCCAGGATCTGGGCCTGGATGGTCACATCCAGAGCGGTGGTGGGCTCGTCGGCGATGAGGACCTTGGGGTCACAGGCCAGGGCGATGGCAATGACGATACGCTGGCGCATGCCGCCGGAGAGCTCATGGGGGTACTGCTTGTAGCGCATCTCCGGGTTGGAGATGCCCACCAGCTCGATAAGCTCCAGGGCCCGGGCCTTCATCTGCTCCTTGCTCATGTCCTTGCGGTGTGCCTTGAGCATCTCCACGATCTGCTTGCCCACGGTCATGGTGGGGTTCAGGCTGGTCATGGGGTCCTGGAAGATCATGGCGATGTCGCTGCCCCGGATCTTGAGCATCTCCCGCTCGGTGAGCTGGGTGAGCTCCCGCCCTTCCAGCTTCACGCTGCCGCCGGAGATCCGGCCGTTGGAGGGGAGCAGGCGCATGGTGGCCTTCACGCTGATGGACTTGCCGCAGCCCGACTCGCCCACGATGGCCAGAGTCTCGCCCTTCTTCAGATAAAAGTCCACGCCGCGCACGGCCTTGACCAGTCCGTGGTGGGTCTTGATCTCCACATGGAGATCTTCTACTCTCAAAATATCATCCATGTGTCTCACCTACTTACTCATTCTGGGGTCCAGGGCGTCGCGCAGGCCGTCGCCCAGGATGCTGAAACAGACCATGATCAGAATAATCACGATGGCGGGGCAAATCAGCAGATAGGGATAGCTCTGAAGCACGGAATAGCCGTTGTTGATCAGAACGCCCAGGGAGGCCTGGGGCTCGGACAGGCCGATGCCAATAAAGCTGAGGAACGCCTCGGTAAAGATGGCGCTGGGGATGGTAAACATGGCGTTGATGACGATGATGCCCACGGTGTTGGGGATCAGGTGGCGCAGGATAATGTTTTTCTGGGAGGTGCCCAGCACCTCGGCCGCCATCACGAACTCCTGGTTCTTGAGCTGGAGGATGCGGGCGCGCACCAGACGGGCCATGTTGACCCAGCCGGTGATGGCCAGGGCCACGATGATGGTGCCCACGCCGGCGGGCAGCACCATCATCAGCAGGATCACGATGATGAGGTGGGGAATACCCACCAGGATCTCAATGATGCGCTGCATGATGGCGTCCACCTTACCGCCCAGCAGGGCGGAGACCGCGCCGTAGGTCACGCCCACGAACAGGTCCAGGCAGGCGGCCACGAAGCCGATGAGCAGGGAGATCCGGGTGCCGTACCAGATACGGGTGAACTGGTCGCGGCCGTACATGTCCGTGCCGAAGAGATGGGCCAGGCTGGGCCCCTGGTAGGTGGCGCTGTAATCGGTCTGCGCAAAGTGATAGGGGCTGAACACCGGGCCCAGGATGGCCAGGGCCACGATGGCGATGATGATGAAGAGGCTCACCACGGCGGCCTTGTTCTGCTTCAGGCGGATCCAGCCGTCCTGCCAGGCGGTGAGGCTGGGACGGCCGATCCGCTCGCGCTCGCCCTGATCCACCTGCACCTTGGTAAAGAGCTCCCGGGGGATGTTCTGATAGTCCATGTTCTTTTCCTGGTTCATGCTCATCCCTCCTTACTGCCCTGGATGCGGATCCGGGGATCGATCACGGAATAGAGGATATCCACGACCATGATGACAAAGATGTAGAAGGCGCTGTAAAACACCGTGATGCCCATGATGGTGGAATAGTCGTTGTTCTTGATGCAGTCCACGAACAGAGAGCCGATGCCGGGGACCGAGTAGATGCTCTCCACAGCCAGGGAGCCGGTGAGCAGATTCACCACCACGGGGCCCAGGATGGTGACCACCGGGATGATGGAGTTGCGCACGGCATGGACCATGAGGACCTTGAACTGGCTCAGGCCCTTGGCCCGGGCGGTGGTGATATAGTCCTGCTCCAGCACGTCCAGCATCTCAGTGCGGATAAACCGGGCAAACATGGCCGTGGCACTGAAGGAGAGGGCGATGGAGGGCAGCACCGAACAGGCCCAGTTGGTCCAGAAGGCCACCGGCAGGATCCCCCACTGAAGGCCCACATAGTACTGCAGCAGGGCGGCCACCACAAAGTTGGGCACGCTCACGCCCAGCACGGCGATGACCATGGTGAAGTAGTCGATGCCGCTGTTGTGCTTCCAGGCGGCAATGATACCCAGGGTGAGGCCCACCGCCAGGCCCAGCAGCACCGCCTGGATGCCGATGAGCACCGAGGGGCCCAGGCGGCTGAAGATGACGTCGGCCACCGGACGGCCGGTGTACAGGAAAGACGTGCCCAGGTCGCCCCGGATGAGGTTGCCCAGGTACTTGATGTACTGCACCGGCACCGGATCGTTCAGACCGTATTTTTCCAGCATGATCTCCTGCTGCTCGGGCGCCAGCATGGAGAAGCGCTCGGTATCAAACGGCGTGCCGGGGAGCTTCTTCATCAGGAAGAAGGTAACTGTGATGATAATAAGGAGCGTAAGCACAAGATACACCAGGCGCTTGCCAATGTATTTTAACATTCTGCTTCCCCCGTTCCTTTCTGGAGTTTAAAGAGTTGAGGTCCGCACCGCGGACCGGGTATGGATCTGGAACCGTGGCAGAAGGTCGAACCCCTGCTCGGCCTCCCGCCACGGCTCAGATACAAATCTGTGCCGTGGGTCTCCCCGGAGCCGGAACAGTTCCGGCTCCGGGGAGCGGAAGCGGGAGAGGCGGATCAGCCCTCCGCGCTGTCAGAAAAGTGAGCAAACTTGAACTCGACGGGGCTGCCCAGGGGATGCATGACCAGATCCTGGACCTCCGCGCTCTGCAGGTAGGCAAATCCCTTGTAGTACAGGGGGGACACCACGGCGTCCTCCTCCACCAGCAGCTTCTCAGCGTCCAGCATGCTCTGCAGGCGGGTCTCGGCGTTGGCGTCGGCCTTGGCGGAGAGGATCAGCTCGCTGTAAGCGGGGTTGGCGTAGTTGCCGCGGTAAGGAGTGCTCTTGCCGGTCTTGGCGTCGGCGATCCACAGATCCAGGAAGGTCATGGCGTCGTCGTAGTCCGCGCCCCAGGCGGTGATGGCGAACTGATAGTTGTTGTTGTCCATCAGCTCGTTGCGGGCCTTGCTGGTCTTGGAGTCGATGGCGACCTCAATGCCCAGGTTGTCCCGGAACTGGCTCTGAACGAAGGTAGCGATGTTCTTGGTCACGGAGTCGTCGGCGATGAGCAGGGAGAGCTTGGGCTCGGAACCCAGCTCGGCCACGCCCTTCTCCCAGTACTC
>ENA-UERZ01001978-UERZ01001978.1-human-gut-metagenome-genome-assembly--contig:-NODE-1978-length-12661-cov-4.024317_pt1 | contig 12661 bp, 9 predicted proteins | sample MGYA00242997_ERZ507998 | MGnify/ENA primary metagenome ERZ507998 (study PRJEB26167, sample SAMN06115470) | human gut metagenome | host: Homo sapiens | place: China:Henan | collected 2016-06-23 | study... | reverse complement strand
ACTGGCCGGAGAATGTGTACGTATTCAAAGAGAACAGGCTCACGGCCGTGGAGGTGCCGGAGCGGAACTTGGTGATCCACGGGGCGGCATTCTCCGGCCCGGAACAGCTGGAGAGCCTGCTGGCGGGTTTCACCGCCCCGGCAGACGGAAAGTGTCACATCGGCCTGCTCCATGGGGAGCTGGACGGGGCGGAGGCGCGGTACGGCCCCATCCGCCGGGAAGAGGCGGCGGCCAGCGGCCTCTGCTATCTGGCACTGGGCCACGTCCACAAGCGGACGGCGCCCCTGACACTGGGGCGGACGGTCTGCGCCTGGCCCGGCTGTCCGGAGGGCCGGGGGTTCGACGAGCTGGGGGAGAAGGGGGTTTACGAGGGGACGATCTCCGACGGCGGAGAGGTCTCCCTGACCTTTGTGCCCTTTGCCCGGCACCGGTATGAGGTTTTAGAGGTGGACGTCACCGGAAAAGAGCCCCGGGCCGGCGTGGAGGCAGCTCTGCCGCCGGAGACGGCCGGGGACCTGTACCGCATACTCCTCACCGGCGAGACCGGGGAGGGGGGCGCTGGCGCCGCGGCCATCCAGGAGGCGCTGGCGGACCGGTTTTACGCCCTGGAGGTCCGGGACCGCACCCGTATGGCGGAGGACCTGTGGCGGCGGGCGGAGGAGGACTCCCTCCGGGGCCTGTTTCTCCGGGAGCTGCGCCAGCGGCGGAAGCAGGCGGAGACGGAAGCGGAACGGGCGGAGATCGACCTGGCGGCCCGGTTCGGCCTGGCAGCGCTGGACCACCGGGATCTGGGGTGAGCGGAGGAGCGGATGAAATGAATGAGATGAAGAAGATTCTGCTGATCGGCACTGGCGGCACCATCGCCTCGGACGTGACGGACAGCGGCCTTGCGCCGGAGCTGACCACGGAGCAGCTGCTCTCCCATATTCCCGGGATCTCGGACATCTGCGGCGTGGACTGCCTCCAGCTGCTGAACCTGGACAGCACCAACATGACCCCGGCTCACTGGCTGGAGATCGCCGCCTGTATCCGGGAGCACTACGGCTGCTATGACGGCTTTGTCATCACCCACGGCACGGACACCATGGCGTATACGGCGGCGGCCCTGAGCTATCTGATCCAGGGTAGTCCTAAGCCTATTGTGCTGACCGGCGCCCAGAGACCCATCGGATTTGATTCCACGGATTCCAAGACAAATCTGGCGGACGCCTTCCGCTGCGCGGCGGAGGACCTGCCGGGGGTCTCTATCGTGTTCAACAGCCGGGTGATCCTGGGGACCCGGGCCAAGAAGACCCGCTCCAAGAGCTTCCAGGCCTTTTCCAGCATCAATCACCCGGAGCTGGGCGTCCTGCGGGACGGCGTGCTGCTGCGGTACATCCGCCAGGACTGCCGGGAGGCCCCGGTGTTTTACGACCGCCTGGACCCGCGGGTGGCCCTGCTGAAGCTGGTGCCCGGCACCGGGCGGGATGCGGCGGACTTCCTGCTGGAGCGGAACGACGCCCTGATTATCGAGAGCTTCGGCGTGGGCGGCCTGCCGGAGGCGGGCGGCTTTTACGACTGCGTCCGCCGCTGGATGGAGGCGGGGCGGGTCGTCGTTCTCACCACCCAGGTGGAGAATGAGGGCAGCGACCTGGGGGTGTATCACGTGGGCTACCGCCTCAAAAGCGATCTGGGGGTGCTGGAGGCCTACGACATGACCACGGAGGCCGTGGTGGCCAAGCTCATGTGGATCCTGGGGCAGACCCGGCGACGGGAGGAAGTGGAGCGGCTGTTCTACACACCGGTGGCCCGGGACATCCTCTGGCCCGGCCTGTAAAGACAGAGGGAACCGACGTCCGGAAAAAGGCAGGTTCCCCCACTTGACAAGGAAAAAGGCCCGTGATATATTTATTTTTACTGAAAAAAGCATTGAAAAGGACGCTGTCCGGGACTCGACAGCAGAGAGGGACCGCCGCTGGCTGAAAGCGGACCCCGCCAGAGCCCGGAACACAGCCACCGCCTTGGAGCCGCCCACCGATATGTAGGCTGGGACGGGACCTCCCGTTATAGAGGACACGAGCGGCATCCCTCCGGGGATGCAAGCAGGGTGGAACCGTGGAATACGATTTTGTATCCCACCCCTGATTTTTCAGGGGTGGGATTTTTGTTTTCTGCCCCTTGAACAAAAGGAGGATCAACCATGTCTGAAGAAGTGAAGAACAACGAGTTTACCTTTGAGAATCCGGCGTACCGCCAGACCTACTGGCACACCTGCTCCCACGTGATGGCCCAGGCCGTGAAGCGCCTGTGGCCGGAGGTGAAGCTGGCCATCGGCCCCTCCATCGACGAGGGCTGGTACTACGACCTGGACGCCCCCTTCGCCTTCACGCCGGAGCACCTGGAGCAGATCGAGGCCGAGATGCGGAAGATCTGCAAGGAGAAGCTGAAGCTGGAGCGGTTCGAGCTGCCCCGGGCCAAGGCCATTCAGTTCATGGAGGAGAAGGCGGAGCCCTTCAAGGTGGAGCTGATCCAGGATCTGCCCGAGGACGCCCACATCTCCTTCTATAAGCAGGGCGAGTTCACCGACCTGTGCGCCGGCCCCCATCTGGACTCCACCGGCCGCATCAAGGGCAACGCCCTGAAGCTCACCGCCTGCAACGCCGCCTACTGGCGGGGCGACTCCAACCGGGAGACCCTCCAGCGGATCTACGGCATCGCTTTCCCCAAGAAGGACGAGCTGGACGCCTATCTGGCCAAGATCGAGGAGGCCAAGAAGCGGGACCACCGGAAGCTGGGCCGCGAGCTGGGCCTGTTCATGCTCCGGGACGAGGGCCCCGGCTTCCCCTTCTTCCTGCCCAAGGGCATGACCCTGAAGAACACCCTGCTGGACTACTGGCGTCAGGTCCACAAGAAGTACGGCTATGTGGAGATCTCCACCCCCATCATGCTCAACCGCCAGCTGTGGGAGCGCTCCGGCCACTGGGACCACTATAAGAACAATATGTACACCACCGTCATCGACGATGTGGATTTCGCTGTCAAGCCCATGAACTGCCCCGGTGGGATGCTGGTCTACGCCAGCCAGCCCCACTCCTATAAGGAGCTGCCCCTGCGGGTGGGCGAGATCGGCCTGGTCCACCGCCACGAGCTGTCCGGTGCCCTCCACGGCCTGTTCCGCGTCCGCTGCTTCAACCAGGACGACGCCCATGTCTTTATGACCCGGGATCAGATGCAGGACGTGATCCAGGAGACCGTCCGCCTCTTTGACGAGGTCTACTCCGTCTTTGGCCTGAGCTATACCATCGAGTTGTCCACCATGCCCGAGGACCATATCGGCACTGTGGAGGAGTGGGAGCGCAACCAGGACATCCTGAAGGCCGCCATTACCGACATGGGCAAGGACTTTATCATCAACGAGGGGGACGGCGCGTTCTACGGCCCCAAGCTGGACTTCCATCTGGCCGACTCCCTGGGCCGCACCTGGCAGTGCGGTACCATCCAGCTGGACAGCCAGCTGCCCGAGCGCTTCGAGCTGGAGTACACCGGCGAGGACGGCCAGAAGCACCGCCCCGTGATGATCCACCGCGTGGTGCTGGGCTCCATCGAGCGGTTCATCGGCGTCATCACCGAGCACTTCGCCGGCGCCTTCCCCGCCTGGCTCAGCCCTGTCCAGGTGAAGGTGCTGCCCGTCACTGACCGCGCCTCCGACTACGCCGACCAGATCTCCAAGGCTCTGGATCAGCTGGGCTTCCGGGTCGAGGTGGACCACCGGAACGAGAAGATCGGCAAGAAGATCCGCGAAGCCACCATGGAGAAGGTCCCCTATATGCTGGTGGTGGGCGACCGGGATATGGAGAACGGCACCGTCTCCGTCCGGCACCGCTCCGGCGAGGATCTGGGCGCCATGAGCCTGGACGCCTTTGCCCAGCTGCTGGGCGAGGAGGTCCGCACCAAGGCCATCAAGTAATTCCGGCCAACAGCCCGGAACACGCGGCAATTCAACCAAAAACCGAGGAACGCCCCTTTTTTCTGATGAAGAAAAAGGGGCGTTTTCTCCCTTTCTCTTGCGGCCCGCCCAGTTTTGTGCTATTCTTAGGATGTATCATTTTAAAATTCGATCCTGTTGGGAGACATAAGGGGGAATTTCCGTGTCTGGGGACCAAATATGGCCCATCCTGCTTGGAATCAGTGTAGTGCTCAATCTGCTGCTTCTGCTCCGCCGCCCCATCCTTTCCTGGCTGCACCGGGACAAGGGCGAGGAGCTGGCCAGCGAGATCATGGCCATGGTGGAGGAGGGCGAGGAGTCCGGCGCCATTGAACAGAACGAAAAGGAACTCATCGAGAACATTTTCGAGTTCAACAGCATGACGGCGGACGACGTGATGATCCACCGCACCGATATGGTCACGCTGCCCCTCAGGGCGGATGACAGCACCATTTTGTCCACCATCCAGTCCTCAGGCCTGTCCCGCTTTCCGGTATACAATGAGGACATTGACGACATCGTGGGCATCCTTTCCACCCGTGACTATCTGCTCAACAGCCGCCAGAAACAGCCCCTCCCCCTGGAGAAGCTGCTGCGCCCCGCCTACTTCGTCCCGGAGTCCGTGCGGGCCGATGTGCTGTTCCGGGATATGCAGAACCGGAAGATCCACATGGCCTTGGTGGTGGATGAGTACGGCGGCACCGGCGGCCTGCTCACCCTGGAGGACCTGCGGGAGGAACTGGTGGGAAAAATCTACGACGAATTTGATCCCCAGTAGGAGCAGGACATTATCCGGGTCAACAACACCCAGTGGCGGGTGTCCGGTTCCGCCGATCTGGAGGATCTGGCCGAAGCCATGGGGCTGGAGCTGCCGGAGGACGAGTTGGAGGAGCTGGACTGTGACACTGTGGGCGGTCTGGTCTTTGCCCTGTTGCCCGTCATTCCGGAGGACGGCAGCCGCCCTGTGGTGGAGGCCATGGGGCTCCGGATCCGGGTGGAGGAGCTGTGGGACCGCCGGGTGGAGTGGGCCCTGGCCGAGAAAGCAGTCCCCGCCGACGGGGAAAATGACTGAATATCCGCAGGGATGGGGCCGCCCGCTGTGCGGTCCTATCCCTCTTTCTTTCTGCGCCGCGCCCATCTCAGCACGCCGCTTCAAGGGCGGCTCACTCAGGAGGTCCTATGATCCAGGCCATTTTCTTTGATGTAGACGGAACGCTGGTCAGCTTCCGCACCCATACCATCCCACCCTCCGCCCTGGAGGCCCTCCACGCCCTGCGCGCCAAGGGGATCAAGCTGTTTTTAGCCACCGGCAGGCACCAGGCCATGCTCCGCTCCGTCCAGGAGCTCTTCCCCTTTGACGGCTGCGTCACCCTCAGCGGACAGTACTGCTTCGTGGGCAGCCGGGGGCTCCGCAGCAGCCCCATGCCGCCGGAGGCGGTGGAGGAGCTGGTTGCCGCCGCGGAGGGGGGCGCCTTCTCCTCCATTTTCCTGGAGGGGGAGGACATCTACCTCAACTGCATCAACGACCTGACCCGCCAGTTCATCCGTGAGCTGCACATCCCCATGCCGCCGGTGCGTCCCGCCCGCTATGCCCTGGGCCGGGAGATCTATCAGGCGGTCACCTTCCTCAGCCGGGAACAGGAGCACCTGCTGCTGGACCGGGCCCCCCACCTCAAAACCACCCGCTGGCACCCCAATTTTCTGGACGTCATCCCGCCCACCGGGGGAAAGGATCTGGGAATGGACGCCATCCTGGACCATTTCGGCATCCCCGTGGAGAACTGCATGGCCTTCGGCGATGGAGAAAACGACCTGTCCATGCTGGTCCACGCCGGCATCGGCGTGGCCATGGGCACCGCCAGCGACGCGGTGAAGGCCCAGGCGGACTACGCCGCCCCCTCGGTGGACGAGGACGGGATCGCCCATACCCTGTCCCACTTCGGGCTGATCCCCTGAACCAGAGCTGCCCAGCTCCAGCCGGTTAAAATTCACAAATTGTTACTGGAATTATCCCGGCATTCGATGTACAATATAGACAGATAAGCTGTATCACAGTCTAACTGTTTGATAAGGAGGCATCGGATATGAAGCTCACATTTTTCGGCGCGGCCCACGCGGTCACCGGCAGCTGCCACTGCCTGGAGGTCAACGGCAAAAAGATCCTCATCGACTGCGGTCTTCAGCAGGGCCGGGACGAGCACGACGAAAACGCGCTGGATTTCGCCCCCAGCTACATCGACTACGTCATCGTGACCCACGCCCATATCGACCACTCCGGCCGGATCCCCCTGCTGGTGAAAGAGGGCTTTCAGGGCCAGATCTTCGCCACCCGCCTGACCTGTCAGCTGATGTCGGTCATGCTGCGGGACTCCGCCTTCATCCAGGAGAGCGACGCGGAGTGGCAGAACCAGAAGGGCAAGCGCGCCGGCCGGCCGCCGGTGGAGCCCCTGTACACTGTGGCCGACGCCGGGGCCGCCCTTCAGCAGCTCTTCCCCGCAGAGTACGGCCAGATCCTGGACCTGTGCGACGGTGTGCGCATCCGCTTCCGGGACGCGGGGCACCTTCTGGGCTCCTCCATGGTGGAGATCTGGGCCACAGAGGGCGGCGTCACTAAAAAGCTGGTCTTTTCCGGCGACCTGGGCAATATCGACCAGCCCATCATCCGCAATCCGGAGTTTCTGGACGAGGCCGACTATGTGGTCATGGAATCCACCTACGGCGACCGGAACCATGAGATCCCGGAGAGCTATGTGGAGTCCCTGGCCCAGCTCATCGACGACACCTTTGCCCGGGGCGGCAACGTCATCATTCCCTCCTTTGCCGTGGGCCGCACCCAGGAGCTGCTCTACTTCCTGCGGGAGATCAAGCACCAGGGCTTGGTGAAGAGCTTCCCCTCCTTCCAGGTCTGTGTGGACAGCCCTCTGGCGGCGGAGGCCACCCGGATCTACTCCGGGGATCTGCGGGGCTATCTGGATGAGGAGGCCATCACCGTCCTCCAGGGAGGCGAAAATCTGTTCACCTTCCCCGGCCTGACCCTGGTGCAGTCCACCGACGAGTCCAAGGCGCTGAATATGGACAAAAGCTCCAAGGTCATCATCTCCGCCTCCGGAATGTGCGACGCCGGCCGGATCCGCCACCACCTGAAGCACAACCTCTGGCGGCAGGAGTGCTCCGTGGTCTTTGTGGGTTATCAGGCGGAGGGCTCTCTGGGCCGCCGGCTGCTGGAGGGGGCCAAGTCCGTAAAGCTGTTCGGCGAGGAGATCGCCGTGAACGCCCGCATCGTCAATTTCCATGGCCTGTCCTCCCACGCCGACCGGGATCACCTGCTGGCCTGGATCCAGCACTTCTCCCCCGCCCCCCAGCAGGTCTTTGTGGTCCACGGCGACAGCGAGGTCACCGACCTGTTCGCCAGGGACCTGAACGAGCTGGGCATCGCCGCCCACGCCCCCCTCTACGAGGAGGTCTACGACCTGTCCTCCAACAGCCTGCTTGCCAAGGGCGTGGTGCTGGAGCCCAGGAAGGTGTCCGGCGGCGCGGCGGCAGGCTCTCCCGCCTTTGTCCGGCTTCAGGATGTGTCCCGCCAGCTGGAGGCCCTCATCAGCCGCAGCCGCGGCCGTCCCAACAAGGATCTGGCCCGTCTGGCCGATCAGATCCGCCAGGTCATGGAAGCCTGGGAAACCTGACCCCGCGCTCCACCATCAACCTACCACAGAGAGGATGTCACAATGTCTATGGAAGTCAACCGCCAGGAGTTAAAGGCCCGCGCCCGGGAGCGGCTCCGCGCGTCCCACCCCGCCTTCTGGAAGATCACGCTGGTCTATCTCCTGCTGACCTCCGGCGTGACCGCCGTGGCCGATCTGGCGGGGGCGGCCCGCATCGGGCTCCCTCCGCTTCACCTGGATACCTTCGCCCTCTTTCTTTCCCTGCTGGTCATCCTGTACACCACAGTGATGCACCTTGGCTACCAGTGGTGGGCCCTTCGGACCTACCGCCAGCAGCCCACCGGGTATGGCGCCCTCATTGACGGCTTCTCCATGGCCGGCCGGGTGATCCTGATGAATGTTGTCATCTTTTTCTCCGCCCTGGGCTGGGCCGTAGCCTTTGCCCTCCCCTACTCCCTGGTGCTGTTCCTGCTCTCCGGTCTGGTATCCTCCGGCGTCGGGATGCTGTTCTTCTCTCTGCTGGCCATGGGCGGCGCCTTCCTCGGCTCTCTGTGGATCGGCTACCGCTATGCCATGGCCCCCTATCTGCTCATCGACCACCCGGAGCTGGGAGCATCCGCCGCGGTCCGGGAGAGCGTAGCCATGATGAAAGGCTGGAAGTGGGAGTTCTGCAAGCTGGACCTGTCCTTCCTGGGCTGGCACCTGATCAACGCCCTGCTGTCCCTGGCTGTCACCCTGGTCTTCGCCCTTCCCATGCTCCCCACCCTGATGGAGGCCGGTACCGACCTGGCTCAGCTCCTCGTGACCCCGAGCCTCGCCCTCCCTTGGACGGCAGTTCTCCTGTCCAGCCTGATCCAGCTGCCCCTCTCCCTGTGGCTGACGCCCTATCAGACCGTGACCTTTTCCGGCTTCTACCAGGCCCGGGTCATGCAGACCACCCAGGCCCCCCCGGTGTGGGAGAGCGGCGACCCCTACGACATCTCCTGAAGAACAGAGCAAAAATGCCCGCGGCACACAAAGCCGCGGGCATTTTCACGTTTTAAACTGTAAATGTCTGCTCCATTCCCTGGACAAAGCGGTCCAACCGTGACTCGATCCCCGGTGCAGCCAGGGCCTCGCCAGGGGCGTTGGCCGTCTCCATCAGGGCAAAGTTGGAGGGCAGGTAAAAGGATTTATTCATATTCAGGGCGGAGATCAGCTGCCGGGCCACGGTATCGCTGCCGGAATAGCCCGACACCACAAGGGCAAACACGGCCTTCTCATAAAAGCGGGTCTGTCGAAACAGTGCAGTAAGGCGGTTGATAAAGGCACTGAGGTTGGCGGAGAGAGCGTCGTTGTAGTTGGGGCACATGAGGATCAGCGCATCCGCCCGCCGTACAGCGGGATAGACCGCCTCCTGCATCACGCCGCCGTAGAAGCAGCCCCCCCGCTCACCGAAGTGGAGGCACATGGTATAGGGACAGCCGGAGCAGTCGGACAGAGTGCCGTTGCGCAGTCCCACCTCCTCCACCTCCCACCGGGGGGAGAGGCGGGACTGCACCTGGGCCCAGAGAGCCATGGTATTGGAGGTGTGATGGCTGGAGGCGTGGAGGGCCAGCAGGCGGGGCCGTTCCCGGCCCGGGAAGGTGAATGTCAGGAGGCGCTCCGCCAGTTCCCGGACTGCCTCCTGATAGGCCCCCATCAGGTCCGTAGAGAGATTCTTGGCCTGGATACGGAAATTGGACAGGGAGCCGGTGGCCTCCACCAGGGGCCGGCCCACCAGGGCGCACCCCGCGCTGTTCATAGCCAGGGCCAGCTCGGCGGCGGTGGACTTGGTGTACAGCTCCCCGGGGCCGTCCACGATGAGGCCCCCGGTACACCCCTCCAGCAGCCCGGGCTCCAGCCGCAGCCGGGCCAGCATCCGCTGGTACTCCGAATTCTGCCCCGCCCCGTCCAGGGCCAGGGCAAACAGGAGCCGGCCTCCCGGCCTCAGCTCCAGCTCCTCCGCCCGGCGGACCACCCGGACCTCCCGGTAGGCCAGCGCGCAGCTCAGGACCTGATCCAGGCGGCTCTGCCGCTCCTGGTCCTCCAGAGGCGGCACACATACGTTCAACACCATGGGATCACCTTCCTTATGAATTAGGAATGAGGAGTTAGGAATTGTCCCTCTTAGATCGCTGCTCCCGGAATTTGGTGCAGAGTCGGGACCGCACAGCGCAGTGTCTTTCTCAGAGTTCGTTTCATCGGATGCCCCTCCTGTTTCATTGGATCGTTCGGGAGGTGCTGTTACAGGATCTCCTTTAAATGCTCCGCCGCCGCCCGAATATGGCCGAAGAGGGGATCCGGGATGCGGGGCAGCAGCTCCGTCTCGATCCCGGCGGGGGTATAGCGGTTCTTCACCCCCATGTACACGCCGTCCAGGAACACGGAGCCGCAGTGCCACTCCCCCCGGAGGGTGAGCAGCAGGGACAGGGCCCCGGAGGACAGGGCGGGGGCCACATAGGGCTTGAAGCCGATCTCCCGCATCTTCAGGTTGGCGGTGACAGTGAGGTGGGTCAGCTCCTGGGACAGCTCCTCGTCATAGTGTTCAATGGAATTGGCGATGGTCAGGCCGGTACCGTGGGGGCCGAAGGAGCGGCCCCCGGTGAGGAAGGAGGCAAACCGGCTGTCCCGCTTGGCAAAGTAGGCCGCCCGGGCATTCATCACCCCCAGGCCGAAGCCCTGGACCTGCTCAGGGCGCAGGCCCTTCCCATCCCACACGCCGTTTTCATCCCGGTTGCTCTCCAGATAGGCGGTCTTGGCCAAGGGATCCACCGGGTCGGACACGGCGCACCACAGCCCACGGAAGCCCTGCTCCCTGGCCATACGGGCGTACTGTTTGACGATCTTGGCGTTGTTCTCAAACTGATACATCCGCACGTCCTTCACCTGGGAGCCCACCGGCGGGATCCCGCGGGAAGCCACGAACACGAACACATCGCAGTCAAACAGATCCTCCGGACGGACCACATGGACCTCCGGGAAGGCGTCGTACTCCCAGGGCAGGCTGATCTGTCCCATCTCGAACTCCCAGCGGGCGGTGATCTGGTCGCTGAGGTCACAGATCCCGATGGAGCCGATCACATCCCCGCCCAGCAGCTTCAGCCCGGTGAGGAGGGTGGAGCCCACGTCCCCGATGGCTAGGATGTTGACCCGCTTCTTCCCCCCGCCGCGGGCCTGGGACAGGACGGACTCCCAGCCGGGGCGGCCGATGTTCACCGCGGTGAGCCGCCCCGCCTCCAGGGCGGCGGACAGGGTGGCGTCCAGAGGGACATCAGGCAGGCGGGAGGCGTCCAGCACCTCCAGCCCGTGGGGGGCCTTCAGCTGGCCCGGGTGGGACACCCGGAAGGAGCCCCGGCCCAGCACCGGGTCCCCTTCGATCAGATACCAGATGGGTGCGCCGGGGGCAGGCTCAGCCTTGGGCCAGGGCAGGTCTCCCCGGTCGGAGGCCAGAATCTCCCCCTCTTTTTCGTAATAATAGAACATAATATAACACTTCGCAATCATTTTCAATCAAATTCTTCCAGCCTCAGAGCCCAGAGGCTCAGGAGTGGGTCCGCATCAGCTGCTCCAGATCATTCTCCAGATAGACCGAGGCTGCCAGGGTTGGGTCGTAGTTCAGGCAGGTGCCCTTGTCCGGGCACAGAGGGAGGATGATGGCCTCCGGCAGGCGGCTGAGGGTCAGGTTCCGCCCATACAGGGCCCGGTACTCCTGCTCCAGCACCGAGATCACGTCCCGGGCGGACTCCAGGCAGACCCGGGACAGCTGGAACACCGCCTCCTCACTGCACTCCCCCCGGAAGGAGGGTGAAGCGTAGGGCAGGATGTGGTTGATGCCGGGCAGCAGGCCGGGCACCGGGGAGGCAGGCCGGCGGATGGTGTTGCCCCCAACGAAGGGGTACAGGGTGGACTCCACAAACCACTCCCGCAGGCGGGGCAGGTAGTACACGCTGTCCACCGGCCGTCCCTGGGCGTCCATCAGATCCCTCCCGTGGCCGGAGAGCAGCCCCACCAGCACGATGCGGATGTCCACCCCCTCCTGCCGGAGGATCGGATCCAGCGCCCGGATCCGGAAGCCGGGGTGCATCAGGTCGTCCACCAGGATCACCGGCCGGTCGAAGGATTTGATGGTCCGAATCTGACTCTGAATGGGGGGGTAGTGGGGGAAGGGCTCCATGGAGCTCTGGGAGAGGTCCGGGCTGTAGACCCGGTCGGTGTGGATGGTCTTGGTCACCGTATTGGGGACGATTTTTCCCCGGAGCATCTTGCCGTACGGGACGCACATATTCCGCCCCAGCTTCCGGGGCTCCGTGGGAACGGCGGGGACCTCGTTGTAGGCGGTGATCATCTCCAGCAGCCGTTGGTGGATGACGCCGGCGGACAGGGTGAGGACCAAGAACCGGGGATAGAGCTGGGTGAGAGCCGTCTGAAGCCGGCGGTGCCCCCGCTGAATGGCCGCCAGCACCCTGTGATTCTGGCACAGCGGCTCCTGAATGGTGGTCTCCAAATTCTGGATAAGCACTGTGGGCGTCCGCATATCCACCTCCCAGATGGCGGTACCGCCCCCCTCCCGGTCCACAAAGCCGGACCGGGACAGGATGTCGCCCAGCTCCTGAGGCAGCTTTCCGTCGTGGGGGGAGAACACGGCGTAAACATACTCCTCCTCCAGAGCTCGGGCCAGCAGTTCGCTCAGGATGAGCTGGCCGTAGTCCTTATGCCGGTCGGTCCGGTCGGCAGCCAGGGTAGTAATAAGCAGCACCTTTCCCCCCGCCCGCAGCCGCAGGCGGTCCGCCAGCCGCGGGTCCTCGGTAGCCGGGAACAGGTCGGAGGAGGCCAGATAGCGGTAGCTGGCATAGCCCAGCAGCTTCCCTTCCTCCCCGGTACGGTGGAGAAGGAGAAGCTGGTCCCCCTTCCGGATAATGGCGGAGCGCAGGGCCTCCCCCTCGGGATGACCGGCGGTGATGTCCGCCAGCAGCAGCGGGGAGGGGTCCTTCACCCACTGGAACTCCAAGTCCCC
>ENA-UERZ01001972-UERZ01001972.1-human-gut-metagenome-genome-assembly--contig:-NODE-1972-length-12691-cov-5.578960_pt1 | contig 12691 bp, 10 predicted proteins | sample MGYA00242997_ERZ507998 | MGnify/ENA primary metagenome ERZ507998 (study PRJEB26167, sample SAMN06115470) | human gut metagenome | host: Homo sapiens | place: China:Henan | collected 2016-06-23... | reverse complement strand
ACAACCGTATCGACGGTGCGATTCCAACTATTAAGAAATTACTCGATCAGGGTGCAAAAGTGATCCTTTGCTCTCATTTAGGAAAGCCGAAGGGAGAGCCGAAGCCGGAGCTTTCCTTAGCGCCGGTTGCAGTCCGCCTTTCTGAGCTGTTAGGCCAGGAGGTAAAGTTTGCCGCTGAGCCAGAGGTTGTAGGACCAAACGCAAAGGCAGCTGCAGAGGCTATGAAGGACGGCGAGGTTATTCTTCTGGAGAATACACGCTACAGAGCAGAGGAGACCAAGAACGGAGAAGCATTCAGCAAGGAACTGGCTTCCCTTTGCGATGTATATGTAAACGACGCGTTCGGAACAGCTCACAGAGCACACTGCTCTAACGTTGGTGTGACACAGTTCGTAGACACAGCAGTTGTCGGATACTTAATGCAGAAAGAAATCGACTTCCTTGGAAACGCAGTAGAAAATCCGGAGAGACCATTCGTTGCAATCCTTGGAGGATCTAAAGTTTCCAGCAAGATTTCTGTAATCAACAACCTGCTTGAAAAAGTAGATACACTGATCATCGGTGGTGGAATGTGCTTCACATTTACAAAAGCTCAGGGTGGAAATGTCGGAAAATCTCTTCTGGAAGAAGATTACTTACAGTACGCACTGGATATGATTGAAAAAGCAAAAGAAAAAGGTGTAAAATTACTCCTTCCTGTAGATGCTGTTGCAGCAGATGAATTCTCTAATGATGCAAACATCAAGGTTGTTCCTCAGAATGAAATCCCAGAAGGATGGATGGGGCTGGATATCGGACCTGAGACAGCAAAATTATATGCTGAAGCAGTAAAATCTGCAAAAACAGTTGTATGGAACGGACCAATGGGATGTTTCGAAATGCCAAACTTTGCAAACGGAACAGAAACAGTTGCAAAAGCACTTTCTGAGACAGATGCTGTGACAATCATCGGTGGTGGAGATTCCGCAGCAGCTGTAAACCAGTTAGGATACGGAGACAAGATGACACACATCTCTACAGGTGGTGGAGCATCTCTGGAATTCCTTGAAGGAAAAGAACTCCCGGGAGTAGCAGCAGCTAACGATAAGTAAAAAGCTTAGCGTTTACTTAGTTCTCCGCACTTGGCGAGGTATTTTCGAGCCTAGTAAGGAGAACATCCCGTAAAGGAAGCTTAGCGAAAACAAGCCGCAGGCGCAGTTTGGAATAAACAGTGTACATAACAGTACAGGAAAGAGTGAAGAGTATGTCAAGAAAGAAAATTATCGCAGGAAACTGGAAAATGAACAAAACTCCAAGCGAAGCAGTTGCATTAGTAGAAGAGTTAAAACCACTGGTAGCAAATGAAGAAGTAGATGTTGTATTCTGTGTACCGGCTATCGATATCGTACCGGTTGTAGAAGCCGTAAAAGGAACAAACATCCAGGTTGGAGCAGAAAATATGTACTTCGAAGAGAGCGGAGCTTACACAGGAGAGATCTCTCCGGCTATGCTCGTAGATGCAGGAGTAAAATACGTTGTACTTGGACATTCTGAGAGAAGAGATTACTTCGGTGAGACAAACGAAGATGTCAACAAAAAAGTCCTGAAAGCATTTGAGCACGGTATTACACCGATCATGTGCTGTGGAGAGACTCTGGAGCAGAGAGAACAGGGCGTAACAATGGATTTCATTCGCCAGCAGGTAAAAGTTGGATTCCAGAATGTAACAGCTGATCAGGCAAAAACTGCAGTGATCGCTTATGAGCCAATCTGGGCAATCGGAACAGGAAAAACAGCTACAACAGAGCAGGCTCAGGAAGTTTGCAAAGGAATCCGTGAGTGCATCGCTGAAGTTTATGATGAAGCTACAGCAGAAGCAATTCGCATTCAGTACGGCGGATCTGTAAACGCTGCAACAGCTCCTGAATTATTTGCACAGCCGGATATTGATGGAGGACTCGTAGGTGGAGCTTCTCTTAAAGCTGATTTCGGACAGATTGTCAACTACAAATAGAAATCGCATTTGCCGATCATTTACAAATTAAGGTGTGGGCATGACCTTTTGGTTGCGCCTGCGCCTCTTTCATTTCCCGTTCGAGAGAGTAAATTTTGAGGAGGTACAAATTTCATGACTCAGAAAGACGCGGTTCACGAACGATTAAAAGAATATGCGTGTGTCGCACCTGATCAGATGATGCAGAAGCTTCAGATCAATGCAGAGGGGATTACGCAGGAAGAGGCAATCATCCGGCGACAGAAATATGGAAATAATGCGCCGTCTGCAAAGAATAAGGATACGATGTTTTATTGTATTCGAAGAGCTTTTGTGAATCCATTTTCTACGATCCTGTTTTTCCTTGGTTTAATCTCTTTGGTAACAGATGTATTTTTGTCCAGTGATTATCAGAAGAATCTGACAGCGGTCCTGATCATTTTTTCCATGCTGATTCTCAGTGGAATTGTCCGGCTGACTCAGGAGCTGCATTCTAAAGGAGTTGCAGATGAACTGTTTCAGTTGGTGCATACAACGGTTCAGGTACTCAGAGATGGACAATGGGTGGAGTTATCTTCTTCTGAATTGGTAGTTGGCGATCAGATCCGCTTAGAGGCAGGCGACAGGGTTCCGGCAGATTTGCGGTTAACAGGCGCGACGGATTTGTTTGTTTCGCAATCAGTGATCACCGGTGAAAGTGCCATACTCGAAAAATTTCCGGAGGCTTTGCCCAAAGAACCGCAGAAACTGACAGATTACAGCAATATACTGTTCGGAGGCACGACAGTTGCAGGAGGAACGGGAACTGGGATTGTCCTGACAGTTGGTCAGGAGACAGTTTACGGTGGTCTGACTCCGTCTGTGGAGGCACGCAAGCAGAGATTTGACCGTGGTGCCAATTCGATCGCATGGGTGTTGATCCGATTTATGACAGTTTTAGTCCCGGTTGTGTTTCTTGCAAGCGGACTGACGAAGGGAGACTGGTTAGAAGCGTTTTTATTTGCACTTTCTGTTGCAGTCGGAATCACACCGGAGCTGCTTCCGATGGTGGTCAACGCCTGTCTGGCAAAAGGCAGTCATTCGATGGGAAAGAAACAGACAATCGTAAAAAATATCAATGCGATGCAGAGTTTTGGAAGCATGGATGTCCTGTGTGTGGATAAAACAGGAACATTGACCCAGGATACAGTCCTGCTGGAGTATTACATGGATATTCTCGGGAATGAGAGTCAGAAGGTGCTGGATTATGCATATCTGGCAAGTCATTATTCTACCGGAGTGGGAAATCATCTGGACGAGGCGATCTGCAAGGCGGAGAAAATGCAGGGAAAAGCAGATTACTACAGGCAGCTGACAGAAAAATATCAAAAGACAGATGAACTTCCTTTCGACTATAACCGACGTTTTTCCAGTGTATTATTGAATACGGGAGAAGAAAATATCTGGATCATCAAGGGAAGTATTGAGGAAGTTGCGAGGCAGTGCAGCATGATAGAATACCGTGGAGAGAAAACAGCGGCAGGTGCGGATATCCTGCAAAATGTTCACGCTGTGGTTGATGAAATGCTGGAAGACGGGATGAAGGTAATTGCAGTTGCCTATAAAACAATGAGCAGAGCAGCCCTTGTTCCCGAGGAAGAGCATGACTTTATTCTGTTGGGGTATCTGGCATTTTTTGATGCGCCAAAGAAGAGTGCCGCAAGTGCAATTCAGAAGCTTCACAGTCTTCATGTGAATGTAAAGGTGCTGACAGGAGATCAAAAACAAGTAGCACGATCCATTTGCAGGCGTATCGGAATTCCCGCAGAGAGTTGTCTGACAGGAGCACAGCTGGATGCTCTTTCTGAAAATGAATTGCCCATAGCGGTTGAGAAAACAAATATTTTTGCAGAACTCTCGCCAAAACAGAAAGCCATGCTGGTGGAAACGCTGCAGACAAACGGGCATACAGTTGGATTTCTGGGAGACGGTCTGAATGATCTGCCGGCTGTTATCCGGGCAGATGTGGGGATTTCCGTTGAAAATGCAACAGAAGCGGTGCGGGAGAGTGCGAATGTCATCCTGCTGAAAAAGGATCTGAATGTGCTGGAAGAAGGTGTTTTAGAGGGAAGAGAAGCATTTGCCAATATGCTCAAATACATTAAGATTACGGCATCTTCTAATTTTGGCAATATTTGTGCGATTGTTGCAGCCAGCGTGTTACTGCCGTTTTTCCCGATGACTTCCATACAGCTGCTGCTTCTGAACCTGCTGTATGATATCCTTTGTCTGATTTTACCGTGGGATCATGTAGATGCAGATCTGTTGACAAAACCGTTGGAGTGGTCTGGCAGGACACTGGGAAAATTCATGACCTTTTTTGGACCGGTCAGTTCGCTGTTTGATCTGCTGACCTTTGTGTTTTTGTATTTTGTTCTTTGTCCGGGAGTGTGCGGCGGCTCTTTTGGAAGTCTTTCGGCGGAGAAGCAGAGCTTGTTTATTTCCATGTTTCAGACAGGGTGGTTTTTAGAATCCATGTGGACACAGGTATTGATTCTGCAGCTTCTGCGTACAAAACAGCTTCCGCTGATACAAAGCAGACCGGGGCGTATGGTCACGGGAGTTACGATTCTGGGGATTGTATTATTTACACTGCTGCCGGTTACTCCGGTAGGGAAGATGCTTGGAATGACTGCGATGCCTCCTGTCTATTTTCTGTTTTTGGTCGCAGATGTGATTGCGTATCTTCTGTTGGTCACACTGGCAAAAGCATTCTATATCAAAAAGAATCAGGATCTGATCTGAGAAAGGAGGAGCCGGAATATGAAAAAAAATATTGGTTATGTGAATCTGGATTCCTCCATTGCTCTGTGGCTTATGGAGCATCTGCCACCCGGTGAATTGAAAAACGGAATCGAAGATTTGCTGAATAAAGAATGCAGTTCTCTTATATTGGAATCAGATACGGATGAATTATCTGTGTGGGATCATTCGGTCATCCGCTGCGGTACGCTGGAAATTTATCCGAAATCTCGCAAGGTGGAGCAAAACGGAACAGAGATTTCTCTCACGCCGAAGGAATTTGATATCCTTTTGTTTCTTGCGCGCAATCGTGGGGAAGTCTTTACAAAGGAACAGATCTATCAGGCTGTGTGGGATGGAGAATATTTGATGGATGACAGCAATATTATGGCTTTTATTCGTAAGATCCGTAAAAAGATCGAACCCAATCCGGATGCTCCGGAGTATATAGTAACGATATGGGGAATCGGATACAAATTCAGTGACAGGCTGTAACAGTAACAATTCTTGCTAAATCGCAAGAAAATCGCAAGGTTTTGACTATGTGATTTTCTATGCGATTTTTTTATACTTTAATTAAACCCGTATTTGCGGGTTCTTATCGATATATTACATGAATGGATGGAGGTGAGAAAAATGGATTCTGACGGTAGTACGCAGATTTACGGGCAGATGTTTATAGAAAGAGAGAGGGCAGAATCTGTTTTTCTCCCTGAAATATAAGGATCTTGCCTCAAAAAGAAGGAGGTATAGACCGATGAATAAGAAAATAAATCGTATAGAAGTTCGTCAGACAGCACAGAAAGCTGCCATTCGAGATGAGCAGAATCGCCGCATTCAGTTTGCGGCAACACATCCTACACAGGAAACGTTAGGATATCTGAACACAACACTCTGTGGACTGGAACCGGGAAAAGTAGAGGAAAACCGTTCAGAATATGGTTCCAATAAAGTGACTCGTGAAAAAAAGAAAACTCTGCCGCAGAGACTGGCTGGTGCATTTATCAACCCGTTCACTGCGATTTTGTTTTGTCTGGCGCTGGTTTCATCCTTTACGGATATGATTTTTCCACATTTCTCTCTGTTTGGCTGTGTGCCAAAGGATTTTGACTGTCTGACGGTCGTCATTATTTTGACGATGGTATTTTTATCCGGAACGCTTCGTTTTGTACAGGAAAGCAGAAGCGGCAATGCGGCTGAAAAACTGCTTGCAATGATCACAACGACTTGTACTGTAACCCGCAAAGGTCAGGAAATGGCAGAAATTCCGCTGGATGAGGTGGTAGTGGGGGATATTGTTCACCTGTCTGCAGGGGACATGCTGCCTGCAGATGTGCGGATTCTGGATGCAAAGGATTTATTTGTCAGCCAGGCAAGCCTGACAGGAGAGAGCGAGCCCATTGAAAAGATACCGATGGTCAATGAGACCAGGGATGCAATTACGGATTACACTAATATTGCGTTTATGGGCAGCAATGTCATTTCCGGAAGTGCGTCAGCAGTCGTTGTTACAGTCGGGGATCATACACTGTTTGGTTCCATGGCCTCAGAAGTGGCGCATGAAGCAGTGGAAACAAGCTTCAGCAAAGGAGTCAACGCGGTATCGTGGGTGCTGATCCGGTTTATGCTGGTTATGGTTCCGCTGGTATTTGTGGCAAATGGTATTACAAAAGGCGACTGGCTCTCTGCCTTTTTATTTGGAATTTCCATTGCAGTGGGACTGACGCCGGAAATGCTGCCGATGATCGTAACTACTTGTCTTGCGAAAGGTGCTGTGTCCATGAGCAAGAAGCAGACGATCGTCAAAAATCTGAATTCTATTCAAAATTTCGGTGCGATCGACATTCTGTGTACAGACAAAACAGGAACACTGACACAGGATAAAGTTGTTCTCGAATATCATTTAAATGTAAATGGAGAGGATGACCTTCGTGTGCTCAGGCATGCGTATCTGAACAGTTACTTCCAGACAGGATATAAGAATCTGATGGATGTGGCGATCATCCAGAAAACAGAAGAGGAAGAAGCGGATGATCCACAGCTTGTTGATCTGTCCGAGCACTATGTAAAAGTGGATGAGATTCCCTTTGATTTCGCTCGCCGCAGACTGACGACGGTTGTACAGAATCGGGATGGAAAGACGCAGATGGTGACAAAGGGAGCGGTAGAAGAGATGCTTTCTATCTGCTCTTTTGCGGAGTGTGACGGAAAAGTGCGGCCAATGACAAAGGAATTAAAAAGCCGTATCCTTGCAACAGTAGATGATCTCAATGAGAAAGGATTTCGTGTGCTGGCAATCGCACAGAAAAGCAATCCGTCTCCGGCAGGTGCATTCGGTGTAACGGATGAGTGTGATATGGTGCTTATGGGATATCTTGCATTTCTTGATCCGCCGAAAGAGTCTACTGCGGATGCGATCAAGGCTTTAAAAGCCCATGGTGTGACAACGAAGATTTTGACCGGGGACAACGATAAAGTCACTCGTACAATCTGTAAGCAGGTAGGGCTTAAGGTAAGAAATATGCTGCTTGGTTCCGATCTGGAGAACATGAGTGATCAGGAATTGGCAAAAGCAGCAGAAACTACAGATGTTTTTGCAAAGCTGACACCGGATCAGAAAGCGAGAGTGGTGTCTGTATTTCGTGAAAATGGCCATACAGTCGGCTTTATGGGAGATGGTATTAACGATGCTTCGGCAATGAAATCCGCAGACATTGGAATTTCTGTTGATACAGCAGTAGATGTGGCGAAAGAATCCGCAGATATTGTGCTGCTGGAAAAAGATCTGATGGTTCTGGAAGAAGGAATTATTGAAGGACGCAAGACATATGCAAATATGATCAAGTACATCAAGATGACGGCAAGCTCTAACTTTGGAAACATGTTTTCCGTATTGGCGGCATCGGCACTGCTTCCGTTTTTGCCGATGGAGAGCCTGCAGCTGATCTTTTTGAATCTGATCTATGACCTTTCCTGTACTGCAATTCCATGGGATAATGTGGACGAAGAGTTTATTTCTGTACCCCGCAAATGGGATGCGTCCAGTGTGGGCAGCTTTATGATGTGGATCGGACCGACAAGTTCGGTTTTTGACTGGATGACTTATATTTTTATGTACTTTGTATTTTGTCCGCTCTTTGTTTCCAGGGGAGTGCTGTACAATGATCTTGCCAGTCATTTTGCCGGCGCAGATTTGGTACGGATGCAGACGGCTTATGTTGCAATGTTTCAGACGGGATGGTTTATCGAATCTATGTGGAGCCAGACTCTGGTCATCCATATGATCCGCACACCAAAACTTCCGTTTATTCAAAGCCATGCATCTGCACCACTGACGCTGATGACATTTACAGGAATCGGAGTGCTGACGATCATTCCATTTACTACATTTGGCAGAATGTTGGGATTTGTGGCACTGCCGACGGCATATTTTGCGTATCTGATTCCGTGCATCCTGCTTTATATGGTGCTGGCAACAAGTTTGAAAAAAGCATATGTGCGTCATTATGGAGAATTGCTGTAAAAGGAGGAATGAAGGATGAACTGGACAAATCTTTGTATAAAATTATTTGGAACAACGAAGTTTATGGGACTCGATATGGGATTCTGGGTATCGATTGCAGTTGTGATCGTGGTTGTGATCCTTATGAATGTAATATTCTGGAATATGGAGCTGACAGAAAAATAAAGGATAAAATATTTCCCTCAAACATCAGAAAATAAATGACGGTACAGCTTTCAAATGGTATAATCAAATCGTATGATCCAGAAGGAAGTGTGAGTGAAAAGAGAGGGTGGTTATCCATGCGTATGAAAGAGAAAAAGGTACTTCTGTTTCTGGCTCTGATGTTTCTGTGCATATGCAGTCCTATGAGAGCAGAGGCAAGAGCAGGAGGAGCCAGCGGCGGTTCCTCCGGAGGCGGAGGAGGCTTTAGTTCCGGAGGCGGCAGTTATTACAGTTCGCATTCCAACCGCACCGGCAGAAGTTCCAGTCCGGTAAGCAGTGTTGTCATGTTTGGGGGATTTTTCCTGATGGCGAATGCGGGAGTCGTACTGTTTTTTGTCAAATCCAGAAGGGCATCTTCCAAAAGCTACCGGGAGATGAGGCAGTATCAGCAGTTTGGGGACAACTGGGATATCAATGAGATCCAGGAGCAGGTGAAGAATGCATATTTTGTGATCCAGGAATGCTGGAAGCGTCAGGATCCGGATTATGCAAAGGACTATATGAGTCAGAAATGTTACGATGATTTTGTAATGAAGCTGGGGTGGATGCAGGTTCGAAATGAAGTTCCGGTGCAGAAAAATGAACGGCTTTTAAGTGCGGTGCCGGTACATACATTTGACGATCTGGGGAAAGATCAGGATTATATCTGGTATTTGATCCACGGAAAAATGATCGATTATGTGGTGGATGAAAAGACGGGAAGGATGATACGCGGAAGCAGGAAAAATGAAGCGTTCTATGAATACTGGAAATTTATTCACCTGAACGGACACTGGGTTCTGGATGAAATCAGGCAGAAGGATGAAATGGATATCGATGTGTTTGCAAATTCATAAGAAAGATATTTGCAAAATCAGGGAAAAACGGTTACAATAGTCTACGGAATGAAAGAGGTAAATTCCATACAGGAATTACAAATTCACAGATAAAGTAAAAGGAGATATGGACATGAGTAAAAAACCAACCGTATTGATGATCTTAGATGGATATGGACTGAATGATACAACAAAAGGAAATGCTGTGGCAGAAGGAAAGACTCCGGTCATGGATAAACTGATGGCAGAGTATCCGTTTGTAAAAGGAAATGCAAGTGGAATGGCAGTCGGACTTCCGGAAGGTCAGATGGGAAACTCTGAGGTAGGACATCTGAACATGGGAGCAGGACGCATCATTTACCAGGAACTGACAAAGATCACAAAAGCGATCGAAGATGGAGATTTCTTTGAGAATCAGGCGCTGCTTGCAGCATGCAAAAATGCAAAAGAGAACAATACAGCTCTTCATATGATGGGACTGGTTTCTGACGGTGGTGTACACAGCCATAACGGACATATTTACGGACTTCTGGAGCTTGCAAAGAGACAGGGTGTAGAAAAAGTGTATGTACACTGTTTCCTGGACGGACGTGACACTCCGCCGGCATCCGGAAAAGAATATGTAGAAGCTCTGGAAGCAAAAATGAAAGAAATCGGTATCGGAGAAGTGGCATCTGTCAGCGGACGTTACTATGCAATGGACAGAGATAACCGCTGGGATCGTGTGGAGAGAGCTTACAACGCACTGGTAAAAGGAGAAGGCGTACAGGCAGAATCTGCGACAGCAGGGATTCAGGCTTCTTACGATGCAGATAAGACAGATGAGTTCGTAGAACCAATGGTGATCGTAAAAGACGGTGCACCGGTGGCAACTGTAAAAGATGGAGATTCTGTGATCTTCTTCAACTTCCGCCCAGACCGTGCAAGAGAGATCACAAGAACATTCTGTGATGATAACTTTGAAGGATTTGACAGAGGAGAGAGAGTCAAGACAACATTTGTATGCTTTACAGAGTATGATGTGACAATCCAGAATAAGCAGGTAGCATTTGTAAAAGAAGAAATCACAAATACATTCGGTGAATTTCTGGCAGCACACAACATGACACAGGCTCGTATTGCAGAGACTGAAAAATATGCACATGTAACATTCTTCTTCAATGGTGGAGTAGAAGAACCAAACAAGGGAGAAGACAGAATCCTTGTAAAATCTCCAAAAGTGGCAACTTACGATCTGAAACCGGAGATGAGTGCATATGAAGTATGCGATAAGCTGGTAGATGCGATCAAATCTGACAAATATGATGTGATCATTATCAATTTTGCAAATCCGGATATGGTCGGACATACCGGAGTAGAAGATGCAGCAATCAAAGCGATCGAAGCAGTGGATGAGTGTGTAGGAAAAGCAGTGGATGCACTGAAAGAAGTGGACGGACAGATGTTCATCTGTGCAGATCATGGAAATGCAGAACAGCTGATCGATGAGACAACAGGCGAGCCGTTTACAGCACATACAACAAATCCGGTACCGTTTATTCTTGTGAATGCTGATCCGGCTTACAAACTGAGAGAAGGCGGATGCCTGGCAGATATCGCTCCGACACTGATCGAGCTGATGGGAATGGAGCAGCCAAAAGAAATGACAGGAAAATCTCTGCTTGTAAAATAATCGCAGAGAACAGGTTGTTTCAACAGGAATAGAAATACAGGAAAGATACAGCAGGCAGAGGTTTGGAATTTTTTCGGGCTTCTGCCTGCTTTGTAAGAAAGGCATATTATGAGAGAGAAACTGACCCAAAGTGATGTCAAAAAGATTCAGCAGGAAATTGAACACAGAAAGCTGGTAGAGCGTAAAGAACTCATTGAAGCGGTCAAAGAGGCACGCTCTCACGGGGATCTGAGCGAAAATTTTGAATACCATGCGGCGAAAAAAGAGAAGAACAGAAATGAAAGCCGGATCCGTTATCTGGAGAGAATGTTAAAGACTGCAGTTATTGTAGAGGACCATTCCGGTGCGGATGAAGTTGGATTAAACAATACCGTTCAGGTATACTGTGAGGATGATGACGAGCTGGAGACGTACCGGATCGTAACTTCAGTGAGAGGAAGCTCCCTAAACGGACTGATCAGCATTGAATCACCGATCGGTAAAGCCCTTTTGGGACATAAAGTCGGAGATCGGGTATTTGTCAAAGTAAATGATGAGTTCGGTTATTATGTAGTGATCAAAAAAATAGAGAATACACAGGATGAAGATGCAGATAAGATCCGCAGCTTTTAGAAGGAGGAGAACATGGCATATCAGTATGAACTTGTCCTGTTTGATCTGGACGGAACGTTGACAGATTCCGGTCTCGGAATCATGAACAGTGTCCAGTATGCATTGAAAAAAATCGGCAGGGGCGTAGAAAATCTGGAAGAGCTTAAATGCTTCGTGGGACCGCCGCTTGCACAGCAGTTTGCAAAATTCTGCGGGTTTTCAGATGAAAAAGGGCATCAGATGGTAGAATTTTACCGGGAATATTACGAAGAAAAAGGGATGCTTGAAAATGCTGTTTATGATGGCATTCCGGAAGTACTGGAACAGTTAAAAAATGCGGGAATCCGTCTGGCAGTTGCGACATCCAAGCCGGAGAAATATGCAAGGAAGATTGCAGAGCATTTTAAGATCGCGCCATATTTTGAGTTTATCGGAGGCGCAAATATGGACGGAAGCCGTACGAAAAAGGCAGAAGTCATTGAGTATGTGCTGAAAAACTGTAAAGTAGAAGACAGGCAGTCGGTGCTGATGGTCGGTGACAGAGAACATGACATCTTGGGAGCAAAGGCATGCAAAGTGTCTGCATTGGGAGTCCTGTATGGCTATGGTGACAGAGCGGAGCTTGAAGATGCAGGCGCTGACTGGATTGTGAGTACGCCGGCAAAGATTACGGAAAAAATACTGGGAAGAGAATGAACGGATCAGTTTAACAAAAAATTTTGTCAGAACCCGGTATAGATTTAACATAACATCCTTACAATAAATGTTGGATAAGAACATGAGAAAAAGATTGTGAGGAATCAATATGTATACAAGATTATGGAAACTGATCACAAAACACATGGAAGAAAATTCCAGAATGGCAGTGTTTCTGACTTCTGCAATGCTGATCTGGACAATTGGAATTACGATGGCAGGAATTTTGGTCTGTATCATCAAACATATGAACGTGATATGCAGGCTGAGTGATCTGATCTGTGCCGGAATCTATGCAGGACTGGTCTTTGGGCTTTTTGGCGGCGGATGCTTTTTATGGAATCACAGAAATCATTTATATAAACAATAAGAGCGAGGCTTATAGATGAGAAGAATGGACTTTACAACGGAGCATGTAGAATCATTTCAGCCGGGAG
>ENA-UERZ01001967-UERZ01001967.1-human-gut-metagenome-genome-assembly--contig:-NODE-1967-length-12706-cov-10.600443_pt1 | contig 12706 bp, 9 predicted proteins | sample MGYA00242997_ERZ507998 | MGnify/ENA primary metagenome ERZ507998 (study PRJEB26167, sample SAMN06115470) | human gut metagenome | host: Homo sapiens | place: China:Henan | collected 2016-06-23... | reverse complement strand
AGAAATGTCTTATTATATAGATTCTAAAAATAATATCCATGAAGAAATCTTTATTTGTTTTAGCTTTATTGTTTTCATTGGCATCCTTTTCCCAGTCTCCGGTCGATAAGTCTTTTCCTCCGGAAGAGTTGTTTGCTTTGGGTTCTTATTATTACCCCGAGCAATGGGATTCCTCCCAATGGGAACGTGATCTGAAGAAAATGTCGGAGATGGGGATCAAGTTCACCCATTTTGCGGAGTTCGCTTGGGCCATGATGGAGCCGGAAGAAGGAAAGTATGATTTTGAGTGGCTGGATCGTGCAGTCTCTTTGGCGGAGAAATATGGTTTGAAAGTAATCATGTGTACGCCTACTCCTACACCTCCTGCCTGGCTGTCGAAAAAGTACCCCGATATATTGATTCAGCGGGATAATGGAGTTTCCATTCAGCACGGACGGCGTCAGCATGCTTCCTGGAGTAGCGACCGTTACCGTCGTTATGTAGAAAACATTGTTTCCCGTCTGGCAATGCGTTATGGCAATCATCCTGCTGTTATCGGCTGGCAGATTGACAATGAGCCGGGACACTACGGAGTAGTGGATTACAGTGAAAATGCACAACTAAAATTCCGCGTCTGGCTACAAAAGAAATACGGAACTATCGACGAACTGAATGATACATGGGGAACCTCTTTCTGGAGTGAAACTTATCAGGACTTCGACCAAGTGCGTCTCCCTAGTCAGCAGGAAGTACCCGATAAGCCCAATCCTCATGCCATGCTCGACCTGAACCGTTTCATGGCAGACGAATTGGCGGGCTTTGTTAATATGCAGGCGGACATACTCCGGCAGCATATTAATAAAGACCAATGGATCACTACCAACCTGATTCCTGTTTTCAATCCGGTTGACCCGGTACGGATCGATCATACGGACTTCCTGACCTACACCCGCTATCTGGTGACCGGACATAATCAAGGAATAGGTAGCCAGGGCTTTCGAATGGGGATTCCCGAAGATCTTGGGTTTTCCAATGACCAGTTTCGTAACCGTGTAGGCAAAACATTCGGAGTGATGGAACTACAACCCGGTCAGGTGAACTGGGGAGTGTATAATCCACAACCCCTACCCGGCGCTGTGCGTATGTGGGTGTATCACGTTTTTGCAGGTGGTGGGAAGTTTGTGTGCAATTACCGTTTCCGTCAACCTCTGAAAGGCAGTGAGCAATACCATTACGGCATGATAATGACCGATGGGGTGACTCTTTCTCCGGGCGGTGAAGAATATGTACGTATTACGCAGGAGATGAAAAAGCTTCGTGCCGCCTACGATAAGAAAAGCCGTATGCCCAAACAGCTGGCTTCCCGACGCATTGGACTGCTTTTCGATATGAACAACTATTGGGAAATGGAGTTCCAGCGTCAGACAGACCAGTGGCGGACGATGCCGCACATACATAAGTATTACAACCTGCTAAAGTCCTTCGCCGCTCCCGTCGATGTGATCTCGGAGAAGGAGGATTTTTCAGATTATCCCTTCCTGATTGCGCCGACTTATCAGTTGCTTGATAACAATTTGGTAAAACGTTGGACTGAATACGTGAAGAATGGGGGACATCTGATTCTGACCTGCCGTACCGGTCAGAAAGACCGTGACGCCAAATTGTGGGAGGCTCCTTTAGCGGCTCCTATTCATCAACTGGCCGGAATAAACAGCTTGTACTATGACCATCTGCCTCACAGTCTCTACGGAAAAGTAGATTTCGGCAGTGAGGAATACGCCTGGAACAATTGGGCGGACGTACTAACCCCGGCTGCCGGAACAGATGTGTGGGCTGTCTATACAGACCAGTTTTATAAGGGAGCTGCTTCCGTGATACACCGTAGACTGGGTAAAGGAACGGTCACCTATATCGGAACGGATACCGATGACGGCAAATTGGAGAAAGAAGTAGTACGTCGTGTATATATGGAAGCCGGCGTACCGACTGAAGATTTACCGTACGGAGTAGTGAAGGAATGGCGTGACGGTTTTTACATCGCCTTGAATTATACGTCGGACATTCAGGAAATAGTCATTCCCGATGAGGCAGAAGTACTGATTGGCAGTGCACGCCTTGAACCTGCGGGAGTAGTGGTGTGGAAAGAAAAATCGGACAACAAGTATAAATAACCCAATAACAAGAAAAATGAAGATAAGAAATCTTATATCTTGCGCCCTTTGCGGGCTTACTCTCTTTGCCTGCTCACCATCCGGGGGAGGGAAAGATAGGGAAATGGACCGTTTCATTACCGACTTAATGGACCGGATGACTCTCCGTGAGAAACTCGGACAATTAAACCTGCCTTCGGGCGGTGATCTCGTGACAGGTTCGGTGATGAACGGTGAACTTAGCGATATGATTCGCAAACAGGAAATAGGCGGCTTCTTCAATGTCAAGGGGATCCAGAAAATTAATGCCCTGCAACACCTTGCGGTAGAAGAAAGCCGGTTGAAAATACCTCTACTTGTAGGTGCAGACGTTATCCACGGTTACGAAACTATTTTTCCAATCCCATTGGCACTGTCCTGTAGTTGGGATACGCTGGCCGTCGAACGTATGGCACGCATCTCCGCCATTGAGGCCAGCGCAGACGGTATTAACTGGACATTCAGCCCGATGGTCGATATTTGTCGTGATGCCCGTTGGGGACGTATCGCAGAAGGGAACGGAGAAGATCCTTACCTGGGTTCTTTAATGGCAAAAGCGTATGTGCGTGGTTATCAGGGAAACAATATGCAAGGCAACGATGAAATTCTTGCCTGCGTGAAACATTTCGCACTTTATGGGGCGTCCGAATCGGGACGCGATTACAATACAATGGATATGAGCCGACTACGTATGTATAACGAATATCTGGCTCCTTATAAAGCTGCCGTTGACGCTGGTGTAGGCAGCATCATGAGCTCGTTTAATATCGTTGACGGTATTCCAGCCACAGCCAACAAATGGTTACTGACCGACCTGCTCCGGAATGAATGGGGCTTCGGAGGACTATTGGTAACAGATTACAATTCGATAGCCGAAATGTCCTCCCATGGTGTCGCCCCTCTGAAGGAAGCCTCCATTCGCGCTTTACAGGCAGGAACGGATATGGATATGGTTTCATGCGGGTTCCTCAATACATTGGAGGAATCCCTGAAAGAAGCGAAGGTAACGGAAGAGCAGATTAATATGGCTTGTCGCCGTGTATTGGAAGCCAAATATAAACTGGGACTGTTCTCCAATCCGTATAAATATTGCGATGCCCTGCGTGCCAAAGAAAAACTTTATACGCCTGAACACCGTTCTGCAGCACGTGCGATTGCGGCTGAAACATTTGTTCTATTAAAGAATGACAACAAGCTGCTTCCACTTGAGCAAAAAGGCAGGATTGCCCTGATCGGTCCGATGGCGGACGCACGTAATAATATGTGCGGTATGTGGAGCATGACATGTACACCGTCCCGCCACAGAACATTGTTGGAAGGAATCCGTGCGGCAGCGGGTGACAAGGCTGAAATTCTATATGCAAAAGGCAGCAACATATATTATGATACGGAAACAGAAAAAGCTGCTACGGGTATTCGCCCGCTGGAACGTAGAGATAACCGACAACTGTTGGACGAGGCTTTACGCGTGGCTTCCCGTTCAGACGTCATTGTTGCCGCTTTGGGTGAATGTGCGGAAATGAGCGGTGAATCGGCTTCACGCACCGGCCTCGAGATACCCGATACACAACAAGATTTATTGAAGGCTTTAGTGAAAACGGGCAAACCTGTCGTACTTCTTCTGTTCACAGGACGTCCTCTGGTCTTGAATTGGGAGGATGCGAATGTTCATTCCATATTGAATGTCTGGTTTGGCGGTAGCGAAACAGGAGACGCGGTTGCCGATGTATTGTTTGGCAAAGTCACTCCAAGCGGCAAACTGACAACTACCTTCCCACGTTCAGTGGGACAGCTGCCGCTATTCTACAATCATTTGAATACAGGTCGTCCTGATCCCGACAATCATGTGTTCAACCGTTATGCCGGCAATTATCTGGATGAGAGTAATGAACCTCTGTATCCGTTTGGATATGGTTTGAGTTATACGGACTTTGTTTATGGTGGATTGCAAATTAGCTCGGAAACCTTGCCTAAGAATGGTGAGTTGACTGTATCTGTCACTGTAACCAACAAAGGAAACTATGATGGTTATGAAACGGTACAACTGTACCTTCGTGATATTTACGCGGAGGTCGCCCGTCCAATGAAAGAGTTGAAAGGTTTTGAACGCATTTTCCTGAAAAGCGGGGAAAGTCGTGATGTTAAGTTTGTTATTACGAAAGATGACTTGAAATTCTATAATTCCGAATTACACTATGTTTACGAACCCGGAGAATTTGATGTTATGGTAGGGCCGAACTCCCGTGATGTACAAACTAAAAGTTTCCAAGCAGAATAAAGTAACACCTGATAAAAGTTGTATTGTAGGGAGTACTTATTATAATCGCACGAGCTTGCACTCATGACATAGTACAAGCCGAAGATATTGTTGCCGACACTATGATTTTGTTATGAGGAAAGTTCTGCAACTCGGAAGAAATCAGCGCGACGTTACCTTTAAATGAAATCAAGGTGTACCTTCTACTTTAATGAACAGATTAAATTATTCACTATTTAAAATAAAAAAAGATATGCATTATTTAAGAACACTGACTTATTTATGGAGTTTACTTACTCTTCTTTTAATGGTTGCTATCACAACAATCTGCTCCTGTGTCTCTACACCCCAAAGAAGCGGACAGTTGAAAGAACAAGATGAATATGATGTGGCAGCTTATATTTGGCCGTCGTGTCACAATGATCCGATGGGACGCGACACACTGTGGAGTGAAGGTACAGGCGAATGGGAAATTATCAAAAAAGGTAATCCCCGTTTCGAAGGACACTATCAGCCAAAGGTTCCTTTGTGGGGATACGAAATGGACGATGACACGCAGGTGATGGAGAAATGGATTGACGTGGCAACCGCTCACGGCATCAATACGTTTATCTTCGATTGGTACTGGTTCAACGGACAGCCTTTTTTAGAAAGCACCGTAAACAATGGATTTCTGAAAGCCAAGAATAATAAAAAAATGAAGTTTTACCTGATGTGGGCCAACCATAACGTGGCACACAACTATTGGAATGTACACCGTTACAAGGACAACAACTCGCGTCTGTGGACCGGTGTGGTAGACTGGGCCAACTTTAAAATCATTGTAGAACGAGTGATACGCCAATACTTTCACAAGCCCAACTATTACAAGATAGACAATTGTCCGGTATTTTCCATATTTGGTTTTCATGAACTGTTGGAAAGTTTCGGTAATGCAGACGGTGTGAAGAAGGCTATGGATTATTTCCGTAGCGAAGTGAAAAAGGCAGGATTCCCTGATTTGCACTTGCAACTCATCGGTGACGGGTCTCCCACCGACAAGTTTATAGAACTTGTTGTAAAGGCAGAAGTAAACAGTGTGACAAAATACAATTGGGGATGGCCATACGAAGAAGATTATCTGGCATGGGGTACAAAAGCCATGCAACGTCGCGATCAATGGACAGCGAAACTGGATTCATTGGGTGTGCCATTCTTCCCAAATGCATCAATAGGATGGGATGACACCCCGCGTTTCCCGAATAAAACAGCCAAAGAAGTGGTTCATTACAATGACTCGCCAGAAAGTTTTGCAGCTTTCTTGCAGAAGACGAAAGAATATGTAGACCAACGCCCCGACCGCCCCAAACTGATTACAATCAACTCGTGGAATGAATGGGTGGAAGGAAGTTATCTCTTGCCCGATATGAAGCATGGTTATGGTTACTTGAATGCCGTAAAACGGGTAATGAATGGTGAATATGATTACAAGCCCTAAAAATGCGAATTACTAAATAATGGAAAAATTGATGCTGTATAAAAAATGTCAGATAATAGTACTCATTCCTATTTTTCTATTCCATGTTGTCACATCATCTGCTCAACAACGTGATAGCCATGTACGGGAGTATCTTTCTCCGATACGCATTGTTTGGCAACAGGAGAGTCAACTAATACAAGGAGCAGAATATTTACTCCGATCAGGGCATGGACAAGCAAATCTTGTGAATAATGAACTCTGTAAACTTTCGAGTACCGGGCAGCAACATCCTGCTATTCTTTTCGATTTCGGAAAGGAATTGCAAGGCGGCTTACAAATTGTCACCGGTATGCCAGCCTCACATGCTCCTGTTACTATTCGTGTTCGCTTAGGAGAGTCGGTAAGCGAAGCTATGTGTGACATAGACGAAGTGAATGGAGCGACAAACGATCATGCTATGCGTGATTTTGTTATTAGTGTACCTTGGCTTGGGGTCTTGGAAGTCGGGAATTCCGGTTTCCGGTTTGCCCGGATTGACCTTTTGGACGATTCTGCAGAATTGCACCTCAAAGAGATACGGGCTATTTCTATTTTTCAAGATATCCCTTACAAAGGTTCGTTCCGATGTAATGACGAACGCTTGAATCAGATATGGCAAACTGGAGCTTATACGGTGCATTTGAATATGCAAGATTATATCTGGGATGGGATAAAACGTGACCGCTTGGTTTGGATTAGAGACTTGCATCCCGAAGTGATGACAGTCAATACGGTTTTTGGGTATAATGAAGTGATCCCCAAAAGCCTCGACTTGATCCGTGACTCTACACCACTTCCCCAATGGATGACAATGTGTACGTATTCTCTTTGGTGGATATTGATTCAGAGAGACTGGTATCTTTATCAAGGCAACTTGGATTATTTGAAAGAACAAAAAGGCCATCTATGTGACTTGTTGCAACTTATAATGACGAGAATTGGAGAAGACGGACTTGAAAAATTCAATGATAATGAAGGTCGCTTTCTTGATTGGCCTTCATGTGAGAATCCACTTTATACAAAAAGTTTCCATTAGTAAACATAGAAAACACGTAATTTGCTATTATGATAATTATTAACAAAAGGAATCTGTTTTTCCTAATTTCCGTCTGGCTGTTGTCTACACTTCTGTCGGCGCAAAATGTCACCATATCCACTCCCCATACACAGTTGCTTCTCTCGGTACCAAACGGCGGTACACCGGAACAACTGTATTACGGCTCACGCACCTCCGATGCGGATATCCGAAGCATTTGTGAAACAGCACGCAGAAGAAATGCTTATCCCGTCTATGGAATGGGGTATCCATGCGAAACGGCATTGTCTGTCCGCCATGCCGACGGCAACCTGACACTTCAAATGGCAGTCATAGGCGTAAAAGAAACACGCCTTACAAAAGAAAATGCCACTTTGACGGTGATAGAACTGAAAGACAAAGTGTATCCTTTCTTCGTCAACATCTGCTACAAAGCATGGCAGGATGCAGATGTCATCGAGACATGGACTGAAATCCGTCACGAAGAGAAGAAGCCTGTCCAACTTCAGCAGTTTGCTTCTGCCTACTTGCCTGTCCGCCGCGGCAATGTCTGGCTGTCACATCTTTCCGGTGCCTGGGCAAACGAAGGACAACTCTGCCAGGAAGCGTTGCAACCGGGTATGAAAGTCATCAAAAACACGGACGGGGTACGCAACTCCCAATCGGCACATGCAGAAGTGATGTTCTCGCTCGACGGCAAACCGCAGGAGAACACGGGACGCGTCATCGGCGCAGCGCTTTGCTACAGCGGCAACTACAAACTGCGTATTGACACGCAAGAAGACGACTGGCACCATTTCCTCGCCGGCATCAACGAAGAAAACTCCTGGTACAACCTGAAAAAAGAAGAAGTGTTCCGCACCCCCGCATTGGCACTAACCTACAGCGATGAAGGGATGAGCGGATGCAGCCGGAAATTCCACCAATGGGCACGCCTGCATAAACTCGCCAACGGGAACACTCCCCGCAAAATTCTGCTGAACAGTTGGGAAGGCGTCTATTTCGACATCAACGAACAGGGCATGGACCAGATGATGGGTGATATCGCTGCCATGGGAGGCGAACTGTTTGTAATGGACGACGGTTGGTTCGGCGACAAATATCCGCGCAAAAACGACTCTTATGCCTTAGGCGACTGGACCGTAGACAAGACCAAACTCCCCGGCGGACTGCAATCATTACTTGACAACGCCCGGAAACACGGCATACGGTTCGGCATCTGGCTGGAACCGGAAATGGCTAATACCAAAAGCGAACTGTACGAAAAGCACCCCGAATGGATTATCAAGGCACCCGAACGGGAAGTGGTATGCGCCCGCGGCGGCACACAAGTCGTGCTCGACCTCTCCAACCCGCAAGTGCAGGATTTTATCGTACAGACGGTGGACGAACTGATGAATTCCTATCCCGACATTGATTATATCAAGTGGGACGCCAATATGTCCATCATCACCCAAGGTTCGCAATACCTGACCAAAGACAATCAAAGCCACCTGAACATCGAATACCACCGGGGTTTTGAGAACGTGTGCCGACGCATTCGCGCCAGCTATCCGCAACTGACGATACAAGCTTGCGCCAGCGGCGGCGGACGTGTCAACTACGGTGTACTGCCCTACTTCGACGAATTCTGGACAAGCGACAATACGGATGCACTTCAGCGTATCTACATCCAATGGGGCACTTCCTATTTCTTCCCCGCCATCGGCATGGGGGCGCATATCAGCGCAAGCCCCAACCATCAGACATCGCGTTCCGTTCCGTTGAAGTTCCGTATTGATGTAGCGATGAGCGGACGATTAGGTATGGAAATACAGCCCAAGAATATGACGGAAGAGGAAAAGGCATTGTGCAGAAACGCTATTGCCGAATACAAGACGATACGTCCCGTCGTACAGTTCGGAGATATTTACCGTTTACTTTCTCCGTATGACAAACAGGGCGCAGCTTCGCTGATGTATGTATCGCCAGAAAAGGACAAAGCCGTATTCTACTGGTGGAAAACGGAACATTTCTGCAACCGGCACTTGCCACGGGTGAAGATGGCAGGACTTGCTCCAGACAAATATTATAAGGTGCATGAGCTGAACCGCATCGACACTGAACCTTTGAAATTTGAAGGTAAAAGTTTCAGCGGTGCATATCTGAATGACAACGGACTGGAAATTCCCTCTACCCACAGAGTGGAACCTTCGAAACAAAACGAATATGCCAGCCGCGTGCTTTATCTGGAAGAAGTAACTCCCTCATTTTCCGACAACCGGATAGAACAACGCCCTCCGTTACGTGTTCTTTGCTTAGGCAACTCTATCACCCGCCACGAATATAAAGCGGACATCGAATGGTTCTCCGAATGGGGCATGGCAGCATCCAAAGAAGAAAACGACTATTGCCATCAATTGGAGAAGATGCTCTCGCAAAACCGTCCCGGCACAGTGGTTACCCCGCTGAACATCGCTTATTGGGAACGTAACCTGAATTGCAATATCGACTCGCTGATTGGCACTCATGTTACGGACAAGGATGTGATTGTTATCCGCTTGGGAGAAAACGTACAAGATAAGGAAGCATTCAAATCAGGTATCCTCCGATTGGTGGAATATTGCAAGCGGAAAGCAGACAAAGTAGTCATCACCGGTTGTTTCTGGAAGGATGAGGAAAAAGAACGTGCCATCATCAACGCTGCGCATATGCATGGACTCACTTTCATTCCGATTGACTGGATAGACCGCTTGTATGATTCACGTCCGAAAGTCGGAGACACTCTTTATGACATACACGGAAAGCCATATACTGTAACCAAGGATTTCATCATCGCACATCCCGACGACGAAGGCATGAAGAAGATAGCGGAAGCAATATATAGGGTTCTCTAATGCCCCCGGTGCTTCATTCTTCCATTATTTACAACTGTATAGTTTCCAATTAATGAGAAACTACAGTTGTATGAATAAAGAATTTCAGTTTAAACCCAAAATGGAGAGAACGCCTTGGCTTACCTCCAGAAGAGTCATGGAAAAACGTTCTGGAAAAACTCGCTCCTCTCCCCATGGAAAAAGGAGTATATGTGACTTATGAAGGAATACCTGAAATGTGGAAAAAATAGTCAGTTGCCCGTCATTGATAAACCTCACATCAATGGCGGGTTTCCTTTCAAAGAAACAGTATGCAGCGATAGCCGACAAGGAATTTGCAATAAAAAAGGAGAAAAGACTTACCAAGTCTTAGAATTCCTTTTACCAATATTCTTGAGGAGAAACAAAGATATGGAACTTTAGACAAATAAACTACACCATCAAAGAGTATAAAACACCAGTGCGACAAACAAATTTCTATTGTTTATCGCACTGATATTTAACTATTTAGCTTATCTGTGGATGTTAGTACTCCTCCTCGTTGAAGAAGAAATCCTCCTTACTAGGATAATCCGGCCAAATATCTTCGATACTCTCATAGATTTCGCCCTCATCTTCCATCTCTTGGAGATTCTCAATAACTTCAAGAGGAGCACCCGAACGCATGGCATAATCAATCAATTCATCCTTGGTTGCCGGCCAGGGAGCATCTTCAAGTTTTGATGCTAGTTCCAATGTCCAATACATAATCTTGAGTATTTAAAATGAATACTAAATTTGTCTCGTTTTCTATTTTTCGGCAAAAGTATAATAAAATCTATCATTTCCAACTATTATCCCAAAATATTTCATTATTTTGCTCATCAAAATTAATTTTTCGGGATAATACAAACAAATAATCTGATAATCTGTTGACAAATGCTAATACTTCGGGAGAAATTGTACAAGTTTCGGACAAAGTCAGAATACGCCTCTCGGCTCTCCTGCAAATAGTACGGCAAACATGACAAACGGCTGCTCCACGACTTCCGCCGGGAATGATGAAAGCGCAAAGTTCGGGCAGTTGCTCGTCCAGCTTATCAATCTCCCGCTCAATATTCTCCACGTTTTCGGGAGTTATGATGCTGGCAGCCTTCAGTTGCGTTTTTTCCTGGTCAGTGGCCAGATGTGAACCGATGGCAAATAGCTTATGCTGAATACTCAAGATGAAATCACGGTCTGATTCATCCTGCAGATAGGTGTTCAACCATCCTAAATGAGAATTTAGTTCATCCACAGTTCCGTAAGCTTCCAGACGGATATGGGTCTTTGGAACGCGACTTCCGCCGACAAGACTGGTAGTTCCTTTATCTCCGGTCTTTGTATATACAAGGCTCTTTTTCATAATCTTCTTTTTTACTTATTATAAGGTAAACGTACAAAGGTTCTTAGAAGTTGACAATATACTGCTGTTTTATCTTCGTTTTATCAAAAAATAGTAAACCGACGTCGTAGAGGTCAAAGGTGATGCCTACTCTTTCATCAGCCTGCAGCTTTTTCCAAAGTGCTTTCATCTCTTTGGAATAGCAGATGCCATGGACTACAAATACACTTTTAGGAGTGGCACGATGTGCACAAACCCGGAAGACTTCTTCCAGTAAGTCGGGACTCCGGTAGTCATTCAGATACAAAAAGTCGACTGAAGTGTCTGCATCCAGAAACAGTTCCGACAAGTCGGAAGCAAAAAGGTAGGAAGCCGATGGTTTAGCGGACTGTAAGTAGAGGGTTGTGGAGGAAGGACGCCCAACTTCTATAATCGTATCAGGCTGTACTCTGTTCACCAACCGGAACAGGAAACGGTTTACCTTTTGAGAACCTTTAGTCCACCCACGCTCTCTTATCATCTTTTTTTGTTCTTTTTTCAAAGAAGAATAGGCATAGTAAGGCATCTTCTCATAAATCACATCGGTAATCAGGCTAAAAGCAAAAGGGGAATGTACGCCATATCCGCAACGATAACGAAAGCGGGAAAGCCAGATAAAAGGTCTTTTTATACAGAGTAGAAGATTCATAAAACAATCATTCGTATTTTTATTCTCCCGACAAAGATATATTTTTTTATTGAAAAAGGGTCGGTTCCCATAAAGAACCGACCCTCATACTCATTTATTCCAAGTTACTACTGTAGTCTGAATGATACCGGTACAGTAAATGTCACTCGAACTTTCTTACCATTTTGCACTCCGGGAGTCCATTTCGGCATAGAACTTATCACGCGGATAGCTTCTTTATCCAAATAAGGATCAACCCCTCGCACAACTTCAGGATTGGAAATCGTTCCGTCTTTGTCTACAACAAACTGAACAATGACTTTTCCTTGTGAACCAGTTTCCTGCGAAATCGTTGGATATTTGATATTACTACTTAAATATTTCATTAAAGCAGCTGTACCTCCAATAAACTCCGGCATGACTTCAACACTTACGTGAATAACGTCTTCAACTACCGTTTCTGTTTCTACCACTGGGGGTATCCAAATAACATCATGAACTGCATTCATATCCTCTGACACTGTAGAAACGTTATCCGTCACCTCCATATTGTTTTCCACTATTTCGAACAATTCTGTTACCTTAGTTTCGGGAGGAGGAGGCGGTTCCAGTTTCTCTTCAGGGAATGTGATTGGAACTAGCTCTGTTACAAAGATGGATTCATCATCTGGTGATAGTGCTGCAATTCTGACATCATGTTGTGTCCATTCGAACGAAACGAACATGAAGGCTAGCGCAACAACCAAACCCATCAACAACCAAGAACCCCGTTGATTCTCAATTGCAGCCTTTTTTGATTTCTTGGCTTCCATAAAAAATGTGTTTAAGTAATTAATAATAGAAAATATATAGTATATATACT
>ENA-UERZ01001965-UERZ01001965.1-human-gut-metagenome-genome-assembly--contig:-NODE-1965-length-12720-cov-5.170450_pt1 | contig 12720 bp, 9 predicted proteins | sample MGYA00242997_ERZ507998 | MGnify/ENA primary metagenome ERZ507998 (study PRJEB26167, sample SAMN06115470) | human gut metagenome | host: Homo sapiens | place: China:Henan | collected 2016-06-23 | study... | reverse complement strand
GGTACACCGGCTTTCAGCAGAAACGATTATATCACCTGCAAGTAACGTTTTCAACATGAAATTAGGGTATTTTCCCTACTTTTTTCGTCATTCCCAGAAGTTGATGTAATTATATTTCTTCATTAGAAATTTTCTGAAAAATACCTCCTAATTTATGGAAAAAAGCAAGGGAGAGAACCTGTTTGCGCAGATTCGCTCCCTCACCTGTATCTTCATATATATTTATCTAACATCATTCCACATATGCAATCAGCCGTCCACATCTATGACAATGGTGCTTCCTTCCCTGACTCCGTAACCCAGTATAATTCTCGCTGCCAGGGTCTCCACATTCTTCTGGAGATAACGTTTCAGGGGACGGGCACCATAGGCCGGATCATATCCCTTATCCGTTACGAATTCCTTGGCTCCCATTGTCAGCTCTATGGTCAGTTCCCTGTCGGCCAGACGTTTATTCAGGTCTGCCACACAGAGATCCACAATTCTTGCGATATCCATTCTGGTTAAGGGCTTAAAGAGTATGGTTTCATCCAGACGGTTTAAGAACTCCGGTCTGAAATGGGCGCGAAGCTCATCTATAACCATATTTTCCACCTGGGGCCTGATGTTTCCGTTCTCATCAATTCCTTCCAGCAGATACTGGGAACCGATGTTGGAGGTGAGGATAATGATGGTATTCTTAAAGTCCACGGTCCTGCCCTGGGAATCCGTGATACGTCCATCATCCAGGACCTGCAAAAGTACGTTAAACACGTCCGGATGGGCCTTCTCCACTTCGTCAAACAGCACCACGCTGTATGGTTTGCGGCGCACGGCCTCTGTCAGCTGTCCTCCCTCGTCGTATCCAACGTATCCTGGAGGCGCTCCGATAAGACGCGACACGGAATGCTTCTCCATGTACTCGCTCATATCAATCCGAATTATGTTGGACTCGTCGTCAAACAACGCCTCGGCAAGGGCTTTGGCCAGCTCCGTCTTACCTACACCGGTAGGCCCCAGGAACAGGAAGGATCCGATTGGCTTGGTGGGGTCCTTGATGCCTGCCTTGGAACGGATGATGGACTGGGTTACCAGCTGCACGCCTTCATCCTGGCCCACCACACGTTTGTGAAGAACCTCATCCAAATGCAGGGTCTTGCTTCTCTCACTCTCTGTCAGCTTGGCAACCGGTATTCCGGTCCATTTGGATACGATTCTTGCAATCTCATCCTCTGAAACGCTCTCCCTCACAAGGCTTAAGTCCTCATTGCGGATGCGTTCCTCTTCCGCCTGCAGCTCCTTCTGAAGCTCCGGCAGTCTGCCATACTGCAGCTCCGCCGCTTTATTCAGGTCATACTTCTGCTGTGCGTCCTGAATCTCCCTGTTTACACTCTCTATCTCTTCCCTGAGGGACGAAAGACGGTCCACACTGGCCTTTTCATTCTCCCACTGGGCTTTTTTAGACGCGAACTCATCGTGAAGCTCAGCCAGCTCTTTCTGGAGATCCGCCAGGCGGTCCTGGCTCAGACGGTCTGTTTCCTTCTTAAGGGCTGCTTCCTCTATCTCCATCTGCATGATTTTCCTGGACATCTCATCCAGCTCCGCAGGCATGGTATCCATCTCAGTCTTAATCATGGCGCAGGCTTCATCCACCAGGTCAATGGCCTTATCAGGCAGGAAACGGTCGGTAATATACCGGTCGGACAGGGTGGCTGCACTCACCAGAGCAGAGTCTGTTATCTTCACTCCATGGAATACTTCATAGCGCTCCTTAAGTCCCCTCAGTATGGAGATAGTATCCTCCACCGTGGGTTCATCCACCATCACCGGCTGGAATCTTCGTTCCAGCGCAGCGTCCTTCTCTATATACTGGCGGTACTCATTGAGTGTGGTGGCGCCGATACAGTGAAGCTCTCCCCTGGCCAGCATGGGCTTTAGCATATTGCCCGCGTCCATTGACCCCTCTGTCTTACCTGCCCCCACAATGGTATGCAGCTCATCAATGAACAAAATAATCTGCCCGTCGCTCTTTTTTACCTCTTCCAGCACAGCCTTCAGCCGTTCCTCAAATTCACCCCTGTACTTGGCTCCCGCCACCAGGGCTCCCATGTCCAGGGCAAAGAGCTTCTTATCCTTCAGTCCGTCCGGGACATCCCCCCGCACGATTCTCTGGGCCAGACCTTCCACCACGGCTGTCTTGCCCACGCCGGGCTCACCGATAAGCACCGGGTTGTTCTTCGTCTTACGGGAGAGGATACGGATAACATTACGAATCTCGCTGTCACGGCCGATAACCGGGTCCAGCTTCTGGTCCCTGGCCCGCTCCACCAGGTCATATCCGTATTTGGCTAATGTATCATAGGTGGCCTCAGGATTATCGCTGACCACCCTCTGGTTGCCCCTTACTGTGGACAGTGCCTGAAGAAATGTCTCACGGGTTATATTATATAACTTGAATAACGCCTTGATTTCCTTATTGGGATGCTTTAAAAGAGACAGGAACAAGTGCTCCACGGATACATATTCATCACCCATGGCCTTTGCCTCGTCCTCTCCGCTTATGAGCACCTTATTCAAATCACTGCTGATGTAAAGCTGGCCGCTGCCGCTTACCTTGGGCAGATGCTCCACTGCCTGCTTTGCCTCATTGGAAAACATATCTCCCTGTATTCCCATCTTGGTAATCAGCTTAAGAATCAGGCTGTCCTCCAGGGTCAGCAGGCTGTACAGAAGGTGCTGCTCATCAATCTGCTGGTTTCCGTATTCATATGCCAGCTTCTCACAGTTCTGAACTGCTTCCATTGACTTCTGAGTAAATTTATTAATATTCATTGCCCATTCCCCTTTCTTCTCTGCCGCCTCTGACCAGAATGCCTGTGTGCTTCCTCCGGGAGCAGCGGCTTACGGAATTGTGCTTTGTCATCTTTGTTCTAGTCGTACTATAACACATGTTGTTAGCACTGTCAAGGGTCGAGTGCTAATTATTTTAAATAAAAAATGCCGCGGCACAGTCCTTATCTGTCTGTGCCGCGGCCAGCTGCATCTTCTCTACTTCACGCCGGTAGCTGTAATTGTCTTGTTTGTAAGGGTTCCCTCGTAGATAACAGTTGCGGTATCCCCTACCTTCAGTTTGTCAAACATGCCTTCTTTTCCCAGGAAGGTAAACAGGGTATTCTCCGGGTCCGCTGTGTCGATGACCACATAATCCGCCCCAACTTCTGCCACCTTGCCGGAAAGAGTATTGATCTTAGCGTCTTCTGAGTCCATGGCATCCTCGGTCACAATTTTGGTGGCCACCGGTTTGTCGGTCTCGTCTTCCAGGTCCCCATAGTAGGTCACATCTGCCTGTACTCCGGACTTGATGCCGTCCTTGGATACCTTCTGCGCAATCTTGGTGTTAAAGGTATATGTACCCTCGTCCGTGGTCAGGGTCAGGGTATTGTCGTCTGCTTTCTCTACGGTTCCTGTAACAATGTCATCCTCCTCAGCGGCTGCCTCTTCCGCTGCCTCTGCTGCTGCAGATGTAACGATATCCACTGATTTTGCCTTGGTGGTGTCTGCGGAAAGCTCACCTGCGTAGGCAACCTCTACCTCATCACCTTCTCCAATGGCATCTGCGCCTTCAATCTTAGCCTCAGATACATCAAACTTCACTTCTTTGCCTTCGTCGTCCTTAACGGTAACCACCTTATCAGCTACCTCTCCCACAAAACCATAGAAGTATTCCAGTTCCATATCGTCTTCTGCTTCTGTCGGTTTCTCTATCTCAGTCTGGGATGCTGTAGTAGTTGGGGCCGCTGTAGTTTCTTTATTGCCGGAAGAACAAGCTGTCATCCCCAATGCAAGTGCCAGGACTGCAACTGCCAAATAGTGTCTCTTCATAATAATCTCCTCTTTTCTAAATCATGATATGTCATATACTATGCCAGGACGGGCAGCATATTCCCCCTGCCTTTGTCCACGTTACATATTACTACGAAAAACACTATTTTACTATGTCTTTTTCTTTAATTTTTCATAAAAGTTTAAATACTCCCCAGTTTTCTGATGGACTCTGATACCAGTTTTTTGAAGAGAGGGGCCATTTTATCCGACGCCTCCTGGACCTCCTTGTGGGACAGAGGAACGTCTGTCATACCACAGGCCAGATTGGATATACAGGATATACCGCATATCTTCATCCCCATGTGATTGGCCGCCACTGCCTCGCAGGCCGTACTCATGCCAACTGCATCCCCGCCCAGTATCCTGCACATTTTCACCTCATGCGGGCTTTCGTAGGCAGGTCCTGTAAGCTGCACATAGACCCCCTCCTGTATCCTGATTCCAAGCTCAAGAGCAGTGGAGCGGATAATATCCCTCAGGTCCTCATCGTATATATGGCTCATATCCGGGAACCTTGGTCCCAGCTCCTCCAGGTTCGGCCCCACCAGCGGGGAGGGGACAAAGCAGGATATCTGGTCCTTTATGAGCATAAAGTCCCCTGCCCCATAATCATAGTTGACTCCGCCGGCCGCATTGGTCAGAAAGAGGATTTCCGCTCCCATAAGCTTCATAAGACGGACAGGCAGGACCACATCTGACATGGGATAGCCCTCATAATAATGGACCCGTCCCTGCATCAGCACGGCCGGAACCTCATTTATACGGGCGAACACAAACCTGCCCTTATGTCCGGGTACCGTAGATACCGGAAATCCCTCTATATCGTGGTAATCAATGGTCCCCTGGATTTCCAGCTGCTCCGCATAGTCACCGAGACCGGACCCCAGCACCAGTGCCACCTTAGGTTCAAAGGGAATCTTATCTTTTATGCTGTCATAGCAGTTTCTCAGCTTGTCATACACAGGATTTGTCATATCTGTTCTCCTTTTCTAACGGGAGTTTATCCCTCCCTTGTTATGTGAAGTATATCATACCTGAGCCGCAGGGCTCAACCTTTTATGCGGGGCAGGCATCTTCTTCGGTGCTCCCGCCGGTTCTGCCTGTACCACACTGCCAAAAGAGCCAGCAGTCCCACGCCTATGCCTATGAGTCCAGCCCCCACCGTTATGACAAAACCGCTGCGTACCCAGTACCAGAGACTTCCTTCCGGGCCTTCACCCTGAATCTCCGGCGCAGGTACATGTTCTGCCCCCTGAGCTGTCTCCAAAGCTGCAGGAGAAACCGCGGAAATCTGCCTGTAAACCATCTCCAGCTCTTGGGTTTCCGGTTTAATCCAGCTGACTTCCCCTTCATATTCAGCCTCATAGTCCCTAAGGAGCTTTTGTCCCCAGACCATGGCCTGGCGGCACATTCTCCCCTCCTCATCCTCGTATGACTCCCCATACCAGTCTGCGGAGAGTATGCGGTACTCCAGGGGAGACAGGCCCATAAACTCCAGCAGCTGTCCCCCCATGGACACGCAGGTCTCTAAAACCGCGTCCCCCGGTATAACCAGGGAACCTCCATGGTATTCATCCGCACCGTAGGCGTGAAAGGTGACAGGCGCCGTAAATCCATCCTGCCACTCCTCTCTTACAATCCGGCTTTTCCTCAGGAACAGGGTTCCCTCTGCCTGGCTTCCCGATACATCCTCCTTCAAAGAAATGGACCCTGGAATCTCTTCAGCCCCTTCCACACCAGTATACACCATCTTCCGCTCCAGACGCCGGCTGACATCCTGTCCTGGAATTGTCACTATCTCCCAGGAATCCAGCCGGTACTCCTTTCCATCACCGTCCCAATACCGGTCAGCCGGCTCCCGGATTCCACCGTCCTCTGCCGTCTCCACATCCCGGGTGATCCGAAGCTCTGCGCCATAACCTTCCTCCTGCGGTTCCTGCGCCGCCATGGCCGCCCCGCTGCCTGACAGCCAGAATACAGCTGCCGCCACGGCAGTCACAGCAAGCACAGCCCTGCCCATTTTACCTCTTATATTCAACCGTCTTTCCGGCGGTATTCCTTTCTCTCTATATGCCATAAGCATTCCTCCCGGCTATCTGCCATTTTACAAACTGCCGGAGAACAGTATACAAATCATATGAATATGTCAATGTGCACAGATGAAAACTGCCTGCTAAAATGGGAAACACGGGTTTCAGAAGAAAACCTCGCCTCTGTGCAGACGCACAGCCAGATGTCTGAAGAAAACAATCTGTGGTCTTATTATACATAACCTGAGAACAAGAATCAAGGGTAATTCCGATATTATTCACCTCATATGGAGGGACTTATATGCCGGGCCTGATATGCCGGTACTTATATGCTGGGACGCTCAATCAATCCCCGGCCCCAATGGACAGCAGGGCGGACAAAAAGACGGTATCCCCTCTCCGCTAGAAGGAATACCGTCTCTAATTTACCTGCCTCTGCACTGTCAGCTGAAGAATCACGGTCTGAACTGGCTGTACTTGTGTCCGGGAGCAATTCCTCCCCTGTAGGCCGCCAGCTCGCTTACTGTCACCAGCTGATATCCCCGCGCTGTCAGTTCCGGAATCAGCACCACCGCCGCATCTGCTGTTGTACTGTAGATATCATGCATCAGTATGATATCCCCATCCTTTACCTGGCTCAGCACGGTGTCAATGGTCCTCTGCGCATTCCTGTGCTGCCAGTCCCTGGTATCAATGGACCACATGATGGCGGGCATACCCATAGAGCCCAGCACGTTAAGGGATGCCCCATCAATATATCCGCCCGGCGGGCGCATGAGGACCGGTGATACGCCGCAGACAGCCTGGATCTTCTGGTTGGTAGATCCCACCTGGCTTACAATTCCCTCTGCACCGATTTTAGTCAGGTATTTGTGGTCATGGGTGTGGTTGGCAACCTCGCATCCCTGGTCCACCATGCGCCTGATTACGCCTGCATTGGCGTTCACATTGGAACCCAGCATGAAGAATGTTGCCCTTCCTCCATTGGCCTGCAGACTGTCCAGTATCCGGCTGGTCACGGATGTCTTGGGTCCGTCATCAAATGTAATGGCAATCATGGGCCTGGATGGGTCAATTCCATGGGAAACCACCGGTTCCGCAGGAATCCCTGCACCCTTAGCCGTGATGGAAGCCCGTATGCCGTCCACCCTGAGACCTGCCCCCTCCTGTCCGGCAGACGCGCCATTGGCCGCCCAGTCTGTCCAGGCGCCGTTCTGAAGTACTTTATAGTATAAATCATATGCGGCTGCGCCGCTGCCAGTCAGTTCCATGCGTATGGATTCCAGAGGCATGACGCCTTCTGCTCCTCCTGTCTCAGCTCCGTCCTCCGCCCAGGAGAGCCAACCCGTACCGCTCAGATTCACCTGGTAGCGAATACCCACCTGTGTACCGTCCGGAATATGAATCAGATTAGCCTTTACGGCAGTGACCCATGAGTTGACCGGGGCTGAACACAAATTGTTATCAGCCGTGACCGCGCTCCATCCCTGCTGCAATATAAAAGCACTGTAATTCACCTGGAGAGGTTCCTGGCCCGTAACCGGCTGTGTGCTCTGTTCCTGGCCCACCGGCTGAGCTGTCTGGCCCTCGGCCTGGCCTGTCTGGCCTTCCGCCTGGGCTGCCTGTCCCTCCGTCTGGCCTGTCTGGCCCACCGGCTGTGCTGCCTGGCCTGTCTGGCCGTTCTGGCCCTCCGGCTGTACTGTCTGCCCCCCAGCCTGACCCGGCTGGCTGTCATTCTGTGCTGCCACACCCGGACCTGTCTGGGCCGGCTTAGCCGCACCTACCCCTGTACTTCCGGCGAATGCCGTCATTCCCTGCATACTTAAAATAATTCCGGCTGCCAAGACAGCAGCCAGAATCTTTGACTTTTTCCCAAATCTGATCATTCACATTCTCCTCGCATCATGTCTTTATTTGAGGAAATAACATCCTCACCGAACACGGCCCTGCATAACATCACATATTCCTTGAAATACAGGTGGTCCTCCAACTCCTTCAGAGCATGGGCTATCCCCCAATAGTACCGGGCATGCTTCCGCTTATCCTTTTCATTAAACCGCTGCCATATGGCATCGCCCACCACCAGATAATCCCTGGCCGTACAGCGCATGTTGCTGAGCTTGTCCCCCAGAGCCAATATCTTAATCTCCCTGGAAGCCGTGCAGAGATGTCTGACCGTACGGGTCTTTCGCTCCTGCCAGCTGCGGCTTTTATCCTCGCTCTCATCCACTACCAGATCCGCTACTCTGGAACCAAACGTGTCCTCCAGTTCTTCCCTGGTAACTCCTGCATCTTCCATAACATCATGAAGCAGCGCTGCCGCAATGATTTCCTCATCATCCGTAAAGGCGGACACAATCACTGCCGTCTCCATGGGATGCGTGATGTACGGAATCTTCGTGCCCTTTCTGAAAGCTCCCTTGTGGGCTTTATCTGCAAACGCAGCCGCTTCTCCAATCATAGGTCTTACTCCTTCTGTGATAGCACTATTTATATTCCTTATGTACCTCTCCCTTTGATGTCAGGAATCATACCTATCATAACATATTCAGGCGGCATTTTGAAGGGTATTGTGGAATCTTTGCCATTTTCCAAGTTAAACTTGTAAGAAAAGAAAATTTCTGATATGCTATAGAAGTATTTTTTCCGCAATACTTAAGGAGGATAATTCATGGATCGTCATTCGTCATATTCGGCTCCCCGCAGCGAACGTGCTTCCGGTTCTTACGGCGGCAACCGCGGCAGAAGCACAAAACGCAACACCTATAATAAACGTTCATGGAACGATAACAGAAAACTGCATACCCTGGTATTCTACATACTCCCCTTTATCCTAATCAATCTGGTCATATTCATTGTGGCCACATCCAAACCCAAGATAGAGTATGATGTATCTGACACCAGGGATTACCGCAGCGTGGATATATCCATCCGCATACGTTCCCTTCTCCCCATACGCGAAACCAGCGTCACCATGGAATCCCAGCCCCTTGAAATGGAAAAGGAAAAGGGAGTCTACACTGCCACCCTGACCAGCAACGGGACCCTGCAGATATATGTGAAGGGATGGAACGGAATGTCTGCCAGACTGTCTGACACCATTCAAGCCCTGGACGATATGGCGCCTACCATACAGGAAGATTATGTGATGGAAAACGGCATTCTAACCATTACAGCGGAGGACAGCCAGTCCGGTATTAACTTTGATGCTGTCTATGCCACGGATGAAGAGGAAAAGACTGTCAAACCCAGCCATATTAATAAAGAATCCGGAGAGATCACCTTCCCCATGGATACTCAGACCCTTGTAGTATTTGTGGCGGATTACGCGGGCAATACCATAAAAAGCTCCTATTTCAGCGTAAAAGACGGCATAGACCTCAGCGGCCGTGACAAGGAATTCCCTTCAGACGGCACCAACGGCACTAACGGCAGCAGCTCCAAAGGTTCGGGCACGGATAAGGAAACCAGCAAGGCCAAGGAAAGCACCAAGGCCAAAGAAACCACCAAGGCCAAGGAGACCACCAAGGCCAAGGAGACCACCAAAGCCAAGGAGACTACCAAGGCCAAGGAAACCACCAAAGCCAAGGAGACTACCAAGGCCAAGGAGACCACCAAAGCCAAGGAGACCACTAAGGCCGCAGAATCCACTAAAGCCGCAGAATCCACTAAAGCCGCAGAATCCACCGCGGCCACAACAGCTGCCCTGTCTCCCGCCGACCCCCAGACGCCATCGCCTACTCAGTCGTCACAGGCACCGTCTCCCACTCAGGCGCCGCAGGCACCATCACCTACCCAGGCATCACAGGCACCGTCTCCTGATAACGGTTCGGGGGATAATGTCACCATCGTACCCCTGGGCTGACACTTATCTGAGTCTATCCGTAAAAAAATCAATCAAAATAAGACCATGGATCCACTGCACGGACCATGGTCTGTTTTTTGCTCTATATTCTAATTCATTTCTATCCTGTCCAATCTGAAGCCTGTCACTGTCTGCCCGCGTCCATGATATCGTCAATAATATCCACATATTCAGAACAGTATTTTTCGTACATAGGGGCCGCGGCTTCCTGGAACCGTTCTTTCTCCCTGGCATCCAGCTCCGTCACCACGCATCCGGCTCTCCTGACCCTGTCCTCTGAGGTCTTCTCACGCTCATCCCACAGTTCACGCTCATACAGGGCCGATTTCTGTGCACAATCCCGTATAATGTTCCTGTATTCCTCCGGCAGCTTATCCCAGGTGGACTGGGCTGCCAGCTGGAGTTCCGGAACCCTGGTGTGTTCATCCAGGGTGAAATATTTGGCCACCTCATAATGCCTGGTGGACTCATAGGAAGGCCAGTTGTTCTCGGCCCCGTCTATCTCCCCTGTCTGCAGGCCTGAATATACATCCCCAAAAGCCATGGGCACCGGCGTGGCACCCAGAGCCTGAATCGTATCCATCATCAGTTCAGATTCCTGGACCCTGATTTTAAGCCCCTTCATGTCGTCCAGGGACTCAATGGGCCCGGCCGTACTGTAGAAATTACGGGCGCCCGCATCATACCAGGACAGCGGCACCAGGCTGGAACCGCCGAAGGAATTCATGAAATCCGTGCCAATGGGCCCCTCTAACACCTTCCACATGTGCTCCCGGCCAGTATACAGATAGGGCATCTGAAGTACATTCAGCTTGGGCACAAACTCAGCCAGGGGCGACAGGGATACCCTGGCAAAATCCACACCGCCAAACTGAAGCTGTTCAATCACTGTTTTCTCGTCTCCGAGAACACCGCCCGCATTGACCTGTATCTCCACCCTGCCCCCGGTCTGTTCATATACCAGCTCTGCAAATTTATAAGCTCCCTGGGTGGTGGGATAATCCTCCGCCTGATTCTCAGCATATGTCAGGACAAACTCCGGAACTGTCTTCTGCGCCGTGCTGTCCTTGCTTCTGCCTGCACAGGACGCGGCCAGAATCATTACAGCGGCGCAGCCCATCAGGTAAATCACATTTTTTCTCAAGCAGCCGTCCCTCCCTTCGCATATATCATACCCCTGTTACCAGACCCGGTCAAGGAGGGCCTGTCCTTTAATTATGCACATTCCTGCCTTCCACCTTAGAAGAGGCATAACGGTAAAATTCTTCTTTCTCATTTCCAAGCACACGGTTTGTAAATATAAATCCATGGGTGGTATCGCTGAATATAATAATCATGGCAGGTTTCCTGGATATCCTTTTTACCGACTTCCACGGCAGCTGCGACGTGTCATCGCCCACCCGGATGTAAAGCCCGTTGTCGTCAATAGAAACCTGGGTGTCCTGGGTAATCCCCGCCGCCTGCTTCTTTGCCTTGGCATAAATCATAAGCGGCTGGATTACTGTAAAAAGGCAGCACCCCAGCACAATGAGACACCTCACGATCCCCTGGGCCTGGTCCCACCTGGAGAAGCCCAAGGCAAATGCCGCCACTGTAAATATGATATTACAAAGTCCTGCCAGCGAACCGTATATATAATACATGGAAAGCTGCCATAAATCCCGCGCTGTTGTCCTGTATGTGTATTTGTATCTCATTCATATGCTCCTTGTACGGATGTCCTGAATCTTAACAGAGTGGCGACATGGCCGCCACTCTGAACTTTCATTATAACATGATAAACTGCTTTCCGGTATTCATTTATTAGTGGGCCAGTACAGATGGAAGCCACATGCTGACAGCCGGAATAAAGGTAATCAGCAGCAGGGTGATAATCATACACACATAGAATGGAAGCGTAGCCTTAACCACCCGCTCCATGGGCACCTTGGAAACCGCAGAGCCAATGAACAGAACAGCGCCAACAGGAGGTGTCAGAAGTCCGATACCGCAGTTAAGCACTACCATGATACCAAACTGAATCGGGTCCAGACCAATGGATGTGGCGATAGGCAGCAGGATAGGGGTTGCAATCAGGATGATTGGCGCCATATCCATGATACATCCGAGCACCAGAAGAATCAGGTTCAGCAGCAGGGCCAGAATAATGGGGTTATTGGTCATGCCGGTGATTGCGCTGGCGGCCAGGATAGGCACATGCAGCTGGGTCAGGCAGAATCCGAAAATATTGGATGTGGCAATGAGAATCATTACAATGGACAGGGTGTCCACGCTGTCTCCCAGGACTCTCCATACGCCCTTCCAGTCCAGTCCCCTGTAGATAAACACGCTGACAATCAGGCTGTAGATAACAGCAACTGCTGCGGACTCTGTGGCCGTAAACACACCGCCCACCACGCCGAATACAACTATCAGCACAGCTGCCAGAGCCCAGAAGGAAACACTCAGCTGCTTAATCAGGTTGATGATGCTGAACTTCTCACCCTTAGGGTAATTACGCTTAACGGAAATGATATAGGATCCTATCATCAGCGTTACGGCCAGCAGTGCTCCCGGTATATATCCTGCCAGGAAAAGGCTTCCCACGGAGATACCGCCTGCCGTGGTGGCATAGATAACCATATTGTGGCTGGGAGGCACCAGCAGTCCCTCACAGGATGAAGTGATGGTTACTGCTGTTGAGAAATCGTCATCGTATCCCTGGTCCACCATCATGGGAATCAGGATGGAACCAAGAGAAGCCGTATCTGCAGAAGCAGAACCTGAGATACCGCCAAAGAAATAAGAAGCGACAATATTAACCATTGCCATGCCGCCCCGCATCCATCCCACACATGCATTGGCCAGTGCAATCAGCTTTTCGGAAATACCGCCGGAACCCATCAGGCATCCCATGGTGATAAAGAACGGAACAGCCATCAGGCTGAAGGAACTGATTCCCTTTACCATCTGCTGGCAGAT
>ENA-UERZ01001952-UERZ01001952.1-human-gut-metagenome-genome-assembly--contig:-NODE-1952-length-12786-cov-5.758832_pt1 | contig 12786 bp, 10 predicted proteins | sample MGYA00242997_ERZ507998 | MGnify/ENA primary metagenome ERZ507998 (study PRJEB26167, sample SAMN06115470) | human gut metagenome | host: Homo sapiens | place: China:Henan | collected 2016-06-23... | reverse complement strand
ATTTAAATCTTCTTTTTTTTAAAATATCCTCTCCGAAAATTGTTTATTTTAAGCAAATCGGTTACATTTGTGACCATAAACAAAACGAAGAGACAGCGTCTCTTTAGTAAACAATAGAAATATTTAGAATGAAAAGAATATTGGTAAGTGGCGGAGCCGGTTTTATAGGCTCTCATCTCTGTACTCGGCTTATAAACGAAGGTCACGACGTGATATGCCTGGATAATTTTTTTACGGGTTCGAAAGATAATATCATTCACTTGATGGATAATCATCATTTTGAGGTGGTGAGGCATGATGTCACTTATCCTTATTCGGCTGAAGTAGATGAAATTTATAATTTGGCTTGTCCGGCATCTCCCATTCATTATCAACATGACCCGATTCAAACTGCCAAAACATCTGTGATGGGAGCCATTAATATGCTGGGATTGGCAATGAGACTGGATGCCAAGATTCTGCAAGCTTCTACGAGTGAGGTATATGGAGATCCAATCGTTCATCCGCAACCGGAAAGCTATTGGGGAAATGTGAATCCGGTAGGTTACCGGTCTTGCTATGATGAGGGAAAGCGTTGCGCAGAAACATTATTTATGGATTATCACCGTCAGAATAATGTGCGTGTGAAGATTATCCGTATTTTTAATACGTATGGTCCGCGAATGTTGCCGAATGACGGACGGGTTGTTTCTAATTTTATTCTTCAAGCGTTGAATAATGAAGATATAACAATATATGGTGATGGGAAGCAGACACGCAGCTTCCAGTATATTGATGATTTGATTGAAGGAATGATAAGAATGATGAATACGGAGGACGAGTTTACAGGTCCTATAAACCTGGGGAATCCGAATGAATTTCCGGTATTGGAATTGGCGGAAAGGATCATTAGTATGACCGGTTCATCTTCGAAGATTGTATTTAAGTCTTTACCGGATGATGATCCGAAGCAACGCCAACCGGATATTACATTGGCTAAAGAGAAATTGGGCTGGCAGCCTACTGTTGAACTTGAAGAGGGGTTGAAGCGTATGATTGAATATTTTAAAAATGTCTGAAGCATAAAAAAAGAAAATTATGAATATGGAAATTAATCCTTCTGAATATAAAGTCCTTATTGTGGACGATGTAATATCAAACGTCCTTTTATTAAAGGTACTTTTGACCAACGAGAAATTCAAAATTGTGACTGCCGGTAATGGAACACAGGCGTTGGAACAAGTGAAGAAGGAAAATCCGGATCTTGTATTACTGGATGTAATGATGCCGGATATCAGTGGCTTTGAGGTAGCTCAACAAATGAAAGCAGACCCCGAAATGGCTGAAATTCCCATTATCTTCCTGACTGCTCTAAATAGTACGGCGGATATCGTAAAAGGATTTCAGGTGGGTGGTAATGACTTTATTTCAAAGCCATTCAATAAAGAAGAATTGATTATTCGTGTGACGCACCAGATTTCGTTGGTTGCAGCGAAAAGAATCATTGTTGCACAAACGGAAGAGTTGCGTAAGACGATCATGGGACGCGACAAACTCTATTCTGTGATTGCACATGACTTGCGTTCACCAATGGGATCTATCAAGATGGTGCTGAATATGCTGATTCTGAATCTGCCAAGCGAAACAATTGGTAATGAGATGTATGAATTGCTGACAATGGCTAATCAGACAACAGAAGATGTATTCTCATTGCTTGATAATCTGCTGAAATGGACGAAGAGCCAGATTGGTAAACTGAAAGTGGTTTATCAGGATATTAATATGGTGGAAGTCGTAGAGGGCGTAAGTGAAATCTTTACGATGGTGGCCAGTCTGAAAAATATTAAGATAGTACAAGATGTGCCTGTAGAGAATGTGGCTGTTCGTGCTGATATTGACATGATTAAGACGGTGATTCGTAATTTAATCAGTAATGCGATTAAGTTTAGCAATGAAGGTTCGGAAGTAGTGGTGTCACTGGCAGAAGAAGACGGTATGGCAATCGTAAGTGTGAAAGACAGTGGTTGCGGTATTGATGACGAAAATCAGAAGAAGTTGCTGCATACCGATACTCATTTCAGTACCTTTGGTACAAACAATGAAGAAGGTTCGGGACTCGGATTGTTATTGTGTCAGGACTTTGTTGTCAAAAATGGCGGTAAACTTTGGTTTACTTCAAAGAAGGGAGACGGGTCTACATTTAGTTTCTCAATTCCATTGTTGGAGAAATAAGATAACTATAGATAATACGACTAGTAATAAGGGCACGGTTTGCATGAATATGTAAATCGTGCCCTTATTTAATTGGTATATTCTATTTTCGGTTTATCGTTTGCAGATAGCCTTAAAATCGCAATACGAACATTTTTTAGTATCTTCTGTCTGCGTAAAAGGCTCTTCTTCGCTGAATATTTCTTCTAATAATGTTTGCAGGCGTTCACGGAATTCATCTTCAAAGAAAGCGAAGTTGTTTACCGGTATTTTCGGTTTACGAGGTTCTCCCATTTCAATAACAGGCGAATAGTTTTCCGATGCTGCCCGGTGGATGTAGAGCAGAGCAGGAGCTACCATTAACGATTGTTGCCGGCTCATGATAGCAGCATACAGAAAAGTCTGGAAGATATAGTTCGGGCGTGTTTCCGATGGGGTGAACAGTTGCTCGATATTAGCAGGTATTTTAGGGCTTCCTCCTGTTTTGTAGTCAACAATCCGCAGGGTACTTTCTTTTGCATCCATACGGTCGATTGTGCCACCCAGACGGAGAGTGAACGGTCCTTGTCCTGTTTGTATAGTAATCTCTTCTGAAACTTTCTTTTCCATAGCGACCATTTCGAAAGGAGTATATTGAAGGTCGTTACGCAGCAATTGTTTCAGATAGGAAACAATTACTTTGGAGTTGATAAGTTGTATGCCGTTATATTCCGGTTTTTCTTCGGGAGAAACTTTGAATAATTCTTTTTTGAAGGCTTGGTCAACGTAGCTTTGTAGCTTCACGTCATTGCGTAATAAGCGTTCAAGATCTTCTTTCTGTATCGTTTTTCCGGTTGCAGTCAGGTCGGTGTATGCTAATTGGGCGGAGAGGTGGAAAATGGTTCCGAATAGAGCGGAATCAATTTCAGCACTCACTTCGTCCGGTGTTTTCAAGCCCGCTACATAGCGGTAGTAGAATCTCAACCGGCAATCCAGATAAGCATTAAGGGCGGAAGGAGAGAGAACCAGTGAATTTGGATGAGTGCTATCGTAAGCACGATAGATTCGTCTTAGTACTTCAGGTGTTTTTTCTACTCGTATCTCTTGGGTACTTTGCGGAGATTGTCCGGCTTCCAGATACTCGCGAGTGATATCATGTGGACCTTCTACAAGTAATTGCAGCATGAAGCGGGATTCTTCTCCACGGTTGAGACCGTCCGAAGAAGTATTGTAGAGTAGCGTGATATTCTCTGCCCGTTGTATCAGTCGATAAAAGTAGTAGGCATACACTGCATTTTTGTGTTCGATAGTGGTCATGCCGAATGCTTTCCGGAGATTATAGGGAATAAAAGAGGAATCTCCTCCGGATTTTGGAAGTTGTCCTTCGTTGAGAGACAATATAATGAGATTCCGGAAGTCCAGATTACGTGTTTCCAATACTCCCATGACTTGCATTCCGATAGCAGGTTCTCCGTGGAAAGGAATGTTAGAAGATGTCAGTACTTTGGTAATCAGTCGTTTCAGAGTATCGGTGCGTATATTTAGTTCTCCGCTTTCAATCAAACTGTAGAGACGGTTGATTTTGGTATGGCTTTGAAAGAGCGATTCTCTATATAGTTGATTGAAGATATCATTGTATTCTCCTTCTTTCCGATAAATGGTTGAAATGTTTTTGATTAATTCGATCAGATAATCGCATAGTTCTTTTATACCATTACGGGGAGTGAAGAGGGTAGTTAGAAAATCATCCTGTTTAAGTTCTGACGGAAGTGGATAAAAACGGTTTGTTTGGGTCAGTTCACGTTCCAGGGGACCGGCATGGGATGAGATTTGCTGGGTATAGGGATGCTTCAATATGGCGGATACTGCCTCGTAAGTGAATCGGCCGGTATCGGAGCGGTAACCATTGGTTTGCAGTTCCATTACGGCATTGATAAAGCTATAAACAGGAGTTTGAGCCAATGGGAATCCCATGGTGATATTGACATTCTTCACTTCCTGCGGAATGGAATGAAGTACGGGAAGCAACAGAGCTTCATTACAAAGCACTACAGCATTTTCTTTTTCCTTTTCTACGGTAATTTGTGAATGATCGTTTGTTATCGCCTTAATCCATCCGGGAAGGAAACGTGCTTGGGCATTCTCGGTAGAAGCGGAAATATAACGTATTTTCTTCGGTTCTTTAAAGGTGTTGAAAAAGCTTTCCGGGAGTTCGTTCGGAAATTCCTCGAGATTACGTTTCAGGAATTCTCCGGCCTCATGTTTTTTGATTTGTTGGGTGTAGAAGATATCATAGTCCCAATAGAAGAGTGCCTTGCCCGCATCTTTCAGTTTTCTGAAAAAGTCACTTTCTACTTTGTTCAAAACATTGAACCCGACAAATATGTATTTGTCGTATTTGAGTTGGTCGGTATCGAGTTGTTCGATCACGTTCCGGTAGAGCATGCCTTCGTAAGCAATGCCTAACTCTGTCAGGTTCGCACGGTAACGATGGTAGATAGTACCTAGCTTGTCCCAAAGGGAAATAAATTTTTCTTTTAGTTCGGTCCGTTTTTCAATGGAGAAATTCTGAAAAAACTGTTGTATGGCTTCTTCCTGCTCTTTGTCAAGGAATTCATAGTCATCCATCAGATTTTTCAAATCTTGTAGATTGCTGAATAATTTGTCGGCATCGACCATATTCTTATCTACATCATCAAAATCACTAATCAACAATTCGCCCCAGAAGTAGAAATCGTCCAATGTTTCCTGACTCCGTGTTTCCTCTTTGAACACTTTATAAAGTTCGCAGACCAATCGAATAGGATCGCCGCTTTTCTGTACGGATAGTTTCTGAAACAGGTCGCTGATACTCATGGCAGCTGGTGACCAGATCGGTTTATCGGATTCTCCTGCTAAATATTCATTGAAGAACAAGTTAGCACGTTTATTAGGGAAAACGAGTACCGTACGTGACAGGTCGTTTCCTATCTTGGTATATAAATCATGAGCGACTAGTTGGAGAAATGATTGCATATTGATTAAACTATTTTCTGATTCTTGTATTTATTGTAATCGGAACATAACAGGAACAGTGAAATAAACAGCAACTTTAGTACCATCTTCCAGTTCTCCCGGTTTCCATTTAGGCATTTGATTAATGACGCGTAAAGCTTCTTTATCCAGATAAGGATCTACGCCACGTAAAACTTTTGGTTTGACTATATTTCCTTCTTTATCAACGATGAACTGAATAATAGTACGCCCCTGTACACCATTACCTTCTGTTCCTGTATTAGGGTATTGAATCTTTTTTGCAAGAAATTCCATGAGAGCTTGCTGGCCTTCAGGAAAATCGGGCATAACAGGTACTTTCTCGTAAACGTCAGGATAGTTTATACGAGTATAAGTGATTCTCAATTCCGGGCCATACATCGCACTGAATGAAAGCATCAGATTGTATGTCACTTGTACTGTCTCATTTGCCAACATGCCGGGTGTCCAACGAGGAATGAGAGACATGACCCTTAATATTTCAGCTTCAACTTTGGGGTGTATCTTGCGGGTAATCTTAGGGTTGATAACTTGTCCGTCATAATCTATAGTGAATTTTACATCAGTGTATGTATTATTAGCAATACTATCTATTTCTGAATAACGAAGATTTTCTTTCAGAAATTCTATAAATTTTTCTGTTCCTCCGGGAAATTCCGGTAGCTTTTCCGGACCATAAAAGGGGGCTTCCCCTTTCATGTCTTTTTCTTGTATCAGGCTGTCAGCAGTAATGGTCCAATTCATTTTAGGGCATTGCAGTGTTTCTGCGTCCAATGAAGTAGGAGGTATTATTGTAAGTATACCAGTTGATAGTCCAAACAGAGCGATGGCCTTACCTACACGGCGTTTTCGTTCAAGTTGTTGCTCCAAATATCGAACTTCAGCTTCGCATTTGGGGCAAGTACCCAAACAATCTCCCTGATACTGACATTCAGAGGTGATGAATTCAATATCATTCGCTTCGGCTATCTGCCGACGAATCTCTTTTAAAATTTTACAGGTTTGTTTTCCTCGTGCCATGGCATTAATCATTAGGGGTTTTATAGGTGAATCGGTCGAATTGGGTGATTCCCATTTCTTTCAAAAGTTCTATGCTTTGGTCAATATCCTTCTCCGTATTATAGGAAGGGATGAGTGGTGTCCGAATAACGATTTGCTTGGCTTTGTCTTTCCCGATTAAATATCGCAAATTACCTAAGACGTTTTCATTATTCTTTCCGGTATATCGCTGATAAATGTCATTATTCATGTCTTTGATGTCGACGATATAATTATCTACAATAGAAATCAACTCTTCTACATTCTGTAGTGAAACATTGAGAGACGTTTCGACAGTGATTCTCCATTCCGGGCCACAGAGTTGGCGGAATTGCCTGATAAATTCACTTTGTAACAAAGGTTCTCCACCGCCAAATGTGACTCCTCCGCAACTCGCCAGGAAATAAAGTTCATCTTTGCGTACTTCCTCGTAGAGCTGGTTACAATCATAGCTCTCCCAAACACCATCGGGCTGCAAAGATGTCGGATTGAGACAATATTTGCAACGCAACGGACAGCCATGGAAAGCAACTAATGTTGTAACTCCTTCACCGTCAATCGTTAGTCGATGGCGGGCAATGCCGATGAGAGGAACAGCTTTCATACTTTTTCTATTTTTTCTTCATCCACATACCACAAGTAGCCGGTGATATTTTTATATCCCATCTTGGTAAGAAGTTGCATATATCCTTTCACTTGTTTGTTATATTTAGGATTTTCCTTACCAAACTTGAAATCGACTACAACAACCTGATCGTCTTTCATCATTACACGATCCGGACGACGGGTTTGCAAAACTCCTTTTTCTTTATAGATAATAGCACATTCATTAAAGAGTGTCCATTTTCCGGAATACCAATCTTGAATTTCAGGAGAAGAAAAAGCTTTCTTTGCAACTTCACGAGCCACTTTTTCTTTCTCGTCATTTCTGATAACTCCTTCAAAAATAAGCCGTTCGATGGCTGGATCGATATCTTCTGCTGTTTCGATGACAGAAAATAAAGTATGTAACATACGTCCGCGGTTGATAAAGCGGTCGTCCGAATCTTCTTCTTCAATGCCCTGAATGAAGTCAGCAGAGCGGTTGGACTGACGAAATTCAATATCATGCCGCATGGATTCCATCCGAATAGGGAGTTTCTCTGGTTTCTGGGTTAGCTTGTTTGTGGATGTCTTGATTCTTTCTTTTTCGGAAGGGCATAGTTGTCCTTGCTCGTAACAGTCTTCTTCCCAGTCAATCCCTTCTTCTTGGGCTACTATCGGTAGGGTGTTTGCCAATAGTTCGGACATGGTGCCTTTTTGTTTTTTTCTGCTCCAGATAATAAGGTTTTTCCCTGCGCGGGTAAAAGCAACGTATAGTAGATTGAGGTTATCCACCCAAAGTTGAAGACGTTCTTGCAGGTAGTCGTTACCATAAATCGATTCAGCCATTTGGGTGGAATAGTTAATAGGAAGAATATCCAATGCATTGAATGGTGCTGTTTGCGGGGCACACCATACAAGCTGATTATTGGTTTCATTCTCCAGCTTCCAGTCGCAGAAAGGAAGGAGTACGGTATGGAATTCCAATCCTTTGGATTTGTGTATGGAGAAAATCCGGATACCTTCTACTTCTCCACTCGGAATTGTTTTACTGCATAATGTTTCGTCCCAATACCGGATGAAGCCGTCTAGCTCGGAAGAGTTGCTTTGCAGATAATCGGTCACCGCATCAAAGAAAGCAAATAAATAGGCATCCTGATCTTTGATAAGATTCATCTCGAATATGCTGAAAAGTTCTTCTAAAAGCTCATAAAGAGGCATTAGCCTTAGTTCCTTTGTCTTTTCAAGAAAAGCGGCGGGAAGATAATTCTCGGCAGGGAGGAGTAGGAGAGTATTCCAATCCAGTCCTTTCTGTAAAACCTCGTTTTGATAGGCTACGGCCAGTTGGGCACGTGCTATTTTATTATTTTCATCGGAAAGGAATCGCAGTGCATCCAGCATCATACAAATGGCAAGAGAGGCGTCAAGGCGGAAGGCTTCGTCTGATACCACTTTATAGTGTAGCTCCTTATCGAAGTAGTCGGCGATTCGGGGAATACTTTTATTTTTTCGTACCAGGATGGCTATATCATTCAGTCGTACTCCGGAGGTGAGGAGATGTTGCACTTCTTCTCCCAGACTGATTAATGTCTGTTCGGTATAATCATGTTCTTCGTCGGGTTCGAGAAAAGAGACTTTTACATATCCTTTTTCTGTACTTCGGGGAGATTCCTGCACAACGTCGGCATAGGCTTTCTGCAGATCCTCACAATCCTTGCCTAACTGTTGCTTATATACTCCGTTCAGATAGTTGGCGGCAGCTGTGAAGATTTGGTTATTAAACCGGATAACATTGGTTTCACTTCTCCGGTTGGTAGCTAATGTCTTGACGCGGATCGGGAAATGTTCGATGTGATTATTCAGGCTGTTGAGAATTCCCCAATCGCCATTTCGCCAACGATAAATGGATTGTTTAACGTCTCCTACAATCAAACTGTCTGCTCCTTGAGACAATCCTTCCAGTAAGAGCAATTTGAAATTTCCCCATTGCATCCGGCTGGTATCCTGAAACTCATCTATCATGACGTTATGGATATTCGTTCCTATCTTTTCGAATACAAAAGAGGAGTCACCGTCTTTCACCAGTTGATGGAGCAGGGCATTCGTATCTGATAATAGAAAACGATTGTTGTCGTGATTCAACTGACGTACTTCTTCATCGATATTGGCGAGGAGTTGCACTTTGTTGAGATGTTGCAGGGATAATCGGCAACTATTCAGTAACAAATTATTCTTGGAACGTAACTTTTCAGCATCTTCCAGAATTTGCATGAGACTAGAGTTGGCTAAATTAATGATGTCCGCGTAGCGGGGAGAAGTCTTGGTTGCCCAGTTCTTTGCGTCTTCCAGACATTTTTCTACTGTAGCATTACGGATATCATTGCCTAAAATACCATTATTAAGTTTACGAAAATAACTTCCGATTCCGCATGAACCGTTTTTCAGATCATCAGCAGTCAGTGCGTGTCCATCCAGTTCTCCTTCGAATTGGTCGTAGAATCCTTTCATTTGCTCCAGAATTTCCGTTTCCAGCGCTTTCAGTTGCTTGCGATACTCTTTGATGGTATCAGGGTTTCGTAACCGTTGCCGGAGTCCTTCTCCCTTTTCAATATAACCTTCATCGAAAATATTGCGTCCGAAACTTTTTACTTCGTCCGACACGTTCCAACGTTTATCGTCGGCAATTCGTTCGTTGATATAATCGAGTAACCATGCGAGAACGGGAGAAGTGGGTCCTAGTTTCTCAATCATGCTATCTACAGCGTCACTAAGAACTTCGGTGTTATTTAACTCAATATTCAGATTCGGGCTAAGTTCCAGTTCCCGTGCGAGATTGCGCATGACAGATTGAAAAAATGAGTCGATAGTCTCTACCCTGAACCGGCTGTAATCATGCAGCATATAGCTAAGGGCGACGCCTGCCGCTTCCCGTATCTCCTGTTCGGTTTTTCCTGTCTCTTCTTTAATTCGGTTGAGGTAGGCTTCGGAATCTTTATCGCCTATCTGTATGCCGTAAAGCTGACTAAGAATGCGTTCTTTCATTTCTGCAGTTGCCTTATTGGTAAAGGTGACAGCGAGAATTTGCCGGTAGGCGCGGGGATTGAGAATTAACAGTTTGATATATTCCACTGCCAGGGTAAATGTCTTACCCGAACCTGCGGAGGCTTTATAGACTAAAAGTTCACTCATGTTTCTGTTTATGGGATATATTCGATTTTAGCAACAATGACCCGTATGTCCTCCGGTTCTTTCCCTGCCTTTACCAATGCCTGATGAAAGTTTTTGGGGAAGAACATGAAGAATGTATCCGGAGTGGAATCTACATATTTTATTTTCTTGGCTTTGTAGAAAGTAACATCCGGTTTGTATTCAGTGATAGGCTCTGCATATTCTGCTGAAGTAATTCCGAAACGTTCGGTGCCTTTCACTACATATTGCAGATCAATACCATGGCGGTGTGCTTCGATTTTACGTTTACTGACATCTTGTGTTGTTGCATCCTGTACATTGATGTAACAATGTTCGCCATCCACTTCATATCGTCCGGCAGGCATATTCGCAAGGTCGTGGGTAGCTAGCCATTGGAAAGTCTTGTCCCACACTTTCTGGTTCTTATGATATTGTGACGCAAATTCCTGATAATCGGTTGTTTTATGAGGCATTGCCTTCAGTCCGTTTGCCCATTCTTGTTTTTGTGTCCATTGACGGGCTTGTTTAAGAGTCCAGTTATCAGCGGATTCTTGTGAACACACGTTTTCAGTGAAGAAGAAAAGAAAAAGTCCGATAAACAGGCTTGAACTACTAAATACAAATTTTGATTTCATGATTGTTCGAAAAAATTAGGTCCGAAAATAAGTATGAATAAAGGTAGATAGTCTTTTAAAGCTACTCGCAATAACTTTAAGGCTTGTCCAATCCTGTAATTAATCGTTTGTGGAGATACATTCAGCTTCTCGGCAATTTCTTTATGCGTCAGATGTTGATTGCGGTTCATCTCGTAAGCTTCGAGATATTCTTTCGGAAGTTTTTTTAGTGCTTCTTCATATAAACGGAAAAGCTCATCACTCAAATAGAAGTCCGGGTTATTGAACTCACTATCATATTTATCAACGATTTCCTGATGAACTTTTCGTTTGATCTCAAAATGGGAAAGACGGTTGAGAGCTTTGTTCTTGACAATCGTAAAAAGAAGTGTTTTGAGTGTCAACTCTTCCATAAGAGTGCAACGATTTTCCCACAGCCACATCATCGTTTCTTGTACAATCTCCTCTATTTCTTCCTGCTCACCTACATACTGGGAACAAAAAGCACATAGCCTACGGAAATAATGTCTGTAGACGACGTCAAAAACTTTTTCTTCTCCTGCTTTTAGGGCAGTGATAACGGACTTATTATTATTAATATCCAAATATATCGGAGATTGTGACATTCTCTTTTAATTTATTTAAGACAAAAATAATGAAAGAAGTAGATAAATGAAATAAAAATGCGAGAAAAAATATTTTTTTCTTTTTCTCTTTAGTATATTTGTGCTCACAACTGTATTACTACAAAGGTATTATAGTTTTTTTTGTAAAAAGATAAAAGAGCATGGATGAAACTATCTTGGTGAATTACCTGCAAGGTGAATGTAATGATGAAGAAGCTGCTCGGGTGGAAGCTTGGTGCGAGGAAGGGCCGGAAAACCGGAAAACTTTGGAGCAACTTTATTACACTCTCTTTGTAGGTGAGCGTATAGCGGTGATGAATACTGTAGATACAGAGGCGTCATTGGATCAATTTAAATCAGCTATCAGAGAAAAGGAGAAAAAGGCTAAGCGGAAAAGTATTTCAATCCGTTGGGGACGTTATGCTACTGTGGCGGCTGCTTTTCTTACCGGACTCGTTTTTGCCGGTGGAATTGCCTGGGGATTACTTTCTAATAAGCTTTCGGATTATGAGGTGATAACTGCTGCCGGACAGAGAGCGCAGACTGTGTTGCCGGATGGTAGTAAGGTATGGCTGAATGCATCTTCAAAAATAGTTTATCATAATTCTTTATGGAGTTCGGATCGTCAAATCGATTTGTCGGGTGAAGCCTATTTTGAAGTGTCTCATGATAAACATGCTCCATTTATAGTAAATAGTAAGCAAATCAAGACTTGTGTGCTTGGTACGAAATTTAATGTGCGTGCACGCCAAGATGAGAATAGGGTAGTGACTACCTTGCTTCAAGGACTGGTACGGGTAGATTCTCCGCGAACGGAAGAGAATGGTTATTTGTTGAAACCGGGACAGACATTGAATGTAAATACGGATACTTATCAAGCAGAGTTAATTGAATATAACCAACCTACAGATGTGCTTCTCTGGATTAATGGCAAGTTGGAATTTAAGCAACAGTCTTTATTGGAAATAACCAATATTATGGAGAAGTTGTACGACATCAAATTTATCTATAAGGATGAAGCATTGAAATCAGAACGGTTTACCGGTGAATTCTCTACTGATAGCACTGCTGATGAGATACTGAATGTATTAATGCATACCAATCATTTCTCTTATAAGAAAGACGGACGGATTGTCCGAGTGATGAAGAAATAAGAGATAGGTTAGTGTTTCTAAAAGGCTGTCTAATTAGATCTTGACAGATTAAGGTTTGTTCGTTATATAAAGATGTGAAGTGCTCCCAAAAGTTAGATACATAACTTTCTGGGGGCATTTCACATATATGTAGTGGCAAACTGATTGGAATGGGATTTGATTAGATAGTCTTTAACACGAGAAATCACCCTCACTACATGACTGAACTGCACTCCTTTAGTTTTGTGTTCAACTTTTGGGGTGCAGTTCATTGTAATGAGGGTGATTTTATGAACTTAAGGCCTGTTTGATAGCCTCTATTCTATATTTTTATAGTTATCTATTCATAAATACTTACTCACTTTTGGGTTCGTAAACATTAAATTCTGTAACATCCGTACG
>ENA-UERZ01001946-UERZ01001946.1-human-gut-metagenome-genome-assembly--contig:-NODE-1946-length-12813-cov-4.380967_pt1 | contig 12813 bp, 10 predicted proteins | sample MGYA00242997_ERZ507998 | MGnify/ENA primary metagenome ERZ507998 (study PRJEB26167, sample SAMN06115470) | human gut metagenome | host: Homo sapiens | place: China:Henan | collected 2016-06-23... | reverse complement strand
TTCTTATAGGACATGGCCCATTTTTTGTAGTTCAATTTAAAGCGGAAAAGTTTATAATCTTCCTGTAAAGAAAACGTTAAGAATCCCAACGGGGAGAACAGGAGAAAGAGTATGATGAAAAAGGCATTAACATTGGTGGTGGCCGGGGGAACGGCGTTGTCAGTGACTGCATGCGGGGGAGGCGCGTCCGCGTCCGCAACCACAGCAGCACCGGCCGCAGGCGGAGAGACCAAGGCAGGCGAGGCCAAGGCACCTGAAAAGGACGTAAAGACAACTACATTAAAGCTGGCTTTTAACCAGTCGGAGAAGCATCCCCAGTATCTGGCTTTGTCCGAGATGAGCGATGCTTTCTATGAGGCAACCGGCGGCGCATATAGAATTGAAATCAGCCCCAACGAGCTTCTGGGCTCACAGAAGGATGCCTTTGAGCTGGTACAGAGCGGTACCATCCAGATGGCCATGGTGGCCAACTCCATTGTGGAAAATGTAAATCCTGATTTTGCCGTGTTGGGCCTTCCTTACGCCTATGACAGCGTGGAGCATCAGAAAAAGGTATTTACCAGCGGAGCCCTGGACGATATCTTTGCAAGTACAGAAGCCAACAATTTCAGCGTTATGGCGGCATTTACAGCAGGAGCGCGCTGCATCTATACAGACAAGCCGGTTCAGACCCCGGCTGATTTAAAGGGCTACAAGATCCGCGTTATGGAATCCCAGACCTGTATCGCTATGCTGGATGCAATGGGCGGAGTGGGAACACCTATGGCCCAGGGAGAGGTTTATACCGCGATTCAGCAGGGTGTAATCAACGGCGGCGAAAATAATGAGATTACCTATGCAGATTTAAAACACTATGAAGTGGCTCCTTACTTTTCCTACACACGTCATCTGATGATTCCGGATCTCCTGGTTATGAATACAGCCACCTTAAAGGGGATGAGCGAAGAGGACCAGCAGACCTTAAAGGATCTCTGCAAGGAATACACGGAGCGTGAATTCCAGCTGTGGGATGAAAACCTTGAGGGTGCAAAAAAGACAGCTGAGGAAGCTGGCGCCCAGTTTATTGATGTGGATATCGCTCCGTTCCAGGAAGCATGCCAGCCTGTTATCGACAATGTGACAATGAAGAGCGAGGGCGCAAAGGCATTATACGAAGAAATTCGCAGCCTTGCCAACTAACAGGGATTAGCAGAAAGCGGGGTCATGACTCATGGAATCAGCAAAGAGAATCCTGGACAGGATTATCGAATGGGTATGTGTGGTACTATTGGCTGTCATGACAATCCTGGTAACCTTCCAGGTTGTTGTGAGATACTTCTTTAACAGTCCCAACGCATATACGGAATCACTTTCCAAGTATATGTTTGTCTGGATGGTTATGTATGGTTCGGCCTATGTGTTTGGGCTGCGGGAGCATATGAATATCGGCTTTGTCCGTGACCATATGCCTCCAAAGACAAGAGTGGTTGTTGAAATGCTGGGTGAACTGATGGTTGCCTTATTCGCAGCAGGCGTCATGATATTCGGCGGCTATAAGCAGGTTACAAGCCAAATGATTCAGATGGACGCGGCGCTTCAGATTCCCATGGGAATTATCTATTCGGCAGTGCCTGTAAGCGCATGTTTCATCCTCTTCTATTTTGTCTACAATGAGATGAAGCTGGCAAAAAAACTGAGAGAAATCTAAGAACAAAGGAGATAGAATTATGGATCAGGCAATACTTGTAGCACTGGTTATGCTGGTCTGCGTGCTGACCATGCTGGTTTTGGGAATTCCCATCAGTATCAGCATCGGTCTGGCCTCCACCATCGCCATGCTGTGCGTGCTTCCCTTTGAGAATGCCATGGGAACAGCGGCACAGAAGGTATTTACAGGCGTCAATTCCTTCTCGCTGCTGGCAATACCCTTTTTCATACTGGCGGGGAATATCATGAATAACGGCGGTATCGCCATACGGCTGGTGAACTGCGCGAAAATCTTAAGCGGCAGGATGCCGGGAGCCCTGGCAGAGACCAATGTGGTGGCCAACATGCTGTTCGGAGCCATCAGCGGTTCCGGCGTGGCGGCAGCCGCGGCTATCGGCGGAACCATCGGGCCGCTGGAGGAAAAAGAGGGCTATTCAAAGGATTATATGGCGGCTGTGAATATTGCATCCGCACCCACGGGAATGCTGATTCCTCCCAGCAATACCCTGATTGTGTACTCCACGGTTGCGGGCAGCGTGTCAATCTCCGCGCTGTTTATGGCGGGATATCTTCCAGGCCTTTTATGGGGAATCGGAGTAATGGTGATTGCGGGTATTATGGCATCCAAACGCGGATACAGAAACCGGGATGAAATCACCCTGGCCATTGTGTTGAAAACCGTATGGGCGGCCATACCCAGCCTGCTTTTGATCGTGATTGTTATTGGCGGTATTTTAATAGGGGCTTTTACGGCCACGGAAGGTTCCGCTATCGCGGTTGTATATTCCCTGCTGCTGAGCTTTATCTACCGCAGCATTAAGATAAGGGATTTAAGAAAGATTCTGTTAGACAGCGTAAAGATGACTGCCATTGTAATATTCATGATTGGCGTATCGTCCATCATGAGCTGGATTATGAGCTTTACCAATATACCTGCCATTATTGCGGATGTACTTTTGGGACTTACCAACAGCAAGATTGCTTCTGGTGGTGGGAACCTTCATGGACCCGACCCCGGCAATCCTTATATTTACACCCATCTTCCTTCCGATTTGCACCAGCTTTGGCATGCACCCCATCCATTTCGGAATCATGATTGTATTCAACCTGTGCATCGGTACAATCACGCCGCCGGTAGGACCTATTCTGTTTACAGGCTGCAAGGTGGCAAATGTGAAAATTGAAGAAGTATTTAAGACACTTCTTCCATATTTTGCAGTGACAGCGGCCATACTGTTACTGGTGACCTATGTACCGGCCATTTCCATGACCATCCCTAATGTACTGGGGCTTGTAAAATAAAATCATATGGCATCCAATATCCCTCAGCTTCGGTTGAGGGTATTTGGTGTTGTGGAAAGGAGGGAGTTATGATACAATGTCCGCAAAATTTATTTTCCTGAAAGGAAGGTCTCACGTGACTTTGAATATGCATCCACGTATCCCCGCGCAGACATCAGCAGCCCTGACAAAGGCCCTGGCAGCGGTTCTTATGGCGGCATCCGTCCTTCTTACCGGCTGCGCTTTTGACGGCGGACCGGAGAGTCCGTCCCTTCCCCGGAGCCAGGCCGTAATCCTGAGGCTGGCGGAGACCATGCCGGAGAATCATCCCTCCGCCCAGGCCATGGCGTATTTTGCGGAAATGGTGAGCCGTGAAACCCAGGGCAGGGTAACGGTCAAGATTTACTATAACGGAAGCCTGGGAACCCCCACGGAAATCATTGAACAGGTAAAGTTCGGCGGTATCGCCATGGCCCGCGTCAATGTCCTGGAGCTGTCGGAGGAGGTGGAATCTATCCGAAAATACTTTGTCCCTTCCAACTTTGCAGGCGGAGACGCACAGACAGAGTGGATACACAGCAATGAGGAAACCCTGAGGGACGAATGCCAGATGGACCGCATCACGCCCCTGGTCTGGTATTACCCCGATTTTCGGTGCTTCTATGGCACAGACTCAACGTTCCTGGATAAAAAGGATTTGGAGGGCAAGAAGATTGAGAGCAGCGAGTCCGCTCTGATGGCGGAGATTTTCCGGGATATGGGAATCGAGCTGGCAGGCTCCGTCAATACCAACACATATAAATCGCTGATATCAGGCAATATCGACGGGGCTGAGTCCTCATTTTCTGAATTTATATGCAATAACTACGACCAGTATATCCATTTTGTCACCAAAAATGATGCGTGGTGCCTTCCGGATGTGATGATCATTAACACGGAAAACCTGACCTCGCTCTCCAAGGAGGACAGGGAGGCCGTGGAAAAGTGCGCGCAGAGCACGTACCAATACCAGAAGCAGAGCATGGAGCAATTCCATCAGGTTTGGGTGGAAACGCTTACGGAGGAACCGGAGGTCAGCTTCAGCGAAGGAGTGTTCAGATGAAGAAACTAACATTCTGGTGGAAACAGTTCTGTTTTTCAGTGGGCGCCCAAATCAATGCGGTGCTGCTTCTGATGCTGATACTGTTTCTCTCATTTTCCATTTACAACCACTCCCTGTTTAACCAGTTTAATGCCAGATATCAAAAGGAAATCGACCAGTACTACTCCATACTGGAGCTGAAAAACCATTTTCTCCAGAGCGGCATCCTGTTTGAGGAGTACATGAAGACGGGAAACCGCACCACCTTGGCTGAGTTTAATGATACCTATGAAAAAGCCAGGTCTGTTATAGATATCCTGTATACAGAGAGCACCAATGAGGAATCCTGGTATCTTCTGCGGGGAATTGACCAGTCCTTTGAGTCATACTACAGTGAATGCTGCAATGCCTCCTTTCTGTACAACGGCAGCGATTACAGGTATTATGACAGTTTTTACTACAGCCAGACCATCGGCGGATATCTGGAGAAATACACCAATGAACTGCTCCAGTATGCGCTGGAGTCCAGTGTGGACAGCAACCGGGAGCTGACCTACAGACGGAAGGTGATGACCGCATTCAACATGGGAGCCGTGGCAGCTGCCTGTGTCCTCATTGCGGCGTCAGCCAGCTATATATTCGTGAGGGTGACGCGGCCCTTAAATGAGCTTAAAAAACAGGTGGAGGAGATAGGCAGGGGAAATCTGGACGCGCACGTTAAGGAGAGCTCCGGGGAAAATACAGTGAGCATGCTCTCGCGGGCATTTAACCATATGGCCTTCAGCCTGAAGGAAAAAATAGAGAGCGAAAAGCAGCTTCTGGTGGAACAGCGCAAAAATGAGGAGTATGAAAAGCTGCTGAGCCAGGCCCGTTTCCTTGCGCTGCAAAGCCAGATTAATCCCCATTTTCTCTTTAATACCTTAAACAGCATCAACAGGACCGTCATGCTGGGGCGCCGGGAACAGGCGCTGACCATGCTGGATTCATTGTCAGTGCTGCTGCGCTATAACCTGGCGGACGCTCAGATGCCGGCCCTTTTGGGAGAGGAGCTGGGAATTACAGAGGAATACCTGAAGATCCAGAAGATGCGTTTTTCATCCAGGCTGAACGTGGATGTCAGGCATGACAGGAAGCTGGAACAGGCTGTGACGCTTCCCAGGTTTACCCTGCAGCCCCTTGTGGAAAATGCGGTAATCCATGGCCTGGAGCCCAAGGAAGAAGGGGGAACCCTTATTCTGGATGTCAGAAAGACGGGGAATGATATACGGATACGGATTTGCGACAATGGAATGGGGATAGAAAAGGAACGCCTGGAGAGGATCAGGAGGCGTCTTTCGGAGAAGCAGCCGGAACGGATTGGAGTATGGAATATATGGCAGAGGCTTTCCTTATATACAGGCAGGGATGACAGTCTTAAAATCATGAGCAAAAAAGGTGCAGGCACCATTGTCAGTATTTACCTGCACAGGGGAGAAGAAGATGTATAAAATATTGATTGCAGATGACGAGGAACTGGAGCGGGAGGCACTGCGCTTCTTTATCAATGAATCCTCCCTGGATATAGACCAGGTTATAGAATGTGCTTCGGGAACAGAGGTTATCAAGCGGGTGATGCTCGACAGGCCGGATATCATTGTGCTGGACATCAACATGCCCGGCCTGAACGGCCTCCAGGCTCTGGAAAAAATAAAGAGTCAGGATTACAGGTTCCGGGCCGTCTTTTCCACTGCTTATGACTATTTTGAGTATGCAGTGGAGGCACTGCGCCTTGGGGCAGTGGATTTTATGGTAAAGCCTGTGAAAAAGGAGGCGTTTATCAATGTAATCATGCGGGCCATTGACGAGCTGGACGCGGAGGCGGAGAAGGAGTACCGTGAAACAAAGCTGTTAAAGACCCTGGATATGATGGAGAGCAAGATGGTTCATGATATGGTTCTGGGCAATATGCCGGAGGAGGTGCTCTACTATCTGGATTTGAAAAACATCAGAACTGAGTGCAGCGGAAACTGTTTCTGCATCCGCCTCCAGGGCTCCCTGGATAAATGCGCCAGGCAGAAGCTGTTTCAGGCTGTCAGGAAGGAATTTGATTATCTGGACCTGACCGTCATGTTCAGCGAGACAAACCACATGGTTACGGCTGTTGTTTTCTGCCGTGAGCCCGATGTGCTTCCGGGAATTTTCAGGAGGATGGAAGAATTCCTGGCTTCGATTTTAAAACAGCAGCAGATTGCCTTTATGATGGGAAGCGGAACCCCCTTTGTGGATGTCAGCCAGATAGAGGAAAGCTATGAGAAAGCCCGGGAGCGGGTGGGGGACATGGTGGCCCGGACCCGGTGCGGGGAGGAGGGCACGGAACAGGACAGGGACATGCCCAGGGAGGTGGAGGGCATCTGTTCCTTCATACAGGAACATTACCAGAAACGCCTGACCCTGGATACCATTGCCTCGGAGGCCGGGTTCAGCAAATACTATGTAAACCGCCTTTTCAAGCAGTATATGGGAACCACGGTGGTGGATTACCTGATTCAGATCCGGATGAAGAAGGCAAAGGAACTGCTGAGAAACGAGACCTACAGCATCAAGCAGATAAGCGGTATGGTGGGATATTCGGAGCCGAATTACTTCACATGGACATTTAAGAAAATGGAAGGTATGTCTCCGTTAAAGTTCCGCTATGAGCAGGCGGAAGGCATCAGAGAGGAGAATGACGGGGAATGAGAACAATATACAGGGCAGGGATTCTGACAGCGGCTCTGATGGTGCTGGTGCTGGGAGGCTGCAGCGGTTTTGACAGAGGGGGAGAGGAGATGGCATCCGCCGCAGGCCGGGGCGCGGATGCGCGTCTGGGGCTGGATGCAGGCCAGGGTCCAAATGCAGTAATAAAAGAAGGCGGACAGGGGAAGGAGGGGTTGGAAAAAAAACCTGAAAAGATATATTCCATGCAGATTGGCCATTCCCAGCCTGTGGACAACCCGCGCCACCAGTCCTTCCTGCTGTTTAAGAAGCTGCTGGAAAAGAAAACAGACGGCGGAATCCAGGTGGATATCTACCCGGCCGGTCAGCTGGGCAGCGAGGCATCCATGCTGGAACAGGTCTGCGACGGCACCATACAGGGATTTCGCGGGGGACAGCTGGAGATAGTTCCCAGGATGCTTGTGTTTTCCCTTCCCTTTCTCTGCGAAGACAGAACCCAGGCAGAACGTCTGGTAAACTCCGAATTTGCCAGGGAAATAAGCATGGATTCCCTGAAAAGCGGAGCCACCATATTGGGAATCGGCGATGCGGGCGGATTCCGGCAGTTTTCCAACAGCGTGCGGATGATCCGCAGGCCGGAGGATTTGAAAGGGCTTAAGATGCGCTCCAACGGCATGGACACCATCAATAAAACATTGGAGGCCCTGGGAGCCGAGGTCATGATTGTTCCCTACAACGACCTGTATATGGCCCTGAAGTCAGGCGCCATTGACGGTCAGGAAAATCCGTGGGTCAATTCCTCCGGAATGCGGTTTTATGAGGTCCAGAAGTATTTTACAGAAGTGAATTACCAGTTCCACCCGGAACCCTTCTATGTAAATACCAGGTGGTACGAGTCGCTGCCCCCGGAGTATCAGGAGATTCTGGCAGAATGTACGGAAGAGATGATGAAGGAAAATAACCGTCTCATTGATGAAAATGAAGTGCAGGCAATGGAAAATATCCGGGCCAACGCAGAAATTTACACCCTTTCCAGGGAGGAGCGGCAGGCCTTTGTGGAGGCCACGCAGGTGGTGTATGAGGAATACATGGACAATGGCCTTTTGACCATGGATGATCTGGCACGTATGAAACGAATCATCAGGGGGGAAGAAAAGTAAGAGTGCCCATACAGATGATTCCCTGTATGGGTTATCGGACTGGTATGGGTTATCGGACCGGAATGTAAATGTCAATCCGGCTGTCAGGATGATTAAATCCCAGGAACCGCTCATCGTACAGCTCAAAATCCTCCCTGCCGTCCAACTTCTCCTGGGCGGTCAGGGACCAGGTGCCCCAGATATACTGATAGGTCAGGGGCAGGCTTTTTAGGGAGCCTGTATGGGTGAACACAGCGTACTTTCCGCCGGGAATGGTTTTATACACCAGGGGAGGAGGAAGGACCGACATGGAGCTGACTTCCACGGACACCACCTCGGAGAACAGCAAATCATCGTTCATGGTGTACAGGGTGTTTCCCTCACCGCAGGATTCACATATGCCAAAGCCGCGGCCGTGGGGGATCTGATCGGGAATCTGCGGCATGAGGTCAAGAAAACGGGTCCACAGCTGGGGAATCCGGTTGTTTCGCAGGGTGGTGCGATCCCGCAGGCCGGCGGTGAGGATATCGGGAATCTCCACAATCCGGGGGCGGACCGTCAAGGATTGTGTCAGGTGGGCCAGCAGGTGCTGGTCGGCTTTTGGTTTCTGGCTTATGATGACATCCAGCCTGTTTTTGCGGTAGCCGGCCGGACTTGTGTGGTAGACGGCCTTGAAGGCCCTGCTGAAGGCTTCGCTGGATTCAAAACCATGGTCCAGCGCAATGTCGATGATGCGTCTCTCCGTGTAGATGAGCTCCCTGGCCGCATGGGACAGACGCCGTTTCTTTATATAGCTGCCGACGCTCTCCCCGAGGACGGCGGAGAACTGCCGGTTTAAATGGTAATAAGAATATCCCGCCTCCCTGGCCGCATCCTCCACGGTGAAGGATGCGGTCAGGTGGCTTTCTATAAACAGGATGGTTTTTTCTATGGCATTGTTGTAGTTCATACGAGGCTCCTGTATGCAAAGATGGATGGGTCCGCTGTCTGGTTATGGATTTCGATGGCAGCGGTTTCCTGGGGAAATGGATCCGAGAAGTTAAAGTCATGCCAGCCGTTTTGAGGCCGTCCTCCCCAGCACAGGGAAAGACTGCCCCGGACAGGGTCCAGGACCATGGTTTTTGTGGTGCCGAAAAATTGGCTGTAGTAACTGCATGACAGGCCCTCCGGATAAGGAGTCAGAAAGAAATCCTTCAGCTGCCCGGCAGTGATGCCCTTCTTGTGCCGCTCCAGGAAGGCGGTGATGTTATCATACCGGCGGATGGAGTGGACGAATGCTTTGGGTTCATAGGGAATCAGTTCCTCCAGCACAGGATGGTTGGTGGCATAGAGGGTCTGTTCCCCGGAGTCACTGTCAATGGCCTTCACTGCCATACGTCCGTCCAGGGTTTCCACCAGGGCGCAGCGGCCTTCCCTGTCCAACACAATCAGGTTCAGGTTGTATGCCACAGGCATGTCTTTCAGCATGGACAATGCCTCCTTTACATCGCGGCAGTTTTCCAGCAGGGTACGGACCACGGCCCAGAACTGCAGACCGGTAACCGCGGGCCTGCGCATCTCAGGCAGGGGGCCAACAGGAAAACCGCTGGAGCTCAGTGTAACGGTCAGGCCCATTTCATTGATGCCGTCGTCACGGCCGATTCCCAGCACACTGGTTCCTATATGCGTATATTTTCCCTTGATGCAGGTTTTTATGACGGTAAAATCCTCTGCCTCATCGTTAAACTCATAATTCCTGGCAGTCATGGGATGACCGGAGGCAGTCATGGAGGGCAGAAGGGCCAGGTGGCTGCAGCGCGGTGTAAGCCAGGTCATGCCGTAATAGAGAACCTGCTCAGGGGCGCAGCCCAGGGCATCGGCAAATCCGGCCAGCTCTTCGTTAAGCCCGGGACACCAGCGGCTAAAACATTGGCTGGCCTGGTTAAACTGCGTCAGGCCGAAGCCGGGGAAACCGCCTGAGAGGCGCTTCTTAAGACTGGGAACAGATGCCAGACGGCTGCCCAGCAGGCGGCCGGCCTCATAGCTGCTTCCTGAAAGCTCCAGGGCATGTGTATGTATGGTTTTCATAGGGATACCTCCTCTTGTTGTTATACCCCTATTTTAGGTGAAATAAAGGAGGAATCATGATATTTTCTGCGGAATTTGAAAGCAGCCCGCCATTGTCCGGGCGTATGGGTCCAATATATCATATCCGGAGTAAAAACAAAAGACGCCAAAAGAAGGCATGGGGGGCAAAAATAATGGCTAAAACAGCGGCAAAAACAATGGGGCAGACAAAAATTAAGTATAATATAGTTGTGAATGCAGGATGATAGAGATATAATGGCAGAAAATACAGTTTGCGCCGGACCGGCAGGAAATCTGCGGGACGGCCGGCAGAAAGGGGCGCTATGAAAAAGAATCCCCAGGGAAAACGGTGGCACAGGCTGGATAACACAGGTAAGATATTTCCCATGATAGCCAATGAAAACCTGAGCAATGTATTCCGTATTTCCGTAACATTGAAAGAAGAGATAGACCCCGGACTGCTGGGACAGGCGCTGGAAGAGGTACTGCCCTGGTTTGCCGGGTTCAAGGTGAAGCTTAAGAGAGGTTTTTTCTGGTATTACTTCGAGGAGAACAAACGCCAGCCCTTTGTGGAGCAGGAGGGAAGCTGGCCCTGCCGCTATATCGACCCCAAGAGCAACCAGCTCTACCTGTTCCGGGTAAGCTATTATGGAACCAGAATCAATCTGGAGGTATTTCATGCGGTGACGGACGGCATGGGGGCCGTGAATTTCCTGAAGGAACTGACCGCAGGATACCTGGAATTAAAGCGGGGAGGGCGCAGGACCGGCGCGGGGCCGGGAGAAGGCGTGTCCACCCAGACAGAGGACAGCTACCTTAAGAATTACCGGAAAATGCAGACCAGACGCTACAGCTCCCGGCCGGCGCTGCGCCTTACTGGGAGATATATTCCCTTTGGAGGGGAGAGTGTGGTCCACGGGTACGCGGACACAGGGGAGCTTAAGGCGGTAAGCCGTAAAATGGGGGTCAGTATCACAAAGTACCTGACCGCCTGCCTGATCTGGTCCATTTCCAGAGTATATGAGGAGGAAGGCCGGAAGGGACGCCATATCGGTGTGAACCTTCCCATTAACCTGAGGGCCTTTTTCGGATCCGACACAGCCTCCAACTTTTTCGCGGTGACAGCCATTGATCATGAACCGGGACAGGGCAGGGATGAATTTGAGGAAATACTCGCATCGGTTTGCAGGCAGATGGACGAGAAGATAGTGAAGGAAAAACTGGAGGAGACCATTTCCTACAATGTCTCAAATGAGAAGAAATGGTATGTCCGCATCCTTCCGCTGTTTGTCAAGTGGCTGGCTCTGGGCTTCATCTTCCGGCGCAATGACAGGGCCCATACCATTACCTTATCCAATATCGGTCTTATCTCCATGGACCGGGAGTACCAGGATGACATTGAAGGGTTCCGCATGCTGATTGGGGTGTCAAAGCGCCAGCCGGCCAAATGCGGCGTGTGTTCCTTCGGTCACAGGACCGTCATCACCTTCACCAAGGTATTCCAGGATTCCAGGCTGGAGGAATGTTTTTTCGGCCGCCTGAGGGCGGACGGCATTCCGGTGGAGCTGGAGAGCAACGGCGTTATCATGCCGGAGGCGGATAAGGGGAATTATCCGGTGATTCAGCATGACGAGAGCATATGGAAAAAACTGGTACTTGTATGCTACGGTGTATTGGCTGTGGTGGCACTGTTTCTGGGCCTGGTGAATATTGTTACCTATGACGGGCTCTGGTGGTCCGGCATTGCCATACCGGGTATCGCCTATGTGGGCCTGACCCTCCGGTATTCCATCCTGCGCCATGCCAATCTGGGAAAATCACTGCTGATAGAAACCATTGGCATGCAGATTCTGCTTGTGATGATAGACCGGGTCCTGGGATTTGAAGGCTGGTCCGTCAACTATGCTGTGCCGGGAACCATACTGTTTGCGGACGCGGCCGTGGTGTTCCTCATTGTTGTGAACCGTTTGAACTGGCAGAGCTATTTCATGTACCAGATCGCCATTACGGTTTTCAGCTTTATCCCGCTGATTTTGTGGGCCGCAGGGCTGGTCACCCACCCTGCCATGGCAATTATAACAGTAATACTGACCGTGGGAATCCTGGCTTTGACCATATTCCTGGGGGACAGAAGGTTTAAGAACGAACTCATCAGACGGTTTCATCTGTGATAACGGAGGGACCCTGCATTTACAGAGAGGATACAGATAAGCATGCGTAATAAAAATGTGAGTATACGGGGGGCGCTGGTGCGGGATATGATTCACGACATCATGGAAACGTCCCTGGGAAAACCCATCCAGACAGGGGAATTCAGGAAAAATCCCGTGGAACCGGCCTGGGTATGCCCATCTGGCTACGAGTATGAAATTATTGACAGGGAACCCTTTAAAATGGAATATCTTAAGCCGGAGGGAGTGGTCACCGGCAGGGTGGTGCTTCAGCTCCACGGAGGCGGATATATAGGCCCCATGAAGAATATTTACCGTAAGTTTTCCGTGCGCTACAGCCGTCTCAGCTACGGTGGGGATGTGCTGACCGTGGATTACAGGGTGGCGCCGGAACACCCGTATCCGGCGGCCCTGGAGGATGTTATTCACGCCTACCAGTGGCTGGTTAAGGAAAAACACTACAGGCCGGGCCAGGTGGTGGTTGCCGGTGATTCCGCAGGAGGCGGCCTGGCCCTGGCCCTGTGTCTTTACCTCAGGGACCATGGGATGCCTCAGCCCGCCGGGCTGGTGCTCATGTCCCCCTGGGCCGATTTGACATGCAGCGGTGACAGTTATGAATTTAATTTTGAAAATGATCCTCTCTTTGGCAATTCACGGGAGAGTATGCTTTACAATTCCTCATACATCAGCGGCG
>ENA-UERZ01001943-UERZ01001943.1-human-gut-metagenome-genome-assembly--contig:-NODE-1943-length-12836-cov-5.553178_pt1 | contig 12836 bp, 12 predicted proteins | sample MGYA00242997_ERZ507998 | MGnify/ENA primary metagenome ERZ507998 (study PRJEB26167, sample SAMN06115470) | human gut metagenome | host: Homo sapiens | place: China:Henan | collected 2016-06-23... | reverse complement strand
ACCCTTCCCGCCCGAAACGGAGTTTCTGACGCTCAGGAGGAGCCCCCGCCCGAGCCCACCCGGTAAGGTAAGGGCCGTCGGGATGAGAAAAGTCCGGCGCCGCATACGCGGCGCCGGACTTTTTTGTATCGTCAGGAATTGCGCTCATAGAGCTTCAAAAGACCGATTAGGAGCAGGTTCTCGTCATAGTGGATCTCATGCTTGCAGAAGGGGAGCACCACGCCCATGAGGCCGCCAGTGGCTACCACAGTCACCTTCTCGCCCAGTTCCTCCTCCACCCGGTCCACCAGTCCGTCCAGCATGGCGGCGTTGGAGTAAATGGCCCCTGCCTTCATGCAGTCCACCGTGTTTTTCCCGATCAGGCGCTCGGGCGGCTCCTCCAGATTGATAAAGGGGAGCTGCGCGGCCCGCCCGGAGAGGGCGTCCATAGAGAGGCGCAGCCCGGGGATGATCACACCGCCGATGTAGCTGCCCTCCCGGTCCAGCACCGACATGGTGGTAGCCGTTCCCATATCAAAGATGACCAGCGGAGGCCGGTAGAGGGAGAGGGCGGCCGCCGCATCCACCAGCAGATCGGCGCCCACCTGCCCGGGAATGTCCATCTTGATCCGGATGCCGCCCAGGTCCAGACGGCTGCTCACCACCAGGAAGGTCTTGCCGGTCAGGCGTTCCATGGCCTTGCCCAGCACATAGCGCAGCTCCGGCACCACGCTGGAGATGATCCCGCCCTCCACAGTGGAGAGATCCACCTCTTTCTCCGCCAGCAGGCCCCGGAGCAGAAGGACATATTCGTCCACCGTCTTGTTCCGGTCGCTCTGCATCCGCAGGCTGAATCGGAGGGCGCTTCCTTCAAAGCCGCCTACCACCGTATTGGTATTGCCCACATCCAGTGCCAAGATCATGTATCCCGTTCTCCTTCTCTTACATCGTATCCCGTTTCAGGGCCTTCTGCAGGGGCAGCGCCACGGCGGGCACCAGTACGGCGGCAGCCACCGCCTCGGGCACGCCGTTGACGGCCACCACGCCCATGATCACGCCGATCACTTCATTGACCGGCAGATCGTAGGCCGTGGCATAGGCCTGACGGAACACCAGACCGATGGTCCCCATGACCAGGATCGTATTGGTAAAGGCTCCCGCCACCGCGGCCGCCGCCGCCTCCACCGTGCGCGCCCCCGCCTTGCGGCCCAGCAGCTTATGCAGCAGGGTATACACGACCCAGGCCACAGGCCCGATGAGCATCCGCGGCACCATGGAGATAAAAAGGGCCCACACGCTTCCGTGCTGCGTACCGGGCACCGGAATGAGGGGCGAAAACGCAAAGGACAGCACGCCGGGCGCCATGGTATTCTTCACCAGGCTGGTCAGGCCGAACACGGCGCCCAGGAAGGCGCCCTGCCGGGGACCCAGCACGATGGCCCCGATGATGACCGGGACATGGAGGATCGTGGCCTTGATGAGGGGCAGGTCAATAAGCCCGATGGGAGTGGCTGCCATGAGCAGGATGATGGCGGTAAACAAGGCGAGAACCACCATCTCCCGCACCGCGGCGCTGTGGGCCCTTCGGTTGGGAGCTGCTTGCATACGTACATTCAATTGTAAAACCTCCTGCTGCCGTTCTCCTTCCTGGGAGATACAGCGCAAATTTGTTGCGCCCGGGGCCTTCTGTGCTCTCTCCTGCCGTCCCGTGTCGGGTACAGCGGATCGTTTTGGCCCAAGGCGGTTCCCATTATAGCCAATCAACAGGCAAAATGCAAGGAATCTGTCCAAATTTATACCAAGCCGTTTACACTTTGCCCGGTATTTGCTATACTATGCGGGAAGAATGGCCCTCCCGGGCAGAATCGAGGAAGTTCCATGCTGAAAGGAAAAACCGTGCTGCTGGGCGTCACGGGCGGCATTGCCTGCTATAAGGCCGCGGCCCTGGCCTCCGCCCTGGTCAAGCAGCACTGCAACGTGCATGTCATCATGACGAAAAACGCCACGGAGTTCATCGGCCCCCTGACCTTTGAACATCTGACGGGCAACCGCACTGTTACCGATACCTTTGACCGCAACCACACCTATCAGGTGGAGCATGTGGCCCTGGCCGACCAGGCCGATCTGGTGCTCATCGCCCCCGCCACCGCCAATATACTGGCCAAGCTGGCCCACGGCATTGCCGACGATATGCTCACCACCACCGTGCTGGCCTGCGGCTGCCCCAAGATCGCCGCTCCGGCCATGAACACCCGGATGTATGAGAACCCGGTAACCCAGGATAACCTGGAGACCCTGCGCCGCTATGGCTGGGAGGTCCTCACTCCCGCCGCCGGGCGTCTGGCCTGCGGCGCGGTGGGCCTTGGAAAGATGCCCGAGCCGGAGGATCTGTTGGAGAGCGTTCTCCACACGCTGGTCCACCCCAGAGATATGGAGGGACTGCGCCTGCTGGTCACCGCCGGGCCAACCCGGGAGATCCTGGACCCGGTGCGCTATCTCACGAACCACTCCACCGGCACCATGGGCTATGCCATCGCCCGGGCCGCCGCCGCCCGGGGCGCCCAGGTCGCGCTGGTCTCCGGTCCCACCGCGCTGAAACCCCCGGCCTATGTGGAGACGGTGGACGTGACCTCGGCCCAGGAGATGTTTGAGGCGGTCACCCTCCGTGCCGGAGCCCAGGATATCATCATCAAGGCCGCCGCCGTGGCCGACTACCGCCCTGCCGCCGTGGCCGGGGACAAAATCAAAAAGGCAGGAGACGGCAGCGACCTCACCCTGACGCTGGAGCGCACCCGGGACATTCTGGGCTGGCTGGGAGAGCACAAGGCTCCCGGGCAGTTTCTCTGCGGCTTTTCCATGGAGACCCGGGATATGGTGGAAAACTCCCGCAAAAAGCTGCTCAAGAAGAACCTGGATCTGATCGCAGCCAACAACCTCAAGGAGGCGGGGGCCGGATTCGGCGGCTCCACCAACCGGGTCACCCTGCTCTCCCGGGATGGGGAAAAAGCTCTTCCCCTCCTCTCCAAAGACCAGGTGGCCCACGCCCTGCTGGATGAGATCCTGGCCCTGCGCGGCAGATAACTTTCCACACAGCCGGAGGCTGGGAAAAACCTCCGTCCCGGAAATAGAAACCGCCCCAGATTGTACGGACAGCACAATCCGGGGCGGTTCACTATTTTCCTGCATCAGGGGGGCTTTTGTCACTGTCCACGCTTACCGGACCTGTTCATCCTGATATGGTTGTCTCAATCAGCACAGCTTGGCGCCGGCGGGGATCTTGTCATCCAGCATAATGAGGTTGAGGCGCTCCTCGCCCCGCTCCGTGTGGACGGCGGAGAGCAGCATGCCCTGACTCTCCTGGCCCATCATCTTGCGGGGCGGCAGATTCACGATGGCGGCCAGGGTCTTTCCAATGAGCTCCTCGGGCTTGTACCACATGGCGATGCCGGAGAGGATCTGCCGGTCGGTGCTGGTGCCGTCGTCCAGGGTGAACTTGAGGAGCTTGTTGCTCTTCTTCACCGCCTGGCAGTCTTTCACCTTGACCACCCGCAGGTCGTTCTTGCAGAAGCTGTCAAAGTCCACCGTCTCCTCCAGCAGGGGCTCGGTCTCCAGCGGGGGCAGCGCGGAGCGCCTGGCCTCCTCGGCGGCCTTCTCCAGCTCGGCCAGCTCCTTCTGGATGTCGATGCGGGGGAAGAGGTTCTCGCCCCGCTCCACCCGCACATTTGCGGGGAGGGAGCCCCACTTTCCGGCGCTCTCCCAGGTGGTGCACCCGGCGCAGGCGCCGATCTGCCCAAAGAGCTTGGCGCAGGAGCTGGGCATGAAGGGGCTGAGGAGCACGCCGGAAATGCGCAGGCACTCCAGCAGGTTATACATGACCCGGGCCAGGCGGGGCCGGTTGGCCTCATCCTTGGCCAGGACCCAGGGCGCGGTCTCGTCAATATACTTGTTGGCCCGTGCGATGAGCTTAAAGACCTCGGCCAGGGCGTCCTGGAAGGCGTAGCGCTCCATGGCCTGCTCATACCGGTCCCGCAGCGTGGAGGCCATGGAGACGATCTCGTCGTCCAGAGCGCCGCCGGCCTGCTCCTCGGGGAGCTGGCCGTTTTCAAAATATTTGCCCACCATGGACACGGTGCGGCTGAGAAGGTTGCCCAGGTCGTTGGCCAGGTCCACATTGATGGTGTTGATGAGGGACTCGTTGGAGAAGTTGCCGTCGGTGCCGAAGGGGAAGGTCCGCAGCAGGAAGAAGCGCAGGGCGTCCACTCCATAGCGCTCCGCCAGCAGGTAGGGGTCCACCACATTGCCCTTGGACTTGCTCATCTTGCCGCCGTCCAGCAGCAGCCAGCCGTGGCCGTACACCTTCTTGGGCAGGGGCTCGCCCAGAGCCATCAGGATGGCGGGCCAGATGATGGAGTGGAAGCGGACGATCTCCTTGCCCACAAAGTGGACATCGGCGGGCCAGTACTTCTCATAGTCCTGGTGGGCGTCGTTGTCAAAGCCCAGGGCAGTGATGTAATTGGAAAGCGCGTCGATCCACACATAGACCACATGTCCCGGATCAAAGTCCACCGGCACGCCCCAGGAGAAGGAGGTGCGGGAGACACACAGGTCCTCCAGACCGGGCTTGATGAAGTTGTTCACCATCTCATTGACACGGCTGCGGGGCTCCAGGAAGTCCGTGTTCTCCAACAGGTCCAGAATGCGGTCGGCATACTTGGACAGGCGGAAGAAATAGGCCTCCTCCTGGGCGTCCACCACCTCACGGCCGCAGTCGGGGCACTTGCCATCCACCAGCTGGGTCTCGGTCCAGAAGGACTCGCAGGGCTTGCAGTACTTGCCCTCATACTTGCCCTTATAGATGTCCCCCTGCTCATAGAGCTTCTTGAAGATCTTCTGCACGGCCTGCCCGTGATAGCCGTCGGTGGTGCGGATGAAGCGGTCGTTGGAGATGTTCATCAGCTTCCACAGGTCCAGTACGCCGCGGGGCCCCTCCACGATGTTGTCCACGAATTCCTTGGGGGAGACGCCGGCCTCCCTGGCCTTGTCCTCGATCTTCTGGCCGTGCTCATCGGTTCCGGTGAGGAACATCACGTCGCAGCCCTGGAGGCGCTTATAGCGGGCCATGGCGTCGGTGGCCACGGTGCAGTAGGTGTGGCCGATGTGAAGCTTGTCCGACGGATAGTAGATCGGGGTCGTGATATAAAATGTGTTCTTATCCTTCATTGGGGGTCTCCTCCGTTTCTTCTGTATCACCCGCGCCCTTCTTCTCCCGGGGCTTTCCCGTCTTGGAGAGGAGGACGGCAGACATGGTCAGGGGGTAGAGAATGCCAAATCCATACAGCGCCATTGTGGCCCAGTCATGGGCGTCGGCCAGCGTGGTCATGGAAAAGTAGACCGCCAGCAGGGAAAAGCACAGCGCCCGGCCGGCTTTGGGGGTCTCAAAGGCAAAGCTGGAGAGGTAGTATACCGACAACAGCACGCAGATGACGGCCAGCAGCTCATAGATATAATCCTGGATCACCGGGTCGGCCGCCCGGTTCTGGTAGGCCGCAATGAGCCACACACAGCACAGGTAGGCCGGCATGAGCACCAGGGCGCTGTATTTCCCCGTCGGCTCCCCCCGGTAAGCATTTCGCCCGGTTCGAAGGACACAGATCCCCGCCGCCGCGCTCAGCGCCGCCATCAGAATGGGCAACAGCATGGTCAGCGCCGGATTCCCCCCGCTCCCCTGGGCGGCCAGAGCGGCCGCCTCACGGTAGGCCGTGGGGAGCCCCATCAGCTTCAGCACGGCCGCCCCCAGCAGGAAAAAAGCGGATAGGACCACCGCCCCCATATAGAGCGGACAGTCCTTGGCCTCAAAGGCCGTGTCATAATCCCCATAATCAACGCCGCGCCGGCGCCAGCCCAGCAGCGCGCACAGGATCCCTGCCACGGCCGAAAGTGCGATCAGGGACAGCGTGGCCGGCATGCCAGGCGTCACAAGCCCCGTCTCCTCAAATGCGGTGGCCAGCTCCCAGCGGCGCAGGGCAAAGCCCGCGCCTCCCAAGAGGACGGCCAGCGCGGGATATACGATTTTTTTCTGCATGTCAGGCTCCTTTCCGAAGAACTCCAGCCTATGTCTGTGGAAATATCCTCGAGTTTATAAGTATATCATATTCTCCCACAAAAAGCACGGGGTAGCGCACTTTTTTGTGGAAGGACTCCGGGGGCGCTCTCCCTTGCCAGTTTGCCCTCCTCGTTTTATAATAAAGGCTGTTACTCAAGCGCATGTTGGAATAGGAGGTCTCCCATGTCAGAACAGCGCTATACCCGTCTGAAACTTCGCATGCTGCTGGTGGTGGTGGCGGGAGCCGCTGTGGCCAGCGCCTTGGGGCTCTTCCTGGAGGACGTGGTGATCGACGGCTTTCTCCAGAACCCCTTTGCCCAGCTCTTTGTCTGGATCGGCACCCACCTGTTTGGGCAGAGCACCGCCGCGTCGCTGGACGCCTATCAGCTGTACATCCGCAATTACAAGCGGGAGTGGGTCATGCTTTTTCTGTTTCTCCTGATGCTTGTGGCCTTTTATCTGGCCATGGGACGCTTTACCCACTGGCTGGAACAGATCCGCTCTGCCACTGCCCGGATCGCCGATCTCTCCGACCAGGAGGTCTCTCTTCCCAAGGAGCTTGCGCCTCTGGAAAAGGACCTTAACGCCATCCGGCAGCAGCTTCAGGCCCGGGAGGCCTGCGCCAAGGCGGTGGAACAGCGCCGGCAGGATCTGATCTCCTTCCTGGCCCACGACCTCAAGACCCCCCTTACCTCCGTGGTAGGCTATCTCACCCTGCTCCACGACGATCCCCATCTGACCCCGGAGCAGCGGAGCAAGTTCACCGGCATCGCCCTGGAAAAAGCCCAGCGGCTGGAGGAGCTGCTGGGGGAGTTCTTTGACATCACCCGCATGGATCTGGGGGCCGATCCCGACTCCATGGTCCCTATCCAGCTCACCATGCTGCTGGAACAGATCGCCGATGAATTTTACCCCATTTTCGCGGAGAAAGAGCTCCGGTGCACAACGGAGATCGGGCACCATCTCGTGGTGCTCGGCGATCCGGACAAGCTTGTCCGGGTGTTTGACAACGTCCTGCGCAACGCGGTCAATTACAGCACCCCCGGCGGGGAGGTCCGCATCTCCGCCCGGCGGGACGGCCGACAGGTGGAGATCCTCATTTCCAACGAGGGGCTGGAAATCCCCGAGGGGGAGCTGGCGAACATCTTCCAGAAATTTTACCGGCTGGACGCCGCCCGCTCCACCCGGACCGGGGGCGCGGGACTGGGTCTGGCCATTGCCAAGGAGATCGTGGAGCGCCACGGCGGGACCATTCGGGCCGAGTCCAACGGCCGTTTCACCAGTTTCGTGATCACATTGCCCCTCTATGATGCGCCTTCCGCTCCGGTATAAAAGCGGCGGGCCGAATGGCCCGCCGCTCAGCGGATGAGAACGACTTTTACTTTTTACAGCCCCCGGATCACCGCTGGTCCAGCGGCACAAAGGGGTGCAGGGGCGCCACCGCCTTGTAGGCGGGGCGGATGATCCGGTTTGCGCTGCCGCCCACCTCTTCCAGACGGTGGGCGCACCAGCCTACCACGCGCGCCATGGCAAAGAGGGGGGTGTAGAGCTCTTCCGGAATGCCCATCATCTTGTAGACAAAGCCGGAGTAGAGGTCGATATTGGCGCACACCACTTTTTTGTCCCCCTTCACGTCGGCCAGCACCGACGGGGTCAGGCGCTCCACTGCCTCAAAGAGCTGAAACTCCTCCAGCATGCCCTTGGTCGCGGCCAGCTCCCGGGCGAATTTCTTGAGGAGGACGGCGCGGGGATCCGACAGGGTGTAGATGGCGTGGCCCATGCCGTAGATGAGGCCGGAGCGGTCCCCCGCCTCTTTGCGCAGGATCTTTCCCAGGTAATCCTTGACCGCCTCGTCATCCTTCCAGTCGGTCACATCGGACTCGATGTGACGGAACATCTCCATGACCTTCTTGTTGGCGCCGCCGTGGCGGGGCCCCTTCAGGGAGCCCACCGCCGCCGCCACCGCCGAGTAGAGGTCGGTCCCGGAGGAGGAGAGCACCCGGCAGGCAAAGGCCGAGTTGTTTCCGCCGCCGTGCTCGGCATGGAGCACCATGCACAGGTCCAGCAGACGGGCCTCCTGCTCGGTAAAGCGGTTGTCATGGCGCACCGAATAGAGGAAGTTCTCCGCCACGCTCAGCCCCGGCTGGGGCCGGTGGAGGTAGAGGCTCTCCTCATTGTAGTAGTGCCGCTTCACGGCAAAGGCGTGGGCCACAATGACCGGTACCCGGGCGATGAGCTGAATGGCCTGCCGCAGCTGATTCGCCAGGGAGAGATCGTCGGGATTGTCGTCGTAGGAATAGAGCGCCAGCACCGAGCGGGCCAGCTTATTCATCACGTCGGGGCTGGGCGCCTTGAGGATCATGTCCTCGGTAAACATCCTGGGCAGGGTATGGCTGTCGCTCAGGACCTGCTTGAATTCCTCCAGCCGCCCCCGGTCGGGCAGCGCCCCGAACAGGAGGAGGTAGGCCGTCTCCTCAAACCCGAAACGGCCCTCCCGCATAAAGCCGTCAATGAGCTCCTCCACATTGATGCCCCGGTAGATCAGCTTCCCGTCCATGGGATAGCGCTCGCCATCCTGCACATAGTAGCCCAGAACATTGCCAATCTGGGTCACGCCCGCCAGAACGCCGGTGCCGTCGGCGTTGCGCAGGCCCCGCTTGACCCCCCAGCGCTCATAGTAGGACGGGTCAATGTAGTTATGGGCCCGGTATTCCTCGCATAGACTGGTAACAAAGTCCATGCCATTGTCCTTTTTTCCCTCCATGGTTCCATGCTCCTTTGCGCAAGTATGTTTGTTTATTTTACCACACTAAAGTAAGACGGTCAACGCATTTCCACACTGCCTAACTGCGACGGAGGTCTACCTATGAAACAAGTGGCGGCCACAGCCCTCATCCTGCTCCTGCTCTTTTTCCTGCTTCCTCTTCTGCTGCTCCGGGGGGACCCGCTCCAGCCCCAGGAGGAGGACGGCTCTCTCCCCCTGAACCATACGGTGGTATCGCCCGTCCCCTCCGGGGAGCTGGACACCGGGACACAGATCCAGGTCCAGCTCTCCGACGGGACGGTGAGCACCATGTCCATGGGGGACTACCTCTGGAATGTCGTGGCCGCCGAGATGCCGGCCTCCTTTGAGCTGGAGGCCCTCAAGGCCCAGGCTGTGGCGGCCCGCACTTATGCCATGCGGAAGATGGCCCGCCCCTCCCAGGCCCATCCGGACGCCGATGTGTGTACCGACCACACCTGCTGTCAGGCCTATATCGAGCCGGAACAGGCCGCCTCCAACTGGGGCGCGAACGCCGACGTCTACACCGCCAAGATCCGCGCCGCCGTGGCCGGGACAGACGGCGTGGTAGCCCAGTATAACGGGCAGCTCATCGACGCGGTCTTCTTCTCCTCCGCCGCCGGAAAAACCGTGGACGCCGTGGAGGTATGGGGCAATTCCGTCCCCTACCTCACCAGCGTGGAATCCCCCGAGGGGGAGGAGGTGCCCAACTACCACTCCGCCGTGGAGGTGCGCGCCGCCGACTTCAAGACAAAATTCCTCGCCGCCCACCCGGAGGCCGTGCTGGAGGGGGACCCGTCCTCCTGGTTCGGCGCGCCCCAGCTCAACTCGGCCGGCGGGGTGGACTCCATCGCCGTGGGCGGGGTCTCCGTCCCGGGGACTGAGATGCGCACCCTCTTTGCCCTGCGCTCCACCAGCTTTACCGTCTCCACAACGGCGGATACCGTCCTCTTCTCGGTGACCGGCTACGGCCACGGTGTGGGCATGAGCCAGTATGGAGCCAACGCCCTGGCCAAGGAGGGAAAGACCTACGAGGAGATCCTGACCTGGTACTACACCGGCATCGAACTGACCACACAGGCCCCGGCGTAACCCGCGCCGCCGCCGCGTTCCATCTTGTCAGCCCTCCGCTTGTTTGCTATAATAGCAAATTGGGGGAGTATGTATAGCTCTCCTGAAATTTGAGAAAAGGGAACGAACGCACATGAACACAAGATACGATGTAGCCATCATCGGCTGCGGCGAGGCCGGGATCTTCGCCGGGTACGAGCTGATGCGCCGCCATCCCGCGCTCAAGGTGGTCACCCTGGATCAGGGCGCCGCGCTCAAGTTTGTTAATGAGGAGGAGACCACCGAGATCTACACCCGCAGCTGTCCCATTGTGGCGGGCAAGGTAAAGGAGTGCATTCACTGCAAGATCTGCGATACCATGTGCGGTTTTGGCGGCGCAGGCGCCTTCTCCGACGGCAAGTATAACTTTACCACCGCTTTCGGCGGCTGGCTCACCGACTTCATGGACGGGAAAGAGGTCATGGACCTCATCGACTATGTGGATACCATCAATGTCCAGCACGGCGCCACCACCGAGGTCTTTTCCACCTCCACCCCCGAGGCCCGGGCGCTGGAGAAGCGCGCCCTGGAGCATGACCTCCATCTCCTCCAGGCCCGCTGCAAGCACCTGGGCACCGAGAACAACCTGAAGATCCTTCAGAGCATCTATGAGACCGTGAAGGAGCATGTGGAATACCGCTTCCACACCGCCGTCACCACCATTGAGAACCGGGGGAAGGAGGGCTACCGTCTCATCACCGACAGGGGGGACGAGGTGGACTGCACCTGGCTCATCGCCGCCCCCGGCCGCTCCGGCGCGGAGTGGTTCGCCAACCAGTGCAAGGGTCTGGGCATCGAGCTCATCAACAACCAGGTGGACATCGGCGTGCGGGTGGAGCTCCCCGCCAAGGTCTTTGAGCACATCACCGACGTGGTGTATGAGTCCAAGCTGGTCTACCGCACCAAGCAGTACGGCGACCAGGTGCGCACCTTCTGCATGAATCCCTACGGCCATGTGGTAGCCGAAAACGTGGAGGGCATCAACACCGTCAACGGCCACTCCTACTCCGACCCCCAGCTGCGCAGCGAGAACACCAACTTCGCCCTGCTGGTCTCCAACCGCTTCACCCAGCCCTTCAACGAGCCCTACCGCTACGGCAAGCACATCGCCTCCCTCTCCAATATGCTGGCCGGCGGCGTGCTGGTGCAGCGCTTCGGGGACCTGGTGGGGGGCATCCGCACCAACGAGCACCGCCTGGGCAAGTCCTTTGTCCGGCCCACCCTCACCGCCGCCGTCCCCGGCGACCTGAGCCTGGCCCTGCCCAAGCGTCAGCTGGACGACATCATCGAGATGATCTACCAGCTGGACAAGATCGCCCCCGGCACCGCCAACTATGACACCCTCCTCTACGGCGCGGAGGTCAAGTTCTACTCCTCCCGTCTGGCCCTCTCCGGCGAGCTGGAGACCGCGCTGCCCCGCTTCTTCGCCATCGGCGACGGCGCGGGCGTCACCCGCGGTCTGGCCCAGGCCGGCGCCTCCGGCGTCAAGGTGGCCCGGGTCATTGCGGAGCGTCTGGGAAAATAAGATATTTATGGACAGAAGAGCCGCCCGGCAATGCCGGGCGGCTCGTTTCATTCACTTAATTCCTTTTCTAAACGGACGGCAAGCTTCTCCTCCATGACCGCGTCGTAGAGCCAGTCGATATGGGCTGTGCCGCCGGTATCCACGGCCTTGCCGAGGGCCCCGGCCCCTTCCAGCGCCAGCCTCTCCCGTTCCGCTTCCGGCTCCTCCGCCTCCAGCACACGGTCCAGCAGCAGGTTATAGTTCCATAGAAATGCGGTGACCGTGCCGAACTCCTCTCTGCCCAGTTCCCGCTCTTCTGCGCGTTTCAGGGTCTCATAGGGCGTCCACGGCGTCAGCTCCCAGAGCAGCAGCAGCGCCTGCACATGCCGCTGTGTGTCCCTCAGCAACTCCGCTCGCTCCGCGGGAGCGGTATCCTCCGTCAGCTGCCCGCCGGAAAGGGCGGCATACCGCAGCTCCTGGTGGAATTTGGCCCGCAGGCTCTCCTCCGTCTGCTCCCATTTGGCCCAGCCGGGGGACAGAACTGCGCCCAGCAGGATTCCGGCCGCCAGGACCAGCGGAAGGGCCCATTTGCCCCATCGCTTTCCTTTCACACGCTCACTCCTCCACCGGTTCCCAGGTCAGGGGAACGACCTGCTCATAGGAGGAATTGAAAAAGATCGCCTTCTCCCGGTCCTGTTTCCAGCGCACCAGCCCGAACACCAGCGCGCCCGCCAGAAGAAGTCCCACGGCCAGAAGCACCCACCCGCGCCAAACGGCGGGACCCCACATTCTTTTTCGTTCCGCTCCACATTCAGTTTCACTCTGGAAAGCATATCGCAGAACACGAAAATCCCTCCTCACCTCCGGGCATTGTGCACCCTGCTATGCCTCCCACGCACTGCGGACAAACGCGATCTCCTCGTTCAAATTATTGGCCCGCTCGGGCAGGACGACGATTACATTCTCCCACATCGTTTCAAAGGTCATCTGCTTCTGGTCCAGCAGGGCGATAAACTGGTCCACCTGGTCCTCCATCTTTAAGAGGAAGTCCGCCTAGTATATTTACTAAGTGGACTTCTCTTTTCCCTTTATTTCATTTCCTGCAATTGTTGGTAGGTGTATTCCTTCGAACGCTGGATATCCTGCTCGTCCACTTCCATGGCGCCGCAGGTACACTGGGTTCCAAGCAGAATGGTCTCCACTCCATCCACTAGCGCGGTGATTTTCGGGCGCACCATATAGAGCGGGGCGTTGACGTCCTCCATCTCGATCTTCCCCGTGTCCATGCTGTTCTTTAAAAACTGGACCGACTGATCTTCTCCATAGTAGAGTTCCTTCAGCTGGGTATCCGGCGGCAG
>ENA-UERZ01001940-UERZ01001940.1-human-gut-metagenome-genome-assembly--contig:-NODE-1940-length-12855-cov-10.237831_pt1 | contig 12855 bp, 15 predicted proteins | sample MGYA00242997_ERZ507998 | MGnify/ENA primary metagenome ERZ507998 (study PRJEB26167, sample SAMN06115470) | human gut metagenome | host: Homo sapiens | place: China:Henan | collected 2016-06-23... | reverse complement strand
AACATGAGCGTCAGAAAGGCAATCCCCACGTCGAAAGCCTTGTACGGATAGCGTGCCACGTCCGCCGTGATCGCCCTCCCCGGCCCCCGGTACGCCGCCACCATGTCCCGGCACTCGTCCAGCGCGACAAGCCGCGCCTCCCGCTCATGCAGCGTCGACGCCAGCACGCGCCCGACGTTCCCCGTGCTGGCCCCAAGGTCATAAACCAGACCTCGCCGGGGAATGTAGTGCCGCGCAATCAACGCGACGGATTCCGTTGCCATCCCATACCACGGCAACTGTTCCCGCACATGGGCATCAAATTCCGGGGCAAATCCCTGAAACGTCCAATCCTGCCGTTTATCCTGTTCAGCTCCTGCCGTCACTGAGTTAAGTCCTGTCTTGCGCCCCGACGCTCTGCCTGTTACCCTTCGTGCGCCCCGTAGAATGGGCACGAACACTGGCGGAAACTCTGCACGATATGTCCTTATCGTGTGGGGCCGTGGTCCGGTGGTCGTACACCGGGCCGGTGGGGGAGCTCGTAACTCCCCCGCCTCTGCCGCAATCCGCCGCTAGACCGGGTAAGAGACCACGATCTCCGAGACCGTTTCTCGGCGTTGTGCCGTTTCTACAGCCTCCAACAGTTCATCCCGCCGAGTCGTAAGAATGGTCTGCACGTCGGCGAGCCCCACGGCGTCGTCAGCGGCGAAAAGTGCTGCTCCCGTTGCCACGTCCGCCGCCGAGGGGGATTCGGCGGGCATCGTCAGGGTTGCCGTCAGTGCAGCAGTATAGCCTGCGGCGATCTCCCGCCGTTTGTCGGCCTTGTACTCGTCAAGCGGACGCTCCGGCTTTTCGAACAACGCCCCTTCGGGAAGCGGTCCGAGGTCTTCGATATAGCGCGGCTCGGAACGCCACGTATCGCCGGGGAGCCAATACGGTGTCCCGCCTTCTTTCCGTCCGCGCTCGTCCATGTGCTGGCGGTGATCTTCCACCGTCTCCCACACATCGCCATTCCAGCGGGCAACATGACCCGCAGGAATATCGGCGGGCAAGGCAACAGCCGTCGCACCGGTCGCCTCAAGAATATACTCGCCATTCGGACGCTGAGTAGCATCACGGCTACCAGTGTACTCTCCTGTTTTCAGATCATACATGTGGAGTTGAGGTGTGCTCATATCTTATTCCTTTCTTTATGGTTTTATTGTCATAAAAAGTCTTTCCGAGGGTGGACGCTTGGGGCGGGAGAGTCTGGGAGGTGCAACGCTCCGGGCTTACCTGAGCTTTTGGGTGGGTTTTCAGCATACACGTTTGATGCCGGAATGCCGTGGCAAGCGATTACGTCAGTCGATAGCGGGATGAATGCGCTGACTACAGGATCGTCTGGTGGAACACGATATAATGCCTTCACTTTTAGAGCATCTCTCTCGAATACGATCTATGGCGCATCACCCACGGTCATGCCCGCGTCAGTTAACCTCCCCGTTATCTTGTATCTCGGCATTCCAGCTTAGGCCGGGAGGCCGAGATATAAGGCCACGGGTAACGCAACGTTGGTCGGGCGATTTTCCTCCGCTGTCGGGACCACACGAGACGATTCAAAAGACAGACCTCCCGGCGCTTGTATCTCGTACGTTGTAAGCGTCATAGGACCAGCCAGCGTGTGCCAAAGAAAAGCTCCATTAACTTCTGCGATATTTTTGTTTGTCGAGAGGTACGAGGCATTTGCTGTGATATTACGTGCAGCGTCTCCTTGCCATCCCCCCGCCTCCCGGCCCGCCCCCGTCCACCCTCGGAAAGGCGCGGGCTATGATAAAAATTCAAGTATGGAGGCCAAGATATAAAATTACAGGGAGTAAGACATGCTCTGGCGCAAACGCGGAGCCAACATGATCCGATCCCCACATCAACCCCGCGTCGATGGTAAAGTTCGTGGGCCCATAGTTAGGTGACGTGACAGACATGTTGTACCCGTTCCCGTCACCGGGTGCGGTACTGAAAACGCCAGAGGTCTCCATCGGGGCGAGGTGATCATAGTTCACCATACCTTGGATTGTGCGCCCCGTATCTGTCATCCAGCTCCCGGCCTCCCGGCCCGCCCCAAGCGTCCACCCTCGGAAACGCGTTCATCAACATAAAAACTCAAGGGCGGAGGCCAAGATACAAGACTACGGGTAAGGCAACATTGACCGGACGGTTTTCGGCGGCTGTGGGGACTGTGAGAGATACCCGGACACCAAACGTATGGAAGCCTGATCCGTCAACTGTCTGATAGCATCCCGAGCTGTCGTTGTCGTGGTACGCAGCTCCGCCCGCGACTGATGTGTATGCGGGACTATCCCACGCTGCCCAGATCTCACGTATCGCATCCCCCTGCGTTGTCCCAGCTTCTCTTGTGAGTCCCTGCGTCCACCCTCGGAAAAACTGTTCGCTTAGGTTAGGAACGTATAATCCCGTAGGGTTAGCAGCATTTGGTCGCCATTTTCCGAGGTTAGCTGCGATGGTGGCGGAGTTCGCGTTATACGCCAGCAACATCCCTGCGAACCCTCCGGCATCGTATATCTTTTTCAGTTCGGGCCAGTCTGCGAACAGCGCGAGGTCGCCGTTCGCCCAGACGTGCCCGGCGGGCAGGGTCGTGGAGCGCCAGTAGCGCGGGACGCCGATCATCGAAAGCCGGAAGGCTTCTGAAGCTGTCACGCGGGCGTCGTTCCCTTGACACGCCGTACCTGCGGCAGTCCCGTATTTGATCGTAAACGTCCGATTTGCTTCTAAGCTGCCTCCTCCAGAGAGGCCCGTACCAGCGATTATTTTTCTGGAAGTAAGCACATATCCCGGTATGTCCGGTACAGCCCATACCGCATTATTCGTACCGGGTTGAACAGGACTGGCAGCATTCGCAGCGATATTAACCTGAGCCTGATAAAGCCCGCCATTGGGAGCGATAGACAGGGCCCCTTTAGTATAGGATTGCGCCGAAGACCAAGGCAGAATACCAAAATTAGCAAGCTCGGACGTGAGACCAGTAAGCAGATAGAGCAGTTGATTCCAACGGGAACTCTCACCAAGGGAATCGTATTTCTGCCCGGACTCGAACTCCGCATCGGTGTCGCGGTAGGCAATACCGGAAACGGGCTGCGTGGGGATCGTCGTCTGTGCGTTCTTGCCCCATATCGAGTTGAGAACGCCTGCAAAAGTTCGCTGGATGCCTGAAAGCGCCATATGTTCTCCTAAAGAAAAAGGTTACCCTTGCTTGCCCATCTGCCGGAATCCCAGCGTTGGGCGTTGCTTTTATCGAACGAAAAAAAGGAAACAGGGACGAAAACGATATATCCCGAGACATGCAGGGTTGCGGGATAGGGAACCGCGTATTCGTCATCAACCCGCCGTGTCGTTACAGCAGTGGTAAGTTTAACGAGATTCGTTGTGCTTATCGTCGAGGGGGCGATCAGGCGTACTTGCATGGGACCCGTCTTTTCAAAGCTGACGGAGTTTCCCGCAACAAGCCGAATAAGCCCATCAAGCTCCGGGACCGAGGCCACCAGCGTATGGTTGGCGATGATGCGGGCCAAAATATTCGTCCGGTACACCGGGTCTTCCGCCGGGATGTACTCGACCAGCGGAGCATCCCGGCACCACCACGGCGTCGAATCCCAAGCCTGTCCCATGCGGTCAAAGGCGAACCAGTGCGAATCGCTGTACTGGTACGGGGCGCGTTCCTCTCCGACGATACGCCCAAGCGCGTCAAGATTTGCGGCTTCGGCGGCGTAGAGGGTACGCCCGCGCTGCATATCCAGCACGGCGTCGTAAAGCTCCTGAACCTCGCCAACGAACACGGCGACGAGCTGCCGCAACATGCACGATGTCAGAAACTGGCTCGGCAGCTTGGCAAGCGCCTCGTCGATCAGGGACTTGGCATACTGCCCAAAAGGGACTTCAAGGCGGGACGGAACCGGCATGGCTACTGACCCCGCACCGTGACGGTGATGGCGTCAACATCAAAGGTCGCCACTTGATTCCATGCGATGGGGATGTTCTCTTCGGCGAGAGCGTCTTGTTCCGTGCCGATCTCGCAAAAGATAATCTCGTGGCCGGCTATCGAATTGATCGGCGTATAGAGCCGAGTCCTGATGACATCCTCGCCAGGCGGGAACCCTTCCGTATTGCTCGTGTCGCCGTATTGGGCATAGGCGACGATGGCTTCCTTGATGAGCTGAATGCCGTTGTCCGGGAACTCCGATCTGTTGGTGATCTCGACGATGACGTTGACGTACACGGGAATGGGCGTGGGCCTGCTGAACGAGATCGGATAGCCTACGCCTTGCTGATCGTACTTTGTGATCGATATGCTCCCGTGCCCGATAACGCCGACAGGGAACCGCAGAAACAGGGCGTCGGTGATCGCCGCTGGGTCGCCGCCCTCAGCAACGACGGCCACCTCCTTGAAAGGTATGCCGCGATCATCAACTGGGTACGCCGTAGCGTTCTGGTAGGCCCGGCAGTAGGTCACGCCCTCGACAGCCAGAACGGACGTATAAATGGCGTCGATCTGGCGATAACTGGTGAGCTGCGTGGAACGCTGCTGACGCTTGCGCAGTTCCTCGTCCGTCTCCTGCGCCGTCCCGACCGACTCCGTAGCCGTGTTGCTGGCGTTGAACCAGCCCGCAACCGGGGTCTGGATGGTATTGACCGTGCCCGGCCCGGGATCAAATGCGCCGTATTCCGTGCAGACCCCGCGCGCTGTCGTATGGGATGTCCGCTGCCCTTCGACCACTGCGGGGAAAATGACGTTTTCCTGAAGAGCGTAGGCCGTTTCCCCGGAAGCGGAGGCAATCAGGGCGCCCGCCGGAACCAGCACGCCCGGCGTCCCCGTCAGGTCGAACGTGAGGATGGTTTTCGTGCCCGCCTTGCGCGTAATGGCGTTGAGCTGCACCGTTCCGCTCTGCCCCGCCCCCGTGTTCTTCTGTGGGTCAAACTGGACGCTGGCTTCGTAGGCGGCTTCCCACGCCTCCTCAAGCGCGGAGGCGAACACGCCGACAACCTGCTGCAATACAGCGTCGTCCGTCACGTTCTGAAACGGGTATTCCCCGGTATGGGGATCGACAATGAGCGCAATGGAAGCGTTCATATCGTTTTGGATATCCGCCAAACGCTTGGGGATGAACCCCGCAAGGGTCATGCCGTATGAAGACGACGCCATATCACTACCTCCAGAGCGCACCGTTCAAGAGCGAAGAATCCAGTTTGCCGTCCTTCAAGGCTGACGCGCTGGCGGCTCTGGACAAAATGATCGCCTGAGTGGAACTCGTCACCGCTCCTTCCGAAACAGCCACAACCGAGAATGGCCAACGGGCCGACTTGAGCACGAGGTACGCCGTGTTGCTGTCCGGATCAAAAACGATATCGTTTGCAGCGTAGGTCGTACCCGAAACAACAGCACCCTTGACCGAATAGGAAAGCCCGGAATCCCCCTTGTCGCCTTTTGGTCCTTGCTGCCCTGTGGCTCCGGTATCCCCTTTGTCCCCTTTATCGCCTTTCGCTCCGGTTTCTCCGGTATTCCCCCTCGGAATCACAAAGTCGAGCACGGCGTCATCATCCGTTCCGCTGTTGGTGACGGAAGCCTGTGTTCCGGGTTCGCCCGTGATGACGGTGCCGATGGAAATCTGTGCAGCCTTCCCCTGTATGCCCTGCTCACCGCGAACGCCTTGAGGGATTATAAAATCAAGAACGGCTGCGCTCTCCGTCCCGCTGTTCGTGACTTTAGCATTGGAACCGGCCTCACCTGTCCGAACTGTACCGACGGCGACCGTCGCCACAACCCCATCAATACCGGGTATCCCCTGTTCTCCTTGTTCACCCTGTATTCCTTGCTCTCCACGCGGGATGGTGAACCACAGGACGGCGTCCTTATCCGTCCCCGTGTTCTGAACAGCGGCTTCGGTTCCCGGGGCTCCCGTCGTCACCTTTCCAACGGAAAGCGTCGCGGCCGTGCCGTCTTCTCCCGGTTTTCCTTCCGGGCCGACGAACGCCCCGTTTTCCAGCTTCTGCTGCAAGGTTTCACCGTCAGAGAACAGTATATTCTGGGCCATCAGCTTCGTGAGATCGGACATGGTCATCCCCGGCGCCGTGAATACGGACTCATGGACAGTCACGGTTTGCTCGACCAGTTTCCCCGAATCGAGCAACACCTGCATATAGATGGAGTATTCGCGCTGCCCTGCGGCAAACAAACTGTTGAGCTTGAGAATTCTGGAGACGCCTTCCGTTCCGAGCGCCTGCTTTCGGATGAACAGATCAACCGCGCCTTTGTCCCGCAAAGGGGAACCGAGGATCCCCTTGCCGTCCTGATACCACGGCAAGCCCGAAGCGGTATTCAGGAACCACTCCCCCAGTTCGCGGAACAAGCGCGTGCGGATGCGCTGGATGACTTCATCGTCACCCGTCACAATGCCGCCCGTCAGGTCGCCGTTTTTGAACTCCAAGTCCCAAGCCATCCGTTTGCCCCTGTTTGCCGCAACAGTAGGGAAAAATACGGAACACGTTCACCCTGAATGAATTCCTTGGATGCAATAAAAAATACGCATAGTGCGCATCTTTTTCTTGACTACAATGCGCACTATGCGTATAAAAAACTCATGACAGCACGGGAACTCATAAAGAAACTGGAGGAAGCGGGGTTCGTGAACAAGGGCGGAACCAACCATGACAAGATGGTTCACCCGGACGGGAGAGTCACCGTGATTCACAGGCACAAAGGAGACATCCCGTTGGGAACCCTCAAGGCAATCGCGAGGCAAACCAAAATCAAGTTACCCTAACCGAAGGGGGGAACAATCCCCCCTTCAGGAGTAAAGATATGCGTTATCCCGTTATCGTCCATAAGGACGGAGGTTCGGACTACGGCGTGACCGTGCCGGATTTTCCCGGCGTCTTCTCTGGAGGCGAAACGCTCGACGAGGCGCTGGCCAACGTACAGGACGCCATTGAAACCTTTTACGAGGGTGAAGAGGTCGAACGCCTTCCCGATCCCTCTCCGCTGGAGAGCGTGCTTGCCTCGGAAGACGCGGAAGGCGGGGCCGTGGTGCTGGTGGACGTGAACTTCGACTTCCTCGAAAAGAAGGCCGTCCCGGTCAACATCACCGTACCGCTCTACCTCCGCAACCGGATCGACAGGGCGGCAAAGGCCCGCGGCATGACCCGCTCGGCATTCCTTGTCCGGGCGGCGCAAGCCTATATGTAACCCGCAAGAGGCCCCGCCCGGGGCCTTTTCATTTTACAGGGCCGCCCGTCGTCCCGTCGCCAGTCTGCACGCCTTCGTGCGTATGGGTGCCGAGCACCACACCGTCCTTGTCGGTGAACGTCCCGTTCGTGGAACGACAGTCTCCAGAAAAGGTGTTCCCCTCTCCGCTCAAGTCCATGTTCTGGCTCCTGACGGTACACTGCGCGTCGGTCTGCATGGCGATGCCCGTGGGGGCCGTCGTTTCGAGCTTCCCGCCGCTCATCTTCATGACCGCCGTTCCGTCCGTCATCGTGATCCCGTCCGGGCCGAGGCTGATATAGCTTTTGCGCTCCCTGTCCCGCAGCTCGATGGCTTCCGTGCTGTAGTCGGCGATCTGCGCGGCGTCGGACGACAGGCCGGGAATAAATATGGCGTCCGTGAGGCTGTGGCCGCGCGGCTGTATCAACGTCGGGTCGCCGTAAAAAGGCGGCGCCGCCACGTCCCCGGCCCGCAAAAAGTTGTCGAGGCCGCGATCCGGGATGACGAGCAGCCCGGTGTCCCCCGGCTGGATGGGGACGGTCAGCAGAAAGCCCGCCGTCTGCGCGAACGGCAGCACGACGGGCACCCCGGAGAGCTGCGGCAGGCTCCGGTAGCTGACTTCCTCGCCCAGCGTGATTTTCATCTGCGTCGTGGGCTGCACGGTGACGCGGACGGGCGGCCCCGGCTGGAAGGCGAGCACCTTGGCGGGCATGGCGACGTGCAGGCCGTCCATCATGCGCCGCATCTGGAGGCGCAAATTCTCGGATTCGGACGTAACGGAGTAGTCTGCCATCACTTTTTCCCCGGCGGGAAGCGGAAGGACTCAATGTCCATCGTCCACGCCTCGCTGTATGCGTCGATATTGATGCTCATGGTGTGGATGCGATACGTGCCGCTCAAGCGGGGATTGAGCGTGCTGTTGACCTTGATGGAGTGCCCAGCGCTGATGCCGGGAACGTAGAGGGCCTTGATCTTCACCCCGGACTGGATCTGCATCGGCCCGGTCAGCGTCGGCGCGATGCTGATCAGGCCGCCGTTCTCGCCGTTCAGCTCGACGTAGCTGCCGAGCATGAACCTGTCCCCGATGGCCGTCACCTCGCCGTCCTGCACGCTCCACGAGAAGCCGTGTTCCTCGCCGAGCCGGGTCAGGCCGTCTTTCGTCGCGCCCGCGTAGCTCCACCCGCGCGGCCCGATATTCCCGGAGACCCCCTGAAAATTCCCGCCCTGCACCGTCATCCCCGGCAGATCGGACGCCAGCTTCCGCGCCGCGACGCTCACGGGCGTGCCCGCGCCGAAGGTCACGGAACTGACGCCGCGCACGAGCGAACCATACCCCGGCAGGGCCACCAGCTTGGTCACGATGTCCGGCCCGCTCCGCTCCGAGCTTGAGGACATGATCGAGCCTTGAAAGACTTTGCGCAGGTCGGTATTGTTCCACCCCGCCTCGACCGTGATCTTGGTGAGGCTCCCCTTGATGGCGTTCCGGGTATCGCGGGAGAGGTTATAGATGGAAATCTGCGACGGCTGCGGCATCCCCATGAGCGTCTTCTGGAACGTGCCCGTCACCCGCAGGCCCTCAAGCGTCCCGTCGCTCTTGAACTGCACAATCTCGCCCTTGCTCTTGCCCCGCCACTCTTCGAGCGGGCCGAGCGTGACGACGATGCGCCGCAGGAACGGACGGTTCGGCGTGGAGCTTTTCTTTTCAGCGGCCATTATTCCCCCGCAAGCCGGATCGCTTCGCCGAGCGTTTCCATCGGATCGCCGAGCGTGAACGGGGATTCCTCCCCTTCCGGGAACCACAGGACGTTGAGCGTATCGCCGGGGGCCTCCTCGTCTCCGGGCCTGCCCCGCGAGAGGGCCACCACGATGTTCTCGCCGTTGAAGGGGTCGCCATAGCCCGCAAGACAGTTCGGGCTCCCCGGGACCAGCTTCACCCCGGACGCCAGCATAGAGCCGCCAGCGTCGGAAATGTCGAGCAGCCACGCGGATTCCTGCCCGCGCACATAGTAGGAGCGGAAAAAATAGGTGTTGGAGCCGAGCACCACGGAAAACGTGCGCTCACCGTCCGATGTGAGAGGAAGGAGGTATGCCATAGGGTGAGGATAAACGAGAATCGGCATCTACCTCACCCTGAACATGTTCCAAAACAAAAGCCCCGGCTGCTGAATGAGGCCGGAGCTTTTGACAATCCAAACCGCCTACACGGCGGATAACACCTAGCCGATCAGCACGCGCCGGGAGATACGCTTCTAAACCGCCTACACGGCGGATAACATGCGATGGCTCCATAGGCTTCACCCGTGACCCTTCTAAACCGCCTACACGGCGGATAACGTGTGGGAGACTTCTCACAGGTGACCCCCTGTCTTCTAAACCGCCTACACGGCGGATAACAGGGAGGGCCCCAAGCTCACGCATGAAGTACGCTTCTAAACCGCCTACACGGCGGATAACCGCATCGTTTTCGCTTCCGGTTATGAAATCATCTTCTAAACCGCCTACACGGCGGATAACGCTCTTCCTGTTCAGGTCCGGGTACTTTTTGACTTCTAAACCGCCTACACGGCGGATAACGATTTCCGTGGAGAAACGGTCTTGTCCCTGTTCTTCTAAACCGCCTACACGGCGGATAACAATACTATGCCGAAGAGTTGCGCCCTTGGAATCTTCTAAACCGCCTACACGGCGGATAACACGGGAACCGTACCGTCGAGTTCGAGCACCTTCTTCTAAACCGCCTACACGGCGGATAACCTTTTCTTTTGCCCTATGCGAACCTTGTTCACCTTCTAAACCGCCTACACGGCGGATAACTTGCTGATGAGCTGGCGGATCATGGTCTTGAACTTCTAAACCGCCTACACGGCGGATAACAGAGGGAAAGAGCTTAAAGAACCTTAACCACACTTCTAAACCGCCTACACGGCGGATAACTTCCATGTCCCGTTCTTCGGTACGTGCTTTGACTTCTAAACCGCCTACACGGCGGATAACGTCTGTGACATGGAACGAGTACATAAAAGGCACTTCTAAACCGCCTACACGGCGGATAACTAGAGATATTTGATAGCCCCTCTTTTCTTTTCAGGGGGTTGCATCAACATCCCTATCAAACCCTTCGCTTTCGGAGCCTCTTTCCAACCACCTTATTCCAAAAGATTTTTCCGGACAACTTTTTTATGAAGCCTGAGGAAGCTCCGGGGCAAGCCATAAAAACAGCCCCCTTCCTCACGGTTGGGGGCTGTTTCGTTACAATACCTTGATGGCGTCCATCATCCACAGAATTTCATGCTTCGTAGCCTGTCCCATGAAGAGGAAGGGCAAAGCATCGCGGGTGAGGTGGAAGAACCGTTGCCGTTTCCCGGCGGGGCTGATCTGCGCGTCCGGGGTGAAGGCTGTTGCCGCGAAGTCCGGCGGGAGGATTGACCGAACCCGGTCTATATCCCGTATGAGCTTGGAATGCTTGCGCTGCATTCCCTTGGCTACGTCGAGGGTGGTGAGCATATCCGCCTCCTACCGTGCGTTCATGGCGCGGGCAGAAGCCAGCAGGAGCATTGCAGGGTTGTGCCTATCGGGAAGCGATTCGGCAAACGAGGAGAGGCTTTCGATCAGGCGTTCCGAAAGGAATCTGTCAAATTGCCCACGGATGGTCATGTCCGAGAAGGGTGCCGTTCCCTGCCCCAGTGCGGCCCGTTGTTCGAGCTGGACAAGAACAGGGGTACCAAGCTGATAGAGCCGACCCCAAAAAAGCTGATAGCTACGGCGGTAGGTCTGCTGGAAGGTACGGATGTCCTCCGCCAGCCGGAGGAAGGGTGTCTCGTCAAAGCGGGGCGGCGTCGGGGGAATCGCGGCCTCAGCCGTGGGGATGGCGCTGATGGCACGGACACTGACGGCAAGCAGGAACTCGCGGGCATCTGGCATGAGCCGGGTGGGAAGCTGCTTGTATTCGGCAATCCTGAAGTGACGGTTGAACTTCGCCCATATCTCGGCGCGGGCCTTTCCCTGCACCGCCGCCGGGTAGGTGGAGAGCTTGGCGTCCACAATCAGCTTGAGTTCCGCGCGTTCCGCCGCGCTGATTAGCTCGTCGTTGAGCGTCACAGGCTCGGCAACGGGCACACGGTCGCCGTACTGCTCGATGACGTCGAGCACCCAGCGGCGGAACGCCTTCGCTACCGGAGTGCGGGCGAACATCGCGAGGAGGTGGCAGCCGCGCAAGCTGAAGATGCGGGCGCGACCAGTCCCGAAATTTCCCAGAACCTCATTTTGAGGTTCTGTGGAGATTTCAACGAGTTGCGTCATCCCTTCTGTGAATTCATCGGCATTGCGCTGGTAGATTTGGGTAACCTTGTCTTCCCGCTTATAGCCCAAAGCACGGGCTATTTCAGAAGACTTGAACCAAGGCTGATTGTCGCGGGTGATGGGGGAGAAGGTAAAATCGTTGAAGCAAAGAGACTGAGACATGTGCCACTCCTAGTTTTGGATATTGGCACCGCCTACGAATGACGATGCCGGGTGTTCGTAACCGCAACTAGGAGCGGCTGCCTGCCTTTAGGCAGAAGCCTTGGACATATCAGGCACACCCGGCATCGAGAAGATACAAGTATAGCAGAAAACCACAGCCAAAAAGAGTCTTGACTTCGGTAAAAGGGCACAAAAAGAGCCATACTGTCGGGTGGCGTTGTCCGCCTAGTTTGGTGTTACGAGCACCGTGAAAGGACAACGCCATAAATTTGTGAAAATGTCAATACTTACTTACTGAAAGAGCCTATCACAGCCAGTAACATGACAATTACTACAATGATCCACAAATAATGGAAAAGCCCCTTTCTCTTTTTTGGGACACTGCTTTCAGTCGTCGGTCCCACCAATCTGAAATTTCCCGGCTCAATCTCATAAAGCTGGCTTTCATCCACGATACCTAACGCTACGCACCGACAACACGGGGCCTCTCCCGGATGCCCGCCGGGGAGCGTTTCATCCCACCGAAATATCTTTCCATCGCGCTCGGCGCAGCGCGCACAGACGCGGGAATCTCCCGCCGTGCGCCAGATATACTTCTTTATGCCCAGATTCTTTGCGTTTTGTTTATCTGGTGTCGCTCTGATATCCAGAGTATATGACCATAGCTTGTCAATGCGTTCCTTGTATACATCCAAGTGCTTGTTAAAACAGGTAAGATACTCGTCAGGGTACCGTTTCTTCTTGAGTGCATCGATCTGGATCTGAACTTCCGCTATCCGTTGTAACGTCTTTTCCCCCAGCTTGCGCGGCATGGCAACCTCCGTTATTGGTTTACCACTACTAGCAAAACTTTTACCGAAAGGCACCATGCCAAAACATGCGAAGGGGGGCAAAATTATGAAAAACTATTTAGGAATTCTTTTATGTTTCGCTTTATTAGCACTGGCAGGTTGTAAGCTAGAGCACATATCTCGTGTAAAACTGTCACAGATGTCAAATGATATACAGACAATTCAAACTGCCGTGAGGATAGAGGTTCCGTCATGCACCCATTATGAAGATAAGACAAAACCTTCAAAATCTCTCCTCGATACCGCGCAATTAGTTGAACAGCTTTTTTCTGATGCAGAATTTGACGGATGCCAAAATGAGGGGCTTGAGTC
>ENA-UERZ01001931-UERZ01001931.1-human-gut-metagenome-genome-assembly--contig:-NODE-1931-length-12923-cov-4.433832_pt1 | contig 12923 bp, 11 predicted proteins | sample MGYA00242997_ERZ507998 | MGnify/ENA primary metagenome ERZ507998 (study PRJEB26167, sample SAMN06115470) | human gut metagenome | host: Homo sapiens | place: China:Henan | collected 2016-06-23... | reverse complement strand
CTCGGTAAGGTCCTGGGCCCCAAGGGCCTGATGCCCTCCCCCAAGGCCGGCACCGTCACCCCCGACGTGGCCAAGGCTGTCAAGGAGATCAAGGCCGGTAAGGTCGAGTATCGTCTGGACAAGACCAACATCATCCACTGCCCCATCGGCAAGGTGTCCTTCGGCGCTGAGAAGCTGACCGAGAACTTCACCGCTCTCATGGGCGCCATCATCAAGGCCAAGCCCGCTGCCGCCAAGGGTCAGTATATCAAGAGCTGTGTCACCGCCACCACCATGGGCCCCGGCGTGAAGATCAACGGCGCCAAGCTGGTGTAAGAAGCGCGAAGCGCCCGGAGCAGGCACACAGTGAACCGCGCAGACCGGGAAACAGGCGACCCCGTAGGGGAAGCGGCATTTCCGGCGGAGCGGGGCGCAGTGTGCCGTAGCGGAGGGTGCGGAGCGTGCCCAAGAAGCGCGAAGGCCGCGCCCAGATCGTGCGCAAGCCGTAGCGTGACAAGCCGGGGAGATGAGCCATCCGGCGCAGCCCCACAAAAAAGATCATTTCCGGACAGGTTATGCTTGACATAGCCTGTCCGGGGTGATATAATAATTCCCGTGTTCAAAGACAGCGGGCGGCCATAAGCCCCGCCGAGAATGCAGCAAGTGAAGAAGCTTTCTTTGTGCTGTTTTTGTGCTTTGAGCATGAGAATAGCATTTTTTATTTCATGGAGGTGAATCCCACATGCCTAACGCAAAGGTTCTGAGTGAGAAGCAGGCCATTGTCGCCGACCTGACTGAGAAGCTGAAGAACGCTGCCAGCGGTGTTCTGGTGGACTATAAGGGTATCACCGTTGCCGAGGATACCGCCCTGCGTGCCGAGTGCCGCAAGAACGAGCTGGACTACGCTGTTGTGAAGAACACCCTGGTTCGTTTCGCCATCAACAACGTGGGTCTGGAGGAGATGGATTCCGTTCTGAATGGTACCACTTCTCTGGCCCTGAGCCATGGTGATCCCATCGCTCCCATGCGTGTGATCGCGAAGTTCGCCAAGCAGTTCAACGGCGAGAAGTTCACCATCAAGGCCGGTTTCATGGACGGCAAGGTGCTGTCTCTGGATGAGATCAAGGCTCTGTCCGACCTGCCTTCCAAGGAAGTCCTGCAGGCTCAGGTTCTGGGCACCATGCTGGCTCCCATCACCAGCCTGGCCATCGTCCTCAAGGCGATCGCCGAGGAGAAGGGCGGCTTCGTCGAGGCTGCTCCCGCCGAGGAGGCTCCCGCTGCCGAGTAAGGCTGGTACATCGGTACCCGCCTGACAGCGGTTCTGTTCCCCGCATCCCCGCACTGGGGAGACTCAAACTTATTTTTTAAATGATTGAATTTAGGAGGTAAATTATCATGGCAAGTGAGAAGATTACTGCTCTGATCGAGGAAGTCAAGGCTCTGACCGTGCTGGAGCTGTCCGAGCTGGTCAAGGCTCTGGAGGAGGAGTTCGGCGTGTCCGCCGCCGCTATGGCCGCTCCCGCTGCTGGCGGCGCTGCCGGCGGCGAGGCTGCTGCTGAGAAGACCGAGTTCGACGTGGTTCTGGCCGGCTTCGACGCTGCTGCTAAGATCAAGGTCATCAAGGTTGTCCGCGAGATCACCGGCCTGGGCCTGGCTGACGCCAAGGGCCTGGTCGAGGGCGCTCCCAAGGCTCTGAAGGAGGGCGTCTCCAAGGACGAGGCCGAGGAGATGAAGAAGAAGCTCGAGGAGGCCGGCGCCAAGGTCGAGCTGAAGTAAGAGTTTCTCTTGCTGTACTGCAACGTGCGTGTCCCAATCGGGGCACGCACGTTTTTTTATGCCCTTTGACGGCGGACGGATCAAATGCTATGATGGGATAGCGTTAAGAAATTGCTAAGAAATGCCCCTGGAAAACCATAAGAAGCGCCTGTTATCCTATCCTTGCCGGAAGGAGATCGGGACCGATCGGGGAAGTTCAAACGGTGGAGGAGATGTCTAAATGGAAGCGTGTGTACTGGTAGTGGATGACGACCGGGAGATTGTCCAGGCCATTGCCCTGCTGCTGGAGAAGGAGGGATACCGGGTGCTGCGGGCCTACAACGGCCTGGAGGCGCTGGAGCTGGCCTGTGAGCGCTCGGTACAGCTCATCCTGCTGGATGTGATGATGCCCAGGCTGGACGGGCTCTCCGCCCTGATGAAGATCCGGGAGAAACGGAACCTGCCCATCATCGTGCTCTCCGCCAAGAGCGAGGACAGCGACAAGATCCTGGGACTCTCCATGGGGGCCGACGACTATGTGTCCAAGCCCTACAATCCCCAGGAGCTGCTGGCCCGGGTCCGCAGTCAGCTGCGGCGGTATACCCGGCTGGGGGATGTCCATGCGGAAGAGCGGAGCGGAGAGATTGTCAACGGCCGTCTCACCTATTTGCCGGAGGCGCTGGAGCTTCGGGTGGATGGAGAACCGGTCCGACTCACCGCTACTGAGACCCGCATCGTGGATCTGTTGATGCGCAATCTGGGACGGATCTTTCCGGCTGAGGAGATCTACCGCCGGGTGTGGGACGGGGAGGAGGCCTATGCCTCGGAAAACACGGTCATGGTCCATATCCGGCACATCCGGGAGAAGATCGAACTCAATCCAAAGGAACCGGAGTATTTAAAGGTGGTGTGGGGCATTGGATACAAAATGGAAAAAAAGTAAAGGTATTTTGAGTGTGCTGTTCCTCCTGATCGGACTGACGCTCATGGCCATTTTTGGAGGTATCGGACTGTTGGGCGCCAGTAGTCTGGAACTGGGTGATGTGGCGGACAGCTTCCGCAGCGACTATCAGGATACCCGGCGCTTCCGCAGGGAGATCAGCTATGACCTGCGTGCCATGCTGGAGTTTGTGCTGACCGGGGAAGAGACATCCTGCTTCCAGGATGAGAACCTCCGCTGGGGGATTTGGCAGGATGAGAAGCTGTTGGCCGGCAACCTCAACGGCATCACGGGAAATCTGACGGGACATCAGGAACCGGGCTATAATTTCTACCTGGAGTACCAGGACGGCAAGGTGCAGATCTGGAAGGACGGCGCCGAGGTGGATGTCTATGGAGACGAGGTCTACCGGGACCAGTGGGAGCAGTGGGAGCTGCCCGGCTACCGCAATCTGGACACCGAGCTTTTCGTGGGCGGAGGCTGGACGGACAGCGGCTGGGGCTTTGATTTCTCCGGTATCACCGGGGCGGCCACACCAATGGCGACAGCGGTCCCTGGGGAGACTGGCGGGGAGGAGCCTGACGCTGACACCGGGGAGCCGTGGGAAGGTGTGACCATCCGTCTGACTGCCGCCCAGACACCGGTGTATTTTTACCACTCCATGGGGCTCTATGATGTAGCCGATACCCTGTACACCATGCGCCTTGCGGTATGTGTCGTGGCAGGCTGCTTCCTGCTGGGTGTGGCGCTGGTGGTGTGGAGCCTCCTGTGGCGGCGCTGGATGGCTCTGACCTTCCGGGCGGCCGGACGCCTCACGGGGAAGATCTGGCTGGAGATCAAGCTGCTCCTCCTGGCGCTCCTGGTGGGACCGCTGATGGTGTCCCTGTCCTATATTGCTGATCCTATTTTCTTGGTCTTTGCCATCGGCCTGTGCTGGGTTCTGGTGTTTTACCTCAACGACTTCCTCTGCAACCGGGGCCGCCTGTGGCGGGTGAGTTTCTGCGCCCTTCTGGCGGGAAAGCTGCGGGGAGACGGCCTGGATCTGCCCCTCCAGCGCCGGGCCATGCGGGGCGGAGTGGTCCACCTGATGGCCGTGGTGATTCTGGCCCTGGGGGCCGCGGCCTTTGACCTGGAGTTGTTCCTGTCGGCCTGGCACAGCGGATCGATCGGGGTGTGGGTCCCATTCCTGATCGGGCTGGCAGGACTGGTGCTGCTGGGGATCGTCTTTCTCCACTGGAAGGAGGAGCGGGCAATGATCGAAGACCTGGGGGCCCTCTCTGATCAGATCGAGGCGGTGCGCAGGAAACAGCAGGGGGCCATGCTGGCGGCGGAGCGCCCCCTTGCCGGGCTCTCCCAGGCGGTAGCCGACATCGACAGCGGCCTTCAGCAGGCGGTGGAGGAACGGCTGCGCAGCGAGCGGATGAAGGTAGAGCTCATCACCAACGTCTCCCACGACCTCAAGACCCCGCTGACCTCTATCCTGAGCTATGCGGCCCTTCTGGAAGAGGAGGAACTGCCCGACCATGTGCGGGACTACGTGACCATCCTCAACGACAAGGCCCAGCGCCTGAAGAACATGGTACAGGAGGTCTTTGACGTGAGCAAGGCGGCCTCCGGAAATCTGAATCTCCACTGGGAGGAGCTGGACCTGGCCAAGCTGCTGCGGCAGACCCTGGCCGACCAGGCCGAGCCCATCGCCGCAAGCGGTCTGGATCTGCGCACCCGGCTTCCGGCGGAGCCGGTCCTCATCCGGGCGGACGGCGACCGGCTCTACCGGGTCTTTCAAAACCTGATTCAGAATGTGCTCCAGTACAGTCTGGAGGGCTCCCGGGCCTACCTCACCCTGGAGACCAACGGGGAGAGGGGACGGGTGTGCGTCCAGAACATCTCCCGGGAGGAGCTGCCCCGGGGGAAAGACTTCACCGAGCGCTTTGTCCGGGGCGATGAGAGCCGCAGCGACGGCGGAAGCGGCCTGGGCCTGGCCATCGCCAAGAGTTTTACCGAGGCCTGCGGGGGGACCTTCCGGCTGTGGACGGAAGCCGATCTCTTTACGGTGAAGGTGGAATTTCCGCGCATCGCGGCAGTCTCTCCGAAAGAAGCGGAGCCGGTCTGAATATATGTCCTGCGGATGGGAGGCTGTCCCCGTCCGCAGGATATTTTTATGGGGAAATCTGTATACAAAATAGACAATCTACTTTACATTCTGCGGGGATATGGTTATACTAATGTCTAGTAACTGCCAAAAGGTGCGGCGAGGTCTCGCCGCTGAAAAGGGAAGCCGGTGAAAATCCGGCGCAGTCTTACCTCTACTGTAAGCGTGGACAAAGGCGTCATTACCCATTGGCTCTGCCGAAAAGGGATGCCGGAGGATGAAGCGCAAGCCAGGAGACCGCCTTTTGGTTGACGTCGCTCTGAGGTGGAGAGCGCCGCTGTTTGCCTGTGCAGATCTGCGGCCCGTCTCCTCTGGAGACGGGCTTTTTTCTGTGGAGGTGGAGCATGCCGAAACTGGAATACTATATCCCGGTAGGGCGGCAGCGGCTGCGCTGCGGCTATACCACCGGGACATGTGCCGCGGCAGCCGCCCGGGGAGCGGCCCAGGCCCTGCTGACCGGCGTCCGTCCGGCCGGGGTGGAGATCGACACCCCCGCGGGCGTGCGGGTGCGGGTGGAGCTGCTGGACTGGTCCGCCGGGGTGGACTGGGCCATGTGCGCCGTGGAAAAAGACGGCGGGGACGACCCGGACGTGACCGACGGCATGCGGATCTATGCCAGGGTATCCCGGCGCGGCGACGGCGCTCTGCGGGTGGATGGGGGAGAAGGTGTGGGCCGGGTGACCCGGCCCGGGCTGGACCAGCCTCCCGGCGCGGCGGCCATCAATTCCACCCCCCGCCGGATGATCGCCGGGCAGCTTGCGGAAGCCCTGCGGGAAGCGGGAGCCAGTGGCGGCCTGGAGGCGGTCATCTCGGTCCCCGGCGGGGCTGCGCTGGCCCGCAAGACCTTCAATCCCCGGCTGGGCATCCAGGGAGGGATCTCCATTCTGGGGACCAGCGGGATCGTCCGCCCCATGAGCGAGGCGGCGCTGGTGGATTCCATCACTCTGGAACTGGACATGGCCCATGCCGCCGGGGTGCGACATCTGCTGGTCACGCCGGGCAACTACGGGGAGGACTACGCCCGGGACCATCTGGGGCTGGAGACCGGGGGCTGCATCTCCTGCAGCAACTACCTGGGCGCGGCCGTCGACCACGCGGCTGGGCTGGGCTTTTCCAGCTTCCTGCTGGTGGGACATCTGGGCAAGCTGGTAAAGGTGGCCGGCGGCGCCATGAACACCCACTCCCGGACGGCGGACGGCCGCCGGGAGACTATGGCCGCCCACGCCGCCCTGTGCGGTGCGCCCCGGAAACTGGTGGAGCAGGTTTTTGCCGCGGCCACTACCGACGCCGCCCTGGACTGTCTGGAAGAGGCGGGGCTGCGGGAGGACGTGACGGCGTCTCTGACCGGGGCGCTCTATGAAAATCTCCGAAACCGGGCGGGGGAGGAGATGGAAATTCAGGCGGTGGTTTTTTCCAACCGCTTCGGCCTGCTGGGGCAGACCCCGGGGGCCGCTAAACTGCTGGCGCGCCACAGGCGCGGGGAAGGAGAATCCTTATGATCCATTTTATTGGCGCCGGACCGGGCGCGGCCGACCTGATCACAGTCCGGGGGGCCCGCCTCCTGGGGGAGGCCGACGTGATCATCTACGCGGGGAGTCTGGTCAATCCGGCCCTGCTGGAGTACCGCAGAGAGGGATGCCAGGTCTACGACAGCGCCTCCATGACGCTGGAGGAGGTCCTGGCTGTCATGCGGGAGGCGGAGGCGGCGGGCAGAACCACCGTGCGTCTGCATACGGGAGATCCCTCCCTCTACGGGGCCATCCGGGAGCAGATGGACGCCCTGGACGCCGATGGGATCTCCTATGACGTGACGCCGGGCGTCTCCTCCTTTTCCGGAGCGGCGGCCGCGCTTCAGGCGGAGTACACCCTGCCCGACGTCTCCCAGAGCGTGATCATCACCCGCATGGCGGGGCGCACGCCGGTGCCCGAGGGAGAGGCGCTGCGCAAGATGGCCAGCCACGGCTGCACCATGGTGCTCTTCCTCTCCACGGGTTTGCTGGAGGAGGTGGAGCGGGAGCTGATGGCCGGAGGATATGCCCACGACACCCCGGCGGCCATTGTCTACAAGGCGACCTGGCCGGAGGAGCGGGTATTCCGCTGCACGGTCTCCACCCTGGCGGAGACCGCCCGCGTCCATGGCGTCACCAAGACTGCCCTCATCACCGTGGGGCGCTTCCTGGGAGAGGACTACGAGCGCTCCAAGCTCTATGACCCGGCCTTTACCCACGGCTGCCGGAAGGGAAGCGAACCATGAGACTGGCCCTCACCGCCTTCACCCGCCGGGGATATGGTCTGGCCCACTCCCTGGCCCGGGCACTGGAGGAACAGGGGGAGGAGGTGACTCTGGCCCTCCCGGTGCGGCTGGCCCAGGAGCTGGGGACAGCCTCCTACGAGTGTTTGACCGCCTGGACGGGAGCGCGCTTTGCCGACTGTGAGGGCCTCCTCTTCGTGGGGGCCTGCGGCATCGCGGTCCGGGCCATTGCCCCCTGGGTGAGGGACAAGTATGCCGACCCCGCCGTGGTCAGTGTGGACGAGGGAGGGGCTTGGGTGGTCCCACTCCTCTCCGGCCATGTGGGCGGGGCCAATGACCTGGCCCGCCGGGCGGCCCGGCTCACGGGCGGCACGGCAGCCATCTCCACCGCCACCGATGTGAACGGCCGCTTCGCGGTGGACAGCTGGGCAAAGTGTAAAGGACTATACATTGACAGTAAAACAGCGGCCAAACGGGTGTCTGCCGCCCTTCTGGCAGGGGATTCCGTAGGGGTGCAAAGTGATTTTACTATACGGGGAGAGTGGCCGGATGGCTTCTCTTCCGAGCCGTCTGAGGTGGGGATTGCCCTGACCGCGGACGCGGAAAAGGCACCATACCCGGTGACATTGCGCCTCGTCCCGCCGGTGCTCACCCTGGGCATCGGCTGCCGGAGGGGAACCAGCGCCGACGCCATTGCCCGGGCGGTGGAGGGGACCCTGAGGGCCTTCCGGCTCCATCCCCGTGCGGTGTTCCAGGTGAGCACCATCGACCTCAAGAAGGAAGAGACGGGGCTGCTGGAGTTCTGCCGGACGCGGGAACTGTCTCTGCGGGTCTGGACGGCGGAGGAGCTGGCCGAGACGCCCGGAGCGTTTACCCCCTCCTCCTTTGTCCGCTCGGTGACCGGGGTGGACAATGTCTGCGAGCGTGCCGCCGTGCGGGCGGGGGGAAAACTGCTGGTCCCCAAGCGGGCGGCGGACGGGGTCACCGTTGCGGTGGCCCGGCGGCCATGGGCCGTCTCATTTGAAGAAGGAGAGGAAACACCATGCGAGTGACTGTGATAGGACTGGGCCCCGGCGCCGGGGCTGATTTGACCGGGCGGGCCATAGAGGCGCTGGAGCGCTGTGACCTGATCGTAGGCTACACCGCCTATATCGCCCTGCTGGAGGGGCAGTTCCCCGACAAGGAGCGCCGCTCCACCGGGATGCGCCGGGAGGTGGACCGCTGCCGCATGGCGGTGGAGGCGGCGGCGGCCGGGCGGGATGTGGCTCTGGTCTGCTCCGGGGATTCCGGGGTGTACGGCATGGCGGCCCTGGTGTACGAGGTATCCCAGGACTATCCTCCCATCGAGATCGAGGTGGTCCCCGGCATCACCGCCGCCTGCGGGGGAGCCGCCGTGCTGGGCGCGCCGCTGACCCACGATTTCGCGGTGATCTCCCTCTCCGACCTGATGACTCCCTGGAAAACCATCGAAAATCGCCTGCGCCTGGCGGCCCGGGCCGATTTTGTACTCTGCCTCTACAACCCCTCCAGCCGGAGCCGGGCCGGCTATCTCCAGCGGGCCTGCGACATCCTGCTGGAGGAAAAGAGCCCGGATACCGTGTGCGGCTATGTCCGCAACATCGGCCGCGCGGGAGAGGAGGCCCACACCTGCACCCTCGCCCAACTGCGGGAGACCCAGGTGGACATGTTCACCACAGTCTTTGTGGGCAACCGGCAGACCTGCCTCATCGGCGGGAAGATGGTCACCCCCCGGGGCTACCTCCAGCGGGGGATGTGAGATGGAGGTCCTGCTCTTTGGCGGCACCACGGAGGGCCGGGAGCTGGCCCTGTGGCTGGCCCGGCGGGCCTGCCGGGTGACGGTCTGCGTGGCCACCGGCTACGGGGCCGCCCTTCTGGACGGGGAGGACGGACTGGAGGTCCACACCGGACGGCTGGACGCGGTAGGAATGGAGGAGCTGATGAAAAGCCGCCCCTTCTGCTGCGTGGCCGACGCCACCCACCCCTATGCCGTACAGGTCACCGCCCAGATCCGTGCCTGCTGTGAGAAGCTTGACCTGCCCTACCGGCGGATCGTCCGGGCGGAAGAGGGGGCGGGGGACTGGCTGCGCTGTGCTAGCCTGACCGACGCCGCCCGGCTGTGCCGGGAACTGACGGGGAACATCCTGCTCACCACGGGCAGCAAGGAGCTGGCCCCCTTCGCCCTGCCGGGGCTGCGGGAGCGGTGCTATCCCCGGGTGCTGCCCAGCATCTCTTCGCTGGAGGCCTGCCGGGCGGCTGGGTTTCCACCGGGACAGATCATCGCCATGCAGGGCCCCTTTTCAGCGGAGCTCAACCGGGCCCTGATCCGGCAGCTGGAGATCTCCGTGCTGGTGACCAAGGAGAGCGGCGCGGCCGGTGGATTTGAGGAGAAGCGCGCGGCGGCCCGGGAGACGGGCTGCCGGCTGATCGTGGTGGAGCGTCCCACCCGGGAGCGGGGGGAGACGCTGGCAGAATTTCAAAGGAACTGGGAGGCGCAGCGGCTATGAAAGTCTATCTGATCGGCGTGGGCATGGGAAATCCGGACACCCTCACCGGGGAGGCCCGGAGGGCCATCGAGGAGAGCCGGGTGCTCCTGGGCGCCCCCCGGCTGGTGGAGCCATGGAGCGGGGAGAGATCCGTCCATCCCCTTATCCGCCCCCAGGAGATCCTGGCCGCCCTGGAGGGGGAGCGGGACGGCCCGGCGGCCATCCTCCTCTCCGGGGACACGGGTTTTTACAGCGGGGCAAAGGCCCTGTGGCCCCTGCTGGCGGGATACGAGGTACATACCATTCCGGGCATCTCCTCTCTCTCTTACTTCTGCGCCCGGCTCAACACCACCTGGCAGGACGTCCACTGGGTGAGCGCCCACGGCCGCAGCCACAACGCGGTGGGGGAGATCCAGAGCCACCGGCGCACCTTTGTCCTCACGGGGGGAGAGACCCGGGTACAGGACCTGTGCGCCCAGCTGTGCCGCAGGGGCCTTGGGGATGTGCGGATCTGGGTTGGGGAGCGGCTCTCCTACCCGGAGGAGCGCATCTGCGCGGGGACCGCCCAGTCCCTGGCGGGGGAGGCGTTTGCCGATCTCGCCGTGCTGCTGGCTGAGCACCCCCACCCGGTGGAGCGGAGCGCCGCCGCCCCCGGCCTGCCCGACAGTGCCTTTCAGCGGGGAAAGGTGCCCATGACCAAGGAGGAGGTCCGCGCCCTCGCGGTCTCCAAGCTCCGCCCGGAGCGGGAGAGCGTGATCTGGGACGTGGGGGCGGGCACCGGCTCGGTGTCGGTGGAGTGCGCCCTGGCCGCCCCGGCCGGGGCGGTCTACGCGGTGGAGCGGCGGAGCGAGGGCCTGGAGCTCATCGCTCAGAACGCCGCCGTCCTGGGGGCCTCCAACGTGATAGCAGTGCCCGGGACCGCCCCCGAGGCCCTGGCGGAACTGCCGCCTCCCGACCGGGTCTTTGTGGGGGGGAGCGGGGGCGCCCTGCGGGCCATCCTGGCCGCCGCTCTGGACAAACGCCCCGACCTCCGGGCGGTGGTGTCGGCCGTGACCCTGGAGACCCTCCAGGAGGCGGTGTCCGCCTTTGAGGAGCTGCATTTTCAGGATGTGGACCTGGTCCAGGTGGCGGTCACCCGCACCCGGAAGGCGGGGAGCTACCACATGATGGAGGCCCAGAATCCGGTGTGGCTCATCAGCGGAACGGGGGGAGCGGAATGAATCCTCCCCGCCTGCTCTTTGCCGCCCCCGCCAGCGGGTGCGGCAAAACCACGGTGACCTGCGCCGTGCTCCAGGCCCTGGTAAACCGGGGGCTGGACCCGGTGGCCTTCAAGTCGGGGCCGGACTACATCGACCCCATGTTCCACGCGGAGGTGCTGGGAGTGCCATCCCGCAACCTGGACCTCTTTCTGATGGGGGAACGGGCGGTGCGCCGCTCTCTGCGTCAGAACTGCGCCGGCCACGGACCCGCCATCCTGGAGGGGGCCATGGGCTACTATGACGGCGCGGCCCTCTCCAGTGAGCTCAGCGCCTGGGATCTGGCCCGACGGACCGCCACGCCGGCGGTGCTGGTGGTGGACGGACGGGGGGCGGCCCGCTCTCTGGCGGCGGTAGTGAAGGGTTTTTGCGCTCTGGAGGGGGAACACGGCATCTGCGGGGTGCTCTTCAACCGGGTCTCCCCTATGTTCTACCCCGCCCTGAAGGCCTGTGTGGAGGAGGAGACCGGCATCCCGGTCTACGGTTATCTCCCGGTCCTGCCAGACGCCTCCCTGGAGAGCCGACACCTGGGCCTCATCACGGCCGCGGAGGTGTCCGGCCTGCGGGGGAAGCTCTCTGCCCTGGCCGCCCAGGCCGAGCAGAGCGTGGACCTGGACGGCCTTCTGGCCTTGGCCCGCTCCGCTCACCCCCTGCCGGCGGAAGAGGAGAACATCCCCGCTTCCCATTCGGCCCGGCCCCGTATCGCCGTGGCCCGGGACGAGGCCTTCTGCTTCTACTACGCCGATGCCCTGGAGCTGTTGGAGGGACTGGGGGCCGAGCTGGTTAACTTCTCCCCGCTGCGGGACGAGGGACTTCCGGAGGGGTGCGCCGGGCTCTACCTGGGAGGCGGCTATCCCGAGCTCTACGGGGCGGCGCTGGCCAACAATACCGCCATGCGCCGGGCGGTGCGCCTTGCGGTGAACGGCGGGATGCCCACCGTGGCCGAGTGCGGGGGCTTTCTCTACCTTCACCGGACCCTCTCCGACGCGGACGGGGTGGACCGCCCCCTGGCGGGGGCCCTGCCCGCCGCGGCCTGGAACCGGGGGAAGCTGGGACGCTTTGGCTATATCACGCTGACGGCCCGGACCGAGGGCCTGCTCTGCGAGGCGGGGGAGAGCCTTCCGGCCCACGAGTTCCACTACTGGGAGAGCGGCCGTCCCGGCGCGGATTTCCACGCCCAGAAGCCAAGGAGCAAGCGGGGGTGGGACTGCGCCTGGCATACGCCCACCCTCTACGCGGGATTTCCACATGTACATTTTTGCGGCTGTCAACAGGCGGCGAAGCGGTTCGTGGCCGCCTGTGCCAGATATCATGGGGAGAATGAGGGATGAACATGGGACTGTTGGAGAAGACCATACGAGAGATCACGCCTGCCAATGAGCGGGCGGCCCGGGCCGCCCGCCGCCGGTGGGATTCCATCGCCAAGCCGCTGCGCAGCCTGGGCCTTCTGGAGGATGCGGTGGTGCGCATCGCGGCCATGGGCGGGAGTCCGGACGTGGACCTGGGCCGCCGGGCCATCGTGGTCATGTGCGCCGACCACGGCATGGTGGCCGAGGGGGTGACCCAGACCGGGCAGGAGGTCACCGCCATTGTCACGGAGAACATGTCCAAGGGGGACACCAGCGTCTGCTGCATGGCCCGGGTGGCCGGGGCCGAGCTGGTCCCGGTGGATATCGGCGTGGCCCGTCCGGTGGAGGGGGCGCGCATCCTTCCGCGCAACCTCATGCGGGGGACCCGCAACATGACCCGGGAGCCGGCCATGGACCGGGAGACCTGCATCCGGGCCATCGAGACCGGCATCCAGATCGCCCGGGAGCTGTGTGCGTCCGGCGTAAAACTTCTGGGCACCGGGGAGATGGGGATCGGCAACACCACCGCATCTTCCGCCGTGGTCTCGGCGCTCCTGGGCGTGGAGCCGGAGACGGTCACCGGCCGGGGCGCGGGCCTCTCTTCGGAGGGGCTGGCGCGCAAGGTGGACGCCATCTGCCGGGCCGTGGCGGTGAACCGGCCCGATCCCGCCGACCCGGTGGACGTGCTCTCCAAGGTGGGGGGGCTGGACCTGGCCGGATTGGCGGGGGTCTTTCTG
>ENA-UERZ01001929-UERZ01001929.1-human-gut-metagenome-genome-assembly--contig:-NODE-1929-length-12928-cov-5.042798_pt1 | contig 12928 bp, 10 predicted proteins | sample MGYA00242997_ERZ507998 | MGnify/ENA primary metagenome ERZ507998 (study PRJEB26167, sample SAMN06115470) | human gut metagenome | host: Homo sapiens | place: China:Henan | collected 2016-06-23... | reverse complement strand
TTCTTCAACTTTATCAGGGTTTGAACATATAGCAAACATTACAAAGTTGCCATATGTTTTGAAAATATGCTTTTCAACTTTTTTACTTTCACTTTCTATGCCAATCCAACTATTTACTTGAGAATTAAGATATTCTGCAAGAGCTTTTTCGCTTTTTTCCAGTCCTTGACTGTCAGTTGCCTCCAAAATAATGATTTTGTCGGCGTTTTTTTCGTCTGTAGAATAATAAACATAGCCTTGCTTAATATGGTCAGGAGAAATACCATAGAGTGATGCAACTTCTTGGTGTGTTAAATCGTCTTCTGTTGTATTGCCAAAATCAACAACTGTTTCCATAGTGTGAATAAGTTGATGTAAATCTACATTTTTTTCCTCTTTTTGTCCACAGCCACAAAGCATTAAAATAGGTAATAGTATAAGTATAAATTTTCGCATTTTCTTCACCTCTAATTTTATTTTGTTAATAAATATGGAGATAATACTACATATTTATAGGCAGTTTATCCACTATTTTCTAAGGTATAAAATGAAAAAGTGCAAAAAAAATAATCACCAATACTAAGAAAGGTGATTATTTAAAAGTTTTTTAAAATTTGATTTCTTTGCCTTCTTTTCTCCATTGACGGAATTCTGCTGATGCAGATAATAATAAGTCTGAAGAAGAATTTAAGGCTGTTTCAAATGAGTCCTGAACTACACCGATAATAAAGCCAACGCTTACTACCTGCATAGCTACATCATTTGAAATACCGAAAAGTGAACAAGCCATAGGTATTAAAAGTAAAGAACCACCGGCAACACCAGATGCACCACAAGCTGATAAAGTAGCTAAAATACTTAATACTATTGCACTAGGAATATCTACAGCAATACCTAAAGTATGAGCAGTTGCAAGAGTCATTATTGTAATTGTAATAGCTGCACCGTCCATATTGATTGTAGCACCAAGCGGAAGTGTAACAGAATATGTATCTCTAGTTAAGCCCATTCTTTCGCAAGCTGACATATTTACTGGAATATTGGCAGCTGAACTACGAGTGAAGAAAGCTGTAATAGCACTTTCCTTTAAGCACTTGAAAATTAAGCGATATGGGTTCTGACGGATACATAAGTATACCATAATAGGGTTTGTTACAAAATAGATGAATAACATTGAACCAACTAAAATAGCAATAAGTTTTCCGTATTCTGTAAAAATAGAAATACCATTAGTTGAAACAGTATTAAATACTAAACCTAAAATACCAAGTGGAGCAAAGAGTATAATCCAAGAAACAACCTTAGAAAGTCCATTGGCAATATCGTTGAAAATCTGTTTTGTGCTGTCTTTTGAGTGACGGAAACTAATACCAAAAAGAACAGCCCAAACTAAAATACCGATATAATTAGCCTTTGTTATAGACTCAATAGGGTTTGTAACAATGCTCATTAAAAGGTTTTTTAATACTTCATATATACCCTGTGGAGCTGAAAGGTCAGAAGTTGAAGTAGTTAATGTAAGTGTAATAGGGAAAATTCTGCTTGCAATAACGGCAACTATTGAAGCAAGGAATGTACTGAACATATACATTATGATAACAGTTTTAATTACTCCACCATGGCTCTTACCTGACTGGCAAAGTGAACTAATAACTAAGAAAAATACTAAAAGGGGTGCGATTGCCTTTAAAGCTCCAACAAACACATCGCCTAATAGAGAAATAAATGTTGCATTAGGAACAGTAAGTCCTAAAACAATGCCGACGATTAGACAGATTACTATTCTCTGAACTAAACTGATTTTTTTGAAAATTTGAATTAAATTTTTCACAGTTTTTACTCCTTTTTAAATTAGTCGAAAAATAAGTATATCACATCATAATAAAAAATTCAATATTTTGTAATAATATGTATAAATTTGTAAATTGGGAAAATTAGATTGTTCAAAATATTTTTTAAGACAATTATAATCTTGCTGTAATTTTTTCTTTTGTTTTGTTTGTTATAATGGTTACATAAGATAAAGTGATGGTTAATATAGTATAAGCCAGTTACCCCGAAAGGAGATTTTATATGATACAGAACTATTCTTATTCAAATTTAGAAGCTATGATAAATTCTATATATTCAAATGCTGAAATAATTCAGAAAATGTTGAAATCAGTTAAGGAACAGGAAACAGAGATTACATACAAAATGCAATCTTATGCTAAGGTTAAAAAGACCATTTCCGAAGATAAAATTGACTTATATAGAGATTATGTTAGTAATAAGAATGAAATGGAAAACCAACTTGAACTTTATAGAGATGATTTGAATACTGATTGCACAGTAAAACAGCTTTCACTTCAAATTTGTAAAACAGATGCTGATTATTCTAAGCTTCACGCAGTTTTTGACAGAATTAATTCTATACAGATAAAAGTTATGGAATTGCTTTGTAATTTGTTGTGTAAAGCTAATAGAATAGTTGCAACTTTCTAAAAAAAGAGTTATAATAGATATAGAGATTGATAGTATTTTAGATTTAATTATGCTTACTGACAGGAGTTTGTTCTTCCTTTTTTTGCACCTAGAGTTTTACTCTAGGTGTTTTTTTATGTATAAATCCAATGTTTCCCTAAGTATTGCTCCACCAATAATAAATATAGCATCTATAAGAGTTCTGGTAAATACTATTTCGTAGCTATTCATAGTAATGTGACTGGCAATAATGCCATTTAAATCAAAAAGTAGTAGTGCCAAAAATATTTAAAATAAGTTTTTATCATAAGTAAAATATCCTTTCTAAATAAATATAAATTTAACTTTATCACATAAAAATAAATTAAAAAAAGCGAATAAATGTCATATTTTACATTACAAAAACGAATAATATTCTTTGTTGCATATTATTTTCGTATTTGCACAAACTCTTTTTAAGGGAGTGATGAAATGTTTAGTTATGAAAAATACGAAATTAGGCTTGAAAGTATAGGTGGACTAGGTGCAAACCTAGTTGGAAAACTTTTAGGTCAGCTAGGTGCAGAATATATGGAATTAAGTGCTCAATCTTTTGCTAGTTATGGCTCAGAAAAAAGAGGCTCTCCTGTAAAGGCTTATATAAGATACAGCAATCCGGATAAAGAAATCAGAATAAATTGTCCTGTTGAAAAACCGGATTTATTAGGCATTTTTAATATCTCTTTAGGTGGAGAAGAAAATGTTACAGCAGGTGTTGATGAACATACAAACATAGTAGTAAATACTATACTTTCTCCGGAAGAAACCAGAGATAGATTAAAATTATATGGTGGAAATTTATGGTGTATAGATGCCTTAGGTATGTCATCAAAAATTGGCACAAGAGTAAATATGGTACTTTTAGGTGCTATTGCAAAGGCAAGTGGCTTTATTCCTTTGGAAAAAGTTCAACAGCTGGTTACAGATACTTTGGGTAAAAAATATCCAAAGGCTTTAGAGGGCAATTTAAAAGGTATACAAGAGGGATATAACAGTGCTGAAGTAAGTGTTTTTAGAGCAGACGGAAAATATCCATATATTGAGTTTAAAGAAAATAAAAGAGAGTGTGGTTATGAAAATGCTGTAATAGGTGGTGTTAATATTATGGCTGGTAGTACAATAACCAATTCATTAGTAGGTAGCAGAGAGGGTAAGTTGCCTTATTTTATAGTAGATAAATGTATACATTGTGGACTTTGTGATACCACTTGTCCAGATATGGTATTTCAGTTTAAAGACGGCAAAAATTTAGGTATGGATTTGTACCATTGTAAAGGCTGTATGAGGTGTGTTGAAGTTTGTCCAACTCAGGCACTTGTAGAGGTTGCTGAGGGAGAAAAGGAAAATCAGAATATTGGCAATATTAATCTTATAAATAAATCCTTTGAGTTTGATAGTACAGGTGCTAACGGATATGTGGAAAGCGAAAGCTATACTGTAAATAGTGAGGAATAGGGGTGGTAAAAGTGACAGACCAAAAAAGAGTTTTCAAAAGTGGTAATGAGGGTGCTGCTTGGGCAGCAAAACAAATAGATTTTGATGTAATGGGATACTACCCAATTACTCCGTCAACGCAAATTGCAGAAGAAATTGACTTGTACAGAAGTGAGGGACTTTTGACAACAAAAATGATACCGGCAGAGGGGGAACATTCAGCTGCTGGTATTTGCTATGGTGCGTCAACAGGTGGCAGAGTTATAAATGCAACATCAGCAAATGGTCTTTTGTATGCTCTTGAACAGTTGCCAGTACAGTCAGGAACTCGTTATCCAATGGTTTTAAATGTGGCTTGCAGAACAGTTTCCGGACCATTATCTATAAAAGGCGACCATAGTGATATTATGTATGCTTTAAACTGTGGTTGGTTAATATTTTTTGCAAAGGATAATCAGCAAGTTTATGATTTTAATATTGTTGGGCTAAAAGTGGCAGAAGAAGTAAGTTTGCCAGTAATTATTGCCTATGACGGATTTTTTACTTCTCATCAAAAAAAGCCTATGTTTGTTTTTGAAAATGATGATGATGTTAAGGGATATTTGGGAGAATATAAAAGCAAATATTCCCTTTTTGACCCTTACAATCCTATTACAATAGGCTCATATATGAACGAACCAGACCTTTTGAATAATAAATATCAGCTTAATATGGCTATGGAAAAAGCTAGGGATTTAATTGTAAAAGAATTTGAGGATTACAGCGACATTTCCGGCAGAAAATACAATGTTTATTCAGAATACAAAACAGAAGATGCAGAGGTTATTATTTTTGCTTTGGGTTCAGCCTATGACACAGCAAGAGAGGCTGTAGATACATTGAGAGAAAGTGGTAAAAAGGCTGGAGCATTTACTATTCATATTTTAAGACCATTTCCGTCAAAAGAAATAGCTGAAATATGTAAAAATGCAGAAGTTATTATAGTGGCTGAAAGACAGGATAGCTACGGTAGTAACGGTGGAAATATGTCAAAAGAAATAAAATCAGCTTTTTACGATTTTAAGACCAAAGGAGAAGTTCTTACCAGAATTTTTGGTCTGGGTGGCAGAGATTTTTATGTTGATGATGCTATAGAAATGTTTGAACAGGGCTTTAAGGCTGTTGACCTTGGAGAAATAAAGCGATTTGATTACTATGGCCATTATTGCGGTAATGGTGGAAAAATTGAAAAATATTTTGAACCAGTAACAGAAGAAAATGGGGATAATGGAATTACTGTAGAGGAAAAAAATGATAAGTTAATTGTAAAAGGTGTAAATATTAAAAAGTTAGCATCAATGCCTAAGAGAGTTGTAGCTGGTCATGGTGCTTGTCCTGGTTGTGGCATACCCGTAAATCTTAATTTGCTTTCAAAAGGACTAAAAGGAAATGTAGTATTTTTGTTCCAGACAGGCTGTGGTATGGTTGTTACAACGGCATATCCTAAAACAGCTTTTAATGTAAACTTTATACACAATCTTTTTCAAAATGGTGCTGCCACACTTTCTGGCATTGTAGAAATGTATAAGCAAAAACAGAGAAAGGGCGAGATGGCTTCTGGAAAAATTACTTTTGTTATGGTTAGTGGCGATGGTGGTCTTGATATTGGTTTGGGCTCTGCTCTTGGTGCTGCGATACGAAATCACAATATGATAATTTTTGAATATGACAATGGTGGATATATGAATACAGGATACCAGCTAAGTTATTCTACTCCTTTAGGTGCAAAAAGTGCCACAAGTCATGTTGGCAAAGACCAAAGTGGTAAATCATTTTTACAGAAAGATAATCCACAGCTTTTTGCCGATACAGGTATTCCCTATGTTGCAACAGTATCTGAAAGTAATGTAACAGATTTTATAAAAAAAGTAGCAAAAGCACAGTATTATGCCGATAATTATGGTACTGCCTATATTAAGGCAATATCAGCCTGTCCTTTAAACTGGGGTGACTATGGAAAGTATGAAAGAATTGTGGCAGATAAAGGTGTTAAATCTTGCTATCACCCTTTGTATGAAGTTGAAAGAGGAATAACAACTATAAACTATAATCCGGAATTGAAGAATGAAAAAATACCAATAGCAGATTTTTTAGGTGCTATGGGTAGAACTAAGCACTTGTTGAATCCTGAATTTAGTGAAATACTATCAGAAATGCAGAAAAATATAGATTTAAAATGGGAAAAACTAAAGGCTAAAGCTGAAAATAGTATTCTGTAACATTGACGAAATATGAAATATAGTGTATATTTATTTGATAGAAATCTAGCACTTTCCCCTTTTGGGGGATTACATATTGGAGTAAATATATGAATAATAAAAAAATAGGTACACTTATTATAATTGTGTGTTCTGTATTGTGGGCGATTTCCGGAATATGTGGACAGCTTTTGTTTTCAAGGACCAGCCTTTCTACGCCTTTTTTAACAATGGTCAGGTTGGCTGTTTCGGGTTTAATTCTTTCAGGAATGGCGTTTTTCTCTAACCCACAAAAGTTTTTATCACTTTTCAAAAATAAAAAGGATATGTTAAATGCTTTCATATTTTCTGTTTTTGGCTGTATGGCTGTTCAGTATTCATACTTTGCAGCAATAGAGGCATCAAATGCTGCCACAGGTACTATTTTGCAGTATATGTCGCCTATTTTCGTTGTTGTAACAATGTCAGCATTACATAAAAAATTGCCTACTATTGCAGAGGAACTTTGTTGTATATTGGCGGTAGCCGGTGTGTTTTTAGTTTCTACTGGTGGCAATATTAAATCTTTGTCTATATCTCCAGAGGCATTATTTTGGGGAATTTTTTCGGCAGGCTGTTTAGCTTATTACAATATTGCTCCTGTAAGTTTAGTAAAGAAATATGGAACTATGGAAATTGTAGGTCTTGGTATGCTTTTGGGTAGTGTTATGCTAGGTGTTTTAGTACGACCTTTTGGAGTACCAATGGAGGGCGTAGATTTTGTCGCCATAGCTGAAATAGTTGTTATAATTATTTTTGGTACAATAATTCCTTTTGCAGCATATCCAAAGGGTGTGGCGATTATTGGGTCAACTAAAAGTAGCATTATAGCTACATCAGAACCAATGTCAGCTTTCCTTATTTCACTTTTTATACTTGGGGAAAAGTATCCTCCATTGTCTATTGTAGGGTTCTTTTTTATCGTTTTAGCAGTAATTTTTATAACATTAAGTGGAAAAAAGGAGAATAATGACAGAAAATAATAGAATTTTTCAGTTGAAAAAATGAATTTTTTAAGTCATACTGAATAGGCAGTATCTTTTTTGGAGGTAAAAAAATGGACTTGTCAATTGTTATTGTAAATCATAATACTAAAAAACTGACTGAACAGACAATACAGTCCGTTTTTGATACAACGAAAAATATTTCATACGAAATAATAGTAGCTGATAATTCAACAGACCCGTCACAAGTTTTAGATATGAAAGATGATAGGGTTAAAATTCTTAAAAATTTAGAAAATAAGGGCTTTGGGAATGCTTGTAACATAGGCACTAAGGTGGCTATTGGAAAGTACATACTTTATCTAAATTCGGATACTATTATGAAGTCCCATACTTTGGAATTGTCAGTTAAGTATATGGAGGAACATATTGAAGTAGGCTGTTTGGGTATAAAAACTTTTCTTGCAGACGGTACTTTTGACCATGGTTGTAAGAGAGGATTCCCTACACCTTTTAATTCCCTATGCTATGTTTTGAGATTGGATAAATTATTTCCAAATAATAAGAAATTTGGGGGATATACTCTTTCTTATTTGCCTATTGAAGAAACAAATGAAGTTGATAGTGTAAGTGGAGCATTTATGCTTATTCCTCGTACGGTATTAAACAAAGTTGGGCTTTTTGATGAAAGTATTTTTATGTATGCTGAGGATATTGACCTATGCTATAGAATAAAACAAAGAGGATACAAGGTTGTATATTATGCCGATGTATCTATGACACATTTAAAGGGTCAAAGTGGATTGCATACAAAAAATAAGCTTGTTATTTATCACTTCCATAAAGGCATTAAAATATTTTATGATAAGTATTACAAAGATAAGCACAATTTCTTTGTTACATTTTTAATGCACTCTGCTATAAATTTGAGGTATGTTGTAACTCTGTTAAGGTCTAAATTGAGAAGGTGATTTTTTATGACAGATATTTTAATGGCTGTCTATAACGGCGAAAATTATATAAAAGAACAGCTTAATTCTATAATAAGACAAACTGTTAAGGACTGGCATTTATATATCTGTGATGATTGTTCAAGTGATAATACTGTGGATATTGTACTTGATTATGTAAATAAATATCCAGATAAAATTACTTTAGTTCAAAATAGTGAAAATATGGGGCATAAGGCTGTTTTTTTTAAGTTGTTGAGAATGTCAAAGGGGGATTATGTATTTACCTGTGACCAAGATGATGTATGGAAAAAGGATAAAATTGCAGTCACATTAAAGGGATTTCAAAATGAGGATACAAAAACACCGGTTTTGGTACATACAGATTTGACAATAGTAAATCAAAAATTGGAAATAACTTCTCCGTCTATGATTAAATCTCAGCATATTGATGTTAGAAAAAATAAGCCTAATGATATGTTGGTTCAGAATATAGTAACAGGTTGTACAATGGCTATGAATAGGGCTTTGGTTAATATACTTCACGAGCCTAAAAAAGTACCAGTTCACGATTGGTGGATTGCTACTGTTGCATCTTTTATGGGGAAAATTAAATTTGTAAATAAGTCTACAATGTATTATAGACAGCATAGTGAAAATTCAGTAGGGGCTAAGATAATGAGTATTGATTACATTGTAGAGAGAATGAGAAAAGGAAAGTATAACAAAGATATGCTGTCTTTAGGCTACAATTTGGCTAGTGAAATTTTGGCTTGTTATGGTACAAAATTAAAAGGGGAAGAAAGACAAATGCTAAAGGCCTATAGCAAAATGTCAGAAAAGAATAAAATTGAAAAAATAAAAACTGTAGCTAAGTTTAAGCTATGGAAAAGTGGAATTGTTAGAAAAATAGGGCAGATTATTTATATGTAGGAGGTGTAGAAATGCTCTTAAAAAAAGCAGAAAGAGTTATAAAGGAAAAGGGCATTTCTGCCCTTAAAATTAAAGTAGTAAATAGGTTAAAGTATAAGGCAGCAAGTTTAAAATATGCTTATACCCATAAACTTTTGCCTATAGAAATAGCTAAGCAAAGGGAAAGAAAGTATAAAGTACCAGTAAAAATAAGTATCTGTGTTCCGGTATATAATGTGGATAAAAAATATTTCAGAGAAATGTTGGAGTCTGTATTATCGCAAACCTATAGCAACTGGCAACTTTGCCTTGCTGACGGAAGTACAGAAGAATTTTCTTATATATCAAAAATGGTTGAGGACTGTCACGATAACAGAATAAAGTACAAAAAACTTATTTCTAATCAAGGTATTGTGGGCAATAGTAATGCTGCAGTTGAGCTTGCAGACGGGGAATATATAGCATTATTGGATAATGATGATGTTCTTGCACCTGATGCACTTTTTGAAATAAGAAAGGCAATAGATACAGGAGCAGATTTTATATATACCGATGAAGCTAGTTTTTCTAAAAATATAAATTCTCCGGATATTATACACTTTAAAAGTGATTTTTCAATTTATAATTTGAGAGGTAATAACTATATCTGTCATTTATCAGCATTTAGAAAAAGTTTGTTTACTTCTGTTGGTGGTTTCCGTTTAGGCTATGACGGAAGTCAGGACCACGACTTGATATTAAGACTTTGCGAAAATGCAAGAAAAATACATCATATTCCAAAGGTACTTTATAATTGGAGAGTACATGGAGGTTCTGTAGCAAGTGATATAAGTATAAAGCCATATTGCATAGTTACAGGTGTCAGAGCTGTAAACAGCCATTTAAAAAGATTGTTTATTGACGGAAGTTGTAAAAGTATAAACGAAACAACGCCGGTTTATAAAGTGACTTATGGCAAAGGAAATAACAAGGCTACACTTATAAATGATATTTCAGATTTTGATGGCATTACAAGTGAATATATTATTGTAGCTCGTAAGGACATTGAAGTTAAGGAAAATGTAATTTCAGAGCTTTCAAGATATATACAACAAAGCGATGTAGGTGTTGTAGGTGCTGTAATAGTCAAAAACTATAAAATACAATCAGCAGGTCTTATTATTAAAAATGGCTTAGTACATTGTTATAAAAATGAAAATATATTAAGTGACGGCTATATGCACACACTTAATTATGCCCATAGTGTTTCAGCTGTTGGCAACTATGTTTTTGCAATAAAGAAAAGTCTAGTAGATAAAGTTGGTGGATTTGACAAAAATTTACCTGAAAATGAAAAAATAATAGATATGTGCTTTAGATTGAGGGATAAAGGATATGATATTATTATAGACCCATATGCAAAGGCTGTTGGAAAAGCTGAAAATATTAATCTGTCTAATGAATTTAAAGAAAAGTGGAAAAATAAACTTTCAGAAGATGACAAGTTTATGAGAAAAGAAATTTATGGTTAAAAACAAACACCAGTCGACTGCTACGAAATCGGCTGGTGTTGTTTTTTTACGGCAGAGAGGGATTGTTTTGCCGTTGTAAAACCTATCGGGAGATAAGTTATACTTTATAGTATAATAATTTTTACTTTGTTTTATTAATAATACTAATACTACCGAGAAATACACTAAATACATACACATCACTTTTCCGATCTATAGAGAAAAGGCGAAAGTATGAAAACATTTATCAGACTATTTTCTGTTTTACTTTCTATTATGTTGTTTTGCACAGGTTGTGGAGTTAGTAAAGAAAATAGCAAGTCGGATACTGTTGAAAATAAAGAACCTACTGTAGACGAAAAGGTTGAAAAAATAGTAAACAATATGACTTTGGAGGAAAAAGTAGGTCAAATTTTTATGGTTGCACCAGAGGCTGTAGATAAAGACGGTGGAAGTACAACTGTATTTACTGAAAATATTGAAAAGGAAATAGAGAAGTATAATCTAGGTGGATATATACTTTTTGCATCTAACATAGAAAATCCAACACAAACTCAAGAACTTATAAATGGTTTAAAAAAATCTTCTAAAATTCAGCCTTTTGTGGGTGTTGATGAGGAAGGTGGCAGAGTTGCCAGAATTGGTAAAAATTCAGCTATGGGTGTGGAAAAAATAGAGCCTATGGCACAGGTTGGAAAAAGTCAAAACTATGAAAGAGCTAATGAAATAGGTACAACAATAGGTAAATATATTAAAAATCTAGGCTTTAATTTAGATTTTGCACCAGATACTGATGTACTTACAGACTCAAATAATACAGAAATTGGGGACAGGTCTTTTGGTAATGACCCAGAAGTTGTAGGAAAAATGGCAACAGAGGTTGTAAAAGGCTTACAATCTGAAAATATCAGTACTGTATTAAAGCATTTTCCTGGGCATGGTGGCAGTATAGGTAATTCACACCAAGGTTTTTCATTAAGTAACAGAACAGAAGAAGAATTGAAAAAATGTGAAATTGTGCCTTTTAAAACTGCTATAGAAAATGGAGCAGATTGTGTAATGGTTGCACATATGTCATTACCTAATGTTACAGGGGATAATATTCCAGCAACATTGTCTAAAAAAGTAGTAACAGATATGCTTAAAACAGAACTTAATTTTAAAGGTGTAGTATTTTCCGATTCTATGTCAATGGGTGCTATTACAGAAAATTATGGAACAGGAGATGCTTGTGTAAAGGCTGTTGAGGCTGGTATTGATATGGTGCTTATGCCAGAAAATTTAGATGAAGCATACAATGCTGTTTTAGAGGCTGTTAAAAATGGCAAAATATCACAGGAAAGACTTGATGATGCCGTTTCAAGAATAATAAAAGCAAAAATCCAAAGAGGAATTATAAAATAGGAGGTTTTTATGAAAGTAATTGCAATAGATGCTATGGGTGGAGATAATGCACCAGCAGAAATAGTAAAGGGTGCTGTTGAAGCTAGTAAAAGTGTTAAGTACAATTTGGCACTTGTAGGGAAAGAAGAAATTGTAAATGCAGAGTTGTCAAAATATAACTATGATAAGTCTAAAATAACTGTTGTAAATGCTACAGAAGTTATTGAAACTTGTGAAGTACCTACTGTTGCTATAAAACAGAAAAAAGATTCATCAATGGTTGTAGGTCTTAATATGGTAAAAAAAGGGGAGGCACAGGCTTTTGTGTCTGCCGGTAATACAGGTGCTTTGCTTACAGGTGCAACTGTTATTGTTGGTAGAATTAAGGGGGTAGAAAGACCTGCTTTAGGTACACTTTTACCTACAGAAAAAGGTCATACTCTTTTAATTGATGCCGGTGCAAATGTAGATGCTAAGTCTTCTTACTTCCCACAGTTTGCTTTAATGGGTTCTATTTATTATGAAAATGTAATGGGTGTAAAAGAACCAAAGGTTGGACTTGTAAATATAGGTGTTGAGGAGTCTAAGGGTAACGCTGTTGTAAAAGAGGCTTATGGTCTTTTAAAAGAAACAAAGGATATTAATTTTATTGGCAATACTGAGGCAAGAGATATAAGCCTTGGTGATGCTGATGTTGTTGTATGTGATGCCTTTGTTGGTAATGTAATTTTAAAGGTTATGGAGGGCTTTGGCAAGAGTATTCTCCGTATTATCAAGAAAGAAATTTTGGCTACAGTCTAAATTAGGTGCTGTTTTAGCCTCAGGTGCATTTAAGAGAATAAAGAAATATTTTGACTACGATACTGTTGGCGGTGCACCTTTCCTTGGCTTAAAAGGTCTTGTTGTAAAGGCTCATGGTAGTTCAGATTACAGAGCTGTTGCTGGTGCTATTTTCCAATGTGAAAAGTTTATTGATGGAGATATAGTATCTAAAATTGCAGAAAAAATTAGTCCTAAAACAGAAGAATAAATCTTATAAAATACTGATTTTTAAAGGA
>ENA-UERZ01001923-UERZ01001923.1-human-gut-metagenome-genome-assembly--contig:-NODE-1923-length-12969-cov-3.847192_pt1 | contig 12969 bp, 10 predicted proteins | sample MGYA00242997_ERZ507998 | MGnify/ENA primary metagenome ERZ507998 (study PRJEB26167, sample SAMN06115470) | human gut metagenome | host: Homo sapiens | place: China:Henan | collected 2016-06-23... | reverse complement strand
ACCAATTTTGCCTCACAATGCCTCTATGCCGGGTCCGGCGTCATGAATTTTACGCCCACCTTTGGGTGGTACTACCGTAACGCCAATGATAAGGCGCCCGCGTGGAGCGGCGTGGAATATTTTCGGAATTTCCTGGTCCGGGAAGAGGAAAATGAAGGTCCCTTCGGCATAGAGGCCGCCGCCGCTGAGTTCCAGCCCCGAGACTTTTTACAGTTAGATCTCGGCTATGACCGATTCAGCCATACCTCTGTTGTGGTGGCGGTCGGAAGGCGTCCAACGCCCCAAAATATTTTAGTAGCCAGCCATTCCATAGATGCCGATTACCGGCCGCTCAACACCTATTCTTATGAAAAAATCCGTTTTATCCATATATCAGGGGTGAGATCCCTCATTTGATCCCGAAAATCGGGACAAAACAGGGGAGAGGGCAGGGGAGGAGCGGCTGCCCAAAATTCATTCCTCTTCCGAAGACGGCTCCGCTTTCTTCTTCCGGACCTGCCCCAGTGGATTGGCTTTTGCCGCCGTCCTCAGATTCTCATTGTCCACGTGGGTATAGATCTGGGTGGTGTTCAGGTTGTCATGTCCCAGAACTTCCTGCAACGTACGCACATCCACGCCATTTTGCAGCATCAATGTGGCCGCGGTGTGACGCAGCTTATGGCTGGAATAGAGCGAGCTGTCCAGACCGGCCTTTTTCAGGCGCTGTTTGACCATGTAGTGGACCGCGTCCTTGGTCATGCGGGTATGCTTTCGGGTGATGAAGAGAGCGTCCGGATCGGCCGAGGCACAGTGGCTGCGCTCCTCCAGCCAGTCATCCAGCGCCTGCCGGCAGGCGTCGTTCAGGAAAAGCACCCGTTCTTTGTTTCCTTTGCCCAGCACCCGGATCTGGTTGTCCCGCACATCGGTCAGGTTCAGGGCGACTAACTCGGAGATCCGCATGCCGCAGTTTAAAAAGAGAGTCAGGATGCAGTAGTCCCGGGCCTGGTTTGGCTCATCCACATGCTCCAGCAACTGGATGCACTGCTGGAGGTCCAGATACCGGGGCAGCGTTTTTTTCAGCCGCGGGGCGTCCAGATCACTCATGGGGTTTTCCTCAATCAACTTCGCCTTGCTGGTCAGGTACTTATAAAAGGAGCGGATGGTGGCGACTTTTCGGGCGCGGGTGGGCGCGCTCAGGCTGCGGTCCCGGTCCAGGTGATCCATGAACGCATAGACGTCGGCCAGCGTGACGCTGCGCGCCAATGTGAGATCCACATCGGAAATCGAAATCTCATCCATGGGAGTCTGGGCCGGCGTCCATTTTTTTTGCAGCTTCATGAAGCGGAAAAAGGTGCGCAGGTCCAGATAATATTCGTCGATGGTTTTTAAAGAGTGTCCCTGAATGTTGCGATGGTAGGTCAGAAAATCACGGATCAATTTGGGCGCGTCGGGACGGTAATGCAAGTTGCGTCGAATTGGGATTCAGGTCCCAAATAGGGCCCAAAACCGGAGAAGCCTCCAGAAAGCCTCCACTCAACTCAACAAAATTTTCATTTTGTTGAGTTGATAATATGGGCCCGCCGGCACTTCCCCGAACGCCATTCTGTCCTCCTTTCTCAGGTGTCATGTCTTTGTTGTACGTTTTTCCTTACAGAATCGCGGCCAGCGCTTCCCGGATGTTTTTGACCCGGATCAGCTGCAATCCATCCGGTACCGACAGCGTGCCGCTGCTGCGCGCCGGGATCAGGCATTTGGTAAAACCCATCCGGCGCACTTCGCTCAGCCGCTGGCCCAGCGCGCTCACCGAGCGCAGTTCGCCCGTCAGTCCAACTTCTCCAATGGCGGTCAGGTCGTTTGGAATGGGTTTATCCCGGAAACTGGACGCCAGCGCCATGATCATGGCCAGGTCCGCGGCGGGCTCCTCCAGACTCAGGCCGCCGATCACGTTGATATAGGCGTCGCAGGTACTGACCATCAGCCCGCCCCGTTTTTCCAGAACAGCCAGCAGCAGCACGGCCCGGTTGAAGTCAAAGCCGTTGGATGTGCGGCGCGGCACATTGAAGCTGGTGGGCGCCAGCAGGGCCTGTACCTCGGCCAGCACCGGACGCACGCCCTCCATCACACAGGTCACGCAGGTGCCGGGGGTGTCCTGCGGGCGCCCATCCAACAGCATCTCCGACGGATTGGGAACCTCTGACAGCCCATGATCGGCCATCTCAAAAACGCCGATCTCATTCGTCGCGCCAAACCGGTTTTTCGCGGCCCGCAGGATGCGGTAGGCCATCTGCTGCTCTCCTTCGAAATACAGCACACAGTCCACCATGTGCTCCAGTACTTTTGGCCCTGCGATGGAGCCCTCTTTGTTCACATGTCCAATGACAAAAATGGTCACACCACTCCCCTTTGCCAGCTGCATCAGGGTCATGGTACACTCCTTGACCTGTCCGACGCTCCCCGGCGCGGTGGAGAGATCCCCATTGTAGAGGGTCTGGATGGAGTCGATGATCAAAATATCCGGATTTAAGGAGTGTACGGCCTCCACCACTTCCTCCAGATTGGTCTCCGAGAGCAGATAGAGTCCATCGCTGTGGATCTGAAGGCGCTCTGAGCGCAGCTTGATCTGCCGTTCCGACTCTTCGCCAGAGACATAGAGCACCTTGGAAAAGCGGCAGAGGTGGTCGCAGATCTGGAGCATGAGCGTGGATTTTCCGATCCCAGGGGCGCCGCCCACCAGGACCAGGGAGCCCTTGACCGCTCCCCCGCCCAGGACGCGGTCCAGTTCATTCATCCCCGTCTCAAAGCGCAGCTCATGGGTCGCCTCGATCTCCTTCATCTGCTTGGGCAGGCGGAGCGATGTGCGTCCGCTCTCCCGCATGGATACGCTCATGCTGCTGCCGGCGGCCTTTCGCTTGCTCTCGGCGGGCCGCTCCGTGATAGTGTTCCACGCGTGGCAGGCCGGGCACTGACCCGCCCATTTCGGCAGTTCGTTTCCGCACTCTGTACAATAAAATTGGACCTTTGCTTTCATCTGTATAAGCTCCTCACATTTGCGTCAGTTCCTGGAGCCAGGCCCCCGACAGCACAACAGCCAGCTGGCGCTGGTACACGCTGCCGCGGAGCTTTGCCTCCTCCTCCGGATTGGTCAAAAAGCCGCATTCCACCAAAATGGCCCGGCAGGAAATATGGTTCATCAGATAGACGTCCTCGGAAATGGGCTTGGCGGCCCGCTGATTGGATGGATCCAGAATATCCCGCAGCAGCGTCTGCGTCCGCTCGGCAAAGGGCAGGCTCAGGCTTTCGTTGGCGTAAAATACCTGCGCGCCATGGTAGGCCCCTTTTGGATAGGAATTCTGATGGATGCTCATGAGCGTGGCCTCTGGAAACTGCTCGATCTGTGCCACCCGGTTGTGCAGATCGGAGCGCTTTTTCTCCCGCAGGCTCTGAGCCGAGCTGTCATGCAGCGACCGGTCATCCCGGCGCAGCAACAGCGGCGGCTCCCCGTAGAAGGCCAGTATATCCTCCATATTGCATGCGATGGCCAGATTGATCCCACTCTCCGGCACGCCTGTAAGAGAGACCGCTCCCCCGTCCTCCCCACCGTGACCCGCGTCGATGATCAGAAGCTTTGATGCGTCCCCGGACGAAGGCGCAAAAGCCGGGACCCGTTCCGAACCATGCGGAAACAGCGCCACCGCCAGAAGCAAGAGCAGCGCGATCCCGGTCCACCGCTTTTTCCGTATAAAATTCATCCAATGCATAGTCTCCCTCCCTTGCCGTCCCATCTTATGCGGGCAGAAGGGCCACTATGTGAAGTAGATTATAACACATATGTTCCATACAGGCAATCGTTCCCCAAAAGACACTGTCTCCTCCCCCGGGAAAAAACGCCCGGCCCACAGATTGCTCTGTGTGCCGGGCACTCTCCGAAGTGTTTTTCCGGTGCCGGAAGGCTCAAACTATATGCATGGCAAAACCCGATTATGTTATGCTATTATATTGAGTTATTCTGCCAGGAATCGCTCCAGACGGTCCAGGCCCTCCCGGATGTTGTCCATGGAGGTGGCATAGGACCACCGCACAAAATTCTTGGCCCCGAAACCGGCCCCGGGTACCACCGCCACCAGTCCTTTTTTCAGGAAGGCGTCCGCAAACACATCATCGTCTGTGATCTCGACGCCTTGAATGCTCCTGCCGATCAGCTGCTCCAGATTCATCATGACATAAAACGCGCCTTCCGGACACAGGCAGCTGACTCCGGGAATGCGGTTCATCCGCCCGACCAGATAGTTTCGCCGCTCCTCAAAGGCCCTGCGCATCTCCTCGATCTTCTCCTGGGACCCGGACAGCGCCACCGCCGCCGCCTTCTGGGAGATGGCCACGGGAGAGCCCGTGGAGTGGCTGACGTAGTTTGCCATCACCTTGGCGATCCGGTCATTGGCACAGGCATAGCCGATTCTCCAGCCGGTCATGGCGTAGGACTTGGAAACGCCGTTGATGAGGATGGTCAGCTCCTTGGCCTCGGGACTCAGGCTGGCGAAGCTGGTGAACTCCCGTCCGTCGTAGAGCAGGCCATAATAGATCTCATCGCTGATGACGTACGCTTCATTTTCCACGCAGACCTGGGCGATGCCCTCCAGCTCCTCCCTGCTGTACGCCATACCGGTTGGATTGGATGGATTATTCAGGATCAGGGCCTTGGTCTTGGGCGTGATAGCGGCGGCCAGCTTTTCCTTGCTCAGTTTGAAGTGTTCCGCCTCAGTCGCCGTCACCACCACGGGTACGCCGCCCACCATCCGGATGAGCTCAATATAGCTGACCCAGTACGGCGCGGGCAGGATGACCTCATCTCCGGGGTTGACCAGCGCGCGCAGCGCCAGATATACCGCATGCTTTGCGCCGCTGGTCACCACCACCTGATTGGGCCTATACTGCACGCCGCAATCGGCCGCGATCCGGTCACAGACCGCCTGGCGCAGCTCCACCGTGCCGGCCGCAGGCGTATAGCGGGTCACATTCTGCTCAATGGCCTGAATCCCCGCTGCCTTGATCTCGTCTGGCGTATGAAAATCCGGCTCTCCCGCACCAAATCCGATGACGTCAACACCATCCGCCTTCATCTGCTTGAACAGCGAATCGATCGCCATGGTGGTGGAAGCCTGGACAGACTCTGCAATTCGGGATAACTCTTTCAATGTGAATCTCCTCCAACTCCAAAATTCCGTTCTGTATGCTATTATATGTTTCTTGCCGCAGAAATGCAAGTGAGTTTTTCAAAACTTTCAAAATTTGATTTTTAGAATGGCTCCCCCCGAATTATGGGGCAGAAAAGAAGGGCTTCTTGTTCCTCTTTCCAAAAGAACCGGAAGCCCTCTCCTGTTTCTGAATTTTCTCCGTCATTTCTGCCCGATTGGTACGGATTTCCTTCACATGCGCCGGCAGCGAAGCCCCTGATTTTTCTGGTAGATGAGAAAGAGTCCATCCAGGAGCAAATCTGCATTATAGACGATGGAATGCCTGCAATGCTTCAAAATATCCGGCGCTGCCGTCCCCGTTGCGATGACGGAGGCCATGGACATCCCGCTGTCCGCCTCGATCCGGTCGATCATTCCGTCGATCATGCTGGCGTTTCCATAGACGACGCCGGAGCGCATCGCATGGACGGTATTGTGTCCCAACAAGCCGTCGGGCGCTTCGATGGAGATGTGGGGCAGCTCGGCCGCCGCCTGGGACAGGGCCTCCACCGCCACCCGAACGCCGGGCATGATGATGCAGCCCTCATAGCTGTTCCCCTGCAAGAGGGACATCGTGATAGCCGTTCCCATATCAATGACGATCAGCGGAGAGGGATAGCGGGCGATGGCCGCCACCGAGAAGGCGACGATGTCGCTTCCCAGCTGTGCATGGAGGTCGGACTTGATATTCAGTCCGGTCTTTACTCCCGGTCCCATGACCAGGGGCTTCTTCCCCGCCACAAACTCCGCCGCGCCGCAGATCGCCGCCGTGACAGGCGGCACCACGCTGGAGATCATGATCCCGCTTGTATCCGCCACGCTCGCCCTGTGGAGCCGAAAAACATCCAGGAGCTGGATGGCCCACTGGTCCTGGGTCGCGCTCTTATAGGTCGGCAGGACGGAACGAAACACCCGCGTCCCATCCTGCCGGAACAGCCCAATCGTTGTATTGGAATTGCCCACGTCGATCGTTAAAACCAAGCCTGTCACGTTCCTTTCCTATTCCATGTCGATTGTAACAGACTTTTGTTTTTCTGACAAGCATGGGACTCCTTTGCGGGCGGATTTTTCGCCCACACGCCCTTATGCCCGCAGCTTCCGGCAGATCAGATCGCCCATCTGTTTGGTGCCGATCGGAGCGGCCCCCGCCTCTGCGATATCGGCGGTCCGCCAGCCGTCGGACAGCACGCCGTCCACGGCGGCCTCGATGGCGCTTGCCTCCGCCTCCAGGTGAAAGGAGTAGCGCATCATCATGGCCGCGGACAGGATGGTGGCGATGGGATTGGCCTTGTCCTGGCCCGCGATGTCCGGGGCGGAGCCGTGGATGGGCTCATAGAGCCCGGGCGCGCTGTCCCCGATGGAGGCCGAGGGCAGCAGCCCGATGGACCCCGTCACCATACTGGCCTCGTCGGAGAGGATATCACCGAACATGTTTTCGGTCACCACCACATCGAACTGGCCCGGCGCCCGGACCAGCTGCATGGCGCAGTTGTCCACCAGAACATCCTCATAGGCCACGTCCGGGTACTCCTCCGCCAGACGGTGCATCACGGAACGCCACAGGCGGGAGGTCTCCAGCACATTGGCCTTGTCCACGCTAGAGACCTTTTTGCGGCGCAGACGGGCCAGCTCAAAGGCCCGGCGGCCAATCCGCTCGATCTCCATCTCAGAATATGCCATGCGGTCGGCGCACTCCATCCCCCGGTCCTCGGTCTGGTACTTTTCCCGCTGCCCGAAGTAGATGCCGCCGGTCAGCTCCCGCACCATGAGAAGGTCGATTCCCTGCTCTGCGGTCTCCTTCTTCAGGGGGCAGGCGTCTGCCATGGCCGGACGCAGGGCCGCGGGACGCAGGTTGGCATACAGCCCCAGATCCCGCCGGATGGCCAGCAGCGCGGTCTCCGGCCGCTCCCCGGCCGGCCGGTCCGAGCCCCACTTGGGCCCGCCGACCGCGCCCAGAAGCACCGCGTCGCAGGCCTTGCATTTCTCCGCGGTCCCATCCGGGTAGCTCTTCCCCACCGCGTCGGTGGCGCAGCCGCCCAGGAGCACGTCCGTATAGGCAAAGGTATGTCCGAACCGCTCGCCCACGGCATCCAGGACCTTGACAGCCTCGCCCACCACTTCCGGGCCGATGCCGTCTCCGCGGATCAGTGCGATCTTGAAATCCATCTCTGCTTCCTCCTCTCTTATTTGGCTGCTCCCCGTTCTTTGAGGGAGCGAAGCAGGCCGCCGTTGTCGATGATCTCCCGGACAAAGGCGGGAAACGGCGCGGCCTGGTACTCCTTCCCGGTGGTCTCGTCCACGATCTTTCCGGTGGCAAAATCCACCTTGACCTGATCGCCGGCCTGGATCTCAGCCGCGGCCTGTGGACACTCCAGGATCGGAAAGCCGATGTTGATGGAATTGCGGTAGAAAATACGTGCAAAGGAGGCCGCGATAACGCACTTCACGCCGCACGCCTTGATGGAGAGGGGCGCATGCTCCCGGGAGGAGCCGCAGCCAAAGTTGGCCCCGCCCACGATGATGTCGCCCGGCTGCACGGTCTTGGCAAAGTCCGCGTCGATATCCTCCATGCAGTGGGAGGCCAGGGCTTTTGGATCTGGATTGTTCAGATGGCGGGCCGGAATGATCACATCGGTATCCACGTTGTCGCCATATTTAAAGACCTTCATGGTTGACTTCCTTTCTGTTCCAGTATCAGCGCTCACAGCGTCTGGGGATCCGCCACACAGCCCGCCACCGCGGAGGCCGCGGCCACCGCCGGGCTGGCCAGGATGATCTCCGAGCTCACCGGTCCCATGCGGCCCACGAAATTGCGGTTGGTGGTGGAGATGGCCCGCTCCCCATCGGAGAGCACGCCCATATGCCCGCCCAGGCAGGGGCCGCAGGTGGGCGTGGAGACGGCGCATCCCGCCTCGATGAAGATCTGGATCAGCCCCTCCGCCATGGCGTCCAGCATGATCTGCTGGGTGGCCGGGAACACGATGCAGCGCACGCCGTCGTGGACCTTGCGTCCCTTCAGGACCTCGGCCGCCTTGCGCATGTCCTCCAGCCGGCCGTTGGTGCAGGAGCCGATGACGACCTGCTGGATGGGGGTGCCGGCCACCTCGTCTACGCTGCGGGTGTTGGAGGGCAGGTGGGGCAGCGCCACCGTGGGCCGGAGGTTGTTGAGGTCGATCTCGATCTCCCGCTCGTACACCGCGTCCGGGTCGGCCTCAAAGGCCTCCCACGCCCGGCTGACCCGGCCCCGGAGATAGGCTCTGGTGGTCTCGTCCACGGGGAAAATGCCGTTCTTCGCGCCGGCTTCAATGGCCATGTTGGAAATGGTGAACCGGTCGTCCATGGAGAGGGCGGCCACCCCGTCGCCGGTAAACTCCAGCGAGCGGTAGAGGGCGCCGTCCACCCCGATCATGCCGATCAGGTGCAGGATCAGGTCCTTGCCCGACACATAGGGGCGGAAGGAGCCGTGCAGGGTCACCTTGATGGCGGAGGGCACCTTGAACCAGGCAAGGCCCGTGGCCATTCCCGCCGCCATATCGGTGGAGCCCACGCCGGTGGAAAAGGCGCCCAGCGCGCCGTAGGTGCAGGTGTGGGAGTCAGCGCCGATCACCACCTCGCCGGGAGCGACCAGTCCCTTTTCCGGCAGAAGGGCGTGCTCCACGCCCATCTGCCCCACATCGTAGAAATGGGTGATCCGGAAGCGCTTTGCAAAGGCACGCGCCTGGGCGCACAGCTGCGCGGACTTGATGTCCTTGCAGGGGGTGGAGTGGTCCAGAACGATCGCGATCTTATCCCGATCAAAGACCTGCGTCAGGCCGGCCTTTTCAAATTCCGTAATCGCCACAGGGGTCGTGATATCGTTTCCCAGGACCAGATCCAGCTTTCCCTCAATCAGCTGTCCGGCCTCCACCGCGGATACGCCGGCATGCTTTGCCAAGATTTTTTGGGTCATTGTCATTCCCATGATCCATTCCTCCTGTGTGTGGTTTTGTGTGTTTTATTATGACAGGTTTCTTGCGGAAAGAATGTAAACTGTGATACAATCAGGATAACACCGTGCATCGGAGGACTTCACATATGGATGTATGGGCGCCTCTTGCCGAGGGCAGAAAGCCTCAGCTCTACGCCCCGGGGCAACTCATCTATTTACAGGGGACCGACGCGTCTCAGTTTTACTACATCATGGACGGGACCGTAAAATGCTTCCTGAGCGCGGAGTCGGGGGAAGAGCGTATCCTGACCTTTCACGATGGCGGCGAACTGATCGGCGAGGCCTCTTTCTTCGACCGTCAGCCGCGGGTATCCTCTGCGGTGGCGGTTACCCCATGTTCCCTGGTCACCGTGGACCGGGTACATCTTCAGCAGGTCTTTGAACGGCATCCGGACCTTGCCATCCCCATGCTGGAGTATCTGGCCCGAACGGTCCGTCTCCTTTCCTCCCATGTGGACAGCACCTTTCTCCAGGCGGACCAGCGGATCGCCCGGCATCTGCTCTCCCGCTCCGCCGCTTCCGGCCGCGGGGAGATCCTCTGCACCCATGAGGAGATCGGCGCGTCGGTGGGCGTCAGCCGGGTGACGGTCAGCCGGGTCCTGGGGGAATTTGTCCGCCTGGGCTGGATCAAAACCGGGTACCGCACTGTTCACATCCTCCGCCGGCGGGCATTGGAGCAGCGGGTGGAGCGCGGCTCACAGGAGGAGTGCAAACAAGAAAGACGCAGGTGATGGATACTCTCCTCACCTGCGTCTTTTTTACTTGGTTCATTCAGTTGTCCGGTCATTCAGCTGGGAAAGACCTCGGCAAAGGTCCGCTTCTCCTCGACGGCCTGTATCATCTCGCCCATGCGGGACAGATCGCCCAGCAGGATCACGCCGCACAGCGCTCCGTTATCAAAGTAATAGCGCTCCAGATGTCCCTGTGTGTCCTGCCGGATCTCGACGGTTTTATAGGATATCCCCGGCGTCTTGCCCGGGTCTCCCAGGGAGAAGAGCTCCGTTCCCATGCCGTGGAAGGCCAGCACCGGCATAATGGGCTGATAGGCGGCCAGATCCCCCGTGGCACAGGCGCCCGCCACCTTGCCCTGGGCCTGAGCCTCCGGCCACAGGGCGTAGTTGATGCCCTGGAACTGCGCGCAGTCTCCACAGGCATAGACGCCCGGCACATTGGTCTCCATGGACTCGTTGACCACGATGGCCCGGTCCACCGTGATCCCGGCCTCCTTCGCGATGGCGGTATTGGCCCGCACGCCGCAGGAGATGACCACCAGGTCCGCGGGGATGACCTCCCCGTTCTCCAGACGCACGCCGCTGACCGCTCCATCTCCTTCGATGGCCGCGATCTGGACGCCGGTCTCCACGCGCACGCCCTGTCCGCCGCACTGCTTCAGCAGAAGCTCGGCGGCCTGGTCGTCCAGCTGGCGGGCCATGATCTGGGGGGCCAGCTCCAGGACGGTCACCTCACATTTTGCCTTGCGCAGCTCCCAGGCGGCCTCCAGGCCCAGAACGCCGCCGCCGATCACCACGGCCCGGCGGAGCCTGTCCCCCATCGCCTGGATCTTCTCCACGTCGGAGATGCGCCGGATGGCCGCCACGCCATCCTGTTCGCGGCCGGGGATGGGAGGAATGAAGCTCTCGCTGCCCAGTGCGAAAATCAGCTTCGTATAGGAAAGGCGGTAATCGCCGTCCAAAGTGACTTCTTTACGCTTTGTGTCCACTGAGAGGACCTGCCGGTGCAGGATGGGGACGATCTGCTGGGCCTCATACCACCCGGCGGGATGGAGGGCGATCTGCTCCTCGCGCAGGCCGGAGAGCATGGCTTTGGTCAGCATCGGTCTCTGGTAGGACGGGCCTTCGTTGGACAGAAGCAAAATGCGTCCGGTCTTGTCCCGCTCCCGGATGGCCTCCGCGGCGTTGACGCCCGCGCAGCCGGATCACATAGGTGTTCTGGGTGTCGTTGCGGAAGGTGACCTCGTCCAGCTCTACCTCCACAAACTTCTCCCGGACCACGCCGCACACCGGGCAGGTGTCCAGGGAGGCGTCAAAGATCTCGCCGCAGACCAGACATTTCACCAGCTTGCGGCCCCGCTTCTTCTCCTCCTGCTGCTTGGTTTCCCGGACCGGGACATAGTACTCCGGCCCCACGCCGCAGACCGGGCACTGTTCCTTATCTCCATCGAAAACGGCCCCGCAGATCTTACAGCGCACCTTTTCCGTCTTCGCCTCGTCCGGGGTCTCACCGGCCAGGGGCACAAAATGCTCCCTGCCCACCTTGCAGACCGGGCAGACCTCCGCCCCCTCGTCAAAGACCGCGCCGCAGACGGCGCACTTTACTTTCCGCGCCGGGGCGCGCGGCACATCGTCCACCTGCTTCAGCAGCGTCCCGCCAAAGCGCGCGCCGAACTCCCTGGCCTGCTCCAGTTCCGGCCCGCTGGGCTTGAAGCGGACCCGGAAGCCCTCCACCGTTTTCAGCTTCAGCTGCTTCAGGCGCTCCATGATGTGGGGCACGCCCTCGCCGCTCCAGCCGTAGCTTCCAAAGGCGCTGGCCAGCTTTCCGCCATGGGTGGCCGCAAACATGCCGCTGGTCAGATCCCAGATGGGCCGCAGGGCCTCCCCCACAATGGTGGGCGTGCCGAAGAGGATCCCGTCTGCATGGAGCAGCTCCTCCCCCACCTGGGCGGGATCCGCCTTTACCATGTCGTAGAGCCGCACGTCCACCGCTCCGCTTGCCTGGACGCCCTCCGCAATGGCCTGGGCCAGCATGCCGGTGTAGCCGTACGCGCTGACATACGGAATGATGACCGTCGGTCTGGGGTTTGGATTCCGGGCGGCGGACCACTCCTCATAGGTCTGGAGCATCCAGTCGATCTCCTGGTCCAGAACCGGGCCGTGTCCCGGACAGATCATGTCTACTGCAAGGGGCTTGACCCGCTGAAGCGCCTTGCGCATAAAGGATTTATAGGGCCCGATGATGCAGTCAAAGTAGTATTTCGCGGCCCGGCGGTAGCCTTCCCGGTCGGTGACCGAGCTGAGCAGCACGCCGTCCATGGCATAGTGCGAGCCGAAGGAATCGCAGGTGACAAGAACCCGGTCCTGGGGGATATAGGTATACATGGTGTCCGGCCAGTGGAGGTTGGGTACCACGATGAATTCCAGCGTCTTGTCATCCACCGTCAGCGACTGCCCGTCTTGGATGGGAATAGAGTAAAAATCACGGTTTACGATCTCCCGGAGAAATTGCAGCGCACAGCCCGTCCCCACGATCTTCAGGCGGGGATTGAGCTCCAGCAGCCGCTCGATGCTTCCGCTGTGATCCGGCTCCGTGTGGCTGACGACCAGATAGTCCACCGTTTCGATGGGGGTGATCTCCCCCACCTTCTTGAGCCAGCTCTCCAGACACTTGGCCTTTGCGGTCTCGAAGAGGACAGTGTGGTGCTGGGTCTTCAGGACATAGGAATTATAGGTCGTTCCGTACTCCGTGTACATAATGATGTCAAATACCCGGAGGTCATGGTCGATCGCGCCTGTAAAATACAGTCCCGGCTTTAACTCGAATGCTTCCATTTGAGGCACCCCTTTTCCACCATATTTTGCGTGGGTCATGTCCATTGTACTATATATACCAGAAAGTGCAAGCCATTTCCCATCTGTTCCTGCGATTTGTACGGTAATAGTATGGTCCGCTCCCCACAAAAACACACACAGCGGCCCGAAAAACAGGCCGCTGTGTGGCTGTATCTATGGTTTGCAGACGCCGCAGGGCTGGTAC
>ENA-UERZ01001919-UERZ01001919.1-human-gut-metagenome-genome-assembly--contig:-NODE-1919-length-12996-cov-7.365431_pt1 | contig 12996 bp, 9 predicted proteins | sample MGYA00242997_ERZ507998 | MGnify/ENA primary metagenome ERZ507998 (study PRJEB26167, sample SAMN06115470) | human gut metagenome | host: Homo sapiens | place: China:Henan | collected 2016-06-23 | study... | reverse complement strand
TTATATATTTCCCCTTAAATAATTAACTCCTTATTGAAGGCAAACAAAAAAAAAATCCGATTATGCGACTAATAAATTCATATTTTATAGTAATCTCCGGATAGGTAAAGTATACAAAAAAGTTCTTTCGCCCACAAACAAATAGGGGTGTACAAAGAAAAAACATATTTATTTTGCAAAATACCCCTATAAAAATAGGGGTATATTAGAAAAAACATATAATTTTGCACCCAACAACCAATAAAAGAGACACCATCATGTCAAAAATGAGATTTTTCGCACTACAAGAGCTATCTAACAGAAAGCCCTTAGAAGTTACTACTCCCTCTAATAAACTATCCGATTATTATGCCAGCCATGTATTCGATCGTAAGAAGATGCAAGAGTACCTTCCCAAAGAAGCATACAAAGCAGTAGTAGACGCTACCGAAAAAGGCACCCCTATCAGCCGAGAAATGGCCGACCTGATAGCCAACGGCATGAAAAGCTGGGCAAAATCGCTCAATGTGACACACTACACGCACTGGTTTCAGCCACTGACAGACGGAACGGCCGAGAAACATGACGGCTTTATCGAGTTCGGTGAAGACGGTGAAGTAATCGAACGTTTTTCCGGCAAATTACTGATCCAGCAGGAACCGGACGCTTCTTCTTTCCCTAATGGTGGAATCCGTAATACATTCGAAGCCCGCGGTTACACTGCATGGGACGTTTCGTCACCGGCTTTCGTAGTAGACACCACTCTTTGTATCCCGACGATTTTTATCTCATATACAGGTGAAGCACTCGACTACAAAACTCCATTATTAAAAGCATTGGCAGCCGTTGACAAAGCTGCTACCGAAGTATGCCAGCTTTTCGACAAAAACATCACCCGGGTATTCACCAATTTGGGTTGGGAACAGGAATATTTTTTGGTTGACACCTCTTTATATAATGCCCGCCCCGACCTTCGACTAACAGGACGCACCTTGATGGGACATTCTTCGGCCAAGGACCAACAGTTGGAAGATCATTACTTCGGTTCTATTCCACCACGCGTCACAGCTTTCATGAAAGAACTTGAAATAGAGTGTCACAAGCTGGGCATACCGGTAAAGACCCGCCACAATGAAGTCGCTCCCAACCAGTTTGAATTGGCTCCCATTTTTGAAAACTGTAATCTGGCGAATGACCACAATCAGCTGGTAATGGACCTGATGAAACGTATCGCACGCAAACATCATTTTGCTGTTCTTTTCCATGAAAAGCCCTACAATGGCGTTAATGGTTCGGGCAAACATAACAACTGGTCGCTCTGCACCGATACAGGCATCAACCTCTTTGCACCGGGTAAAAATCCAAAAGGAAACATGCTATTCCTTACTTTCCTGGTAAACGTATTAATGATGGTCCACAAGAATCAGGATCTGTTGCGTGCTTCTATTATGAGTGCCGGAAACAGTCACCGTTTGGGAGCCAACGAAGCACCTCCCGCTATCTTGTCCATTTTCCTGGGTTCACAACTGTCAGCTACACTCGATGAAATTGTCCGTCAGGTGACCAACTCAAAAATGACTCCGGAGGAGAAGACAACTTTGAAATTAGGTATCGGGCGTATACCCGAAATCCTGCTCGATACCACCGACCGTAATCGCACTTCTCCTTTTGCATTCACAGGAAATCGTTTTGAGTTCCGTGCCGCCGGCTCCTCAGCCAACTGTGCTGCTGCCATGATTGCCATAAATGCTGCCATGGCCAACCAGTTGAATGAATTTAAAGCATCGGTAGACAAACTGATGGAAGAGGGTATCGGTAAGGACGAAGCAATCTTCCGCATCCTGAAAGAAAATATCATAGCCTCCGAACCTATCCGTTTTGAGGGTGACGGCTACTCAGAAGAGTGGAAACAGGAAGCAGCCCGCCGCGGACTAACCAACATCTGCCATGTTCCGGAGGCCCTGATGCATTATATGGATAACCAATCGAGAGCCGTACTGATAGGCGAACGTATCTTCAACGAAACCGAACTCGCCTGCCGTCTGGAAGTGGAATTGGAAAAATATACCATGAAGGTACAGATTGAAAGCCGCGTATTGGGTGATCTGGCCATCAACCACATCGTCCCTATCGCTGTCAGCTACCAGAACCGTCTTTTGGAAAACCTTTGCAGAATGAAGGAAATCTTCTCTGAAGAAGAATACGAAGTAATGAGTGCCGATCGGAAAGAACTTATTAAAGAAATCTCTCACCGTGTATCTGCTATTAAAGTACTGGTACGCGACATGACAGAAGCCCGCAAAGTAGCCAATCACAAAGAGAACTTCAAAGAAAAAGCATTTGCTTACGAAGAGACCGTACGTCCTTACCTGGAAAGCATACGCGACCATATAGACCATCTCGAGATGGAAATTGACGATGAAATCTGGCCGTTGCCCAAATACAGAGAACTGTTATTCACGAAGTAAGCCATACTTGATGTCTCCCCGTAAGAAGGTCCTTTTCAAAGATCTCTTATGGGGAGCTTTTCATTTCCCGGGTTTCCTCTACCCAACCCTACTTTCCTGCCGGCAAACATCCCAGCGTCTGTCAACAAAAGATTGAAAGAGATCAATGTTCAATTTGAAAGATAGATAAACCGGAGTTCCATATCGCGCTTCTTGCTCTCAGAAAGAGTATGCTCACTCTCCTAAATAGTCCGCCCGACTTCCAAAATGTAAAGCATACATAGCAAACTTTTCGATAAACTATTCTGTTTTTCATTTTTTCTTTCTACATTTGTGCTTTATAACACAGTTTTGCAACAGATATGGTAAAGATGAATTTGTCAGAAATAAACGTTCCCGAACGTATTGCAGAGATGTGGGCTCCTCTAAACGCAGAGCAAAGGGAGTTCCTGGCCAATAATTTCACCCTTCAAAATTACAAAAAGAATGAAACAATTTATTGTGAAGGTGAATCACCTACCTATCTGATGTGTCTGCTTAGCGGCAAAGTAAAAATCTATAAAGACGGTGTAGGAGGCAGAAGTCAGATTATACGCATGATAAAGCCTACAGAATATTTCGGTTACCGAGCTTACTTTGCCAAAGAAGACTATGTGACTGCCGCTTCTGCGTTCGAACCTTCAACCATCTGCCTGATTCCCATGAGTGCTATCATGACACTGGTAAGCCAGAACAATGACCTGGGTATGTTTTTCATTCGTCAATTGTCTATCGACCTCGGTATTGCCGATGAAAGAACCGTCAATCTGACCCAAAAACACATTCGCGGACGCTTGGCCGAATCACTGCTTTTCCTCAAAGAAAGCTATGGACTGGAAGAAGATGGCTCTACGTTAAGTATCTATCTTTCACGCGAGGATTTGGCTAACCTATCGAATATGACTACTTCTAATGCCATCCGTACATTATCCAACTTCGCAACCGAACGACTGATCACCATCGACGGACGAAAAATCAAGATCATCGACGAGGAAAAACTTAAGAAGATCAGCAAAATAGGATAAAAGCGCTTTGTCGCCATTCAATAACTTAACACACATTTATTACCATGAAAAAAGGAATTACTCTTTTTCTTTTGTCTCTGCTTTTCATCACCCCCGGATGTAAACAGTCAAAAGAAACCATCGTGAACGAATACAATATCGTTCCGTTGCCAAACCAAATGATTCCCCAACAGGGACGGTTCGAAATAAGTAAAAAAGTAAGAGTCATAACAACCGCTTGTACACCGGACGTACAAATCATTGCCGACAGCCTCATCAACCGATTGAAGCTGACATCAGGAATTACCATAAAGCAAACTTTCGAGAACGTAACGGACGAGCCTGTTATTCGTTTCGTGCCGCAAGACGGAATGCCCGAAGAAGGATATAAACTCTCTGTCACTCCTCAAAATATCACCCTTACAGCTTCTACCCCCAAGGGATTTTTCTATGCAGTGCAAACACTTTATCAGTTATTGCCACCCGTTGTATATGGTAATCAAAAGGTGAAGAACGCCGAATGGTCGGTACCGGCTGTCGAAATAGAAGATGCTCCGCGCTTTGCATACCGTGGTCTGATGCTGGACGTATGTCGCCACTTCTCCCCGGTGGAATATATATATAAATTCATCGATATGCTAGCCATGCACAAGATGAACACTTTCCACTGGCATCTGACCGACGACCAGGGATGGAGAATCGAAATCAAAAAATATCCTAAACTGACTGAGATAAGTTCCAAACGTAAAGAGACACTAGTAGATTATTACTATGTAAACTACCCGCAAGTCTTTGACGGCAAAGAGCATGGCGGATACTATACACAGGAGCAGATCAAAGCCATTGTAGACTATGCAGCCAGCAAATTTATCACGGTGATCCCCGAAATCGAGATGCCGGGGCATGCAATAGCAGCCATTGCTTCTTATCCGGAACTTTCATGTACACCGGACAGCACATGCGATGTGACAGGAACCTGGGGTGTATTTGAGCAGGTATTCTGCCCTTCAGACACCACTTTCCAATTCCTTGAAGGAGTGATGGATGAAGTTATGGATCTCTTCCCCAGCAAATACATCCATATCGGTGGTGATGAATGCCCGAAAACAGCCTGGATCAACAGTGAATACTGCCAGTCGTTGATCAAACAACTGGGACTGAAAGACGATGTTACCCCCAACGTTATCGATGGGAAGAAACATACCAAAGAAGAGAAGTTACAAAGCTACTTTATCACCCGCATGGAGAAATACTTGAATAGTAAAGGGCGTAACATCATCGGATGGGACGAAATTCTGGAAGGCGGACTGGCCCCGAATGCCACCGTTATGTCCTGGAGAGGAGTAGAGGGTGGATTAAATGCAGCCAAAGCCGGACACAACGCCATTATGACACCAAATCCATACGCATATCTGGATCAGTATCAGGAAGAACCGGAGATAGCTCCCGTCACCATCGGTGGATATAATACGCTTAAAAAGACTTACAGCTACAACCCTGTACCGGACGATGCAAACGAACTGGTGAAAAAGCATATCATCGGTGTACAGGGTAACATCTGGACGGAATACATGCCCGGCAATGACAACCGCGACTATCAGGCTTTCCCACGTGCAGTAGCCATCGCCGAAACGGGCTGGACATTGAATGCAAACAAAAACTGGAATAACTTTTGCCAACGCATGGTAAAAGACTTCCGTCGTATGGATGTGAAAAATGTCAAAGCTTGCCGCAATTTCTTCGATGTGAATATCAATACACATGTAGACGAAACTAATACGTTGAAAGTAGTACTGGAAAGTTTCTACCCCAATGCCGAAATTCACTATACAACAAATGGAAGCGTTCCAACAGTAGAATCTGCCATTTACAATCAGCCTTTCGCCTTATCCGGCGAGATGGACGTGAAAGCCGCTGCTTTCAAAGACGGAAAGATGTTGGGCAAGGTCAGTGGAAAGAAGTTGTATGGCAATCTGATCAGTGGTAAAAGTTTCACAGTGACTCCGCCCATCGGAGGGGCCAAAGGCGACATTTTTGGTGAAAATGATGTTCTCGGTACTGATATAAGCACTTTCGGACTGACCAACGGTAAACGTGGCAACATCGCCTCGATGACTCCGTGGAGCGGATTCCGGATGAACGACGCCTGCAATAAACTGGTATTTATCGTTGAATTCGAACAGCCTACTACTGTCAGCAAAGTGGTCTTCGGTTCGTTATACAACCCCGCATCAGTCATTCTCCCTCCCAGTGTAGCTACTGTCGAGACCTCTTCCGACGGACGGAAGTATGATAAAATGGCAGAAGCTTCCTTCAAACGGAACTATCCTGAAAGAGGCAGAAAGGCATTCACTGATACATTAGGCTTTGCCCCCAAAGAAGTCAAGTATATCAAAATCACTCTTCAAAATGGTGGTACTTTACGAAACGGTATTGATTTCGTGAAAGACCCGAATGAAAAAGATGTGGTTCAGGCTAACATCTATTTGGACGAAATAGAAGTATATTAACGACCACATCATACTCCACAAAAACGCGGAGGACACAGAGTATTATTCCATTTCTGAAAATATAAACTCTGCGTCCTCCGCTTTATTTCCGGACACAATTACTGTCCAAAGAGACAACTGCGTCCGGAATATCTTTGTAGTTTTTTACAAATCTTAGATCAATCCCTTTTCAGACAGATAGCGTTCAGCTTCAATAGCAGCTTTACATCCGCTTCCGGCTGCTGTAATAGCCTGACGATAATGCGGATCAGCTACGTCACCCGCAGCAAATACTCCGGGTACCTTGGTACGAGGACTGTCACCGTCGGTGGTAATATATCCCACTTCATCAGTATCCAGATAGGGTTTAAAGATGTCCGAATTCGGTTTATGCCCGATAGCAAGGAAGAAACCGTCGATAGGTAATGAATAGCGTTCTTCATCGGGCTCCTCCCAACGTTTCACAAGATTCATACCTTCTACACCGTTCTCACCGAAAAGACCAACTACATTATGCTCAAAAAGTACTTCAATCTTATCATGTTTCCTCACACGCTCCTGCATAATTTTCGAAGCACGGAGATAAGGCTTGCGCACAACCAGATAAACCTTGGAAGCGAGTCCGGCCAAATAGATCGCTTCTTCACAAGCAGTGTCACCACCACCTACCACAGCAACCACTTTCTTACGATAGAAAAAACCGTCGCAAGTAGCACAAGCGCTTACCCCCATACCGGCATACTTCTTTTCATCGTCCAGTCCTAAATATTTGGCTGTAGCTCCGGTGGCGATAATCAATGAATCGGCTTCGATTACTTTTTCACCATCGATTGTAATTTTGTAAGGAGCCTGACCAAGATCAGAAGCGGTAGCAATCCCAAAGCGGATGTCAGCACCAAAACGTTCGGCCTGTGTACGAAGATCTTCCATCAATTGTGGTCCGCTGATTCCTTGCGGATAGCCCGGGAAGTTTTCTACATCGGTAGTGGTAGTCAACTGTCCACCCGGCTGTATTCCTTCGTAAAGCACCGGTGACAAATTTGCACGTCCAGCATAGATAGCGGCTGTATAGCCGGCTGGTCCTGAACCTATAATAAGGCATTTAATTCTTTCTGTTTCCATACTCCTATTTATATTTTACGATTTACTATTTAACGCTTGAAATCATTTCCCTCTCCTACCGAAGATCAATCACTTCGGCATGAGGATATTGTTTCTTATCAAACACAAACATACCATCGGCATATTTCAAACCTGTCTGATAACCGGTCACAGTGATCTCGCTACGACTCTTATCACGTTGTTCCATCATAATGAACAAGGGTTGATAAGTGTCTTTACTCACATAAAGCACAATTCGCGATAAATCTCTCTTCTTATCAGTAGCAGTCAATACTACCTCATAGACCGGTTTGCCACCAAAGTTCTTCAATGATCCGATCTTATAGTCGAAGCCATGACGGTATATCTGTAAAAGCGCATACGGATTAAGGCCCTGCAATTCGGTCCCGGTAGGGTTACTGATATTAACTTCATCACTGCTTCTCAGATAGCTCCACTGGGTCTTACCATCAAACCAAGTAATACCATCGTCTGTTTTCAGTACAAACTTTTCCCCTTTGAGTTCGATGACTCCGGCAGACTGTCCGGCCATCCTGCTTTTGTTAAACACTGTCACGTTGAATTCCGCACAGATACCGCCTGCCTTTTCAAATGTGGCCGCCGTCTTATCAAGCACAACTTTTGCCTGCATTTGTTGTTGAGCAAACACAGGCAAAGTCAGTAAAGCTATCCAAATGCTAATTATAATCTGCTTCATTGTATACACTCATTTAACGTTTGATTATTGAATATTGTTCAAACGCATTTCAAGGTCATTTTCGTCCACACACAGCACATCGCGTGCCTTGCTTCCCTGTGAGGGACCTACAATACCGGCCTTTTCCAGCTGATCCATCAAACGCCCGGCACGATTGTAGCCGATGGAGAATTTGCGCTGTATCAGCGAAGTAGATCCCTGCTGGTGAATCACAATCAACCGGGCAGCTTCCTCAAACAACGGATCGAGCCGTCCCATATCGACTTCACCCAAATCACTACCGCTATCTTCACTCACATATTCGGGCAGGAAGAAGGCGGTAGGATATCCCTGCTGACGTGAAATATACTTGGTGATTTCTTCCACTTCGGGCGTATCGATAAATGCACACTGTACACGTACCGGATCGGCTCCCTGAAGGAAGAGCATATCACCGCGACCGATCAACTGATTGGCTCCCGGGCGGTCGAGGATGGTACGTGAGTCCATCATCGCTGACACACGAAATGCGATACGTGCCGGGAAGTTGGCCTTAATAGTACCTGTAATGATATTGGTAGTCGGACGCTGGGTTGCGATAATCATATGAATACCTACGGCACGTGCCAACTGCGCAATACGGGCGATCGGTAGTTCTATCTCCTTACCGGCTGTCATAATCAAATCACCAAACTCATCAATAACCACTACGATATAAGGCATAAATTTATGCCCCTTTTCCGGATTCAGGCGGCGATTGATAAACTTCTCATTGTACTCTTTGATATTGCGCACATGAGCCATTTTCAGCAGATCATAGCGGCTGTCCATCTCTACACAAACAGAATTGAGGGTCTGCACCACTTTAGTTACGTCAGTGATGATAGCATCTTCACCATCGGGAAGTTTTGCAAGAAAATGATGCTCAATGACAGAATAAATGCTGAATTCCACTTTCTTAGGATCCACCAGAACAAACTTCAATTCGGCAGGATGCTTCTTATAAAGCAGTGAAGTGATGATAGCGTTCAAGCCGACAGATTTACCTTGTCCGGTAGCACCTGCCACCAATACGTGCGGCATTTTGCAAAGATCAACCATGAATACCTCATTCGTAATGGTTTTACCAAGTGCAATAGGCAAATCATAGGTTGACTCCTGAAACTTCTTACTACCTATAATAGACTGTCCTGAAACGATCTTCGGATTTGAGTTAGGCACCTCGATACCGATCGTACCTTTTCCAGGTATGGGAGCAATGATACGAATGCCCAACGCAGAAAGGCTCAAAGCGATATCGTCTTCCAAGCCACGAATCTTTGAAATACGTACTCCTTGTTCCGGAGTGATCTCATAAAGAGTTACCGTAGGTCCTACCGTAGCTTTAATCGTACTTATTTCAATGCCAAAACTACGCAATGTATTGATAATACGGTCTTTATTCGCATTCTGTTCCTCCATATTGATGGTAGGCTCACTATTTTCATAGTGTTTCATCAAATCGATAGTAGGAAAATGATAGTTCTCTAAATCCAATTTAGGGTTGTAAGGTTCGGCCTCCGCACCCTGATAATTTTCATCATCGGCAGCAGGCTCTATCTCGAACTCAGGCTCTTTATCTGCCGACGCTGCCCGAAAAGGAGGTACGGGATCAGGAGCTGTCTGTTCAAAAGTCATAGTCACATCACCATCGGATGTCACATCCCTGTCTTCCGGAGTCACAGGCATTTCGGTTGAAGATTCGACAGGTGTTTCAGGCACAACAGTAGTTTCCACCTTTTTCACCGGTACTTCCTGCCGGAAAGTACGATTTACATCAAATTCTACTTCCTGAGGTTTCGGGTTATCATATTCATGTGGTTGAGGGGCCTGAGTAACTTCAGCAAGTTCTTCTTTTTGTTTACGCTTCAAGAAACTAAGACTAAAAAGCTTACGCAGCCAAATGATGGTGCGGGCACTCATATATATAAGGAAACAAATACCTGTTGCCAGAAGAATCAGCCATACACCCGGAATGCCAACTTGAGAAATCAGCCAGTTACTGATGTTATAACCATGCAATCCACCCAGATAGATGAAGGAGTCCTGATAATGGTCCATAAAAACGAAACCAAGGAAAACAGAAAACCAAATGAGCAGCAATGAACATCCGATAAACCATTTCCAAAGGCGTACCACACGCACACGCATTAATTTGAGTCCGGCAACAGCCAAATAGATTAAAATAAAGAAAGAGGAAATACCAAAACAATCATTGATCAGGTAGCTTGCCAACTGAGCTCCCCGGGAACCTGCATAGTTCTTTACGTGATTGTTCACAGCAGCAAGGTCCTGGGCATTTCCGCTATCAATAATACTTTGGTCAGCTGCTCCAGTGAAAAAGAAAGAGGTAAAGGCCAGTAACAAATAGACTGAGAAAATGACCAGTACCAACCCGATTACAAAGTGAATTGTTTCGTTCCTGAAGAAAGCCACATATTTTTTTGTGGAAGCCGGCTTCTGTTCTGCTTCCTTATCTGATTTCTTTTTTGCCATGTGGATGATGAATCTTAAGCTATATGATTAATGATGCAAAAGTAGTAAAAAAAAGAATTTCATTGGACTACCCACAACTTTTTCTTACCTTTGCGTTTCAATTCAAGCAGATATGAAAAAAGAGAGTCAAGTAATATTTGATAAGAATGTGATAGAATTCGTTACAGTAGCCGCCGAGTTCTGCGCTTTTTTGGAACGTGCCGAAAGTATGAAACGCAGTACGTTTGTTGATACCACCCTTAAAATACTTCCTTTGCTTTATCTAAAAGCATCCATGCTTCCGAAATGCGAAATGATAGGTGATGAATCACCTGAAACGTATGTAACGGAAGAAATTTACGAAGTGTTGCGCATCAACCTGGCATCCATATTGGCAGAAAAAGACGATTATCTGGAAGTATTTCTACCCGACATGGCTTACAGTGACGAACCGATCAAAAAGAATATTTCGGAAGATCTGGCCGATATCTATCAGGATATCAAAGACTTTATCTTCGTATTCCAGCTGGGATTGAACGAGACGATGAACGATTCCCTCGCCATCTGCCAAGAAAACTTCGGACTCTTGTGGGGACAAAAACTGGTAAACACCATGCGTGCCCTGCATGACGTAAAATATAGTCCGAAAGCCCGGGGAGAAGACGAAGAGGAAGAAGAGTACGAACCCGAAAACAATGGAGACTGTCACTGTGAAGATGACGACTGCCATTGTCACGATCATGGCTGCCATTGCCATGATGATGAATAAAAGAATATGATTTTAAAAAGAACCATAAGCAAAGAAGAGGTGAAGGAGATGCCCAAAGCAGCATTTCCCGGACGGATTCATGTAATACAGACTGAAAGTGAGGCGCAAAAAGCGGTGGCTTATCTGCAATCCCAAGCCATCTTGGGAATCGACAGCGAGACACGTCCCTCATTCACCAAGGGACATTCTCATAAAGTAGCATTACTTCAGATTTCATCTGACGAGTGTTGCTTTCTGTTTCGCCTGAACATGACCGGCCTAACCCAACCTATCATAGAACTACTTGAAGATCCGAAAGTAATCAAAGTGGGCCTTTCACTAAAAGACGACTTCATGATGTTACACAAACGGGCCCCTTTCAATCAACAGGCATGCATTGAGTTACAAGAATACGTCCGTCCTTTCGGCATTCAGGATAAGAGCCTGCAAAAGATATACGGTATCTTGTTTAGTGAGAAAATCTCAAAATCACAGCGTCTTTCTAATTGGGAAGCAGATGTACTGACGGATGCTCAAAAGCAATACGCAGCTACAGATGCTTGGGCCTGCCTCAACATATATCACTTATTGGAGGAACTGAAACGAACAGGAAACTACGAATTGGCTCCGGAAGAGGAAGCCACAGAGAAAGTAAAAGTAGGTTCAGATCAACAATAAAAGTAAAAACAACATAATAAATTTATGCATAAAGTATATCTTAAACCCGGCAAAGAAGACTCATTGAAACGGTTCCACCCCTGGATTTTTTCTGGTGCCATCGCCCACTTCGACGGCGAACCCGAGGAAGGTGAAGTAGTGGAAGTGTACACCTCAAAAAAAGAATTTATTGCCAAAGGGCATTTCCAGATCGGAAGTATTGCTGTACGTGTACTTTCGTTCAAACAAGAAGAGATTAACCACGATTTCTGGAAACACAAATTGGAAGTGGCCTACGACATGCGACGCAGTATTGGCATCGCTACCAATCCGACTAACAATACCTATCGCCTGGTACATGGAGAAGGCGATAATCTGCCCGGACTCGTTATCGATGTTTATGCCCGGACTGCTGTGATGCAGGCACATTCTGCAGGAATGCATGTAGACCGTATGGCCATTGCCGAAGCTTTGTCCGAAGTTATGGGTGATCAGATTGAAAATATCTATTATAAATCAGAAACGACCCTCCCATTTAAAGCGGACCTTTTCCCGGAGAACGGTTTCCTTAAAGGAGGAAGCAGCGACAACATCGCTCAGGAATATGGGCTGAAATTCCATGTAGACTGGCTGAAGGGACAAAAAACAGGATTTTTTGTAGACCAGCGTGAGAATCGTGCTCTACTGGAGCGTTATGCCAAGGGGCGGTCGGTATTAAATATGTTCTGTTATACCGGAGGCTTTTCCTTTTACGCCATGCGTGGAGGTGCCAAACAGGTGCACTCGGTAGACAGTTCTGCAAAAGCCATCGATCTGACTAATAAAAATGTAGAATTAAACTTCCCGGGAGATACCCGTCATGCAGCCTTTGCTGAAGATGCTTTCAAATATCTCGACCGTATGGGTGACCAGTACGACTTGATCATTCTTGATCCTCCGGCATTTGCCAAACATAAGGATGCGCTGCGCAATGCCCTTCAGGGCTACCGCAAGCTCAATGCCAAAGCATTTGAGAAAATCAAACCGGGTGGTATCTTATTCACCTTCTCATGTTCGCAAGTAGTGACCAAAGATAATTTCCGTACTGCTGTATTTACTGCTGCCGCCATGTCGGGCAGAAGTGTGCGTATACTACATCAGTTGACCCAGCCCGCAGACCATCCGGTGAACATCTATCACCCGGAAGGGGAATATCTCAAAGGATTGGTGCTCTATGTAGAATAATCATTCCATAAGCATAAAAGCACCACCCTCAAAGTTAATTAGAATTAATAAACAGAAGATTTTCATCAAATCATTATGTTATATAACATAAATCCCT
>ENA-UERZ01001908-UERZ01001908.1-human-gut-metagenome-genome-assembly--contig:-NODE-1908-length-13056-cov-15.855690_pt1 | contig 13056 bp, 7 predicted proteins | sample MGYA00242997_ERZ507998 | MGnify/ENA primary metagenome ERZ507998 (study PRJEB26167, sample SAMN06115470) | human gut metagenome | host: Homo sapiens | place: China:Henan | collected 2016-06-23... | reverse complement strand
ATAATAGTTCCTTTTATTTTTACTTGTAAAGCAGGCAGAGTGCGCCCCGGTACACGTACAAAATTGTACCGAACGGCTCTTTGTACCGATATTGACACAAATTGTCCCGGAAAACGTGCCGAAAAGAACTTTTCTCGATATATGGCGTCCACAATTCCGGGACAATTCTTCTCCGCTTTTTCACATAATTATAAAAAAACTTTTATTTCAACGTATTATAGCGACAAAAAACAATGGCAAATTATTTGCAATAAAAAGAACAAGTTTCCGGTGAAACGTTTAGTGTTTGCATCGGGTTCCTGTTTGGGCTGTTCCATATCCCATATACTGATTAATAGGAATCAAAATGGTTCCAAATTGCACTGTAAAAGCACACATAATTGGATCATGCGCCCATAATGTGACTTTTTTAACGTTATATAGATATGTATTTTGTGAAAAATACCTATTTAATACATTACCATAATGTACATCAGTGAATGAATGACATTTTAACATATTAATATAAAAGAACATACCATATTCAATTCTAAAGCTATTATAGCGACTAGGATCAGTTCAGCATCAGCAATGCTGGAAGGTTCCGGACCGGATGACCGGAGCGCCCGGCTCAGGCCGGAAAAACGTCAAGAGACCTGAACATTCATCTCCACCAGGACGGAATTCTCATGAAAACAGGCAAGTTATACGGTGTGGGCATAGGCCCCGGCGACCCTCAGTATCTGACGCTCCGGGCGGCGGATGTGCTCCGCTCCGTGGATGTCGTCTTCACCGTGATTTCTCCAAATGCCTCGAACAGCGTCTCGCAATCCGTGGTGGACTATCTCCAGCCGCGCGGGGAAGTCAGGCTTCAGGTATTCAGCATGTCCCGCGACAAAACCATCCGCGAGGAGCAAGTGCGCGCCAATGCCGAGGCCATTATCGCCGAGCTGCGCACCGGACACGACTGCGCCTTCGCTACACTCGGCGACGCCATGACTTACAGTACGTTCGGCTATGTACTGGAAATCATACGCAAAGCCATTCCCAATCTGGATCTGGAAGTCATCCCCGGCATCACCTCATTCGCCACGCTCACCGCCAAGGCGGGAACCGTGCTCGTCGAGAACGGCGAACAGCTCAGGATTATTCCGTCGTTCCGCGCAGAAATGGCTGAAGCACTTGATTTTCCCAAGGGTTCGACGACTATCCTCCTCAAAAGCTACCGTAGTCGCGGTGCCCTTCTCGACCGGCTGGCCCGCGAGGAGAAGGTACAGGTCCTCTATGGTGAACACCTCGCCATGAAAGATCAGGCCCTTCTGACCGATCCGGACGCTATCCGCGCCCGCCCGGAAAAGTATCTCTCCCTGATCATGGTCAAGAAACAATGAAAGCCCGCAGTTCCATCCCGCCGTGGAAGCGTCCGGGCTGGGTTCTCTGGTTCGTCCTCGCTGCCGTCTGCTCATGCTGGTTCATCCTGCATATGCCCGTGGACTCGCGCCGGATGAGGGACGCACCCACAACCGCCACGCAGACAGCGGACGCTTCCCCGGCAAGGGGCGCCCTCGGCGGCGTCCTCCCCACACAGGCGAGCGGACAACCTTCCGACGCGGAAAGGATCTTCATGAAGCTGGAGACCTTCGGACGGCTGTTCGCCATCGTGGGCATTGCGGCCTTTTGTGGAGGGCTAATGGAGGCCCGCCAGTGGCATATGGTGCTGGCGCTGCTGATGGGGCGCCTGACCCGCATGGCGCGCCTCCCGGAAATCGTGGGCCTTGCCATGCCTACCGCGCTCTGTTCCAACGCCGCTGCCAACAGCATTCTGGTAAGCAGCCATGCTGAAGGGCAAATCCGGACCTCGGCGCTTATCGCCGGGGGCATGATGAACAGTTACCTGGCCTACATTTCCCACTCGATCCGTGTGATGTTCCCGGTGATCGGGGCCATCGGCCTGCCCGGAGTACTCTATTTCGGAATGCAGTTCACGGGCGGTTTTCTGGTTCTGCTGTGTATCCTGCTCTGGAACCGTTGGTACGTCTCGCGGCACGGCGAGTCCCCTTGCGCGACCGAGTCCGGCTCCACCTCCCAGCCGCTGGCATGGCCGCACGCCATATCGAAGGCTGCCATACGCTCGTTCTCCCTGCTCTTCCGCATGGCCTGCATGACAGTGCCCCTCATGCTCGGCATCGAATGGCTCCTCAAGAATGGCGTGCTAGACTTCTGGGAAACGGCCCTCCCCCATGCTGTGACGGAACTCTTCCCGACGGAGCTCCTTTCGGCGGTCGCGGCACAGTTCGGCGGCCTGGTGCAGTCTTCTGCGGTTGCGGCGAATCTCCGGGCCGAAGGGTTGATCGACAATAGCCAGATTCTGCTTGCTATGCTGGTTGGGAGCGCATTGGGCAATCCCTTTCGGGCACTCAGGAGGAACCTCCCCTCAGCCCTGGCGATCTTTCCCGTGCCCATCGCCCTTTCCATCGTCCTCGGCATGCAGCTTTCCCGCTTCCTCGTCACGCTTGCGGGAATAGCCGGGGTCGTCTGGATGATGCTCAATACGCCATGACGAACACCCTAAAACTTCATCCCGGCGCGGAGGGGAAACGGCCCGGGCAATCGAACGGCATGGCCCGCATGGGCAGCCGGATATAAGGAAAGAGCATGGAAGTACGTTGGAACCTGAGTGGAGAGGAAATCGAGCGCGAAAGCTTCCGGACCATCGAGGCGGAATGCGATCTGCACATAAAGCTTCCCGCACCAGAATGGCGCGTGGTGCGGCGGCTCATCCACACGACGGCGGATCCGCGCATTGCGGACACGCTGGTGTTCCGGCACGACGCCGTCGCCTCTGGCCTGAAGGCATTGCGGTCCGGTGCGCCGATATTCTGCGATTCCAAAATGATCCGTTCCGGCCTGTCCCTTGCCCGGTTGCGCAGGCTGAATCCTGGCTATGGCCCGGAACGGCTGCACTGCCATATTGACGACCCGGACGTTCTGGCACGGGCAAAGGCGGAAGGCCGCACACGCGCCCTGTGCAGCGCGGAAAAAGCCCGCCCTTTACTCGACGGGGCCATCGTCCTCATCGGCAATGCCCCGCTCGCGCTGGCCCGCATCGCCCGTTACGTGCTGGAAGAAAGTGCGCGCCCTGCCCTCGTCGTCGGAATGCCCGTGGGGTTCGTCAATGTCGTCGAGTCCAAGGCCCTCCTTGCCCGCTGCGCCGTCCCCCAGATTGCCCTTGAGGGGCGGCGCGGCGGAAGCGCCCTTGCGGTCGCCACGCTGCACGCCGTCATGGAGAGCGCCTGATAGTGAAAACGACAGGGAAACGCCGCTAAGGAAGGTTTTTCGGCCTCCGCCGTCCCGAAACGTTTGTTTTCCGGCGTTGTGCAGGAAAGGCTCAGGCTGCCTTGCCGCGTTCCGCGCATTCTGTCCCGGATCAACTCCCGGTAATGGCCTGGCACGGAAACGCCAACGCAACCTTGGCATGGCCCCATTCCCTTCATGAATCCACAGGAGCCGGATACGATGAAAAAGGATCGGAAAAACTTGCGTTGGGGCTACTCCACGGGCGCGTGCGCGGCGGCGGCAGCGAAGGCGGCGTGGATACGGCTCACGCGCGGTGGGGCTCCCCAAAGCATCTGGGTGCACTTCCTCGACGGCAGGGAGCGCGAACTTCCGCTTCTGCAATCCGGCGCGGGGCACATGGCGGCCATCAGGAAAAACGGCGGTGACGATCCGGACTGCACGCACGGTGCCACACTGTACGCCGACATCCGCGCCTGTCTGTCCGGAGAAATCCGGGCTGAGGACTATGTCCTCCAGATCGGGAACGGCACGCTGATCCTGCGCGGCGCGGAAGGCATTGGCCTGTGCAACCGCCGGGGGCTCGACTGCGAGCTGGGCCGCTGGGCCATCAACACCGGCCCCCGCAATATGATCTCCGAAAATCTCCGCCGGGCCGGGTTCAGCTCAGGATGCTGGCTTCTTGAAATCGGGGTGGAAAACGGCGAGGAGCTCGCGAAGCATACCCTCAACTCCCATCTCGGCATCATGGGCGGCATCTCGCTTTTAGGCACCACCGGCCTGGTCCGTCCCTACAGCCATGAAGCCTACATCCATACCGTCCGCATCTGCGTGAAATCGCACTTTCTTTCCGGCGGTTCTACAATGGTCTTCTGCACTGGCGGGCGCACCAAATCCGGCGCGGAGATCCACCTGCCTCAACTGCCCGCAACCGCTTTCGTCAGTATCGGCGACTTCATCGCCGAAAGCCTCGCCGCAGCCTGCCGCTACGGCATGCGCGAGATCGCCGTGGCCTGCATGCCCGGAAAGCTCTGCAAGTACGCTGCCGGATTCGAAAACACGCACGCGCACAAGGTCAGCCAAGATATGGATTTGCTCCGCGCCGAAGTCCGCAGGACGCTCCCCGCCGAGGCGTCCCTGCATGGAGCACTCAAGTACAGCGCTTCCGTGCGCGAGGCGCTTTTGTCCATCCCCCCGGACGCCCGGGACGGCCTCCTCCGCCGCCTTGCGCGGACCGCCCTCCGGCAATTCTCGCGCCGCTGCACGGGTAACCCGGCCCTCCGCCTGCTCGTGTTCGATTTTGAAGGAGAGTTCCTCTTTGAAGAAGCGCGGGGAAGGCCCGAAGAGGCCTCTCCCCGGCAGTCCACAGCCATCGCGGCGGAACCGGACGAACACATGAACGGGGATCAACCGGACCCGGCGATTGCCGACCCCGGCGAAATCGTGGGGCCATCCTACTTCATACAGGGGCATTCCATATGACAAACGGCAGAACGCGAGACGCCGCGGGGCACATCGACATCGTTTCGTGCGGAACAGGATTCCCCTCCGACACGGGCGTTCTTACTCTGCTGGAGGAGGCGGACGCGGTGTACGGCTCGCGCTCCCTTATGGCGTTGTGCCCCGTCCCGGTGAAAAACGCCCGGATCATTGGGAGCGGCGCCCGAAAGGACGCGGAAGAAGTCCTCGCGCTGGGCCGGGAGGGGAAACGCATCGTGGTGCTGGCCTCGGGCGACGCCCTCTACCATGGATTCGGCGGCACGCTCGCAGCACTCCGCACGCCCGGCGACAACCTTGCGTACCATCCGGGAATCACGGCGTTTCAAGCCCTGTTCTGCCGCCTCGGCCTTCCGTGGCAGGATGCCCGCCTGTTCTGCGTGCATTCCGGCGAGGGGCTGCCCTCCCGCGGCATAGCCGAAGCGCCGCTGTCCGTAACCTATGCGGGGAGCCGCTACCCGGCGCACGCCATCGCCCGCGCCGTGCTCGACACGCATCCCGCATCGGCCCGACGCGCCGCGATCATCGCCGAACGCATCGGCTCGGACGACGAACGCATCCTGTCCGGGACTCTGGGCGAGCTGGCCGACGCCGCTTGCGGCCCGACGTCCATCCTCGTCATCTTTCCGACCGCCCATGCCGATTGCCATGTTCAGGACGCGGCCGCCACAACGCGGGGCAGCGCCTCCATTCAGGCCCCGATACTGGCACTGGGGCTTCCGGAAGAAGCCTTCGAGCGCGAAAACAACCTGATCACGGCATCGGACGTGCGTGCCGTCATCCTGTCACGGCTGCGCCTCCCGGCTTGGGGGACGCTCTGGGACGTCGGGGCCGGAAGCGGCTCCGTGGGTCTGGAAGCGGCCGCCCTGCGCCCGGCCCTCGGCATACACGGCATCGAGCGCAACCCCGAACGCTGCGCGATGATCGAACGCAACCGCCTCGGCATGGGCATCGCCAACTACACGCTGCATCCCGGCGACGCCCTCTCCGTGATCCACCCGTCCTGCCCCGAACCCCGCGCCCCAAGCGCATACGGAGGCATCCTCCCCGATCCGGACCGCGTTTTCATCGGCGGCGGAGGAAAGGATTTGCCCGCGCTGCTGACGGCGTGCCGGGACCGCCTGCGGCCCAACGGCCTCATCGTCGTGAGCGCGGTCACGCTGGAAAGCTTTGGCACCCTCCTCTCATGGGCCCCCGACCACAGGGCCAGCCTCTGCCGCATCGACATCGCCAACGAATGCCCACTCGCCAAAAGGAGCCACCACTTCGCTCCGCAAAACACCATTTACGTGTTCACATTCCATAAAGAGGCAATTTCATGAAAGCACTCGTCGAATTCGTCGGCGCCGGACCGGGCGCGGAGGATCTCATCACCGTGCGTGGCCTGCGCGCTCTGGAACAGGCGGATCTCGTGGTCTACGCGGGTTCGCTGGTCAACCCCGCCCACCTCAAGGCCTGCAAAGCCAATTGCACCTGCCTCGACAGCGCCTCCATGAATCTGGGGGAACAGATCGAAGCCATGAGCGATGCCGCCCTTGCCGGGAAACGTGTCGTGCGCCTGCACACCGGCGATCCCGCCATGTACGGCGCGATCAACGAGCAGATCCGGGGGCTGGCCCAAAAAGGCGTGGCCGCATCCATCATCCCGGGCGTCAGCAGCGTGTTCGCGGCAGCAGCGGCGCTCGGCTGCGAACTCACCAGCCCCGATGTGAGCCAAAGCGTCGTCCTCACGCGGACGCCCGGAAGAACGCCCATGCCTCAAGGCGAAGACGCCGCGGCCTTCGCCAGGACCGGGGCGATGCTGGTCTTTTTCCTGAGCACCGGAAAGGTCGGCGAGCTGATGCGCCATCTGATGGAACAAGGTGGGCTGGCCGAGGGCACCCCGGCGGCGATCGTCTACCGCGCCTCATGGCCTGATGAGCGCATCCTGCGCGGTACGGTGGGCGACATCGCCCGGCAGGCCGAGGAAGCCGGGCTCGGACGGCAGGCGCTCGTCATCGTGGGCCGGGCCTTGGGAGCCAACGGCACAGCCTCGCGGCTCTACGACGCCGACTTCTCGCATGGCTACAGGAACCGTCTGGTTTCGGAGGATTTCGACGGACGCTGCGCCCTGTACGCCTTCACGGACAAGGGGCTGACGCGAGCCCGGGAGATCGCCGCCGGGCTGGGCCTGCCCACGGTGCTCCACAGTACGCATCCTTCCGGTGCGGAAGGCATCGTGCATATACCGGCCCAAGACTTCGACAGCCGCCTCGCCGCCAACTGGGCGCAGTTCGACGCGCATATCTTCATCGGCGCGACGGGGATCCCCTTCCGCAAAGCCGCCCCACTGCTGCGCGACAAGAACATTGACCCGGCCGTGCTTGCCTGTCCGGAAAGCGGCAGCCATGTGATTGCCCTTACCTCCGGGCATTTCGGAGGCACCAACCGGCTGGCCCGGCGCATAGCCCGCATCACCGGCGGGCAGGCCGTAATCGGCTCCCCCGCGGACGTCAACAGCCTCCCCGCCTTTGACGAAGCCGCCGCACAGGAACACGCACGCATCCTCAACCCGGAAGCCGTCCGCGCCCTCAACGCCGCCCTGCTCGACGGAAGCCCCATAGCCTTCTGCGGAACCCGTGCTGTCTTCGAGCGCCATTTCGCCTCCACCGGGCAAGTTGCCTTCTTCGAGAACCCGCAGGATGTCACATGCGGCCATGCCATCCTCTGGGATAGCGAAAACACGCTTCCGGAAGAGGTTCTGTACCTTGATGTCTCCAGCCGTGCCTTCGTCCTCGGCGTGGGCTGCCGCCGCGGCGTCAAGCCGCAGGAGCTGCGCCTCGTCGCGGAACGGTATCTTTCCGAATTCGGCCTGAACGCGGAAAACATCGCCAGCATCGCCACCTGCACCGTGAAGGAGGACGAACCGGCTATCCTCGGATTGGGCGAGGCATGGCAGGTTCCCGTGGCTTTCCACAGCGCGGAGGAGCTGGATGCCGTGCCGGTGTCCGCACCCTCGGAAAAAGTGCGCGAAAAAGTCGGCACCGCTTCGGTGTGCGAGGCCGCGTGCCTGCTGTCCGCCGGATACGGCTCAATCCCCCAGCCCACACTGTACGCCCCGAAATCCGCCTTTGGAGACGTCACGCTGGCACTGGCCCGTCTGCCGCATCTTGCCGTCCCCCAAAACGGACAGGGGGAAATCGTCGTGGCCGGGCTCGGATCGGGTGCCCCCGGCCACATCACGCCGGATGTCGACACGGCGCTCAGGCGGTGTGACACCGTCGCCGGCTACAGCCATTACGTCGACTTCATCCGGGACCGCATCGCCGGAAAGCCCGTGATCCAAAACGGCATGAAGGGCGAGGTGGAGCGCTGCCTGTCCGCTCTGGAAGCGGCCCTCGCCGGGCAGAACGTATGTATGGTGTGCTCGGGCGACCCCGGGATTCTGGCGATGGCCGGCCTCCTGTACGAACTGCGCGCCCGGGAGCCGCGTTTCGGGGATATCCCGATCCGGGTCCTACCGGGGATCACCGCGGCAACTATCGCGGCGGCCTCGCTTGGCGCGCCGCTCCAGAACGGCTTCTCTCTGGTGAGCCTGTCCGATCTGCTGGTCTCGGCGGACGAGGTGCGCCGCAACATCCGTTCCGTAGCCCAATCCCTGCTGCCGGTGGCGCTGTACAACCCCGCCGGGCGCAAGCGGCGGGATCTGCTGGAGGAAACGCTTGCAGTTTTCCGGGAACATCGGGGCGGGGACGTCCTATGCGCCTACGTCAAAAACGCGGGCAGGGAGCAGGAAACCAAATGGGTGGGCAAGCTGTCCGAGTTCCCCGCCGCCGAGGTCGACATGTCCACGCTCATCATTATCAGCGGCCCCCGGACCCGCCTTGATTCCGGCGTCCTGTACGAACCGCGCGGCTATGTGGAGAAGTATATGGAATAGGGGGAAGCGGGAACCGGAGGAACGGGGACAGCGCCTTTCGGAAGGGAAGCCGTTCCCCTCCCGAGCATTCCGCCCTCCGGTTCCCGCAGGGGCTCTTCCCGGCTTAAGAAAAGCGAAAACGCTCACCAACCTACTGTGCATAATCACATATTGGGGCAATGCAAAAAGCTGACAAACGCCGAACCGATGACGCCGAAGGCCCAAACAAGGGAACGGCGGGAACGGGTGAAGGCCCTTTTTCCGGAAGTTTCCCCCTCCCCCAGAACTTGGGAAGGATGCCATGAACACGACATTTCACGCATTTTGCCTTGCCGCCCCCCGATCCGGGGAAGGGAAGACGACGACGGGGATCGCGCTGATGCGTGCGCTCGCCCGACGCGGGCTGAAGGTGCAGAGCTTCAAGTGCGGACCGGACTATATCGACCCGACCTTCCACGCTCAGGCCACCGGGCGCCCCGCCTGCAACCTCGATACATGGATGATGGGCCGCGAAGGCGTCCGCGCGCTGTGGGACAACCGCGCCCACGATGCCGACGCCTGCGTCTGCGAAGGGGTCATGGGGCTGTTCGACAGCCGCGATCCCGGCGATCCGGCGGGAGGCACCGCCGACTGCGCCCGCGCCCTCGGCATCCCCGTCGTGCTCGTGTTCAACGCCCGGGGCATGGCGTGCTCCGCCGCCGCACTCGTTGCGGGGTTCCGGCTTCACGCTTCCCGGATGGGCGTCCAGCTTGCCGGAGTCATTGCCAACAACGTGGGAAGCCCACGCCACGCCGACATCCTCCGCCGCGCGCTCGAAAGCGAACGCCTCCCCCCTCTGCTCGGGGCCTTGCCCCGGAACGAGGCGTGGCGGATTCCCGAACGCCAGTTGGGCCTGCTCCCCTCCGAGGAAGCCGGTACCACGGAGGCGTGGCTCGACGCCCTTGCGGATGTTGCGGAATCCTCCGTCGATATGGACAGGCTCCTGAGCCTCACCGAAGCCCGCCGTCCGAAAGCCCGGGCCGTCCTTCCTCCGCGCGGCATCCGGCCCCGGCGCATGGGCATCGCCAAGGACAGGGCGTTCTGCTTCTATTACGAGGAAAACGAACGGGCACTCGCCGCCCGGGGATGGGAACTGCTGCCGTTCTCGCCGCTTGAGGATACGGCCCTGCCGCCCGGCATCGACGCGTTGTATCTCGGGGGCGGCTATCCCGAAGTCTTTGCCCGCGAGCTTTCCGGCAATGCGGCCATGCGTGAGGCCATCCGCGCCTTTGCCGAGCAGGGCGGAGAAATCTATGCCGAATGCGGCGGATACATGTACCTGTGCACCCGGCTCGAAGCCTCAGAGGGGAAGGGCGGCAAGGGAGGAAGGACGGCAAGCTGGCCCATGTGCGGGGTCATCGACGCCACGGCCCGCATGGGCGGACGTATCCAATCATTGGGCTACCGAGAGGTAACCATGCTTGGAGACGCTCCGTTCGGGCTCGGGGGCGACGTCTTCCGCGGCCACGAATTCCACTGGTCGGACATTGAGCTGCACCGCGGCTACGCGCCGCTGTACGCCGTACGCACAGCATCCGGGCACGCCGATTCCGGCATCGCCGCCGGGAATGTGCGCGCCAGCTATGTCCATCTGTACTGGGGCAACACCGGCGAGGCGAATTACGCCGGACGACCCGCGCCCTCGGACTTCACCGCCTGCCGTCCCGAACACCGAGCCGCCCGCCCGGGCAAGGCCAAAGCAACATGCGAAAACATCGGACAGGTTATCCTGCTCAACGGGCCGTCAAGCGCCGGGAAAACGACGCTGGCCAAAGCCCTGCGGGATAGGCTGTACGCCATGCACGGCATATGCAGCCTCATGCTGTCCATCGACCAGCTGCTGCGTTCGGCCACAGGCGGCCATGAATCGGTCCTCGACGGCCTCGAACGGACCGGCCTGCCCTTCATCGAAACGTTTCACGCGGGAGTCGCGGCGGCGGCGAAAGCCGGAGCATGGACCATCGTCGACCATGTCATCGGCGAGGATCCCGGATGGATCGAGGATCTGCTTGGGAGGCTGGAAGCCATCCCCCTGCTGTCCGTCCAGGTGCTCTGCGACGACGAGGAACTGCGGAAGCGCGAGTCCGGACGTTCCGACCGTTCCCCTGACTGGCCGCACGCCCAGCGGCAGGCCCGGCACATTCACCTCCCCCTGCCCAACCAGATGGTGGTGGACACGACCCGGACCAGCCCCGAAGACTGCGCCGCCTGTATCCTCGCCGCACTGTCCGCCGAAAAAAACGGTATCCCCATCCGTCCCGGCGGGGGCGCACCCATTTCCACAACAGAACGAGGTTCCTTATGAAGCTCGATGCACACGGCGGCGACCTTCTCGCCATGGCGTCGGTGTCCAAGCGCGATCCCGCGTCCCTGCTTGATTTCAGCGTAAACGTCCGCCCCGAAGGCGCGCCGGAGTTCCTCCGTGCCGCGCTGGTCAGGGCGAATACGGGCCTCGCGGCCTACCCTTCGCCCAACGCCGAGGAGGCCCTTGCCGCTGCGGCACGCCGATACGGCCTGCCCGCCGGCCGCTTCGCCTTCGGCAACGGAAGCAACGAGCTCATCCACGCCCTCGCCCGCGTACTCAAAAGGCGCGGCGCACCCTGCGTTTCCATCGTCGAACCGGCGTTCAGCGAATACGCGCTGGCCTGCCGCCTTGCCGGGCTGGAAAGCAGCCCGCTCTGGGGCGGCATCGGTTCCGGTGCGGACGGGCAGCCTTCCGGCGATCTGCTGGCCGGGCTTGCCGAAACGCCCTCGGGTTCGGCGGTGTTTCTGGCCAATCCCTGCAACCCTTCGGGGCTGTTCCGCACGCCCGACGAATGCCTGTCCCTGGTGGCGGCGCGGCCCGACCTGCTCTGGATCATCGACGAGGCCTTCATCGAATACGCCGGGCCGGAAGCCGATGTGTCGATCCTGCGCCGGATGCCCTCCAACGGCGTAGTACTGCGTTCGCTGACCAAATTCCATGCCTTGCCGGGGGTGCGCATCGGCTATCTGGCGGCCTCGGCCGAACTGGCTGAAGCCGTCCGCGCCGATCTGCCCGCGTGGAACGTCAACGTGTTTGCGCTGTCCGCAGCCGTGGCCGCGCTCGGCGACACATCAGACTTCGCGGAACGGGCCCGTGCGGAAAATGCCGAACGCCGCGCCGATCTCGCAGCCGTCCTATCCGGCCTCCCCGGCGTGGAGGTGTTCCCTTCCTCTGCCAACTACGTGCTGTTCCGCTGGAGAGGCGCCCCCAAAGACCTGTACGGCATCCTGCTGCGGCGTTTCGGGATCGCCGTGCGCGACTGTTCCAACTACTACGGACTCGACGACGGAACATGGTTCCGCGCCGCCGTCCGTTTCCCCGAGGAACACCACAGGCTCGCCGGCGCACTGCGGGAAGTAATGGAGGAAGGCGATGTCCCAAAGAAAAGCGCGGCGGATACTCCCCTGCTCGCTTACGGAGGGATGAAAAGCAGGGAAGAAGACGAAGGGGACCTTTCTTTGAAAAAGATTTCCCCTTCCCCCGCGGACTTCCCCATCTCCGGCTCCTCTTCCGTCTTCCCCGCCGGGCGCTCCTCCCGCCGCACTCCAGCCCTCATGCTGCAGGGAACCTCTTCAAACGCGGGCAAGAGCATCCTCGCAGCGGCCTACTGCCGCATCTTCCGGCAAGACGGCTACAATGTGGCCCCCTTCAAGGCTCAGAACATGTCCCTGAATTCGGGCGTCACGGCCAATGGCGACGAGATGAGCCGGGCACAGATCGTGCAAGCGCAGGCGGCCCGCGCAGACCCCGATGCGCGCATGAATCCCATTCTGCTCAAGCCGCACTCGGATACGGGATCGCAAGTCGTCATCCTCGGGCAGCCCTTGGGACATATGGACGTCCTCGAATATTTCGGGAAAAAGAGGGAACTCTGGTCCGCCGTCACCGACTCTTATGACAGCCTCGCGGCCGAATGCGACATCGTCGTTCTTGAAGGCGCGGGCAGCCCCGGCGAGATCAACCTCAAGAGCCACGATCTGGTCAACATGCGCATGGCCGATTACGCTCGGGCATCGGTGTTGCTCGTCGGGGACATCGACCGGGGCGGCCTCTACGCCTCCTTTCTCGGTACATGGATGTCCTTCACCGACGCCGAACGCCGACTGCTCACGGGATATATCGTCAACCGATTCCGGGGGGACGCATCCCTGCTCGGGCCCGCGCACGACTACATGCTGGCTCACACCGGCGTTCCCGTGCTCGGCACCATCCCCTACATCCGTGACCTCAACATCCCCGAAGAAGATATGGCGGGCTTCTCATGGGGACACACCGACTGCGGGGAAAAAAAGGCGGGGACACTGGACATCGCCGTGGTCATGCT
>ENA-UERZ01001879-UERZ01001879.1-human-gut-metagenome-genome-assembly--contig:-NODE-1879-length-13255-cov-5.714600_pt1 | contig 13255 bp, 13 predicted proteins | sample MGYA00242997_ERZ507998 | MGnify/ENA primary metagenome ERZ507998 (study PRJEB26167, sample SAMN06115470) | human gut metagenome | host: Homo sapiens | place: China:Henan | collected 2016-06-23... | reverse complement strand
CCACAAAAGCAAGAGACGCCTAACAAATGTCTCTTGACTGAGGACATAATTTAAGATAAAATATAAAAACTGCGTAAAAGTAGGGCGCAGAGTGCCTCAGAGGGGTTAGAATGGAACGAAAACTGAAATAATTTTTCAAGCATCCGGGCGCTTGAAAAGTGGTTTCAGATGGAATTGTCCGACTGGAGAAAGACCCTCTGAAACAGAGTGGAGTAAAGAAAGTTTAGGAAGTGAAGAAATGGCAAAGTACATATTGAAGCGAGTCGTTATGGCGGTCATTACGGTCCTCATCGTGTCCTGTGTCACCTTCCTGCTGATGATGTCGGTGCCTGGCAGCCCGTTTGCCTCGGAAAAAGCGCTGACGCCGCAGCAGCAGGCCACACTGGATGCAAAGTACGGCTTTGACAAGCCTCTGCCCATTCAGATGGTGAATTACCTGAAAAACGCGCTGCACGGCGATCTGGGGGAATCCCTGAAGATGCAGAAGGGACGCCCGGTGGCCGAGATCATTATGGACATGTTCCCCATCTCCGCCAAAATCGGCGTGATCGCCCTGGCCTGGGCCGTGGTAGTCGGGATCCTGCTGGGCTGTCTGGCCGCCTATTACCGGGGAAGGTGGGTGGACAGTCTGCTGCGCGTGGTCTGTACGCTGGGCATCTCCATGCCGAGTTTCGTCGTGGCATCCTTCCTGCTGATCCTGTTCTGCTCCCCCATTGGGCCGGAGCTGCTCAAGAATCTGCAGCTGACTGCGATCTTTGATTCGGGCCTGGGCGCCAAGGCCTATTTCATGCCGTGCTTCGCGCTGGGCCTGTATCCCATGTGCTACACTGCCCGGCTGACCCGGTCCTCCATGCTGGACTCCATCACTCACGAGTACATCAAGCCCGCCCGGGCCACGGGCCTGAAGGGCGGCAAGATCATCTTCAAGCATGCCCTGCGCAACGCCCTCATCCCCGTCATTACCTACCTGGGGCCCCTGGTCGCCTTTACCCTGTGCGGCGGCTTTGTGGTGGAGAGCGTGTTCTCCATCCCCGGCCTGGGCCGCTATCTGGTGCAGTCCATCACCAACCGCGACTACTTTGTGATTATGGGCACGACCATCTTCCTGGCGACCTTCGTGGTCATCATGAACCTGGTGGTGGATATCATCTACAAGCTGGTCGATCCCCGCATCGATCTGATGAAAGGAGAGTAACCAATGGCGAACCGAAAGAAAAAACCGGTCATCGGCTCTCTCCAGCCCGATGTGGACGCCATGCTGGATTGGAACAGCCTGACCAACGAGGATTTTGCGCCTGCCTCCAGCGAGGAGAAGGCCGACTTTATCCAGCAGCGCAAGAGCGTTTCTTACTGGTCGGACGCCTGGCGTCGCCTGCGTAAGAATGTGGTGGCCATGGTGGCCCTGGGCGTTATCGTGCTGCTGATCCTCTTCGCCTTCGTGGGCCCAATGCTGGTCCCCTACGGGTATGAGGAGCGCAATCTGGGCGCGGAGAACCTCTATCCCCACCACTATACCCTGGAGGAGCAGGAGCAGTACCGCCAGGCCACCAGCACCCTGGACCCTCAGGAGGCGGTAGAGCAGGCCCGGGCTGAGGCGGAGGCCAGGGGCGAGAAGCTCACCAGCCGGGAGGAGGCGCTGATCCGCGCCAAGGCCAAGACCGGCGGCGAGTATGCCGGCATGTCCGAGGAGGAGGTCTATGCCGCGCTTGGCATCCGCAGCCATCCCTTCGGGTACTCCAATGAGGAACTTCAGCGCATCGCCAATGGCGAGGAGGTGTTCCCCCATGTGTTCGGAACCGATAAGCTGGGCCGCGACATCATGGTGCGCACCATGTACGGAACCCGGGTGTCCATGACCATCGGTCTGGCCGCCGCCTTTATCGTGCTCATCATCGGCTCCCTGTATGGCTCCATCTCCGGCTACTTTGGCGGAAAGGTGGATGTGGTCATGCAGCGCATCGTCGACGTCATCTATTCCGTGCCCGAGGTGCTGGTCATCCTGCTCATCTCCACCAGCATGAGCCCCCATATCACCCAGTTCATCTCCGATCACCAGGGCAACGCTCTGGCCGAGTTCATGCGCACCATCGGGCCCAACCTGATCGCCATGTTCATCGCCTTCGGCCTTCTGTACTGGGTCAGCATGAGCCGCATCATCCGCGGTCAGATCCTCCAGCTCAAGCAGCAGGAGTATGTCACGGCGGCCCGGGCGCTGGGCGCCTCCGGCGGGCGTATTATCCGGCGCCACCTGCTTCCCAACTGCATTGGACAGATCGTGGTGACCACCTGCCTGCAGATCCCCTCCGCTATCTTCCTGGAGTCCTTTATGTCCTACCTGGGCGTGGGCGTGTCCGCCCCGCTGACCAGCCTCGGCTCCATGTGCCGGGACGCGCTGAGCGGCTTTACCACCTATACCTACCGCCTGATCATTCCGGCCGTCATCATCAGTGTGATGATCCTGGCCTTCAACCTGTTTGGCGACGGCCTGCGCGACGCGCTGGACCCGCGCCTGAAGAAGTAAGAGAGGAGGAGCGAGCATGGATCGGAACAAAGAGAACGAGGAGCGCCTGGACGGGCAGCTCCACACCGAGGCACCGGCCCGCGGTGAGAAGCTGCTGGAAGTGAAGGACCTGCGGGTCTCCTTCTTTACCCCCGCCGGCGAGGTCAAGGCCGTGGGCGGGATCAGCTATGAGCTCAATTACGGCGAGGTCATGGGCATTGTGGGCGAGTCCGGCTCCGGCAAGAGCCAGGAGGCCTATTCCATCATCGGCCTGCTCCAGTCCCCCGGCAAAGTGGTGGGCGGCTCCATCCAGTTTGAGGGACGGGACGTCCTCGCCTTCAACAAGGAGCAGATGACCCAGTTCCGGGGCAGCGAGGTGGCCATGATTTTCCAGAACCCCATGACCTGCCTCAACCCGGTCTACACCGTGGGAAACCAGCTGGTGGAGGCCCTCAAGGCCCATGACAAGAAGATCTCCAAGGCCGACGCGGAAAAGCGGGCCATGGAGATGCTGGAACTGGTGGGTATCAACAACGTGGAAAAGCGGATGAAGCAGTACCCCCATGAATTTTCCGGCGGCATGCGCCAGCGCGTGATGATCGCTATGGGCCTGATCTGCCATCCCAAGCTGCTCATTGCCGATGAGCCGACCACGGCCCTGGATGTGACCATTCAGGCCCAGATCCTGGAGCTCATGAAAGACCTTCAGAAAAAGACACAGATGGGTATTATCTTTATTACCCATAACCTGGGCGTGGTGGCGGAAATCTGCGACAAGGTCTCGGTCATGTACGCCGGTAAGATCGTGGAGCAGGGAAAGGTGGACGATATCTTTTACCGTACCGGCCACCCCTACACCATGGGCCTGCTGCGCTCCATGCCCCGGGTGGACGCCGAGAGCCACGAGCGCCTTATCCCCATTGAGGGCACGCCTGTGGATATGCTCAACCCGCCGGAGGGCTGTCCCTTTGCGCCACGCTGTGAGCACTGCATGAAGATCTGCCTGCAAAAGATGCCCCCCTATGTGGAGCTGGGCGAGGGCCACCGTGCCGCCTGCTGGCTGCGGGTGCAGGATGAGCTGAAGAAGCAGAGAGAGGAGGGCGCGCAGAATGGCTGAGGATAAGATTCTGCTGGAAGTCCAGAACCTGAAGAAGTACTTCCCCGTCAAGGGAACCAAGGGCCCCGGCGTACAGGCGGTGGAAAACGTGTCCCTCTTCATCCGGAAAGGGGAGACCCTGGGCCTGGTGGGCGAGTCCGGCTGCGGCAAGACGACGCTGGGCCGCACGATTTTGCAGCTCCATGAGCCCACCTCCGGCAAGATCGTCTATGACGGCGAGACCATCTTCGAGGGGGAGGACCCCTGGCAGCGCAAGACCGTTGAGGTCAAGCAGAAGGACGGCTCCACCGTGATGAAGGAGGAGCTGACCCACATCAGGGTGCCCAAGCCCCGGCAGGTGAACATGCTGCCCTACCGCCGGAAGATGCAGATCATCTTCCAGGACCCCTCCGCCTCCCTGGACCCCCGCATGACGGTGGGAGAGATTATCGGCGAGGCGCTGGATATCCATAAGCTCTACGCCAGCAAGGCCGAGCGTACCGATCGCATCAAGGAACTGCTGGGCATGGTCGGACTGAACACCGAACACGCCAACCGCTATCCCCATGAGTTCTCCGGCGGCCAGCAGCAGCGCGTGGGCATTGCCCGCGCCCTGGCGGTGAAGCCCGAGTTCATCGTCTGTGACGAGCCCATCTCCGCGCTGGATGTATCCATCCAGTCCCAGGTGGTCAATATGCTGGAGGATATGCAGAAGGAGATGGGGCTGACCTATCTCTTCATCGCCCACGACCTCTCTGTGGTGCGGCATATCTCCAACCGCATCGGCGTGATGTATCTGGGTTCCCTGGTGGAGCTGGCCGAGAGCTATGAGCTCAACAAGCATCCCCTGCACCCCTATACCAAGACCCTGCTCTCCGCAGTGCCGGTCCCCGATCCGGAGGTCAGCCGCCAGCGCCAGCGCATCGTGCTGGAGGGCGACATTCCCTCGCCCATGAATCCCCCTGCGGGCTGCCGCTTCCATACCCGCTGCCCCTATGCCACCAAGGAGTGCAGCGAGACTGCTCCCGTGTTCCGGGAGGTGGAGCCCGGCCACTGGGCGGCCTGCCATCTGCTGAACAAGTGATCCCTGTCCGCAGGGATCGAACGGTATCTGCGGTGGAAAAACGGAGCGAAGCACCATAGGGGCTGTGAGTGTTTTTGACAGAATATTGTTGCATCCTATGGATTGTCATTGTGTTTTAATGTAGAATTGACGCGGAAAGGCAAAGAAAACCCAGGTTTTCTTTGCCTTTCCTTCCTATTGTGGGTTAACAATTTTGAAACATTTTACTTTACAAGAGTAATGCGCCGTGGTATAATCAGCCTCAGATTCCGTGGAAACGCTTCCGCGGGGGAATCTCTGTCCGGCAGAACAGGACAGAATGTGACGGTGTATCACGCTTGAATGGGCGAGAGGATACAAAAAAACTTTGGAGGTTTTCGCAATGAAGAAGACGAAACTTCTGGCCCTGGGCCTGTCGGTCGCCATGACCGCCTCCCTGCTGGCCGGATGCGGCGGCACTGAGACGGCTCCCACTGGAACTCCTGCTCCTGCGGGCAGCGGCGCTCCCGCTGCCGAGGGCGTCAGCATGAGCGTCTGCGTGGCCAGTGAGCCTGAGACCATGGACCCTGCTCTGAACCGCACCGTGGACGGCGGCATCATGGCCCATCACCTGTTTGAGAACCTGTACAAGTGGGTGGACGGCGCCGAGGGCAACAACCCCGACGGCGGCGCCACCGCCGTTCTGGACCTGGGCATGGCCGCTGCCGAGCCCGAGGTGGTCGAGAATGTCCATGAGGATGGCACCACTACTTACACCTGGACCTTCAAGCTGCGTGAGGAGGCCAAGTGGTCCGACGGTCAGCCTGTGACCGCCAACGACTTTGTGTACGCCTGGCAGCGCCTGGTCAACCCCGAGCTGGCCGCTCCCTACAACTACATCATCGACATGGTGGTCAACGCCGTGGAGGTCCGCAACGGTGAGAAGGACCCCTCTGAGCTGGGCGTCTCCGCTCCCGATGAGCACACTTTTGTGGTGGAGCTGACCTATAACTGCCCCTACTTCAAGGAGATCTGTGCCTTCCCCTGCACCATGCCTCTGCGCCAGGACGTGGTGGAGGGCAACGCCAACTGGACCCAGGACCCCTCCACCTATATCTGCAACGGCCCCATGAAGATGGAGTCCTGGTCTCACAACGCCGAGATCGTCATGGTTCCCAACGAGAACTACTATGACGCCGACAGCGTGACCGTGAGCAAGCTGACCTTCAAGCTGATGGACGACCAGCGCGCCATGCTGACCGCCTTCAACAACGGCGAGCTGGACTTCATCAACAGCGTCCCTGTGGACGAGACCGCCACCCTGCTGGCCGACGGCTCCCTGATCGCCGGCGACTACCTGGGCACCTACTACATCGACTTCAACAATTCCAAGGCTCCCTTTGACGATCCCCGCGTGCGTCAGGCCTTCAATCTGGCCATTGACCGCAACTACATTGTGGAGAACGTGACCCAGGTGGGCGAGATCCCCGCGGACGGCTGGGTGCCTTACGGCGTCTATGATGCGGCCGGCCCCGACGGCGACGACTTCCGCACCAACGGCGGCACTTACTGGAGCGTGGCCCAGGAGGACTATGAGGCCAACTGTGAGAAGGCCCGCGAGCTGCTGGCTGAGGCCGGCTATGCCGACGGCGCCGGCTTCCCCGCCATCACCTACCTCTACAACACCGATGATAAGCACAGCGCCATCGCCGAAGCTCTCCAGTCCATGTGGAAGGATGTCCTGAACGTGGACGTGACCCTGAACAACCAGGACTGGAACGTGTTCCTCTCCACCCGCAGCGAGGGCAACTACAACATCTGCCGCGACGGCTGGATCAGCGACTACAACGACCCCGTGTCCTTCCTGGACATGTTCATGACCGGCAACGGCAACAACAATGCCTACTACTCCAAGCCCGAGTATGACGCCATCATGACCAAGGTGCTGAGCAACTCCAACGCCGAGGAGCGTATGGAACTCATGCATCAGGCTGAGGATATGCTGCTGGGGCAGGACAGCGCCATTGCGCCCCTGTACTTCTACACCCAGCCCTACATGATCAGCAGCAGCCTCAACGGCATGTACTACACCCCCCTTGGCTTCTTCATGTTCACCCATGTGACCTCTAAGTGAGACCTGAGGGCTGTATAAAACCTGCATAAGAATGAAAACGGCGAGGCCATGGGGCTTCGCCGTTTTCTTCTAGAAAATGTCATTCACATCCAGAATATACCGGGGCTCCCAACACGATGCACAAGAGAACGGGTGGGAGGACGGCGGAGTTGGGCATATTTATAAATATGCAAAAAAGACTTGCATTTTTATGAATATGGTGTATAATCATAGCATACCAATCCAACACCGGCCGGCAGAGGAAAGACTGGCCGCGCGTTGTTCATGAAGGAGAAGATGAATATGAAAAAGTTCTTTGCTCTTGGTATGGCCGCGGCGCTCTCGCTGAGCCTGCTGGCCGGATGCGGCGGTACTGCCAGCGCGCCCAGCACTGATCCCAACGCCGCCAGCCCCGCGCCCACTGAGGAAACCGGCAATACCTGGACCTCTGTGGAGGATCTGAAGGGGAAGAAGATCGCCGTGCAGGAGGGTACCACCGGCAACGATGTGGCCAAGGAGATCGAGGGCGCCCAGGTCAGCGCGTTCAAGGCGGCCACCGCCTGCGCCATGGAGCTCATCAACGGCCGGGTGGACTGCATCATCATCGACACCAATCCCGCCCAGTCCCTGGTGAACGCCAACCCCGACAAGCTGAAGCTGCTGGACTTCCCCGCGACCGAGGAGAGCGAGACCTATGCCATCGCCACCCAGAAGAATGAGGCGGGCGCGGCCCTGGCGGAGGAGTTCAACACCGCGATGGAGACACTGAAGGAGAACGGCACCTTTGACGCCCTGGTGGCCAAGTACATCTCCAAGGAGGAGGACGCCGCCCTGCCGGAGCTGGCTCCGGTGGAGAATCCCAAGGGCACTCTGGTGATGGGCACCAACTGTGAGTTTGAGCCCTTTGAGTACCTGACCAGCGACGGCCAGCCCACCGGCTTTGACGTGGACTATGTGAAGTACCTGTGCGCCGAGATGGGCTATGAGGTGACCGTGGAGAACATGGACTTTGACGCCCTGATCCCCGCCCTCCAGTCCGGCCGCATCGACTTCATTGCCGCCGGCCTCACCAAGAACCCCGAGCGTGAGGGCAACGCCAACTTCACCAACGGCTACTATGAGGCGGTCCAGTCCATCGTGGTGGCCAAGTAAGAACATGGTCTGAATCAGGGAAGCCTGCGCTGCCGGGAGCGGCGCAGGCTCTCCTGCGCTTTTTGAATCCTTCCCAAAACAGAGAAAAAGGAGGCGGTATCCCCATGGATATCCTGAACTGGTTTGCAGATTTCGGGGACAAGCTCTACCAGGCATTCCTCTTTGAGGACCGCTGGAAGCTCTACCTGGACGGCATGGGAGTCACCCTGGGCATCACCCTGGGCGCGATTCTCATCAGTACCGTGCTGGGCATGGTGCTGTGTCTCATGAAGCTCTCCAAGCACGCGGTGCTGCGGGGTCCGGCCAAGGCCTACATTGACATCATCCGGGGGATTCCCGTGGTGGTGCAGCTGCTCATCATGTACAATGTCATCCTGCTGAACGTGACGGACAACAAAATGGTGGTGGCTATCATCGCCTTCGGCCTGAACTCTTCGGCCTATATGGCGGAGATCTACCGCTCAGGGATCAACGCCGTGGAGAAGGGGCAGATGGAGGCCGGGCGCTCCCTGGGCCTGACCCAGGTGCAGACCATGTGGCACATTATTTTCCCCCAGGCCCTCAAGAACTGCCTGCCCACTTACACCAGCGAATTTATCGTTCTGGTGAAGGAGACCGCCGTGGTGGGTTATATCGCCCTGGTGGACCTGACCAAGGTCTATTCCTCGGTGCAGAGCATGACCTATGACGCCTTTGGCCCGCTGTTCATCATCGCGGTGGCCTATTTCTGCATCACAAAAGTCCTTGCTCTCATTTTCTCCGCTATGGAAAGGAGGCTGTGCGCCAGTGATCGACGTTAAGAACCTGTCCAAGTCCTTTGGACACACCCACGTGCTCAAGAACATCAACGAGCACATCCATCCTGGGGAAAAGGTGGTCATTATCGGGCCTTCCGGCTCGGGCAAATCCACCTTCCTGCGCTGCCTCAATCTGCTGGAGACTCCCACCGAGGGGATTATCTCCTTTGAGGGGACGGTCATCAACGATCCCAAGACCGACATCAACGCCGTCCGCCGCCAGATGGGCATGGTCTTCCAGCATTTCAATCTCTTCCCCAATATGACCATCCGGAAAAATATTACCCTGGCTCCCGTCCAGACCAAGCGCATGAGCCAGGAGGAGGCCGATGAGACCGCCCTCAAGCTCCTGGAGCGGGTGGGACTGAAGGATAAGGCGGAAGCCTATCCCAATCAGCTCTCCGGCGGTCAGAAGCAGCGCATCGCCATCGTGCGGGCTCTGGCCATGAGACCCAAGGTGATGCTCTTTGACGAGCCCACTTCCGCCCTGGACCCGGAGATGGTGGGCGAGGTGCTGGACGTCATGAAGGAGCTGGCCAACGAGGGCATGACCATGGTGGTGGTGACCCACGAGATGGGCTTTGCCCGCGAGGTGGCCTCCCGGGTGCTCTTCATGGACGGGGGCAATATCCTGGAGCAGAACACGCCGGAGGAGTTCTTTGCCCATCCGAAAGAGGCCCGCACCATCGAATTTCTCTCCAAGGTACTGTAAAATAACGGGGGCCCGGATATCCGATCTGGATATCCGGGCCCTTTGCCGTTTCCGGTATGGAGTTATTCGGCGGAGATCATATAGTAGTAGACGGGCTGGCCGCCGGAGAGCAGGTTAACCTCGGCGTTGGGGCAGGCGGACTGGAAGATGGAGAGCGCCCGCTGGGCATCCTCCTCCGTCACGTCAGAGCCGTAAAAGATGCTGATAAACTCGGCTTTCTGCTGGGGCTCGGCCTGAGCCAGACGCTCCAGCAGGGCGTCCAGATCCTGGTTGGTGCCGAAGAGCTGATGCTCCGCCAGGGCCAGGTAGTCTCCCTGCTTGATGGCAAAGCCGTCAAAATCGGAATCCCGGGCGGCATAGGTGATCTCGCTGGTGGCCACCCGGCCGAAGGCCTCGGTCATGGCGGCGATATTCTCCTCTTCCCCGGCGTCCGGGTCCATGGAGAGCAGGGCGGAGATGCCCTGAGGCACCGTCTTGGTGGGGAGGACCACCACTTTCTTGCCCTCGGCCAGTGGGATGCACTGCTGGGCGGCCATGATGATGTTGCCGTTGTTGGGCAGGACAAAGACGATCTCGGCGGGGGTCTTGTCGATCTCCCGCATGATGTCGTCGGTGGAGGGGTTCATCGTCTGACCGCCCGAGATGATGCCATCCGCGCCCAGATCGGCAAAGACGGCGGCCAGCCCCTCGCCGGCGCACACGGCCACCACGCCGTATTTCTTCTCAGGCGCGGCCTTGGCGGGAGCGCAGCCCTGCTCCAGCTCAGCCTCCACCGCGTCCAGGTCGTCGGTGCTCTGGACATGCTTGCCGGCGGCCAGGTCCTCGGCCTGGGTGCGCATATTCTCGATCTTGGCCAGCTCCAGCACACCGTACTTCTGGGCCTCATTCAGCGCGTCGCCGGGGGTGTTGGTATGGACATGGACCTTGAAGGCATCGTCGTCCTCGCCGATGACCAGGCTGTCGCCAATGCTGTTGAGGTAGGCCTGGTAGGGGGTCAGATCCACATGGCGGTTGGTCTTGCGGACGATAAAGACGGTATCAAAGGCAAAGGTGATCTCCTCTTCGCTGAGCGCGGCGAAATCGGCCTTCTCTTTGACGGCGCCCTCGTCCTCGGTCTCAGGCATGGGGAGGCCCCGCAGCTCGTCCAGCATGCCCTGGAGGATGACCAGGAAGCCCTTGCCTCCGGCATCCACGACGCCCGCCTTTTTCAGAACGGGGTTTTGATTGACGGTGTCGTCCAGAGCCACGCGGCCTTCCCGGATGGCGGCCTCCAGCACCACCTCGGGGGTGGCGTCCTCCCGGGCGGTGGCGGCGGCCTGGGCGGCGGAAAGACGGGATACCGTGAGAATGGTGCCCTCGGCGGGCTTCATAACGGCCTTATAGGCGGCGGCCACGCCGAAATCCAGCGCAATGGCGAGATCCCGGCCGTCGATGGTCTCCTTCTCCTTGACGGCCTTGGCAAAGCCGCGGAAGAGCAGGGAGAGGATGACGCCTGAGTTGCCGCGGGCGCCCCGCAGGAGGGCGGAGGCGTTGGCAGAGGCCACCTCGCCCACGGTGCCGGCCGGCTTCTTCTTCAGCTCCGCAGCCGCGGTGCCGATGGTCAGGCTCATATTGGTGCCGGTGTCTCCATCGGGCACCGGGAAGACATTAAGTTCATTGATGTGCTGCTTCTGGCTGTTGATGGCGGCGGCAGCATGAATGAGCATACGGGCCAGCAGCGCCCCGTCGATGGTATCTCTCATGTCGGTGTTCCTTCCTTTCGATGCATAAGGCCGATCAGCCGATGACCATGGAGTCGATACAGACATCCACGCTCTTGACTTCCACACCAGTGGTGCGGCTGACGATATAGCGGACCTCACTCATGATGGAGCGGCTGACCGCCATGAGGTTGACCCCATTGTCCACGATGATATGCAGCTCAATGGAAACGGTGGAGTCGTCGTTGTATGTGACTTTTACGCCCTTGGACATGGACTCCCGGCGCAGAAGATGCACCAGACCGTCGGTCTTGGAGCGGATGGCCATGCCCTTCACGCCGTAGCAATTTGTGGCGGCCGCACCGGTGATGTTGGTGAATACCTCACTGCTGATGCGGATCTCGCCTTTTTCGGTCTGCAGCTTCATAAAGGACCTTCCTTTCTATCCGAGCCTAAAGCGCGTATGCGCCTGATTTCGGTTCATTGGTTTTTCTATTATATTCTATTTCCGACTAAACTACAAGGGAAAAAGTTTCAGATAATGATTGTAATTTGCCCGAAAAGCGTGTAAACTAGAGCTATCATTTGAGTAAGGAGGGGACGGGATATGAAAATCGCCCGTTTTGTGCTGAAAATTGTGGCTCTCTCTCTGACCGCCGCGGCCAGTGTCTGCTGCATCATTGCATATTGGGATAAGATCACCGCCTTTTTTGCTGGGATCGGTGAGAAGCTGGAGGCCAGGAAGCCCTGCTGCTGCCATTCGGAGTTTGATGATTATGCCGACTGGGATGACTGAGATCATGCAGTCTGGGGCCGCCCACAGGGGCGGCCTTTTTCCATAGAAGGAGAACAGGAGAAGAGCAGATGCACAACGAACTGACGAAGCAGGACATACAGATGATGCGGGAAGAGCTGGATCACCGCCGCATCGAGCTCCGCCCCAAACTGTTGGAGGCGGTGAAGGAGGCCCGCGCCTTCGGCGACCTGAGTGAGAACTTTGAATACAAGGCGGCCAAGCAGGAGAAAAACCGCAATGAGAGCCGCATCCGCTTTCTGGAGAATATGATCCGCACGGCAGTGGTCATCACCGACCGGGCAGGGGAGGGCGCTGTGGGGCTCTACGACAAGGTGACGGTATATGTGGAGGAGGACGATGAGACGGAATCCTATCAGATCGTCACCACCATGCGGCAGGACGCGCTCCACGGGCTCATCAGCAAAGAGTCTCCGGTGGGCCGGGCCATCCTGGGGAAAAAAGTGGGGGAGCGGGTCCGCATCCAGGTCAGCGACGGCTATGGATATGACGTTGTGATCCGCTCGATTGAAAAGGCGGGGGACGACGGCTCCATCCCGCTCAACGGGTTTTAAACGAGAAGGGCGTGGGGCGCAGAGCATCTGTCTGCGTCCCACGCCCTGTTTTGTCAGAGGGACCGCTTATTTTTGCAGGGCCTTGCGGATGAGGTCCTGCCCCTCGGGGGAGCGGAGGGTATCCAGTACGATCTTCCGCAGCAGTTCCTGTACCGGTTTGCTGGCCAGCACGGCGTCCAGCATGGCGCCCTGGGGTTCCTCCTGCTTGGGACGCTTGGGCTTGGGGGCCGGAGTGGGGGTGAAGCCCGGCTCGCCGTCATTCAGGCTGACGCCGGACATCCAGTCCTCCTGGCGGGTGCGGTCGCCGCTCTCTCCCCGGAGATAGAAGAGGGAGACGCCGAAATGGGCGGCCAGCTTTTCCTGCTGTTCCTTGGAGGGCGTCTGACGGCCGGTCTCAAACTTTTCAATGGAGCCCTTGGGAAAACCCAGGGCGGCCGCCAGCGCGGGGCGGCTCAGATTGGCCTCGGTGCGGAGGGCCTCGATGCGCTGTGCCATGGTTACCATCGTAAAAAAACCTCCTTGATGGATGGGAGATAAAGAAAAATCCCTCTCCAGATGGAGAGGGATTTTGGAGCAGGTGACGAGGCTCGAACTCGCTACCTCCACCTTGGCAAGGTGGCGCTCTACCAGATGAGCTACACCTGCGAGAGACAAATGATATTATAGGGGAAAGGAGGCGGCTTGTCAAGTGTTTTTTGAGAATTTTTACCCGAAAGATGGCCGGTGTATCATCTGAGCGACTGCGCGAAAGATTGGCTTGGAGTGGGAGATGGGG
>ENA-UERZ01001874-UERZ01001874.1-human-gut-metagenome-genome-assembly--contig:-NODE-1874-length-13286-cov-5.126202_pt1 | contig 13286 bp, 6 predicted proteins | sample MGYA00242997_ERZ507998 | MGnify/ENA primary metagenome ERZ507998 (study PRJEB26167, sample SAMN06115470) | human gut metagenome | host: Homo sapiens | place: China:Henan | collected 2016-06-23 | study... | reverse complement strand
GTAAAGAAAAATTTATCCTGTATCTTTCCCGCACAGGACCATGGCAAAGGATGTCTGTATGCGGACGAAATTTACGATACGGTGCAGACCATGAACATCAGCCAGACCTTGAATTATTCCATCCTTTTAATCATTATGGAAGCCTTCAGTCTAATCGTATATCTGGCCACAGACTTTACAGGCAGAGCTGCTTCCATGCTCAGCTTTACCATGCTGCTGTTCCTTCTGTTCATCGCCTTTAATATTGTATACTGCAAATACTTATTGAAACAGCAGCGGACCTGTTCCACAAGGCGGAGGCTGAAACACCATACATACTTTTTCACTGCCATATTTGCCCTGTACTGCATTGCAGTGAACCACATCTGCCTGCAGAGCCGCCTGACAGCAGAAAGCGTCCTTATGTTTTACATTTACATTGCCGCCGGCCCCATCTATTCCCTTAAAGAAGCGCTGGCCTCAGTGCTGGCTACCGCCCTGGCCGCGATTCCGGCTTTCAGGGCCCACCATGTACCGCCGGCCCTGTATTCCAACCTGTTCCTTTACAGCTTCATCAGCCTGTTTCTGTCCCAGATGCGCTGCCACATTATTGTGAGCAACCTGCAAATGGTAAGAAAGGCCAGGGATGAACAGGTCTGTCTCCAGGAGCGGGCCGACAAGGACCCTCTGACGCAGCTTTTCAACCGCAACGGCTATTCCCTCCGGCTGGAGGAGCTGATTCCCTATAGCATACGGCTTCATGTACCTGTGGCTGTCATCATGATAGATATTGACTATTTCAAACAGTACAATGATACATACGGCCATGTACAGGGCGACGAATGCCTGAAAAAGGTAGCCGCAGCCCTGTCCGGCAGCATCCACCGTGAGAACGACCTGATCTGCCGGTTTGGAGGGGAAGAGTTTCAAATACTGCTCTGTGATGTCCACCCCTCTGACGCCATCAAGGTTGGAGACCGCTTGAGGAAATCTGTGGCTGATTTAAAGATTCCCGCTGCCAACCGAAGCGCCTCCCCCTTTGTGACGATCAGCGCAGGGGTCGTGAGCACAGTCCTTGCCTCCATGGATGATTACCACAAGCTGGTACGGGCAGCGGATGATGAGCTTTACTACGCCAAAAGCCACGGAAAGAATATGATTTCCTTCCGGGAACTGAATCCGGCTCCCAGCTCCGACCTATCCCTAGAGGACAAACTGGAGCACGCAAAACTTATATATGACAGCATCCCCTTTCCCTTTGCCATCATTCAAATTCAGGCAAAGGACGGACAGGCCTGTGATTTTTCCTATGTATATGTAAATGAAGCCTGTGCCCGCCTGGAATGCCGTTCCAGAAACATCCTCTACCGAAAAAGCTTCCTGAGCCATTACCCGGACGCCGATACGCGGCGCCTTCCCGCCTACTATGAAACAGCCATGCACGGCGGGCGGCAGATGTTTTATGATTTCAGCCCGGAACGCAGCAAGTACCTTAAGATAGAGTGCTTTCAATTCCACGAAGGCTACTGCGGCTGTCTCATTGAGGATGTAACGGACCAGCACTATTTTGAGCTGTACGGCAATAATGAGCTGGGGCTTCTGAACCAGGTGGTAAACGGCGGCATCCTCCTGACCAGCTACCAGGCAGAATCCCCGGAGGTCATATATATGAATTCCAGGCTGCTTCACGCCCTTGGCTACTGCAGTCTGTCCGAATACAAGCTTTTGTCCGGAGGCTCCTTATCGTTCCTCAGGCAGCTGCACCCGGATGACACCCATACATTCCAGGAGACCATGACCGTATTTTCCACAGACGACACCGTACGCAGCTGCATCATACGGATTCGCAGGAAGGACGGTGCATGGCTGTGGTTCATGCTCAGAGGCAAACTGATTATTGACGAACACAAAAATCCCCTCAACCTGTTCACTGTCTACCACATTACACGTCAGCTGAAACAGCTGGGGCAGATAGTTCCTCAGGTGGATGGGGATTCCCGTATCAGTCTATGAAAACACAGGAGCTTCCCGGCGCTCTAAGCGCCGAATACCTGCTCCGCATAATTTACCGATGCCATAGCATCCCTGCAATAGGCGTCAGCGCCTATGGTCCTGGCATAATCCTCCGTCAGCACAGCGCCTCCCACCATCACCTTGACAGTGACGGATGCAGCCCTTAGCTGGCGGATGGTTTCCTCCATGCTGGGCACAGTGGTGGTCATGAGGGCGCTCAGGCCCACCAGGGCAACCTGCCGTTCCACGGCCTCCTTTACAATGACCTCCGGCGGCACGTCCCTTCCCAGGTCGATGACCTCATAACTGTAATTTTCCAGCAAAACCTTCACGATGTTCTTGCCGATATCATGGATGTCGCCTTTCACCGTTGCCAGGATGATGGTGCCTTTCTTTTCCTGGGCCTGTCCGCTTCCATCCATAGCTGCCTTGATGACCTCAAACGCAGCCTTGGCGGCCTCCGCGCTCATAAGAAGCTGGGGCAGGAACACGGTTCCCTTCTCAAACCCTTTTCCCACACGGTCCAGGGCCGGTATCATCTCACTGTTGATAATATCCAGCGGCTCCCTCTCCTTTAACAGTTCCGTCACCGCGTTGTGGGCGGCTTCTTTCAGGCCTCTCTCAATGGCTGCTGTCAGAGCCGGCCCCTGGCTTCCTCCTCCTTGATGCTCTCCTGAGCCAAAATGATTGTCTGCCTTTATCCCGTTCTGGCTGCCGCTCTTTCCAATGGTCTGGCCCAGGCCCGCGCTCTGTCCGCTGTACACGCTGATATACTGGCCGCACTGGGGATCCCGGTCCATAAGCGCGTTAAAGCTGTAGTAAGCCCGCATCATGGCCTCGGAGTTAGGGTTTATGATGGCAGCTCCCAGCCCGCATTCCATGGCCATGGTAAAGAATGCGGCATTGATGATTTCCCTCTGGGGCAGTCCGAAGGATATGTTGGATACCCCCAGCACGGTTCCCACTCCCAGCTCATCCCGGATGCGCCGCAGGGTCTCCAGGGTGGTAAGGGCCCCTTTGCTGTCGGAACTGACCGTCATGCAGAGTCCGTCCAGAATGATATCCTCCGGCCCGATTCCGTACTCCGCTGCCCGTTCTATGATTTTCCTGCCCACGGCCAGACGTCCATCTGCCGTATCGGGAATGCCGGACTCATCCAGGCAGAGTCCCACCGCCACTCCGCCGTATTTTGCCATCAGCGGAAATATGCGGCTCATGGACTCTTCCTTGCCGTTGACAGAGTTAATCAGCGGTTTTCCGTTGTATATACGCATGGCGCGCTCCATGGCTTCCATGTCCGAGGTGTCGATTTGAAGAGGCAGGTCGATGATGGCCTGAAGCTCCCTCACAGCCTCCTCCATCATGGACGGCTCATGGATTTCAGGAAGTCCCACGTTCACATCCAGCACATCCGCCCCGTTGTCCTGCTGGCTGACCCCCTCCTTCAGGATATATTCCAGGTTGTGGTCCCGCAGGGCCTGCTTGAACTTGGACTTGCCGGTGGGGTTTATGCGCTCCCCGATAATGATTGTCTTACGGCCGGCGGTCACTGCCTTTGCATAGGAGGACACCACAGTGCGGTGTTTTTTCTCGGGCCACACCACAGGCATGTCCTTACACCGCTGTGTCATCAGGCGTATATGCTCCGGGGTGGTGCCGCAGCACCCTCCCACCACCACAGCGCCCATGGCCGCGATTTCCTCCATGACAAGGGCAAAGCCCTCAGCGTCTATGTCGTACACCGTCTTCCCGTTCTCGCTTCTGGGAAGGCCTGCATTGGGGTTTACCAGCACGGGAAGGGAGGACACCCTCAGAATCTCCTCCAGGATACCCTTCATCTGCACAGGTCCCAGACCGCAGTTGATTCCCAGGGCATCCACCCTCAGTCCCTCTAACAGGGCCACGGTGGACTCCACGTTTCCGCCGGTCAGAAGCTTTCCCTTTTCATCAAATATAACGGTTGCGAACACAGGCAGGCGTTCCCCTGTATCCGGCCTGAATCCCGCCTCCCTGGCAGCCAGCACCGCGGCCTTCAGCTCATAGCTGTCGCTCATGGTCTCTATAAGAACCAGGTCCGCTCCCGCCCTGGCGCCAATGGATACCACCTCTTTATAAAGCTTCACCGCATCCTCGAAATCCAAATCCCCCAAAGGTTTTAACAGGCGCCCCGTAGGTCCCAGATCCAGGGCCACGTATCCGTGTCCTGCTTCCCTGACCGCGGTTCTGGCATTTTCCACTGCGGCTGTCACGATGGACTCCAAATCATCTTTAAATTTAAGCCTGTTGGCGCCAAATGTATTGGTGGTCATGATGTCTGCGCCGGCCTCCAGATAGGACCGGTGTATGGATATAAGCACATCCCGGCGGGTCAGGTTCCACGTTTCCGGAAGCTCTCCCGGTTTCAGGCCCTGGGCCTGGAGCAGGCTTCCCATTCCGCCGTCGCAGAACAGGCGGCGTACCTTCATCTCTTCTAATATTGTCATCATCATTCTCCGCAAGTCCTCTTAACTGTTCAAAATGTCGTTTACCAGGATGTCCACCTGCTCCCCGCTGGTAATCCAGCTGGTGCAGAGGCGGATAGCCGTATGGCTTTCATCCACCCTTCCCTGGTTGGTGTAACTGTACTTATCCTTCCACGACTCCAGAAGGGCATCCGGCATGATGGGAAATACCTGGTTTGTGGTGTTTTCCACCAGGAAGGGATATCCCTTTTTGACACAGGCGCAGCGTATCTTGTCTGCCAGCCTGTCCGCATGGGCTCCCAGCTCAAAATACAGGCCGTCCCGCAAAAGCTCTCCAAACTGTATGCCCAGAAGGCGGCCCTTGGCCAGCATACCGCCCCGCTGCTTGATATGGTAGCGGAAATCCGCCTTCAGCTCATCGTTCAATATAACCACGGCCTCCCCGAAAAGAGCCCCCACCTTGGTTCCTCCGATGTAGAATACGTCGCAGGAAGCTGCCAGGGACTTAAGGTCCAGGTCATTCCCCTGCGCCGCCAGGCCGTATGCCAGACGGGCGCCGTCCACAAACAGGTACAGGCCGTACTTCCTGCACACCCCATACAGGTTCTCCATCTCAGCCCTGGTGTAAATAGTGCCCAGCTCCGTGGGGTTGGAGATATATACCATCTTTGGCTGCACCGTGTGCTCAAAGCTCTCGTCCCGGATGTGGGCCTGGTACAGCTCCTCCACCTGCTCTGCCGTAATCTTGCCGTCCTCAGAGGGCAGGGCCAGCACCTTGTGTCCGGTGGCCTCTATGGAGCCTGTCTCATGTACATTGATGTGGGCCGTCACAGCCCCCACCGCCCCCTGATGGGAACGCAGGGCAGATGCTATGACCGTCAGATTGGCCTGGGTGCCTCCCACCAGGAAATGGACCGCTGCATCTTCCCGTCCGCATAGGCTGCGGATGATGCCTGCGGCCTCTGCGCAGTAATGGTCCTCCCCGTATCCGGGCGTCTGCTCCAGATTAGTCTCAGCCAGTTTCTTAAGTATGCGCTCATGGGCGCCTTCGCTGTAATCACAATTAAAACGAATCATAATATAATTCCCCTTTTTATTTTATTTTTATGCCGCCTTAAAGGGCTTTTCCCTGTCACCTCCGGTAGGGGCAGTCCGTCTTGGCACAGGCTTCACAGCCTTTTACATCGCAGCGGTAAGGTTTCCTGCTGGCTCCCATGACCGCTGAAACAGATTTGGAGGGCATCATGAGAAGACTGTCCGTCAGCTTGATGCCGATGCGTTTTCCGGCCTCCAGGGCCTCTAACAGCATACCCTGGCATTCCAGCGGAAAGTCTCCGTAACCGGGGCTGAACCTGGGGCGCAGATAACGGCCTTTTGCCTCATATTCCGACTTTATCACGGTACACACCTGGTCGCAGTACTCCTCAATCATGGCCGCTGCCGCTGCCTGCATGACCACGGCCCTGCTCATCTGGAGACGGCTGTACTTCTGAATCAGATGGTCGGCCCCGCAGCCAAGGGTGGCCGCAAACACAATAATCTGATCGCAGTCCTTCAGATTCCCCCACAGGTTCCTGCTCCTGGCGTTGAAACATCCCCCGTCAATTCTGTAATCCTCTCCCAGTGACAAGGGATATTCCCGGTACAGATGCCTGGGTGTGGCAGCTTCCCATAATTCCGCCATGGACTGCTCCACCATGGCCGCCACTGCCCCGTCAGCCTCCTGACCCCTGTACCCCAGATAGCGGAGGACCTCCCTCCTGTCTACATCCTGTATGTCCATATGTCTTTTCTCCCGATGTTCGTTCTTCTGATATTCGTTTTCCCGACATTCGTTCTTCTGGTATTCGTTCTTCTAAGTTTTATTCTCTCGGATATAGTCATGAGGTTTTTTCTCGTGAGTTTTTTCTCATGAGTTTTTTTCCAGTGTTGCATTCAGCCCTATAAAATCTCCGACAGGTTTTCTTTTATCTTCATGGCCACATCCGGCTTATTCATGGAATACACATGGATACCGTTGACTCCGTTGGCAATCAGGTCAATGATCTGGTCCGTGGCATAGGCTATTCCGGCCTGCTTCATGGCCGCGGGATTGTCCCCGAACCGGTCCACAATGGACATGAACCTGGATGGCAGGTAGGTCCCCGACATCTGGGTAATCCTCCGTATCTGCTTTGCGTTGGTCACAGGCATGATGCCGGCAATCACAGGCACCTGGATTCCCTTTTCACGGATGCGGTACAGATAGCTGTAAAGAATGCTGTTGTCAAAAAACATCTGGGTGGTGACAAAATCGCATCCGGCCTCCACCTTCTGCTTCAGGTAATCTATGTCCACAGACTTGTTGGCTGATTCCACATGGCCCTCCGGGTAACATGCTGCCCCGATGCAGAAATCACCTGCCTTTTTGATTTCCCGTATCAGTTCTGAAGCATAGTGGTATTCCTTTGGCGTGCTGCCGTCCTGGGGGATATCCCCGCGCAGGGCCAGTACATTTTCAATGCCGCGCTCCCTTAACTCACCCAGCACATGGTGCACCTTTTCCCTGGTGGATGAAACACAGGTGAGATGAGCCAGGGGCGTCACTCCATATTCCTCCTTGATGGCGGAGGCGATTCCAACCGTATATTCGCTGGTTCCCCCTCCTGCCCCGTATGTAACACTCATAAACGAGGGCTTTAATTTTGCAATCTCCGCGGCTGCCTTCTCCACGGAATCATATGCATCCTCTGTCTTTGGGGGGAACACCTCAAAGGAGAGGGTGGGCTTTCCTTCTGCCAGTATGTCGCGTATTTTCATTTCTGTTTCCCTTCCTCATGCGTCATCCAAAAAAGCTCCGGCACCCCAATAATCAGGATTGCCGGAGCAAGCATTTACATTTCTACGGTCACTTTCTTCAGATGCCAGATATCCTTCACATACTCCTCAATGGTACGGTCAGATGTGAACTTTCCGCAGTTGGCCGTGTTAAGGATGGCTGCCTTAGCCCACCACGCCTGGTCCCTGTAAGCCTTATCCACCCTCTGGTGCGCCTCGGCATAGGAACGGAAGTCCTTGAGGATAAAGTAGGTATCAGCCCTGTCGCTGCTCTTGGTATTTAAGAGAGAGTTATAGATATCCCTGAACAGCTCTGGGTTATCCGGTGCATAGTATCCGTTAATCAGCTGCATGAGCACACGGCGGATTTCCTGGTCATTGTTAAAGATATCCATGGGGTAATAGCCGCCGTTGTTCTCGTAGTTAATAACCTCGTCGGAGGACATGCCGAAAATAAATGCATTGTCCGCTCCCACTTCCTCCACGATTTCCACATTGGCTCCGTCCATGGTTCCCAGGGTAAGGGCCCCGTTGAGCATAAACTTCATGTTGCTGGTGCCGGAAGCCTCCTTGCTGGCCGTGGATATCTGCTCGCTGACATCAGCCGCCGCAAATATAAGCTCTGCGTTGGATACACGGTAATCCTCGATGAACACCACCTTAATCTTGCCGTTAATGGACTTGTCATTGTTGATGACATCCGCCACTGAGTTGATAAGCTTGATGGTCAGCTTAGCCCGCTTATAGCCTGCAGCTGCCTTTGCGCCGAAGATAAAGGTCCTGGGAATCATATCCATATCAGGATTATCCTTCAGCTGGTTGTACAGATACATCACATGGAGAATGTTCATCAGCTGGCGCTTATACTCATGAAGCCTCTTGACCTGCACGTCGAAAATGGAGCGCGGGTCCACGTCAATGCCGTTATTCTCCTTTATATATCTGGCAAGTCGCAGCTTATTCTGGTACTTGATGTTCATAAACTCAAACTGGCACTTCTCATCCCCTGCAAAGAGTTCCAGCTTCTTGATGTGGGGAAGGTCGGTAATCCACTCATCGCCAATTTTGGAGGTGACCCAGTCTGCCAGCAGCGGATTGCCGTGAAGCAGGAACCGTCTCTGGGTTATGCCGTTTGTCTTGTTGTTGAACTTCTCCGGCATCATCTCATAGAAGTCTTTTAACTCCTGGTGCTTAAGGATTTCTGTGTGAAGCCTGGCAACGCCGTTGACGGAAAAGCTGGCTGCAATCGCCATGTAAGCCATCTTCACCTGTCCGTCGTAAATAATGGACATTTTGCGCAGCTTCTCCTGGTTGCCCGGATACATGGTCTGAATCTGGTTCTGGAACCTGCGGTTGATTTCCTCCACAATCTGGTAAATTCTGGGCAGAAGCCGTGAGAACAGCTCAATGGGCCACTTCTCCAGCGCCTCTGACATGATGGTGTGGTTTGTATAAGCGCAGGTCCTGGTGGTTACCTCCCACGCCTCATCCCATGTAAGTCCCTCGTTTAGCTGGAACACTACTTTTTCATAGAATTTTCTGATGTCATCGTGCTTTTCTTTATACTTTTTAACCGCCCTCTGTACGCTGGCGGAAATAAAGAAATACTGCTGCTTCAGGCGCAGTTCCTTGCCTGCGTAGTGGTTGTCATTGGGGTAAAGGACCTCCACAATGGTTTTGGCCAGATTCTCCTGCTCCACTGCCTTCTGGTAATCTCCCCTGTCAAAGGAATCCAAATTAAAGGTGTTGATGGGTTCTGCATCCCAGATACGCAGGGTATTCACCACATTGTTGCCGTATCCAATAATCGGCAGGTCATAGGGCACCGCGCGGACAGACTGGTATCCGTCCTGTACGAAATGGTTCACTCCGCCCTGGTTCTCAATGCGCACATAACCTCCGAATTTAATCTCGGAAGCATACTCCGGCCTGCGGATCTCAAAGGGGTTGCCGTCCTTTAACCAGTTATCCGGCACCTCCACCTGGTAACCGTTCTCAATCTTCTGCTTGAACATGCCGTAGCGGTAACGGATGCCGCAGCCATATGCCGGATATCCCAGGGTTGCCAGCGAATCCAGGAAACAGGCCGCCAGACGTCCCAGGCCGCCGTTTCCCAGGGCTGCGTCCGGCTCCTGGTCCTCAATCACATTTAAATCAAAGCCCATCTCATCCAGGGCTTCCTTAATCTCATCCCTGGCGCAGATATTGATGATATTATTGCCCAGTGCACGGCCCATGAGGAACTCCATGGACAGGTAGTATACTGTCTTAACGTCCTTTTTCTCATATTCCTTGTGAGTGGCAATCCACTCGTCAATGATAACATCCTTCACAGCATAGGCCACTGCCTGAAATACCTGCTGGGGAGTCGCCTCATCAATGGTCCTTCGGAACATGTTCTTTACGTTGTCCACCACACTGCGCTTGAACGTTTCCTTATCAAATCCTTTATTCATCGGCCATTATCCTCCTGCTTTAAGTTCCTCTTCTATTTACAGAACTATTGTATGTAAATCATTCCCAAATTATCAGACGGGGCGGGGTTTTATGGGCCCCGCCTCACAATCTTACCATTATTTCATGGTCTTTTCAACACCGAGCATTACATTTTCGCCGTTAATGTTCCACTCTTTAACAAAGCCGGACATGGCGCCGATGCTGATATGGTCCGCCATGACCTCTGTTTTGATCTCGTCCGCATGGGCCTTAATCAGTTCTGCAATCCGGTCATTTCCATCCTGGAATACGCTGATGTGGTCCATGACCTCAAATCCGGCCTCCTTGCGCATGGTCTGAATCTTGCTTATGAGTTCTCTCACAAAGCCCTCCTCAATCAGTTCAGGAGTCAGGTTGGTATCCAGCACAACGGTCACATAGTTGTCTTCCTCTGTCACATAGCCGTCCTTCTGGGAAACATCGATCAGCAGGTCGTCCTTTGTCAGCACCACTTCCTGGCCGTCATAGTCAAAGGTAAGCTGTCCCTTCTCATTCAGGGTATCCATGGCAGCGCTGCCGTCGATATCGGTCAGAGTCTGGCGAATACGGTTTAACAGCTTGCCGTACTTTGGTCCCACGGTCTTTAACTGAGGCTTGAAGGTATAGGAGGTAAATTCCCTTACATCATCGGAGAAAATCACCTGCTTCACATTCAGTTCTTCCTCAATAATCTGCACATAGAACCTTGACAGCTCATGGTCGGCCTTCACATACATCCGGGCAATGGGCTGGCGGTTCTTGATGTTGGCCGCATTCCTGGCCGCACGTCCCATGACAACCACCTTCAGCACTTCATCCATGTCGGATTCCAGCTCCGCATCAATCCAGGACTCATTCACCTCCGGGAAGTCGCACAGGTGTACACTTTCAGGCGTGTTCCCGTCCACCTTTCTCACGATATTCTGGTAAATCTGCTCTGTCATAAACGGAATCATGGGAGCCGCCGCCTTTGCCACGGTCACAAGGGCCGTGTACAGGGTCATGAAGGCATTAATCTTATCCTGCTCCATTCCCTTTGCCCAGAAACGCTCACGGCTTCTGCGCACATACCAGTTGCTTAAGTCATCCACGAACTCCTGGAGAGATCTGGCTGCCTCAGGAATCTGGTAATTCATCAGGCTGTTATCCACTGTCTTTACCATGGAATTCATCTTGGACAGCATCCAGCGGTCCATGACCGGAAGCTTGTCGTATTCCAGGGTATATCTGGTGGGATCAAAATTGTCAATATTGGCATACAGCACCCAGAAAGCATAGGTGTTCCAAAGGGTTCCCATGAACTTGCGCTGTCCCTCGGTCACTGCCTTATCCTGATAACGCTTTGGAATCCAGGGAGCGCTGCAGGTGTAGAAGAACCAGCGGATGGCGTCTGCGCCGTGGGCTGCCAGAGTATCAAAGGGATCCACTGCATTGCCCTTGGACTTGCTCATCTTCTGTCCGTTCTCATCCAGCACAAGCCCCATGACAACTACATTTTCATAAGGCGCCTTGTTGAACAGCAGGGTGGACTCAGCAAGGAGGGAATAGAACCATCCTCTGGTCTGGTCCACTGCCTCGGAGATAAACTGGGCCGGGAACTGCGACTCGAACAGTTCCTTGTTCTCAAAGGGATAATGGTGCTGCGCAAAGGGCATGGCTCCGGAATCAAACCAGCAGTCAATCACCTCAGGCACACGCTTCATGGGCTTATTGCACTTGGGGCACTTGATGTTTACAGCGTCAATATATGGGCGGTGAAGCTCGATTTCATCAGGGCAGTTGTCGGATAAGCTCTTTAATTCCTCGATGCTTCCGATGGAATGCTGGTGTCCGCACTCGCACTCCCAGATATTGAGCGGGGTGCCCCAGTAACGGTTTCTGGAAATACCCCAGTCCTGAATATTCTCCAGCCAGTCCCCGAAGCGGCCCTTGCCGATGGAATCCGGAACCCAGTTAATGGTATTGTTGTTGCGGATCAGGTCATCCTTCACAGCAGTCATTTTGATGAACCAGGACTCCCTTGCATAGTAAATGAGAGGGGTTCCGCAGCGCCAGCAGTGGGGATAACTGTGCTCGAAGCTGGGGGCTGAGAAAAGCAGCCCTCTGGACTCCAGATCCTTTAACACCATGGGGTCCGCATCCTTCACAAAGGTGCCTGCAAAAGGCGTATCCGCCGTCATATCGCCCTTGGCGTCCACCAGCTGCACAAAGGGAAGGTCGTACTTGCGGCCAACGTTGGCATCATCCTCACCAAAGGCAGGTGCAATGTGTACGATGCCGGTACCGTCTGTCAGTGTTACATAGTCAGCGCAGACCACATAGTAGGCTTTCTTGTGCTGCTTCTCGCACAGGGGCACGGAACAGTCATAGAGGGGCTCATATTCCTTGAACTCCAGGTCCTTGCCCTTGTAAGTTTCCAGCACCTCATAGTCTTCACCCAGCACGGTATCTGCCAGGGCCTGAGCGATATAGTAGGTGTAGCCGTCGCCTGTCTTTACTTTTACATAGTCTTCCTTGGGGTTCACACACAGGGCCAGGTTGCTGGGAAGGGTCCACGGCGTAGTGGTCCATGCCAGGATATATGCGTCTTCTCCCTTGGCCTTAAAGCGGGCAATGGCGGAACGCTCCTTTACATCCTTATAACCCTGGGCCACCTCATGGGAGGACAGCGGGGTGCCGCAGCGCGGGCAGTAGGGAACCACCTTAAAGCCCTTGTACAAAAGACCCTTGTCCCAAATCTGCTTAAGAGCCCACCACTCGGACTCGATAAAGCTGTTGTCATAGGTTACATAGGGATTGTCCATATCAGCCCAGAAGCCAACGGTGTTGGAGAAATCCTCCCACATGCCCTTGTACTTCCAGACGCTTTCCTTACATTCTTTGATAAACGGCTCCAGACCATACTGCTCAATCTGCTCCTTGCCGTCCAGTCCCAGCTTCTTCTCAACTTCCAGCTCCACAGGCAGGCCGTGGGTGTCCCATCCGGCCTTTCTCGGCACCATATACCCCTTCATGGCCCGGTATCTGGGAATCATATCCTTGATTACACGGGTCTCCACATGGCCGATATGAGGCTTGCCGTTGGCAGTTGGCGGTCCGTCATAGAATACATAGGGCTTGCAGCCCTCCCTCATTTTAATGCTTTTCTCAAAGATGTGCTCTGCTTCCCAGAACTTCTCCACTTCTTTTTCCCGTTCCACAAACTTAAGGTCTGTGGGGACTTTGTCATACATAACGTCTTCCTCCGTTCCATTCATGATAGATTTCTATTCTGGTATGTGAAAAAGATTGTATATCCTTCCATGAAGCAAAAAAGGCTTCCGTCCCGAACAGGACGAAAGCCATAAACCGCTTCGTTTAACCACCTATTACTGCATACCATCATATGAGTTCCCTTAACGCGGGAAACGCGTCCCGGCCTATCATGCGCTGCTGACGCATCCCTTCAGCCGGACAGCTCCGGAGTGATATTCAGTCCTGCATTACTGGCACCGGGCTCCCACCATCCCCGGCTCTCTGAGGCGTTCCCTGCAGACCTAC
>ENA-UERZ01001868-UERZ01001868.1-human-gut-metagenome-genome-assembly--contig:-NODE-1868-length-13331-cov-4.960540_pt1 | contig 13331 bp, 6 predicted proteins | sample MGYA00242997_ERZ507998 | MGnify/ENA primary metagenome ERZ507998 (study PRJEB26167, sample SAMN06115470) | human gut metagenome | host: Homo sapiens | place: China:Henan | collected 2016-06-23 | study... | reverse complement strand
CCGATGAAGACCATATCGTCCGCAGCGGCAAGTTCCCGGGCGTGTGCCACGGCAGCCGGCACTTCGGGGATGGTTTCCCCCCTGAGCCCGTAGATCGCAGCCTTGGCTGTCAGTTCGGCGGCGGGCAATGCCCTTTCGGTCTGAGCCTGCGTGAAGATGTAGTGTGCGTCGCGGGGCAGCAGGGGCAGGATGTGTGCCAGGTCTTTGTCGCGGACGAACCCGATCACGCAGTAAAGCTCCTTGTGGGGCGTCGCTTTGAGCTGTTCGGCCACGTAGGCGATGCCGTGGGGGTTGTGCCCCGTGTCGCATACGACGAGCGGATTTTCACCCAGCTTCTGCCAGCGTCCCGCCAGCGAGGTGATGGCCGCCGCATCGCGCGTCCCTTCGAGGAAGGCACGGCGGGAGATCGTCAGCGGGGTCTCCTCGTGCAGGAAATCGACCGTCGCCGCGGCCGTCAGGATATTATGGCGCTGGTAATTGCCCGTAAGGTCGAGGTCTACCTCGAATTTGCGGTCGTCGCGCACGCGGTGCATGCAGAAGTGCTGCCGCCCTTCCCGGCAACCGCACTCTTGGCACGAGAATACCTTTTCGGCATAGATGACTTTCGATTTGTTGGCCGCAGCGACCTGCTCGAACACTTCGTTGTAGCGCACATCGCCCTCGCCGATCACGACCGGGATGCTCTTCTTGATGATTCCGGCTTTTTCGGCTGCGATCTTCTGGAGCGTGTCGCCCAGCAGCGCCGTATGCTCCAGCCCGATGTTGGTGATGACGCTTACGACCGGTACGATGATATTCGTGGCGTCGAGTCGTCCGCCCAGTCCCGTTTCGATCACCGCGACCTCGACGTCGCTCTGTGCGAAGTAGTCGAAAGCCAGTGCCGCGGTCATTTCGAAGAACGACAGTTCCAGCTCGACCATCTTGTCGTGGTGTTTGTCCACGAAGTTCACGACCTTCTGTTTGGGAATCATCTCGCCGTCGACGCGGATGCGTTCGCGGAAATCCTGCAGGTGGGGCGAGGTGAAAAGCCCCGTGCGGTAGCCGGCCTGCTGCAATACCGAGGCGATGATATGCGATACGGAACCTTTGCCGTTCGTGCCCGCCACGTGGATCGTGAAGAAATTGCGCTGGGGGTTGCCGATGTGGCGGCAGAATGCGGTGATGCGCTCCAATCCCGGCTTGTAGGCCGTTGCGCCTTTGGTTTCGAAGGCCGGCAGCGACTGGAAGAGGAATTCGAGGGTCTGGGTGTAATTCATATCGGGTTTCGGGTTTTATTTTACGAGGTGGTTCTTTTTCTTGGCCCGGTAGGCGATGTAGTAGAGCACACAGAGCAGCATCAGGTATTCTGAGATGCGTCCCAGATAGTCGCCGTACCGGGTGTAGAAGGTGAGTTCGGAGTTGAGGGGCACGGCCGCGGTGAGCACGCCCCGTTTTTCCCAGCCGAGCGTCTGGCCGATGTCGCCGCGGGCCGATATGAAGCCCGACATGCCGGTGTTGGCCGACCGGGCGATGGCACGGCGGTGTTCGACGGCGCGCAGGCGCGAGATCGTGAAGAGGTGTTTGTAGCCGGGCGTGTCGCCCCACCAGCCGTCGTTGGAGATGATGGCCATGAACTGCGCCCCGCGGCGCACGAAATCGCCGAAGAAATCGCCGTAAAGTCCTTCGTAGCAGATTGCCGGGCCGGTTTTCACGCCCCGGTGTTCGAAGGCCGTGCCGTGCTGGCCCATGCCGATCTGTCCCACGACGCCGCCCAGGTCGATCACGAGGAATTGCAGGATGTCGAAGAGCAGTGTCGGGGTATTTTCCACGCCGATCACCAGTTTGCCTTTGTGGTGCAGCTGCATCCGGCCTGCGGAGTCGAGCCCTACGGCCGTGTTGAATACGTCGTAGTAACCTTCGCCGAACCCGTCCCTGCGTGCCGTGCGGGGTTGTACCCCGGCGGCATAATAACGCAGGGTGTTGGCGCCCGTGACGAGCAGCGCCCCGGGGTGCGACCGGCGCAGGCTGTCGGTCAGCTCTTGCCAGAACATGCCCGGTTCGTCGGCCGGGCGGAATTCCGAAAGACCCGGTTCCCAGTAATGCCCCGGGACGGCAGTCTCGGGCAGCAGGATGAATTGCGCCCCGGCGGGCACCTGTGCCAGAAGGTCGGTGATGTTATCTTCCTGCCAGTCGGCGCGGCCGTTGAATTTGTCGTAGCAGTCGACGTTGGGTTGGAGGATGCTCACCTCGGCCGTCCCCTCGTCGGGCTGCTCCCAGCTCCACCAGATGCTCAGCGACACGGCGGCCGGAAGGAGCAGGACGCCCGCGGCCGGGATCCACCGCCCGATGCTGCGGCGTGCCCGCAGCGCCTCGAAGAAGAGGATATTACAGAGCAGCACCCACAGCGAACCGCCGAAGACACCCGTGTATTCGTACCACTGTACGAGCCATACGTCGTGCGAGAACCCGTTGCCCAGGATCAGCCACGGCCACGAGAATTCGCCGACCGTATACCAGTATTCCGTTGCGATCCACCCGGCAATGAGTAAGGTGTATGCCAGAGCCTTCGGCCCTTTCTTCGAGACGGTGTGGAACAACATGAAGGCGATCATGTTGAGCGTCGTCGAGGCGAGCGTCGCGGCCACGGGCCCCACCGGAGTGGCGTTCCATATCCACCAGACGGTCGAGATGTTCCACAGCGCGAAGGTCAGCGCCGCCCAGCCGAACATGCGCCACCACGAGCGGCGCGTCTGGTCGTACGATGCGCTGATCCACAGCAGCGGGATCATGGCGAAGGGCAGCGTGAGCCCCGTCATGCCGAGCCAGCCCGGTGAGAGCAGGACGACCGAGAGGATTACCGCCGCTAATCTACGAAACATGGTGTGTGATTTTTACGTCGGCAAAAGTAGTCAAATGAGCGCAGATTTCAAAATATTTCATACTTTTGTCTAAACATCTAAATATCCCGGATATAATGAAGAAATTTGCCTTTTTATTGTTCTCGGCGGCAGCCGTGCTGTGCTGGGGGTGCAGCACGCCGCCCGCGGAGGGTTACAGCATCGTCGACGGCGTGATCGTATTCGACGTCCCGGCCCGTGCCGAGGGCCAGCATTCCGTTTTGCGGCTGACGGTCGACCCGATCCCGGTCGTACGCGTAGGGTTCATCGGGCTGGGTATGCGCGGCCCGGGCGCCGTGGAACGCTTCGCCAACATCGACGGGGTCGAGATCGTGGCGCTCTGCGACCTCTACCCCGAGCGTGTCGACAAGTCGCAGGAGATCCTTGCCGGACATAACCTCCCGGCCGCTGCCCCGTACAGCGGGGAGGAGGGGTGGAAGGAACTTTGCCTGCGCGATGACATCGACCTGGTTTACATCTGCACCCCGTGGCAGCTGCACGTCCCGATGGCGGTTTATGCCATGGAGCACGGCAAGCATGTCGCCGTCGAAGTCCCCGCTGCCATGTCGCTCGACGAGTGCTGGCAACTGGTCGACACTGCCGAGAAGACACAGCGCCACTGCATGATGCTCGAGAACTGTGTCTACGACTTCTTCGAGCTGACGACGCTCAACATGGCTCAGCACGGGCTGTTCGGCGAGATACTCCACACCGAAGGCTCCTATATTCATAACCTCGAACCCTACTGGGATTATTACCAGGGCAACTGGCGCCTCGACTTCAACCAGTCGCACCGCGGCGACGTCTATGCCACGCACGGCCTCGGCCCGGCCTGCCAGCTGCTGGACATCCACCGCGGCGATAAGATGAACTACCTCGTGGCGATGGATACCAAGTCGGTCAACGGCCTGAAGCTCGCCAAGGAGAAGATGGGTGCCGAGACCTTCGCCAATGCCGACCAGACGCTGACGCTCATCAAGACCGAGCGGGGACGCACGATCCTGCTCGAACACAACGGCTATACGCCCCGTCCTTACAGCCGCATGTACCAGCTTACGGGCACCGAGGGCTTCGCCAATAAATACCCGGTCGAGGGCTATGCGTTCCGTCCCGAGCAAATCGCCGGCGAGGAGATTCCCGACCACGAGAATCTGAGCGAGCATTCGTTCATCCCCCAGGCGGCGAAGGCGGCGCTGATGGAGCGTTACAAGCATCCGATCGCCCGGGACATCGAGGAGAAGGCCCGCCGCGTGGGCGGCCACGGCGGCATGGATTTCATCATGGACTATCGCCTCGTTTACTGCCTGCAGCATGGCCTGCCGCTCGATCAGGACGTTTACGACGCTGCCGAATGGTCGTGCATCGGGTCGCTGACCGCGGCGTCGCTCGAACACAACAGTATGCCGGTCGCCGTGCCCGACTTCACGCGCGGCGACTGGGACAAGGTGGACGGGTTCCGTCATGCCATGGCACAGTAAAAACCGCTTATGACATACCGAAAAGCCGGACATTTCGTCCGGCTTTTTTCGTTTGTGGCAGCGCCTTTGCAGTCCGTGTCATAAACTTTAAAACGGTTTGTTATGGATCATCTGAAGGAAGCTCCGGATTATTTGCAGGACGACCACCTGTCGCGGGGAACCAAAGCTTGTCTGAAAGTGTTGAACGGCGGCGCTCCCGTCGAATCGTTGCCGGTCGGGGAGGCCCGTCGCGTCCTGACCGATGTGCAGGCGGCCGTGTATGTCGATCTGTCGGGCATCGAGGAGTCCGAACGGACGGTCGAAAGCGAAGGGCATACGCTGCGCCTGAACCTCGTCCGCCCTTCGGGGGCGGGGCGTGTGCATCTCCCGGCGTTCGTGTTCATCCACGGCGGGGGCTGGGTGCTGGGCGACTATCCCACCCACAGGCGGTTGGTGCGCGACCTTGTCGTGGAGTCGGGTTGTGCGGCGGTATTCGTCAACTATACGCCTTCGCCCGAGGCGCATTTCCCGAAGGCTGTCGAGGAGGTCTATGCCGCAGTGAAATGGGTGGCCGAAAACGGCCGGGAGATCGGGGTCGACGGCAGCCGGCTGGCGCTGGCGGGCAACAGCGTCGGCGGTAACATGTCGCTTGCGGCGGCGCTCGTGGCCGAGGATCACGGCGGGCCGCGGCTGCGCACGCTCGTGCTGATGTGGCCTGTGACCGATGCGGGGTACGACTGGGATTCGTATGTGAAATACGGCCGCCAGCGGTTCCTGACCGCGCCGTTGATGAAATGGATGTTCGGCAAGTACGTTTCAGACCCGGCTCAGCGCGGCAACGACCTCATGTCACCCGTGCGGGCCTCTGCGGAACGGCTGCGGGGATTGCCTCCGACGCTGATCGCCGTTGCCGAGAACGACATTCTGCGCGACGAGGGCGAGGCGATGGGGCGTCGTCTGGACGAGGCGGGCGTCGAGGTGACGACCGTGCGCTTCAACGGCGTGGTACACGATTGGGGGATGCTCAACGGGTTCGCCGCGTTGCATCCGACGCGCACGCTTATACGGCTGGCAGGCTCCGTATTGCGGGACTATCTGAAAAAATAGGGTGCGGGCCGCACCGGAGATTGTGCCGCGCTGCACTCAAACAGGCGGGCGGTGCTCAACAGGCTGACGGTGTTCCAAGAAGGGCGGGCCGGGCCGATGTCCGGGGCGGGTCAGTGCCGGACGCTCCCCCGTGAGAGGATATCCTCGAAATAGGCGATGGTCTTTACCAGTCCGTCGCGCAGCTGGATCGTGGGTTCCCAGTCGTTGAGCATCTTGCGGGCCAGCGAGATGTCGGGTTTGCGCTGCTGCGGGTCGTCCGACGGCAGGGGCATGTGTACGATCTTCGACTTCGAACCCGTGAGTTCCAGGACGATGGCTGCCAGTTCGTTGATGGTGAATTCATTGGGGTTGCCTATGTTGACCGGGCCCGTGAAATCGTCGGGCGTATCGTCCATCAGGCGGATCATCCCTTCGACCAAGTCGTCGATATACTGGAACGAGCGGGTTTGTTCACCGTCGCCGTAGATTGTGATCGGTTCGTTGCGCAATGCCTGGACGATGAAATTCGAGACTACGCGGCCGTCGTTGATGTCCATCTTGGGGCCGTAGGTATTGAAAATACGGACGATTTTCACCGGGATGCCGTGTTCGCGGTAGTAGCTCATGAAGAGCGATTCGGCACAGCGTTTGCCCTCGTCGTAGCACGAGCGCAGTCCCAGCGGGTTCACGTGGCCCCAGTAATCCTCGGTCTGCGGATGTACCAGCGGGTCGCCGTATACTTCCGAGGTCGAAGCCTGCAAGACCTTGGCGCGGTTGTAACGCGCCATGCCGAGCATGTTCATCGCACCGATGACCGAAGTCTGCGTCGTCTTGACCGGGTCGTGCTGGTAGTAGATCGGCGAGGCGGGGCAGGCGAGGTTGTAGATCTCCTCGACCTCTGCCATGTAGGGGTAGATTATATCGTGCCTTATGACTTCGAAATTGGGGTGTTTCAGCAGGTGCCGGATGTTGCTTTTGTGACCGGTAAAATAGTTGTCGATGCAGATTACGTCGTTTCCTTCACCAAGCAGCCTTTCGCATAGGTGCGAACCGATGAATCCGGCACCGCCGGAGATTAAAACCCTCTTCATTCCAATTTGCGTCTTTTTTGATCGTCAAATATACTAAATATATTTTGAAAAGCATATCTTTGTACGCGCAAATCGCTTAAATAGTGAACAAAATGGGTCGCAAAGCCGTTTCTATTCTTTTTTATTGTATTTCGGTGGTGCTCACTTGGCTGCTTCTGGTCGCCGCCGTCCTGTGCCGGTATGCTTCGTCCGTCTCCCCCGGGGAGGGCGGATTCTGGGCGACGCTCGCTTTGCTCATGCCGGTCGTGCTGCTGGCCAACGTGGTTGCGCTGGTCTGGTGGACGGTTCGCCGCAAATGGATTGTCCTGCTGATGCCACTGGTCGCGCTGGTGCTCAACCTGGGGTATATTTCGGCCATGGTACAGCTTCCCGATTTCAAGGACTCGGGTGACCCGCACGACATCCGCATCGCCACGCTCAACGTAAACGGATTCCGCAGGCTGGGTTCCATGCCCGCTACGGCCAGGGCCATCGCCGGCATGATGAACCGCGAGCAGGTCGACGTGCTTTGCCTGCAGGAGTTTATGGACAGCAGGGAATTCCCGGCCGACAGCATCGGGAAGGTTTTTGCCCCGCGGATGCCCTATTTCCTGCATGAGGGCAGTGCGGCCCTGGTCAGCCGATATCCCGTTCTCGATCATAAATACGTCCGGTTTGCCGATACGAGCAACGACTACCTGCGTGCCGACCTGCTCGTCGGCGGCGATACGGTGCGGCTCTTCGCTGTCCACCTCCAGACTTCGGGCATTGCCCAGCTCAGGCACCGGTTCCGGAAGGATTACGACCGCGACGCCCCCGTCGAGCAAATCTTGGGCGAACTGGAACACAACAGTAGTATCCGTGCCGGGCAGGTAGGTGAAATCCGTGCCGAAATGGATGCTTCGCCCTATCCGGTGATCCTTGCGGGCGACTTCAACGATACGCCTTCGTCCTATACCTACCGTACGATGAAGGGGGACATGACCGACGGTTTCCGTGACAGCGGGAGCGGTTACGGCGGTACTTTCCGCTATCTGGGAGGGGTACTGCGCATCGACTACATCTTTTACGACGACGCTTTCGAGGGCATCCGTTATTACATGCCTCAGGAAGATGTCAGCGACCACAAGGCCGTGGTCGCTGAACTGCGGTTCAGGTAGCGGGTATAATAGTCCCGCTGCTGCCCCTCCCCTCCGTCAGCGCGTCTACTGCGCTTCGGCCACGCCGCATTTTTTCATCTCGTTGCGGCCATGGAATACCGGGTAGTACATCAGCTCGGCACGCGCCGGGTTGAGGTGGTAGGAGCCCGTATAGCGGGGCAGGAGCCTGACGGTGAAGGTATGCGTCCCCTTGCGGAGCTTGTTGCAGAAGACGGCGACCTTCTCCTTGTAATATTCCCGGTGTGTTTCTTTCCAGAAATCGCCTTTTTCTTTCGAGTCGTAGGAACAGCCTGCGGGGATCGGGATCTCGACCATGACGTATTCGGCGTCGGAATCGGCCGTTACGGTTGCCACCAGTTCGACGCGCTCCCCGGCATGGAGAGTTGTCACGGGCTTGCCGTCCTTGCGGAACAGGGTAGAGACCGTGAAGCCTTCTGCCGCACGTTCCGGTTTGTCGTTCCAGGCTTGTTGGTAGGCTGTGAAGAATACGGGCATGGAACCCTCTTTGCGGACGGTTATCTCCTTTCCGGGGGCGTATGTCCGGGTCAGCGGGAATTTGCCGAACCGTTGTCCGTCGATCGTCAGGCTCGCTTCGCGGAATGTGCCGCCGTCCTTCTCCAGCATGTCGGGCATGATGGTTTCCACGATCCGCGACGATTCGTAGGTGTTGCGCCACGAACCGCTTTTACGCTGTTCGAAGAAGTAGTTGCGGATCTTTTCCAACTCGGCCTTGCGGTTGCCCGCGGCGCGCAGGATGCGGTATGCCGTGAGCGTGTTCTCGACGTCGCTCATGTCCGGCTGCGCGAACCTGCGGGGCGTCGGTTCCAGCGGCGCTTTGTCGCGCCAGTACAACGATCCCATCATGGTTCGGGAGGCAAGAGCCAGCAGCGAATCCGCGGCGGGCATCCCATCCGGGGCGAGCTGTTGCAGCATTTCCGCCGTCCGGAGCCGGTTGCCGAGCGTCGCGTCGGGGATCGACGCGATGAAGGCGCAGTAGCGCGGGTAGTCGATCCTGGCGTCCAGCTTGCGGAGAAGCCCCACCAGCGAGAGCAGTTCGTTTTTCCGCATTCCCGTCGAGTCGGATGCCGCCGCCGGCATACGGCGGTTCAGGCCGGCCAGCAGCGCGTCCGTCAGTGCCTGCCGGTCGAGGCCGGTCTTATAACCCTCCGTTTCGGCGTCGAGAAGTGCCTCCACGACCTGCTGCGAGATCCACAGCTCGGTCTGTTCCCGATTCCACCACCCCCATAACTTGCCGTCGTTCTGGTTGGCCGCCAGTTTGCGGAGCAGGTTCGTGACCTTGTCGTCGTCCTTGAATTTCCGTCCGAACAGGGTGTATATCCGTTTTTTCGAGAGCAGCGCCTTGACCTTCGAAGCCATTTGCTCGTTGCAGAGGTGGGGGTAGAGGTCGATGTTTTCGATCTCGTCGAGGAATGCCTGCATGGCCGATGCCTCGGCGTGGATCGTCACGGTGCCCAGCGCCGGGTCGGGCGTGAACCGCAGGGCCGCGGTGTCGTTGAGGACGGCGAACTCCCCGTGGGTTTCCAGGATTCCGGCCTTGTAGATCGGGATCGCACGCCGCTCCCCGTCGAAATAGCCTCCGGGCGTCGTCAGCGAGTAGACGATCCGGATGCTGTCGGCATCCCCTGCGACGGCGGGTATTGCGTCCGTATGCGAGGTGGCGATGCGTATTTGCTTCTCGGCTGTCCGTCCGTCGGTTTCGATCGTGCGGCGTACGGACAAGGTGTCGCCGGTGTGGTTGGTCAGCCGTCCGGCAGCATTGAGGCTGTCGCCCGCGATGGCGAAGCGGGGGACGGAGAGCTGGGCGTTGAGCGGCTTGTACGATTTTATGCGCAGTTGCTTCCTGTCCGTCTGTCTGCGGCCGCCGACGACGATGAAATTGGCGTCCCAGCTGGTGATGTCGTCCGGATAAGTCACTTCGAAGGTCAGACGCCCCGCTTTGTCGGTCGTCAGGCGGGGTTTCCAGAATGCGTCGTCGTGGAAATCGGTGCGCAGCGTGTTCGGCATGCCGGCCTCGAGCGGGAAGCGGTCGCCGCCCGCCCCGTTCCGGTCGGTGGTTTCGATGAAGATGATCCCGTTTGCGGCCCTCGTCCCGTAGATTGCGGTGTTCGCGTCCCTGACGATGTTCATCGACAGGATGCTTCCCTGATCGAAGTCCGACAGCGCCCCGTCGTAGGGTACGCCGTTCACGACGATCATCGGGGCCTGGCCGGCGATTGTGCCCGTTCCCCGCACCTGTATCCCGGCGGACATGCCCGCGAGCGTACTTGTGAGCGTTTCCGTTTCCTCGTCGAATTCTGCGAATGCCACTTTCGTTGTGACCGTCGCGGAATTGGCCGTGCTTCCCACCACGGCCCTCTTTCCGGACTTTCCGTAAGCTACGACCACGACCTCTTCCAGTGCGTTGTAATCTTCTTCCAGGGCGATGTTATAGTTGTAGCCGGAGATCAGTTTGGTGGCGAAATTCCGGTAGCCGATATAATTGACGACGAGCGTTCCCCGTCCCGTGTCCGAAAGGGTGAATTTTCCGTCCGTATCCGTGACGGTTCCGACGTTAGTCCCGTCGATCTGCACCGATGCCCCGGCAATGGGCTCCCCATACGGGTCGCGCACGGTGCCCGTGACGACTTTGCCCGTCAGGTTGGCTTCGCTGATGCGTCCCGGGTTCCGCAACGGGTTGTCCCGCTCCGCGACCGCGGGCTTATAGTCGGCCAGCGGTGCCGCGGGGCGCGATACGCGCAACATTCTTTCCAGTTTCCCGAACAGCGCGCGGCTGCGGTCGTCGGCCGGCTCCTTTACGAGCGAATCCATCCGCAGGTAGTTGATGCCGCCCTTCCGCAGCCTTATGGTGGCCGAACAGCGGGTCGTATCCCTGAAGATGAGGTCTACGCGGAGGTTCCCCTCCGGCAGCCTGTCGATTTCGGTCGTCGTGCCGTAGTAGAGCCTGCTGGCGGGGTACTTGCCCGTCGATTGCAGGAACACCATGATCGGCTGTGCCCTTGTGCCGTCCGCCAGCTTGCCTGTGGACAGTTGCAGGCGGCAGCTGTCCATGAGCGAGATCGGCGGGACGGCCGAGATCAGCCCCGATTCGTTTTCGACCATGTCGGCGAGCCGCCGCCTGAATATGCCGCGGATCGCTTCGGCCGTAAGCGCGTCCTGCCCGAAGCAGACCGCCTGCGTGAACGGTTCGAGCTGCCTCTGGATCGGGTTCTGCTCCCAGCTCTGCTGTTTCAGGTAGTTGTTCCGAATGTCGTAACGGTAGCCGCCCTCGATCTCGAAACTGTTGACCGCAAGTGTATCCGAATAGAGCGTACCGACCTGTATGCCCCCGGTGGTGAATCCCCGGTAGGGGAACGGCCCGGCCAGGATCGCCGCTTCGGCCTGCGGCCTGTACCGGCGGTAGCGGCGGGCCTGCTTCTGCATGCCGTTGAGGTAGTAGCAGACTCCGCCGGCGTTTATAATGCCAGGCAGCTCGGTTTCAACCGTGTAGGAGGATTGCCTGTCCGGCTGTCCTGTGAGCAGGGTTGCTTTCCCGAAGGTTTTGTCGACCGTAATCATGTGCCGCGTTAGCAGCGCTGTCTCGCGCTGCGTGAGCATGCCTTTCTCTTTTCTTCCGTATTCCCGGACGGAGATCCGTACGGGATGGTTGTCCCCGGAAGCCTCCCAGGGTTGCACTGCGGATCGTCCGCCGTCTACCGAAACGATGGTCTTCAGCCCTTCGCCCGCATAGACGTTCTCGACGGTCACCTCCCTGTCGTAGGTGCGCAGCCGCAGCGTGTGCAGTCCCGGCCATATCGGGAAACTGTACGGCGTCAGTTGCTGCGCCTGTTTGAAATAGTGGGGTTGTTCGTCGATCCACAGGACATGGATACCCTGCACTTCCCCGTCGACGACCACATAGGGGGATAGCTGGGTGAGTCTTCCGGGGACTTCCTCGGTGTAGGCGTAGAACGGCTCCGGGTAGAGGAATTTGTAGTATTCGATCGAATCGAGTCCCATGCGCTGCCGCCACAGCGGCCAATCCATCCTGCTGCGGGTGTTGTAGAGGAAATCCTCGTCGGCTTCGTAGTTTTTCGCGATGCCGATTTCCCGTAGATCGTCACTTCTGGCGGCAGGGCTTCGAATTTCGAGGTGAATGCATAGGCCGTCACGTCGGCATTTTTCACCGGGCGTCCCTTGCGGTCTTTCACCGCCACTTCGACCTTTGCGCTCTGTCCGGGGTAGACGGTCGCCGCCGTCTTTACCTCCATTGTGATGTTTTTCTCCGTGAAGGGCAGCTCGCCGCGTATCGTCCGGGCATTCTCCCCCTGCAGATAGGCTATCTGCATCGAATAGCCCTTGCGGCCGTTGTCCTTGCGCGCGAAGTCGAGTTCGGTGGCATACCCTTTGGCAATCGTCTTGTCCCCCATGCAGATCGTGTACCAGAACGGGAATTTCGCGGGGTTGTTCACCACCAGCCGGACGTTGCCGTCCCAGCGGAAGAAGCGGTGCCCGATCAGTTCGCCCGGCAGCTTTCCGACCTCGATGTCCTCCGATGCCGTGGCGCTCTGCACCTCGTATTCGCTGACGATCCACGACAGCGGCACACTGCAGGGCAATGTGACCGAATCCTGCCATACGATCCCGTATTCCGGGTTGTAGGCGGTTACCAGGGCACGGCTTTCGACGCTTTTGCCGTCGTACAGTTCACGCAGGGCGAGCATCCCCTGGTCGGCCGAATAGTCGATCCGCCTCCGCCTTGCGTCCCGGTACAGGCTTATGCGCTCATCCCTGCGTTCGTTGCCCGCATCGAAGAACGAGCAGGCGACGTCGTAATACATCGACACGCCGTCGACGAATATCGAGTCGGGCAGAATGATTTCCTTCGTGGACTTGCCCTCCATGCCGAACGTATGCTCCCAGAGCCGGTCGGGGACGAATGCCGTGCGGGCGAGGAATTTGCAGCCCATGTACCTGGCGGGTTTGACCAAGACCTTTACCCGTCCGTCGTATACCGGCATGTTGTTCTCATCCACGGCGCTCAGTGAAATCCTCACCGTGTCGCCCCGTGCGTATTTCTGTTTGTCGGCCCTGGCCGTGAAGGTGAGCTTGCCCAGTTCGTACTCCTCGTAGCGGAAACGGCCCGTGACGTTATTCGCACGCTTGTCGCCCGTCCGGAAACGGAGTGTGTAATCCTTGTCGAGGTGGAGGCGGAGGCTGTCCGAAAGCCTGAACTCCCATGCGTACATGCCGGGACGGTAGGGCGCCAGCGATACGAGGGTCGTGTCTATCGACGGGGAGTAATACGAAACGAGCGCCACGTCGACCTTCCCGTCGAGGGGCTTGCCTTTGCGGTTGATGTGCGCCTTGAATTTCACCGTTTCCCCGGGTTTGTACCTGGGTTTGCTGAATACCACGAATCCGTCGTACTTGTCCCGCGCGGGCAGTTTCCCCGGTGCGAAAACCCGTTTGAAGGCTGTTTTGACCTTTCCCCAGGCCGTTTTGAAGAACCCGGGACGGTAGGTGTAGTCCGGTTCGTTCGCGATGGTGATGTAATGCAGTACGCCGTCGTTGTTTACTTCGACCGTGGCCTCTTCGCCGCGGATGCGCGGCAGGTTGTAGGTGCGCGTGGCAGGGTCGTATTTCATCCGTTTCGAGCCCCGTTTTACCACGGCATCGTCGATG
>ENA-UERZ01001859-UERZ01001859.1-human-gut-metagenome-genome-assembly--contig:-NODE-1859-length-13383-cov-3.952352_pt1 | contig 13383 bp, 15 predicted proteins | sample MGYA00242997_ERZ507998 | MGnify/ENA primary metagenome ERZ507998 (study PRJEB26167, sample SAMN06115470) | human gut metagenome | host: Homo sapiens | place: China:Henan | collected 2016-06-23... | reverse complement strand
GTTCCGCTCCAGAACGGCGTAGCCCTCGGTCAGCAGACCAGTCACATCGTCGATGATCCCGGTGGCATTGCCGCCGTCCAGCACCGACATGCGGGGAAAGCCGTCTTCACCGGCGCAGATGTACAGGAACGAACAGCTCGAGATAAGGGCCGAAAGGACAGCGCTGTCGAAAAGGATGTCGGCATTGTTCTGGAGATAGATGCTGTTCAGGTCGAAGTTGTCCTGCCGGAACTCCCGGAAAATGAGCCGATCGGCCAGCGAATCCACAGCCTTGCCGCACCAGCCCAGCACCTCGCTGAAGGTGCGGAACTCGGGCGGCGTGACCATGCCGAAGTCCTTCACGGCATTCTTCATCTCATAGTATTTATAGCGGGTAAGCACCCGGCTGCGCTTCAGCTCCAGCTTGCGGCGGAGATAGGCCATGCCGCGGGTCTGGCTCATGAGGGATTCCTCCTTTTCGTGAGAAAATATTCCCAGTGACGGCTGGGAAGTCCGGCGAGGGCAGGGGGAGGGGGGCATCTGGTGCGTGGACCGCTGGATCACCGGGCAGGGCGATAACCGCATTGTCCATCCCAAGGGCGCGTACAGCACCCCCATGGAGGCGTACTATGCCCGGCAGCAGCGGGACAACCGGGCTGCGTGGTCCGACCCGGAGCAGGTCCTGCTGGACTACTGGCAGGAGAATTTTGGGTGGCAGTATGTCCGGCCGGAGTCCATGGTCCCTGTGACCGAAGCAGAGGTGGAGGCGCTGGTAGAGGCCCTGCGGATGGAGAGCGGCATCGGAGAAGCGGATTAGCGTCTGGCACAGCATATATTCAGCCGGAATGGAGATTGGAAACCATTGCCGGAACGGGGGCGGTGTGGTAAACTGGTCAAAATAAGAAAGAGAGGTCTTGCGGGATGAAGCAGGCAGCATTTTTGGGAACGGGAAACATGGGCGGCGCGCTGGTACGGGCGGCCTGCCGGTCGGTGGGGGCGGAAGAGGTGATCCTCTCCAACCGGACCCGCTCCAAGGCCCAGGCTCTGGCGGATGAGACCGGATGCTCCGTGGCGGCCGATAACCGGACGGCGGCGGGGAACGCCCGCTATCTGTTCCTGGGGGTCAAGCCCCATCTGGTGCGCCAACTGCTGGAGGAGGTCAGCCCTGTCCTCACCCGGGGACAGGTATTGGTATCCATGGCCGCCGGCCTTACCACGGAGGCGCTGGCCTCCTGGGCCCCGGCAGGGGTCCCCATCCTGCGCATCATGCCCAATACCCCCAGCGCCATCGGAAAGGGGATGACCGCACTGTGTGCCGCGCCCGGCGTGGGGGAGGAGCACCTGGCGGCGGTGGAGGCCATCCTGACCGGGTCGGGCCGGGTCGAGCGGCTGGAGGAGCGGCTGATGGACGCGTTTTCGGCGGTAGCGGGGTGTGGACCGGCCTTTGTCTATCCTTTCCTGGAGGCCATGGCCGACGGCGGCGTGCTGGCGGGCCTGCCCCGGGAGCAGGCCAAGGTGTTTGCGGCCCAGACCATGCTGGGCGCGGCGGCATTGGTGCTGGAGAGCGGGGAGCATCCGGGCGCGCTCAAGGACGCGGTGTGCTCGCCCGGCGGCTCCACGATTGAAGGCGTGGCGGCGCTGGAGCGGCACGGCTTCCGCGGTGCGGTGCTGGACGCGGTGGAGGCCGCCTGGAAGAAAAACGCCGCCCTGGGCAAGGCATGATGGGAGACAGAACGGGCCGGACCAGTCCCAAAAGGGTGGTCCGGCCCGCTTTGTGCGGAAAAAAGAAATGAGTCTGTACCGGAAGGGTACAGACTCATGATCTTCTTTTCTGTGGTAATCAAATTACACAGCGCGGGTGACCTTACCCGAACGGAGGCATCTGGTGCACACATAGACGTGCTTGGACGTACCATTGACAACCGCCTTGACGCGCTTCACGTTGGGCTTCCAGGGACGATTGGAGCGGCGGTGAGAGTGGGAGACCTGGATGCCGAACACAACGCCCTTGTCGCAGAATTCACATTTAGCCATTCGCTTAAACCTCCTCGCTTGCAGATATCACGCTTCTTAAAGCATCGAACGATATAATAGCAGAAAAGAGGAAAAAATGCAAGAGGGAATTTAAAAAAACTCGATCTCATCTTGTGAGAGAGTTGCCAAAGGGCCGGAAGACGTGGTATACTGATCCCATATTAAGACACGCGCGACTCATTACACGAGCAGGGAGGGACCAGCCATGTCCACGCCGTTGAGCGTCAAACTAGGTAGTCTCATTGATGAATTTAATTTGGAGGTATTGCGGGGTGCGGAGGGGTACCGCGATCTTCCGATTTCCACCGAGGATATCAACCGCCCCGGCCTTCAGCTGACGGGATTTTTTGATTACTTTGACGCCCAGCGCATCCAGGTGATCGGCCTGGTAGAGAGCACCTATCTGGACGGCATCACCTCGGAGGAGCGGAGCATCCGCTTTGAAACCCTCTTCCAGAGCGAGATCCCGGCTTTCATCATCGCCCGGGGGATGGAGCCCTTCCCCGAGTGCATGGAGATGGCGGAGAAATACAACCGCACCGTGCTGCGCAGCAGTGAGACCACATCGGTGCTCATCAGCTCCATCGTCACATCCCTGCACAACCATCTGGCCCCCCGGATCACCCGCCACGGTGTACTGGTGGAGGTCTACGGCGAGGGCGTGCTGCTGCTGGGCGACTCAGGTGTGGGCAAGAGCGAGACCGCCATTGAGCTGGTCAAGCGCGGCCACCGTTTGATTGCGGATGACGCGGTGGAGATCCGCCGGGTGAACAACAAGAGCCTGATGGGCACCGCCCCTGAGCTGATCCGCCACTATATCGAGCTGCGGGGCATCGGCGTGGTGGATGTGCGCCGCATCTTCGGCATGATCGCCATTAAGGAAGAGACCGAGATCGACATGGTCATCAATCTGGAGCCCTGGCGGGAGGACGCGGTCTATGACCGCCTGGGACTGGACGAGCTCTATATGGACATTTTGGACGTCAAGGTGCCCACCATCACCGTCCCTGTCAAGCCGGGCCGTAACCTGGCGGTCATCATTGAGGTGGCGGCCATGAACAACCGCCACAAAAAGATGGGCTTCAACTCCGCGCTGGAGTTCACCAAGCAGATCGAGAGCCATTTTGACCAGGCTATGGGGAATTTTTGAGTTTCATATCATATGCAGAGAAAAATCCGAGGCACATGTCCTCGGATTTTTCTGCTTTCACTTGATTCTGCCGGGGGGATTTTGGTGTTGCAAGAAGCAGTTTCTTGCCTGTCACTAGAAAGATTATGCAAAAAATGCGGCATGATTTGGAAAAAATGTGCATTGAACTGACACGGTGCAGGCCGTATAATAACAGCCATCGCGTCCAGATTCTGGCGTGAAATCGGAATGGGGCGACATGCCCTTAACAAAGGAGATCGAGAAATGAAACAACCTGTCACTCTGGCTCTGGCCTCCACTCTGATGCTGACCACCCTGGTCGGCTGTACGGCAGGAGCGGCCCAGACTTCCGGGGCGGACACGCCATCCCTTGCGGATGCCAAACCGACTGCGGCCCAGACCGCAGAGAATTTCAGCAATGAGATGAAGATCGAACATGCCGTGGACCTCTCTCCCGAGGACGGAGCCGACTCCGTCGAGCGGGCGGGAGATCACGAGGACTCCCCCTACTTCAAGCATCCGGATTTCTACAACATGGAATCCACGGATACCCTTACCATCCTGCCCAAGTTCAAGACCATTCAGCAGACCAGCGAGTGGAGCTGCGGCGTGGACGCCATCCTGATGGCTATGAACTACTACGGCAAGCTGGGCGACTGGAACGAGGAGAGTCTGGCCGCGCTGCGCCATGAGCTCACCGGCGAGATGGCGGGGTGTCCGGGTACGACCCTGAAGCAGGGCATGGATATTCTGGACGGCGTGGGCGGTTTTGAATATATTACCAGCCTGGACTACGAGGATGTGCACAGCGAGGTCACCCTGGAAACCTTCCAGCAGTGGCTGGGCGAGGGCAAGCCCATCCTGGTGGCCTGGAACGACTGGGGTGGCCACTGGCAGGTCATCATCGGCTATGACACTATGGGGACCGAGACCACCCAGGACGACGTCATCATTGTGGCCGATTCCTATGATACCACCGACCACAACCAGGACGGCTACGGCATCTACCCCGCCGAGCGGTTCTACTACAACTTCACCATGTATGATTCCTTCACCGAGGAGGAGGGCGGAAACGATATGCTCTTTATCGTGCCCACCCCTGCGGAGGATTGACCGAAGCCCCCGGGACCGTATTGAAAGGTCCCGGGGGCTTTCCGTTACCAGGGGGCGGCGTAGCGGGCCTCGGCCAAGGGCCAGGAAAGAAGGGAGAACCAGCGGTTCACATAGTCTCCCCGGCGGTTTCGTACATCCAGATAGTAGGCGTGTTCCCAAACGTCCAGGCAGAGCAGGGGGCGCAGGCCCAGGGTGAGGGGGCAGTCCTGGTTGGGCAGAGCCTGGACGGTCAGCGCGCCCTCCCGGTCGGAGACCAGCCAGGCATAGCCGGAGCCGAAGAGGGTGATGGCGGCCTCTCCCATCCGCCGTTTCCAGGCGGGAAAAGAGCCGAAATCCCTCTGGATGGCCTCCGCCAGAGGGCCGGTGGGCTCTCCGCCTCCGCAGGGAGAGAGACTGGCGAAATACAGAAGGTGATTGTAGACCCCTCCGGCGCTGCGGCCCACCGGGATACGGGCCTGTGCGGGCAGGCTCTCCAGGTCCCGGAGGAGTTCCTCCAGGGATTTGGCCCGGCAGGCCGCACAGTCCTCCAGCACCCGGTTGAGCTGATCGATATAGGCCTGGAGGTGTTTATCGTGGTGATAGAAAAGGGTCTCTTCCCCGATGGCGGGACACAGCTCATGGTAGCCGTAGGGGAGCGGGGGGAGGGTATAGGGATAGCGCAGATCCATCTTTGCATACTCCTTTCAGGGGCGGTTGTGTTTCCGGCGGTTTTGCGGTATACTAAGTCATTACAGACACGCCGGAGGCGCCCTCTGTGAGATAGGAAATGATATGCGGGATACCGCCAAGCCATACGAAAAGGGAGAATGGGACCATGAAACAGGAACGCGGATATGCGAAAGTGACGATCACGCCGAAGGGAGAGCGTGCCCTGCTGGGCGGACACCCCTGGGTGTATGACGGAGAGGTCGTCTCCCTTGCGGGTGCGTGTGAGAACGGTGCTCTGGTGGATGTGGTGAGCGGAAAGGGCCGCTACCTGGGCACAGGATTTCTCAGCGAGACCTCCCGGATCCGGGTGCGCCTCATCTCCCGCAATGCCAACGACCGGTTTGACGAGTCCTTCTGGGAGCGCCGGGTGCGCTACGCCTGGGAGTACCGCAAGACGGTCATGGGGGAGGACGCGGACTGCTGCCGTATTGTATTCGGGGAGGCGGACGCCTTCCCCGGGCTCACGGTGGACCGGTTCCACGACCTGCTGGTGACCCAGACCCTCTCGCTGGGGATGGAGCTGCGCAAGGAGATGATCTTTCCGCTGATCTATAAGGTGCTGACCGAGGACGGACAGACCATCCGGGGGATCTATGAGCGCAATGACGTGGCCATCCGGGCCCATGAGGGACTTTCGGAGAACAAGGGGTGGTTCCCCCTGAAGGGAGTTCCCATCCCCGAGAGTCCCTGCACCGCCATTGTGGAGAACGGGGTGGAGTACGCCGTGGACGTGGAGAACGGACAGAAGACCGGCTTTTTCCTGGATCAGAAGTACAACCGCAAGGCCGTGGCCCGGCTGGCCCGTGGCAAGCGGGTGCTGGACTGCTTTACCCACACCGGCTCCTTTGCCCTGAACGCCGCCAAGGGGGGCGCGGCCTGTGTGACCGCCGTGGATGTGTCCGAGCGGGCGGTGGAGATGGCCCGGGAGAACGCCCGGCGCAACAATCTGGATGGGATCATGGACTTTACGGCGGCCAACGTATTCGATCTTCTGCCCGCGCTGGAGGAGAAGGGGGGCCATCCCTATGACTTCATCATCCTGGACCCGCCCGCCTTTACCAAGAGCCGCAAGACCATCGACGCCGCCGCGCGGGGCTATAAGGAAATCAACTACCGGGCCATGAAGCTGCTCCCCCGGGGTGGCTACCTGGCCACCTGCTCCTGTTCTCACTTCATGGATGAGGAGCGGTTCGTGCGGATGCTCCACAGCGCGGCCATGGATGCGGGCGTACAGCTGCGGCAGATCGAGGCCCGGCAGCAGTCTCCCGACCATCCCATCCTCTGGAATGTGCCGGAGACGAATTATTTGAAATTCTACCTGTTCCAGGTGGTATAAAGGAGAAGGACCATGGATTATTTTCACTTGAACGCCTCCCGCGACCAGATCGCCGGGATCAGCAACCTGGGCCTGGCCCATCTGGGGGACGCGGTCTTTGAGGTGATGGTGCGCTCTTGGCTGTGCCTGCACGGCAAGGCCAGCGCCCGGGGCCTCCACAAGGCCGCCGTGCGCTATGTGGCCGCCCCCGCCCAGGCCCAGGCGGTGGAGCGGATCCTCCCCCTGCTCAGCAAGGAGGAGGGGGACGTTTACCGCCGGGGCCGCAACACCAGCCCCCACTCGGTCCCCCAGAAGGCCAGCCGGGCCGAGTACCAGAGCGCCACCGGACTGGAGGCCCTCTTTGGCTGGCTCTATTTGCAGGGGCGGACCGAGCGGCTCAACGAGCTCTTTACCCTTATGATGGAGGAGTGACCCATGCCTTTGGACGCCATCTGCCTCTCCGCCGTGGCGGAGGAGCTGCGCGCCGCCCTGGTGGGTGGACGCATCGATAAAGTATATCAGCCCGGCCGGGACGAGGTGGTGCTGGCCGTGCGGGGCAGCGGTGGGAACGGAAAGCTCCTCCTCTCGGCCAGCCCCAACCAGCCCCGGGCCCAGTTCACCACCGTCAGCCGGGAGAACCCGGGCACGCCCCCCATGTTCTGTATGCTCCTGCGCAAGCATCTGACCGGGGGACGTATCCTGGAGATCGTCCAGCCCCCCATGGAGCGCCTGCTGGATTTCCGGCTGGAGGTCCTGGACGAGCTGGGAGACCGGGTGGAGCGGCGGCTGATCCTGGAGTGCATGGGCCGCCGGGCCAATCTCATCCTGCTGGACGGGGAGGGGCGGATCGTGGACTGCCTGCGCCGGGTGGACGGAGACCTTGCCTCCAACCAGCGGCAGGTATTGCCTGGGATGTTCTACCGCCTGCCCCCTCCGCCGGACAAGCTGGACCTGCTGGCCTGCTCCGGGGAGGAGCGGGCGGCCGCCCTGGAAAACCCCATGGGGAAGAGCCTGGACAAGCTCCTGCTGGACGCCTTTACGGGCATCTCCCCGCTCATCGCCCGGGAGCTGGTCTTTCGGGTCGGGGATGACCCCGCCGCGCTGCGGGAAGAGCTGGAGAAATTCCGTGCGGAGGTGCAGGAAAAGCGCTTTGCGCCCTATCTCCTGGTGCGGGAGGGCCGGGCGGTGGACTTTACCTTCCTGCCCATCCTCCAGTACGGACCGGAGACCGAGTGCCGCCGGCAGGAGCGCTTCTCTCCGATGCTGGACATGTTCTATGAGACCCGGGACCAGGCCGAGCGGGTGCGCCAGCGGGGACAGGACCTCATCAAATCCGTGACCAGCGCCCGGGACCGGGTGGCGCGCAAGCTGGCCAACCAGGAACGGGAGCTGGAGGCCACCCTGGACCGGGAGCGGCTGCGGGAGCTGGGGGACATCATCACCTCCAACCTCCACGCCATGCACAAGGGACAGAGCGTGCTGCGTGCGGTGGACTTCTATGACCCGGAGTGCCGGGAGGCGGAGATCCGGCTGGACCCCCTCCGCACCCCCCAGCAGAACGCCGCCAAATATTATAAGGATTACAACAAGGCCAAGACCGCCGAGGAGATGCTCACCATCCAGATCGAAAAGGGCGGGAAGGAGCTGGAGTACCTCAACAGCGTGCTGGAGAACATCACTCTGGCCGAGGGAGAGCGGGATTTGCAGGAGATCCGGCAGGAGCTGGCCGACACGGGCTACCTCCGCCGGGGCAAGACGGCCGCCAAGCGGGAGAAGCGGGTGTCGGGCAAGCCCATGGAGTTTCGCTCCTCCGCGGGGCTGCGGATCTCGGTGGGCAAGAACAACAGCCAGAACGACCAGCTCACCACCAAGATGGCCTTCAAGAGCGACATCTGGTTCCACACCCAGAAGATCCACGGCTCCCACGTGATCCTCTGGACCGAGGGAGGGGCCCCCGACGTGCAGAGCCTCCACGAGGCGGCGGTGCTGGCGGCCTGGTTCTCCCAGGGACGGGAGGGGAAAAAGGTGCCGGTGGACTATACGCCGGTAAAGTATGTGAAAAAGCCCGCGGGCGCCCGGCCCGGCATGGTGGTGTATACCACCTGTGAGACCGCCTATGTGGACCCGGACGGGGAGCTGGTGAAGCGTCTGCGCGTAAAATAGAGGAGGAAAGTGCCATGGAGAACTGTCACATTCTGGTGGTAGAGGACGACCCGGATATCAACCGCCTGCTCTGCACGGTGCTGGGGAATGCGGGATACGACTGCCGCCCCGCCTTTTCCGGGAGCGAGGCGGAGCTGTGGGCCACCCAGTACAACTATGACCTGGTGCTGCTGGATCTGATGCTGCCCGGTCTGACCGGAGAGGAATTCATCCAGAAAATGCGCCGGAAAAAGACCATGCCCATCCTGGTCCTCTCGGCCAAGGCGGGACTGGAGGACCGGGTGAACGTCCTGCGGCTGGGAGCGGATGATTTCATCCCCAAGCCCTTTGACAACGCGGAGGTCCTGGCCCGGGTGGAGGCCCAGCTGCGGCGGTACAAGGAGTTTTCCGACAGCGGGGCGGGGCAGGTCCTCACCCACGGCGCGCTGGTCCTGGACCGGGAGAGCGTGACGGTCACCGTGGATGGAAAACCCGCCAGTCTGACCGCCCGGGAGTTTGAGATCCTGGCCCTGCTGATGGCCCATCCGAAAAAGGTCTTTACCCGGGAGCAGCTCTATGAGCAGGTATGGGGCGGGGACTTTATGGGGGATGACAACACGGTGAACGTCCACATCTCCAACCTGCGCTCCAAGCTGAACAAGGTCAGCAAGGGGGATTATATCAAGACGGTCTGGGGCATAGGCTTCAAAATGGCGGAGGAGAACGAATAAGTCTCCGGACAGAGTTTAGATATTCTTAATCTTTGCTTTATCCGGCTTTATGGACGGACTGCTATAATGGCATCACAATCAAAAAGGAAGGGTTGATGCCTCTATGGCAGAACAAGTATTGACGACCCGGGGCCTTACCAAGCGCTATGGCCACGCGCTGGCCGCGGATCATATCGATCTGGACCTGGAACGGGGACAGATCTACGGCCTGGTCGGACGCAACGGCGCCGGAAAGACCACCATCATCCGGATGATCACGGCTCAGACCGCGCCCACCGAGGGGGAGGTCTCCCTCTTCGGGGCCCAGGGCGAGCGGGAGAACGCCCGCATGCGCACCCACACCGGGGCCATGGTGGAGACCCCCAGTTTCTACCCCTATCTGAACGCCCGGCAGAATCTGGAGTATTACCGCATTCAGCGGGGCATCCCGGGCAGGCACGCGGTGGACGAGGCGCTGGAGGCGGCCGGACTGACGGATACCGGGACCAAGCCGTTCAAGCATTTTTCTCTGGGTATGAAGCAGCGCCTTGGCCTGGCGCTGGCTCTGATGAACCGACCGGACCTCCTGCTCCTGGACGAGCCCATCAACGGCCTGGACCCGGAGGGGATCGTGGAATTCCGGAACCTGCTCCTGAAGCTCAACCGGGACCGGCAGACCACCATCCTGATCTCCAGCCATATTCTGAGCGAGCTTGCCAACCTGGCCACCTGCTATGGGTTCATCGACCACGGCGTGCTGCTGGAGCAGATCTCCGCCGCGCGGCTGAGTGAGAAGTGCCGGGCCTGCCTGGAGCTGCGGGTAGACGACGCCGCCAAGGCGGCCCTGGTCCTGGAGGAAGATTTGGCAACCCGGGACTTTGAGGTACTCAGTCCGTCGGTCATCCGGCTTTACAGCCATCTGGACCGGCCGGGAGAGGTCACCCGTGCCCTGGTAGGGGCGGGCGTGGGCCTCTCTGCCGTGGAGCCCCAGGGGGCCAATCTGGAGGATTACTTCCTGGGCCTGATCGGAGGTGTCCGCCATGCGTAACTATCTGGCTGCCGAGTGTTTCAAGGTGTTCCGGCGCCATTATTTCTATGTGACCATGAGGATTTTTCTGGCTCTGGAGGGCATTCTTCTTTGGGGGTATTGGAGGACCTATTCCTGGGGCAATCCGCAGGTCTCCTTTTACTCTACCAGTATGATCGTGGCCCTGCTGCTGAGCTTCGGCATGTATGCCACCTTTGGGACCGGCGATATGGTGTTTTCCGACCAGTACAAGCATACCACCCTGAAAAATGAGGTGTCCTACGGTATCCCGCGGGTACGCATTTATCTGGGCAAGCTACTGGTCTCCCTGTTGGTAGCATTTGTCGCCTGTGCAGTGCTGGTGGGCTTCTATCTGGCAGGGTGCTGGCTTCTCTTCCCCCACAGCGGAGAGGACGGGCAGGCGCTGGCTATAGTTGGCTACTGTCTGGCCGGGGCACTGCCGCTTTGGATGGCAGCCCAGGCGGTAGTCCTAGCCTGCTACTTCCATGTGCGCAGCTCCGCGATGGCGGCCTTCCTGGGTGTCGGCATTCTAGCGGTGCTGCCACTCATCCTTCAGGTCTTTGGCCTGATCTTTCACCCGGCCTTTGAAGTGCTGCGGCAGTTTACTCCTATCGTTATGATGGACAACCTGAAAAACACCGCCTTTGACAGCGGCTATATCGCCCTCTGCTGGGCGACGGGTCTGGTGTGGTTTGCAGGAGCTACGGCGCTGGGGCTGGGCCTGTTCCAGAAAAAGGAGATCCGCTGAGGCGGGGGGAGGGGGCTTCCATATGTTCAACTATATCAAGGCGGAGCTGTGGAAGCTCTCTCAGCGCCCGGCGCTCTTTCTGACCTGGGGGATTTTCTTTCTGCTCACGGTGGTCTATTCCATCCTCATGAGCGGGAGAGAGTACAGTAACCTTGTGGCGGCGTGCACGATCGTCCTGGTGGTGGGAGTCCTGGCGGCTCCGCTGCTGGTGCTGCTGGTGGATGACGGCGCGGCCGATACCCTGAAGCACGAGGTATCCTTTGGCCTGAGCCGCACCCGGATCTATGTGGGAAAGCTGTGCGCCGTCCTGCTGGCCGGACTGGCCCTGTGTGCCGTTGTGCTGGGCCCCTGCCTGGCAGGGGGATGGCTGCTGCTGGAGCACAGCCATCCGGAGCGGGAGCGGATCAATCTGGCGGTGCTGGGCTTCTCCATGCTGGGAGCGGTGCCCATCTGGTGCGGCATGGCGGGGATCTGCCATATGGCGGCGCTGGCGATCCGGAATACGGCGGTGTGGATCAGCGGATACTATATTTACTTCTTTTTTGGGCAGCCCGTTTTATTGGTGTTGGCGGCCGCCCTCTTTGCGGGCAACACCTCCTCCTGGGCGGCAACCGTTGCCGAGGCGATTGTTATGCCCTCTCTGCTTCTGACGCCCCGGTTTCTGAGCGGATGGCTGACCTGGACGTATCAGGTCTGGTGTTGGGGCGTGGGCCTGGGATGGCTGGCTGCCAGCACGGCGGCTGGACTGGCTCTGCTGAAACGGAAAGACATCCGGTAGACAGAAAAAACAGGCGCACCCGCGCAAAGCGGGTGCGCCACGATTTGTTTGGAAGGGGACAGGGTCCGCGGGCGTGGGCCGTCCTCAGAAAGGAGAAAGGACCATGTGGGTTCTCTGCGGAATTTTACTGGCGCTGTGCGTGCTGCTGGCAGGTTGGTGCTGCACGCAGAACCGTTCGCTCCGCTCGGCGGTCCGGCAGCTTCGGCGGCTGGAGGAGCAGGACAGCGTCTCCCGGGTACGGCTCGAGGCCCCCAATGCCGCGGCGGAAGCCCTCCTGGAGGAGGTCAACCGGCTGCTGGCCCTTCGGCAGGAGGAGCGGGCGGAGGGAAGGGCCCGGGAGCGGGAGCTCCGGCGGCAGATCTCCAACATCTCCCACGATCTGCGCACCCCGCTGACCTCCATTTTGGGCTACCTCCAGCTTCTGGAGGAGGGCGGCCTGACCGAGGAACAGCAGACGGAATATCTGGGCGTGATCCGGGGCCGGGCTCAGACGTTACAGCGGCTCATCACCAGCTTTTATGATCTCTCCCGGCTGGAGGGCGGGGAATTTCCGCTGGAAAAGCAGCGGGTGGACCTGAGGGCGGTCTTTTCCGAGCTGCTGGCCTCCTTCTATACCGACTTTACCGAGGCGGGGTTTGAGATGGAGGTGGATCTGCCCTCCGACCTGCCCCCCGTCCAGGCCGATCCGGGGGGCGTGCTCCGGATCGGGACCAATCTGCTGCGCAATGCACTGGACCACGGGGCTGGTCCCATGTCCATCCGTCTGTGGCAGGAGGGGGGCACGGTCGTCAGCTCCTTCGCCAATGCGGCCCCCGGACTGGAGGCGGAGGATGTGCCCCGGGTATTTGAACGTTTCTTTACAGCGGATAAGATGCGCACCGGGCGCAATACCGGGCTGGGCCTTGCCATTGTCAAGACGCTGGGAGAACAGATGGGATGTACCGTTGCGGCCTCGGGAGACCAGGAGCGCTTTGAGATCCGGATCGTCTGGCCCCGATGGCGGGAGCGGGGATGAGCCCCTCCGGTCAGGAGACCGGGTCCAGCCGTCCGGTGGCGGGGTCCATCAGAAAGCCGCGCACCACCAGTCCGTCCGGCATGAGGGGGTGGGAGACGATCTGCTCCACAGTGGACCGGACGGAGTCCTCCGCGCGGTCAAAGCCGGTGAGCCAGCGGCGCAGGTCAATGCCGCAGCGCTCCACCAGGCGGATGCGGTCCTCGGAAATGCCGCGCGCCCGCATATGGCGGAGCATTTCCCCGCCGTCCATGTGCTGCACCCCGCAGTCGTAGTGTCCCACCACCATGATCTCCTCCACGCCCAGTTCATACACGGCGATGAGGAGGCTGCGCATGATGCTGCCGAAGGGATGGCTGACCACCGCGCCGGCGTTCTTGATGAGCTTGACATCCCCGTTGCGCAGTCCCAGCGCCGCGGGGAGCAGTTCGGTGAGCCGTGTGTCCATGCAGGAGAGGACTGCAAGATGTTTGTCCGGGTATTTGCTGGTCTGATAGGGTGCAAACCGCCCCTGAGAGACGAAGGATCGGTTATAGTGCAGGATTTCATCGATCATGCCAGGACCACCGCCTTTCACAGATAATAGGATAAATTATATTATTATACTATTTTTAAAAAAGAATGTAAATACCAGGCGGCGTGTTTC
>ENA-UERZ01001856-UERZ01001856.1-human-gut-metagenome-genome-assembly--contig:-NODE-1856-length-13388-cov-3.768988_pt1 | contig 13388 bp, 8 predicted proteins | sample MGYA00242997_ERZ507998 | MGnify/ENA primary metagenome ERZ507998 (study PRJEB26167, sample SAMN06115470) | human gut metagenome | host: Homo sapiens | place: China:Henan | collected 2016-06-23 | study... | reverse complement strand
AGTATCAGGAGGCCCTCTACCGCGACAACCTGCGCATGTTCGAGAACATCCCCAACCTGCGGGGCGTGTCGCCGTGGATTCTGTTCGACTTCCGCTCGCCGTTCCGCTTCCACCCCGCCAACCAGGAGGGCTGGAACCGCAAGGGGCTGGTTTCCGACCAGGGATACCGCAAGAAAGCGTGGTATCTGATGAAAGCCTATTACGACAAACATTAAAAGAAGATGAAGAAATTTTTGACATACACGCTTCTCGGCGTCCTGCTCGCAGGCTGCGCCGGAAGCGGGCGGGAACCGCTGGAGACCGTCGTGGACAAGGCGCTGGCCGGCGCCGAGCGGCAGACGCTGCTGATGGCCGAGAAGTACAGTGCGCGCGAAGGCCGCCTGCCGCGCACGTGGGAGAACGGCGAGGACGTCTCGTCGGATTCGCGCTGGTGGTGCAGCGGCTTTTTCCCGGGCGTGCTGTGGTACGTCTACGAGAACGGCCGCAACCCCCGGGTGCTGAAGTACGCCCGGATGTTCACCGCACGCGTCGAGCGGGAAAAACACACCACCGACAACCATGACGTGGGGTTCATGCTCTATTGCAGTTTCGGCAACGGACTGCGCCTCACGGGAGACAAGTCCTACGAGGAGGTGCTGCTCACCGGGGCGCGCTCGCTGGCGACGCGCTTCAAACCCGAAGTAGGGCTGATCCGCTCGTGGGACCACAACCGCGACAAATGGCAGTATCCGGTCATCATCGACAACATGATGAACCTCGAACTGCTGATGTGGGCCGCCGACCGTTCGGGCGACAAGTCGCTGCGCGACATGGCCGTATCGCATGCTGACAAGACGCTGAAACACCATTTCCGCCCCGACTTCAGCTCCTGCCACCTGGTCTCCTACGACACGATCTCGGGACAGCCCCATCTCAAGCAGACCCATCAGGGCCTCTCCGACTCCTCGGCCTGGAGCCGCGGACAGGCATGGGGACTCTACGGCTACACCTGCATGTACCGCCTCACGGGCGACGCCCGCTACCTCGAACAGGCCCGCGGCATCGCCGGATTCCTCATCAACCACAGGAACATGCCCGCCGACGGGATTCCCTACTGGGATTTCGACGCTCCGGCCCTCGCCTCCACGCCGCGCGACGCATCGGCGGCCGCGATCATGGCCTCGGCGCTGGTCGAGCTGAGCGGCTTCGTGCCCGCAGCCGAAGGGGAGCGGTACATGGCTTTCGCCGAAAAGCAGATCCGCACGCTGGCCTCGCCCGAATACACCGCTCCGGCGGGTGAGAACGGAGGCTTCATTCTCCGGCACAGCACGGGAGCCTATCCCTTCTCCTCGGAGGTCGACGTGCCGCTCACCTACGCCGACTACTATTATCTGGAGGCGCTCACGCGCATCAAACGCCGATTGCAGCCATGACCGCCGTGAAAAAATACGCGCTGCTGCCGCTCTGCGGCCTGACCCTGTTCTGCGCCCGGGCGCAGATGCCCGCGACAAACTACGATGAATCGCAGGTTCCGGCCTACACGCTGCCCGACCCGCTGACAACCATCGCCGGCAAAAAGGTGACTGACGCCGAAACGTGGACTTCGGAACGCCGTCCCGAACTGCTGTCGCTGTTCGAAAGCGAGGTCTACGGAAAAGCCCCCGGCCGCCCCGAGGGACTGCATTTCGAGGTCTTGAGCGAGGACCGCTACACGCTGGGCAACATGGCCACCCGCCGGGAGATCGCCGTCTACTTCACCGAGAGCGACGCACATTTCATGACCATCCTGCTCTACATCCCCAACAAACGCACCGACGCCGTTCCGGTCTTTCTGGGGCTGAATTTCAAGGGCAACCACACGATCTGCGACGACCCGCTCGTCACGGAGTCGGTCTCGCGCATAAAGCCGCGCGAAGAGGGCGGCAGCGAAGTCCGCGCAAAAGGCTTCCCGCGCGCCGCAGCAGCTTCGCGCTGGCCGGTGGAGATGCTGATCACCAACGGCTACGGCCTCGCCACGATTTACCGCGGCGACATCGACCCCGACTACGACGACGGCTTCCAAAACGGCGTTCACCCGCTCTTTTACCGCGAGGGGCAGACCAAACCGGCCCCCGATGAATGGGACACGATCGCAGCCTGGGCCTGGGGCTTGAGCCGTGCGATGGACTACCTCGAAACCGACGAGGATGTCGATGCCTCCCGCGTGGCGGTCATCGGGCATTCGCGGCACGGCAAAACGGCCCTTTGGGCCGCAGCCGTCGATCCGCGCTTCGCCATGGCCGTGTCGAACGACTCGGGATGCGGCGGCGCGGCGTTGTCGCGGCGTTGTTACGGCGAAACCGTAGCCAGGATCAACAGCCTTTTCCCGCATTGGTTTTGCGGGAACTTCAACCGGTATTCGGGCAACGAGGCGGCTTTGCCCGTCGACCAGCACGAACTGATTGCGCTGATAGCCCCGCGCCCGGTGTATATCGCCAGCGCCGTCGAGGACCGTTGGGTCGATCCGAAAGGCGAGTTCCTCGCGGGGGTCCACGCCACGCCGGTCTACGAGTTGTTCGGCCTGGAGGGACTTTCGGGAACGGAACTGCCCCAAACCGACGCGCCCGTGCTGTCGGGACACATCGGCCACCACGTCCGTTCGGGCGACCACGACATCACGCTCTACGACTGGCGGCAATTCGTGAAATTCGCGGACAAACACCTGAAACGATAATCTAAAACAACACCATACATGAAAAACCGGTTTATAAAACTGCTTCTCGCGGCCGTGCTGTTAGGCTCCCTCTCCCCGGCGGCCGCCCAGACCCGCGAAATGGACCTCTCGGGAGAGTGGAGGTTCCAGACGGACGTGATGGATTTCCGCAGGGGATCGCTTTCGCCGCGCTACAACCACCAACTCCAGGAGACCATCATGCTCCCCGGCATCACCGACGACTACAAAATCGGCTACAAATCGCCCTACCGCCATGTCGACCGCCTGACGCGCGTCTACGAGTACATGGGTCCGGCGTGGTATCAGCGCGACATCGAGTTCCCGGCCGACTGGAAGGGCAAGTGCATCTTCCTCTATTTCGAACGCACCCACTGGCTCAGCTCGGTATGGGTCGACACCAAGGAGGTGAGCCGACTGGACTACATCAGCGTCCCCCACAACCACGACCTGACGGATTTCGTCACCCCGGGCAAGACGCACCGCATCACGGTGTGCATCGACAACCGGTTCCAGTACACCCACAAATGGAACCACGCCCACACGGAGTTCACGCAGATCAACTGGAACGGCATCCTCGGCGAGATGAAACTCGTGGCCGTAGACCCCGTTTACATCGACGACATGCAGCTGTATCCCGACCTCGCGACGAACAGCGTCGACGTGCGCCTGAAGATCGACAACCGCACGAAAAAGCCTTTCGAAGGAAAGGCGCTGCTCACCGTCTCGGGCAACGGCTTGCACGTAACGAAGGAGGTACCTGTCGGCGGCGAAGCGGAGGAGATCGACCTGACCGAAACCGTCGCGCTGGGCCGGGAGGCCAAACTCTGGGACGAATTCAACCCGAACCTCTACACCGTGGAGTGCACGCTGCTGACCGGCGCCGGAAAAGAGTCCTTCGAACATAAGAAGTCGGCGACCTTCGGCATGCGCGAAGTGGCGCAGGGCCGCAACCACATCCTGCTCAACGGCCGTCCGCTCCACCTGCGCGGAACCGTCGAGAACGCCGTGTTCCCGAAAACGGGCCACGCCCCGGTCTGCGACGCCGAATGGGAGCGTATCATGCGCATCGTCAAGGACTACGGACTGAACCACATCCGTTTCCACTCGTGGTGCCCTCCCGCCGCGGCTTTCCGCATGGCCGACCGCCACGGCGTCTACCTCGAAGTCGAGATGCCCATGTGGGGCAAGGACGCCGAGCCGGACGAAGCGCGCTACGACTTCTTCCGCCGCGAGATGCGCGCCATCCTCAAGGAGTACGGCAACCACCCCTCGTTCGTCCGCTACTGCAACGGCAACGAGATCACCGGCAACTTCGACTTCATCGAGGAGCTGACCGCCGACGGCCGCAAACTCGACACGCGGCATCTGTACAGCGGTTCGACGGCCCGCACGCGCGTCCCGTCCGACCAGTATTACGTCTCGCAGCAGACCAACAAAGGCCCTCGACCGACTGGGACCGCAGCAAGGAGTCGGACGTGGACGTTCCGGTAATTTCCCACGAGTCGGGCCAGCGGTGCGTCTATCCCGACTTCCGCGAGATCGGGAAATACACGGGACCGGTCGAGGCCCGAAACTTCGAACTGTGGCGCGAGATGCTCACCGCCAACGGCATGGGCGATCAGGCCCACGATTTCTTCCGGGCCTCGGGCGCGCTGACCGTCGTGGAGTACAAGGCCGTGATCGAGGCGCTGCTCCGCTCGTCCAAATCGGCCGGATTTCAGCTCCTGTCGCTCAACGACTTCCCGGGCCAGGGTTACGCCCCGGTGGGTGTGCTCGATCCGTTCTGGGACTCCAAGGGCCTGGTGACGCCCGAGGATTGGCGGGCCTTCTGCGCGCCGACCGTGGCGCTGCTCCGCTACCCGAAAAGCGCCTGGTTCGAAGACGAAACCTTCACGGCAAAGGCCGAGGTCTACAACTTCGGCGCGGCGGCGCTCAAAAATGCGAAAATCCGCTGGTCGATCACCGACGGCAGCGGGAAAGCCATCGCCAAGGGCAGTCTGAAATCGCAGACCGTAGGCACCGACGGCGTGTTCCCCGTCGGGGAGTTCTCCGCTCCGCTCGGCAAGGTGCGAGGCCCGCAGAAGCTGACCGTGCACCTGAACGTCGGTGAAAAGACAAGCAACAGCTGGGACATCTGGGTCTATCCGCGCAACGCACAGCTGATGCAGTCGGATACGGAGGTGCTCTACACGACGGAGTTCGGCGAGCAGGCCAAACAGTACCTCGCCGCGGGGAAGAAAGTCGTCCTGACCCCCGCGCCGAACAAGGTCAAGGGGCGCAAATCGACCTTCCACAACCATTTCTGGAACCCGATCATGTTCGCCTGGGCGCCGATGACCATCGGCTGTCTGATTCACGCCGAGCAACCCGTGTTCGCCGATTTCCCGACCTCATACCACACCGACTGGCAGTGGTGGGACATTCTGGAGAACGCCAAGGTGATCGAGATGCAGCAGACCCCGCGCCAGCTGCGGCCCTTCATCCAGGTGATCGACAGCTTCGACAACAACGAAAAACTCGGCATCGGCTTCGAGGCCCGCGTCGGCGGCGGCAAACTGCTCGTGCTGGCGGTCGACACGAAAAAGAAGATGGACCAGCGCCCCGCCACGCGCCAGCTGCTCGAAAGCATCGACCGCTACGTCCGCAGCGACCGTTTCGCTCCCGAGGTCACACTCGACGAGTCGTTCATCACCTCCTTCATGCGCTAAAACCGCACGATTATGAACAAGATCTGTCTACTGCTCTGCTGCCTGCTGCCCGGCCTGTTCCGGGCAGGGGCGCAGGAGCTGAAAATGACCGAATGCGCCCCTCTGACGCAGATTTACGGCGAGGTCAGCGAGTCCGACGAACTGCTTCCTATGGGCGATGTGGGGGTGGAATTCGGATACGTCCTCTACCAGGCCGCAATCACCGTTCCCGCAGGGGAGGCCGCGCTCGAACTGGAGAACGTGCGGGACTATGCCGCGGTTTACCTCGACGGCGTGTTTCAGGGAACCCTGACCGACAACCGAAAAACGCTGGTCCTGAAGGCAGAAACCGGCCAGCACACATTGCAGCTCTACGTCGAAAACATCGGCCGCATCACCTACGGCCCGGAGATTCTCGACAACTCGAAAGGACTCTTCGGCGAAGCCCGCCTCGCCGGCGAAACGATCGCCGGCTGGACGATCACCCCGCTCGAAGTGCGCGACGCCGATCCCGAAACCCTCGAGTTCGAAGCCCTCGGCCCGTGCAACACGCCCTGTTTCCGGCGCGGGCAGTTCGACCGTGCGGCGCACGAAGGAGCCGTTTACCTCGACGTGTCGGGATGGGGCATGGGCGAGGTGTGGATCAACGGGCACTACCTCGGCTCGTTCTGGGACGAGGAGAAACAGCAGTCGATCCTCATTCCGGCCGAAATCCTCGCCGAAAAGGGGAACCGCATCGTGGTTTTCGACCTCAAAAACAACGACCCCGGCGCAACGATGCGCCTCTCGGACAAACCCGTGTTCAAATAACAAGCACAACCTATGAAAAAAATAACCGTTATCGCCCTGCTGCTGGCCGCCGCCCTCGGGACGCAGGCCCGGAACGGGAGCGGAAAGCCCGCCTACAAGGACGCCTCGCGCCCCGTCGAAGAGCGCGTCAGCGACCTGCTGTCGCGGATGACCCTCGAAGAGAAGGTCATGCAGCTCAACCAGTACACGCTCGGCCGCAACGACAACGCCAACAACGTGGCCGATCCGGTGGACAAGATTCCCGCCGAAATCGGCTCGCTCATCTACTTCGACACCTCGCCCGAGCTGCGCAACCGGCTTCAGAAAAAAGCCATCGAGCAGTCGCGGCTCGGAATCCCCGTGCTGTTCGGCTACGACGTGATCCACGGTTTCCGCACCACTTACCCCATTTCGCTGGCCCAGGCCTGCTCGTGGAATCCCGCACTGGTGAAGCAGGCCGCCGAAGTGGCCGCACAGGAGGCGCGGATGTCGGGCGTCGAGTGGACCTTCTCGCCGATGATCGACGTGGCGCGCGACGGCCGCTGGGGCCGTGTCTCGGAGGGCTACGGCGAAGATCCCTACGCCAACGCCGTCTACGGAGTGGCGGCGGTCGAAGGCTACCAGGGCGACAACCTCGCCGACTCCCGCCGCGTGGCCGCCTGCCTCAAGCATTTCGTCGGCTACGGCGCCTCGGAGGCCGGCCGCGACTACGTCTACACCGAAATCTCGCGTCAGACGCTCTGGGACACCTACATGCCGCCCTACCAGGCGGGCATCGAGGCCGGAGCCGCTACGGTGATGAGCTGCTTCAACGACATCAGCGGAACGCCCGGCACGGCCAATCCCTACATCCTGACCGAGGTGCTCAAGGAGCGCTGGGCGCACGACGGATTCGTCGTCTCGGACTGGGCCGCCATCGAACAGCTGCGCTCGCAGGGCGTGGCCACCGACCGGAAGGAGGCCGCCGAAAAGGCCTTCAACGCGGGTGTCGAAATGGACATGATGAACCGCTGTTACGACGCCCATCTGGCCGCCCTGGTCCGCGAAGGCAAGGTCTCGCAGGAGAAACTCGACGAGGCCGTGCGGCGCGTTCTGCGGCTGAAATTCCGGCTCGGGCTGTTCGAACGCCCCTACACCCCGGAGTCGGAGGAGACGGACCGGTTCCTGCTTCCCGCGAGCCTCGCCGTCGCCGAGCGGCTCGCCGAGGAGTCGATGGTGCTGCTGAAAAACGAGAACAACACGCTGCCGCTGAAAGCCGCCCGCCGCATCGCGGTCATCGGCCCGATGGCGCAGAACCGGCTGCACCTGCTCGGCGCGTGGTCGGCACACGGCCGCGAAGAGGACGCGGTGAGCCTCTTCGCCGGGCTGGAAAACGAATACCGGGGCCGCGCCGAACTGCTCTACGCCCGGGGCTGCGACTTCGACGGCGAGGACCGCTCCGGATTCCGTGAGGCTGTCGCCGCGGCCGCGGCTGCCGACGTGGTGGTCCTCTGCCTCGGGGAGAAAAAGCAGTGGAGCGGCGAGAACGCCTCGCGCTCGACGATCGCGCTTCCCGAAATCCAGGAGCAGCTGGCCGCCGAACTGACCCAGACCGGAAAACCGCTGGTTTTGGTTCTGTCCAGCGGCCGGCCGCTGGAGCTGTGCCGCCTCGAACCCCTCTGCGGGGCCATGGTGCAGATGTGGCAGCCCGGCATCCGGGGCGGAAACCCTCTCGCGGGAATTCTGTCGGGGAGGATCAACCCCTCGGGACGCCTCGCCATGACGTTCCCCCGCTCGACGGGCCAGATTCCGATCTACTACAACCGCCGCCAGAGCGGCCGCACCCATCAGGGCAAATATCAGGACATCCCCAGCACGCCGCTCTATGAATTCGGGCACGGCCTGAGCTATACGACGTTCGAATACGGCGACCTGCGCCCGTCGGCAACCACGCTGCGCCGCGGGGAAAAGACGACGGTCGAGGTCTCCGTGACCAACACGGGCGGCATGGACGGCGCCGAGACGGTTCACTGGTTCATATCGGACCCCGTATGCCGCATCTCACGCCCCGTCAGGGAGTTGAAACACTTCGAGAAACAGCCGATCCGCCGCGGCGAGACCCGCACGTTCCGGTTCGAGATCGACCCCGAAAAGGATTTGAGTTTCACGGACGGCGACGGCAACCGGTTCCTCGAACCGGGCGACTACTTCATCCTCGTAAAGGACAAAAAGGTGAAACTGACGCTGACGGACTGATCCCCGCTCCCATTAAAGGACAGAGCTGTAACCTGAAAAGTTACAGCTCTGTCCGTATCAGGCCGCAGTCACCCAGAGAACGGGACGCCCCGCCGATTCGCAGGAAAGCCGCCCCCTCACAGGCCCTTTGTCCACACGGGTACGGGCTGGGGCGAGGTGGTCGGGCCGAAGACCTTCAGACGACCGTCTTCGGTCACCTCCATCGGGTCGATGAAGACCATGCGCACATCGCCCGTCGGGGCCGTCCGGCCGTGGTAGACGCAGTACATCCCGCCGCCGGGAAGCTTCAACACCATATTGTGCCCCGTTCCCGTGACCTCGCCGCCCTTGTCCGCATTCTTCTCGAGGACCGGATTGTCCGACGATTTCACGAAGGGACCCAGCGGCGAACCGGCCGTAGCATAGCCCACCGCATAATGCTGCCCGCCGTAGAAGTTGGCGGAATACATCATGTAATAGGTCCCGTTTTCCTTGAAGGCGTACGACCCCTCGGTCCAGCGCCGGTTGACCTCTCCGGCGGTGACCGAACGGCTCTCCCACCCGGTTTGCGGGTCGGAGGCAGACTGCGGGGGCGTCAGCAGAGCGACCGGCTCGCCGATGACGCCGCTGAAATCGGGCTTCATCTCCACACCGTACACCCAGCTCTCCTCGATCTCGTCGAAAAGCCCCTTGTCGCGCGCCCACGCCGAAAGCTCGCTTTCGACGGGATGCTTGTAACAGCAGCGCGAATAATAGAGATACACCCGGCCGTCATCGTCCCACAATACGTTGGCGTCGATCACCGGATAGCCGGGATCGAACACCGGACGGTCATACAGGTCGGAAAAGGGACCCGACGGCGAATCGGCAACCGCCACCCCGATGCGGAACGTTTCGAGGTCGCCGTTCGGGTTATGCCGCCAGTTGGCACTGAAAAACAGGTAATAGCGGCCGTTGCGTTCATACACTTCGGGCGCCCAGAAGCAGTCGGTTCCCCATGCCGAGGCATTGCCGTCGTAGACGACATCGCCCTTCTGCCAGGTAACGAGGTCGTCCGAGACGCAGACGCGAAAACCCCGGATGTCGCCGCTCGTTCCGTACATATAGAATTTTCCGTCAGCGGCGTGGAGGATGAACGGGTCGCCGAACGCAACGTCGAGCGGATTACGATATGCAGGCGAGTCGCATCCGAGCAGGATCGCCGGCAGGAAGAAGATGAGCAGTTTTTTCATACAGGTTATTTGAATGGTTTGAATCCGTCGTAAAATGCCATTTGGCGCGTACTCCGACAAAATTATTCGTTTTATCCGATTTTCAGCCATGCCGCCACCCGATGGGCCGCAATTGATCAAAGAGTTATACATTATGGAAATATTTTTCCATTTTGCGCCGGGCCGGACACCTATCTTTGCAGGGTCCGGAGACTCCGAAGCCCGTTCGTCCGCGGCCCTCATCCCCGGTCCCAACCTTAAATCTTACGACCTATGAAACGATTGCTTCCATTAATCGCGACGTTGTTCGCCATCGCCTGCTGTGCGGCGCAAAACCTCCGAAAAGTGCCCCTGGCCGATCCTTTCATCCTGCTTTACGACGGGGTGTATTACGCCTATGGCACAGGCGCCGGAAGCGGCATCGAGGTGTGGACATCCCGCGACCTCTTCACGTGGGAGAGGGCCAAAGGCAACGCCCGCGACGGACTGGCCCTGCACCGCACGGATGTCTGGGGCGAAAAATGGTTCTGGGCGCCCGAGGTCTACCGGCTGAATGACAAATTCTACATGTATTTCACGGCCGAAGAGCACATCTGCGTCGCCACCTCCGACTCGCCGCTGGGTCCTTTCGTACAGGAGACGCGGCAACCGATGATCGCCGATGAAAAGTGCATCGACAACACGCTGTTCATCGACGACGACGGCCGGGCGTACATGTATTTCGACCGGTTCAACGACGGGCTGAATATCTGGGTCGTCGAGCTGGAAGACGACTGCACGACGCTGAAAAAAGAGACGATGCGCCCCTGCATCCATGTTTCGCAGGAGTGGGAAAAGGTCTGGCCCCGCGTCAACGAAGGCTGCTTCGTGATCCGGCGGAACGGCACTTACTACATGACCTATTCGGCCAACAGCTACGAAAGTCCCTTCTACGGCATCGGCTGCGCCACGGCCGATTCGCCGCTGGGCCCCTGGACCAAATACGACCGCAATCCGCTGTTGCAGAATCCCGGCGAACTGGTCGGCGTCGGGCACAGCGCCCTGTTCCGGGACAAGGCGGGCAACCTGAAGATCGTTTTCCATGCCCACAAAAGCAAAGGCGCGATCCATCCGCGGGAAATGTATATCACCGACGTGCGTTTCCGCCCCGTCGAGGGCGGCTGCCGGATGGAGATCGACCCCGGATACTCGCCGGCCCTGATCGCTGAATGAACGATGCCCGGATGCAGCGTGTGCATCCGGGCATCGTTTTTACAGGAGGGCGAAACCGGCCTCGCGATCAATAGAACGTCCCTTTCGGGGCGAAAATCGCATACCCGAAATTGAAGGTCAGGTACATGTTGCGCCAGTTTTTCAGGTCGTATTTCGTCAGCGCGAGGCTCACGGGACCGATCGGCGTGTGGTAGACCAGCGACGCCTCGGCGATATAATGCCAGCGCTCGTCGGGATTCTTCAGGGGGTTGAAGTCCCGTTTTTCACGGAACATGGTGTAGAACCCCGTCCGGAAGAAGCAGTTGGGCAGCAGGTCGAAGGTCGGCATCAGGCCCCACGCCGCAAAGCGTTTGCCCCGGAAATCGGGCATGTAGATCATCCGGGCATGCGGCACGGGCGCATAGTCGGGCATCGACATCAGGGTCGCGGATTCGGTCCGGAACCGCGGGTGGTTGGTCCACACGGCATCGACGTTCAAACCGAACGAGAACCAGCTGACGCCCGGCACATCGAAGAACTTGTCCCACGAAAAACGCCCTCCGAACCACTGTCGGGTTTCGCGCGAAACGAAGTCTTTCGCATCGTAGGGCTGGTATTTGTCGCGTCCGGCGACATAGATGGCCGAGAGATGCAGTTCGGAACCGCGGCGGGGATAGAGGAACTTGTCGAGCGTATTGCGGGCGACCCCGGCCCGCAGGCCGAAGAACGAGAAGCGCGAATGGTCGGTGTCGTCGGCGAACAGCACGTCCGAATCGTAGCGGTAGTTGATGTGTCCGGCGTTGGCGCGCAGCGTCAGGAGGCTGCGGTGGGTCAGCGGCATCCCCACGCCCATCGAAAAGAAGCTCTCGCTGTTCTTGACCTGCTGGGCGTTGCGGACCTTGGTGACGTTGCCGAAATAGCCGTGGCGGAAATTCCGGACCGCGAAATTGTAGGAATAGTCGAGGAATATCGGCTTCCACGCGTAGAAATCCGTCCGGCCTCCGATCGCTCCCCAGGTGTAGATCGGCCCCAGGTAGAGGTCTGCGCCCAACTGCTGCGCGACGCGGCCGATGTTCTTGTAATTGATGCCGATATAGGCCTGGTTGAAGGCCGTCGAGGAGATGTTTCCCCCAAGGATGATCTTGAAATTGGGCCGCGTGCCGAACTTGGCCTCGAACGAATAACGTTCCCGGACGGAGTCGTAGCGCACGGTGGGGAAGTCCATCGTGAAATCGCCGCCGGCAAGCACCTCGAAGAGATTGTCTTTCAGCTCCTCGAAGCCCATCGGCCGCTGAATGCCCGGCGTGCGGCGGTCCACCTGCACGAAATCGCGGATATACTCCCGCTGGGCGCGCTTCAGCCCTTCGAGTTTGTAGTCGTCGAAGACCAGCGGCGGACACTTGGCGCGGAACGCCTCGCGACGCCCGGCGTAGTAGGCCGAGTCGCGGCGTTCGGCGACTTTCTCCAACAGCTGCGGCATGACCGCCACGGCGTCCTCATAACCTGCGTTCATAATCGCCTCGGCCTGGTCGAAATCGAGCATGTTGACCCCCACGGCGCGGCGGATCGTGACGCTGCGCTCCTCGGGCAGCGTGTAGTCGGTATCGTGCATGGCCAGCATGAAAGCCTGGTCCATGATGTTGCTCTCCTCGCTGGGCGGGGTGTTGCCCTCGGTGCAGATCGAGCCGACGATCAGATCGGGCCGGAAATCTTCGTCGAGGGGTTTCCACGGGAAGTTGTCGTAGATGCCGCCGTCGTAGAGCAGCATCGAGTCTTTCACCATCGGCTTGAACACCAGCGGAATGGACATCGACGAGCGGACCGCCTCGCTCAAATCCCCCTCGCGCAGGACCACCGGCCCGCGGTGGTTCAGGTCGCTGGCCACACAGAGGAACGGAACCATCAGGCGGTCGAAATCACCGTCCGCAGCGGCCGTCGCCGGGGCGAACAGCTCCGTGAGGGCCATGTCAATCTGCGTCGAGGAGATCAGGTTCCGGGGTACGCGCAGCCGCTTCCCGGAGGGACTCTCGACGTCGATGCGCAGGCTCAAGAACGCGGGATTGCTCCCCACCTGCCGGTAATAGGCCATGTATTTGTTGGGGTCGATGCGCCCCGAGACCCACTCCTTGACCACCCCCGATTTGACGATCGCACGCATTTCGGCCGGGGAATAACCGGCGGCGTACATCGCGGCGATGATCGAACCCATCGAGGTCCCGGCCACATAATCGATCGGCACGCCGTTCTCTTCGAGCGCCTCCAGGACGCCGATGTGGTAAAGCCCCTTCGCGCCGCCGCCGCTCATCACGACCCCTACCTTCTGGGCCGCAGCAGGGAGCGCCGCCAGCAGCAGCATCCCGACAAATGAGCCGATTTTACGCAACATATCTCAATTTTTTTATAACTTTGCACGTTACTACGATGTCGTTCAAAAGTAGACAAAAAAGAAACACGATCAAAATATGACTGACAAAATCAATGAACTCCTGCGACGTGTCGAGGAGTTTAAGCCGAAAGCCGCCGCCGAAATCGAGGAGTTCCGCATCCGGATCCTCGGCAAGAAAGGCGAGTTGACCGCCCTGATGGAGGAGTTCAAGACGGTAG